>Ga0308175_100000133_pt1 | contig 56524 bp, 53 predicted proteins | sample PhyCR1_3_FD_203893 | JGI IMG/M metagenome (GOLD analysis project Ga0308175, IMG submission 203893) | Soil microbial communities from UC Gill Tract Community Farm, Albany, California, United States - DLSLS.C.R1 | ecosystem: Environmental > Terrestrial > Soil > Agricultural land | place: USA...
TCAGGGCCCGCATCACCGCAGCTTCGATGCGATCGAGGCGCTCCATGCGATCGTGGCCGACACCGGCTGCTCGGATCGCCCTCAGATTCGTAAGCACGGGCACCAGGGCGTTCCGCATCTCGTGGACCATCGCGATCAGCGCATCCGACATCACACCACCCGGTCCTGCGCGAGGTGGATCTCGCCCCGCACCAGCTCGACGACGAGTTGCCCGTTGCGTACGTGGGCGGCGAAAAGACGCATCATGGGCTCGGCCTCCTGCTCGAACGCCCTCGGCCTCGGGTCCAGCTCGGGCGTGGCTCCGGTGGCGACGGCCGCGCCGCGCCGTTCTGGTCTCGCCACCCGCGCCTCCGCTGAACCCACTCCCCGAGCGAGGTGTGGCCCATGCCGAGCAGCGCCGCAGCGCCCGCGATGTTACCCGTGTGGCGCAGCGCCAGCATCCGCCAGGCGCCTTTCTCGATCTCGGGTAGCGACGTCGCGGAGTGCGTTCGCACCCAGTGTCGGTCGGCGGCCATGAGCAGCGTCGAGATCTGCAGCGCTACCGCCGCGTCGTGGGCGTACTCGTCGATGATCCGGTCGAGCTCATGGGCGCGGGTCGTCAGCGCGGGGATCTTGATCGGCGCGAGTACCAACTCCGTGAGCTTGGGCGGTTGCTGCCCGCAGATGACGAGCTCGATGCGCGCGTCGCGCACCGCGGCGTCGAGTTTGGCGAAGTCGCGTGGGAGCCGCTTCGCCCGCACGCACACCGTGCCGCCGATCGCGGCAGCGAGCGCATCGGCGCCGGTCGGTCGGCTCGCGAGCTGGGCGCCGGCATCCGTGGTGCGGCGCCGCGGGTCGCACAGCACGAACGGCCGCTCGGTGCCCAGCAAGTGGCGATGCAGGCCGCGCGCGGCTTGCACGAGGTCACCATCACCGCAGAGCACGAGCGCGGCTTGGTAGGTAGCGGCGAGCTCGATCGCCTGGAGCGCGTGCTCGACGGCCTGGGCGCGCTCCGGCGCGAACCCGATGAGGCGAGCGACGAAGCCGCGCAGCGCTGATCGTTCATCGGGCGGCATGGTCTCCTCGTTGACCAGCACGGCTACGCCTGCCTGGCCTGGCGCTGTGCCAGCGCCCAGAGGCACTCGAGCAGGCCGAGCATGGCCTGCCACGGAGCCTCCAGCTGGACCATCCGTTCGCGGGTTTCGGTGACGAACTGCTGCACCTCTTTCGACAGGCGGATCGACCCGCGGCGCGCGTGGGCGAGGCCGTCGGCGAGACCGTGCTCGTAGCCGACGTTGAAGAAAGCCTCCTCGCGATCGTTGCTTATGTCGCTGCGTAGCGCCTCGAGCTCGAGGACAAGCGTCTTGTCGATGCTGCCCATCACTTCGCGCTCCCGGCGCGCGAGCTTTTTGGGGGCGAGCCTGTCGAGCCGCCGCTCCACCACGAGATCGATCGGATGGTCCTCGTCCCCGCGGACGTGGAGCATCTGGCGGTAGTAGTTTGGTGTCTCCCTCCCTCCTGAGTTGTGATGGGTCTGGGGTTTCGGTAGCTTTGCCTGGGGGTTGCGATGTTTGCTCATCGTAGCTCCTTGGCTCGTCGGTGCCTCAACACCGGCGGGCCGCTGTGTTCCGCGCCAAGAGGTGGCGCTGCCTGTCCCGGATGGGACGCAAATCGTCAGGGGTGCATCGGAGGTGAGGTCAGCGCGCCGAGCCGGTCGAGGCCCGCGAGCTGCCCGAGCACGAGGTCCAGCCGCAGCGCGAGTTCAGCCACGGCGATTGCTGCTCCACGGCCGTGCCACAGGTGAGGGTTGCCGAGGAGTTCGCCGAGCTCGTGGGCGAGCGCGTCGACATCGTCGGCGAGCGGGCTGGCAGCGAGGGCGTCGATGTGGCCGATGAAGCGAGCCGCCGACGAGGCGAGCGCGTGGAGTCTCTCGAGGCTGGCCCTCTCGATGGTGATCTGGCCGCTCATGGCCGGCCCGATCGCCTGGCGTTCAGCACGGCCGCGCATGCCTGGCGACAGGCGAACCCCTGAAACTTGTCGACGGCATTCAACGCGCCGCAAGCGATGTTGCGCGTGCCGTCGTCGCCGGATTCGATCGCCTCGTCGCGCAACCCGCGGAGCTCGTCATCTGTGATCTCGAGGGTGAGCTGGGGCGCTCGGTTGCTGTCATTGTCGCCGTTTGTTGTCATCATCATACGATGTATCACAGTGCTAACAATGTTCACCAGTGTATCACAGTTTTCCCAGTAGTTGACGGAGGTTAGGCGCGCGATTACGCTTGCGGCCGGAATGACAAAATCGGTGCAAGTAGGCTTCCGCCTCCCCGTTGATCTCGTGAAGCGGATCGACGCGTACGCGGCACGGCTCACTGCCGAGAACCCCGGCCTCGAGATCACACGAGCGCTCGCGGTGAAAGCCTTACTCACCCAGGCGCTCGACGCGCTCGACGCACAGCTACCGGCCGCACCGGCGACGAAGCCCCGCGGCAAGTAAACCCGCTCGGAGCATACGGCGGTTGGCGGCGATCCCCGCGCAAACCGGGTGCGGGAGGGTCACCGGAGCGTTGCGCGGGTCGGCGCCTACACGCCACCATGGGGCCGATGGGCGACCCCTGCGGTTCGATCTCCACGGCCGCGCCAGCACCGCCACCGCCGCATCGGCGAGCCGCTCCACCGCGCCGGCCGGGCCGAGGTCGCCCCCGGGCCGAGGTCGCCAGCGAGCTACAGCTCGCGCCCACCGCGCCCATCGCGCCCAGCCCGCGCCCAGCCCGCGCCCAAGCCCAACGCGCGCTGATCTCGCCCTACAAGCGCCTACCTGACCCGGCGTAGAGGCGGTGCCGCCGGGTTCACCTCGAGCGCCCTCACCTCCTCCGCCAGCGCTCTCGCCCGCTCGTGGTCGCCCGACAGGACGGCATCCGCGAGCGCTGTAGCAAGGCTTGCTACAGCCTGTGTCCGCTCGTGTCCGCGAGCGTCCAGCTCGGACCCCGGCTCACCGTCGGTGACGAGCGGATCCTCGCGGACAGACGTTGCCACGGGAACACGTTCAAGTCCCAATGGGGTCACTACTTTTTGCCAACGACTCGCCACCTTTAGCTCGGTGGTAGCAAAGTTGGTAGCAAGCGGAAGGCCTTCACCGCCGAGGATGTCAACGCGGAGCTTTGCAACCTCGCGGCAGATCGTCGCCCAGGTGAACCGCTCGTAGCCTGCATTGACGTCGCGCGGCGGTGCATGCGTGGTGCGGCGGATAATCAGCGAGTCGGCGCCATCCTCGATGCAGCGGGTCTTGTACCAGCCGCGGAGGTCGTGTTCGCCCCGGTCGCGGCGCTCGCCCGCCTCGACGCGAAGCCCGAGCGCCTCCAGGTCGGCCTTGAACGCGTGCACCGCGTCGCTCGAGTGGATCGGCGTCAGGTTGCGGGTTGGCACCACGAGATCGTCTGGGGTCGGCTGGCGACCGTACAGCCGCGACCAGTGCGAGAGGCGCCACGTGGCGAGGATCTTCGCGAGCGTCGGGTGCATCGGCACGGCGCGCCCGTCCTCGGTCTTCGTGGTCTTGATCTTCTGCGTCGCCGAGTTGTACGCCCTCACCACGTTGATGCGCGCGAGCGGCTCGGCGGTGTAGTCGATGGCCCGCCAGGCCAGCGCCGCGACCTCGCCGTGACGCATGCCGGCGAGTGCTTTGAACGCGTACTGCACGCGACGCTCGACCGGAATCGCGGGAATCGGAGATCAGTCGCTCGACCTCGCCGACGGTGAACGTGGCCTGCGAGCGCCACGTCCGATCCTGGGCGCGGGTCGTCAGCGCGGGGATCTGATCGGCGCGAGTACCAACTCCGTGAGCTTGGGCGGTTGCTGCCCGCAGATGACGAGCTCGATGCGCGCGTCGCGCACCGCGGCGTCGAGTTTGGCGAAGTAGCGTGACAACCACCTTACCCGCACGCACACCGTGCCGCCGGTCGCGCCGCCGCTCGCGTCCGCGGCGGTCTGCCGGCTCTCGAGCTGGGCGCCGGTGCCGCCGTCGCGGCGCTGCGGGTCGCACAGCACGAACGGCCGCTCGTCACCCGAGCGTGGCGATGCACGCCGCGCGCGACATGCACGAGGTCGCCATCACCGCAGAGCACCAGCGCGGCTCGGTAGGTAGCAGCGATCTCGAGCGCCTGGAGCGCGTGTTCGACGGCCTGGGCGCGCTCCGGCGCGAACCCGATGAGGCGAGCGACGAAGCCGCGCAGCGCTGATCGTTCATCGGGCGGCATGGGGCACACCTCCGCCCGAGGCGACCCGCGGCAGCTCCCGGCGATCGATCCATCGCGACAGCGACACCGGTGCCATCCCGAGCCGCTCCGCTGCACGCGGCAGGGTCCTCGACATCCTGAGCGCCACGAGCCGCCGCGTGACCTTTTCGATCTCCGGCAACGTCAAGGGGCAGTGCTCGATGACCCACTGGCGATCGGCCTCGGTGAAGCTCGCCTTGCGACCGCCGATCTCGCGGGCGCTCAGCTCGGCGATTGCATCGGCTGCGTATTCGTCGATGATCCTCGGTAGCTCCTTCGTCCGAACACGGAGCGATGGGAACCGGATCGGCGCCGGAAGCACGAGGAACGGGTGGGTATCATAGCGCCCGTCACCGACGAGGATGAGCCGAGTGTCCTCTGTGCGCCGAAGCTGCGCCACCACCGAAGAGAAATCACGCGGCAATCGCTGAAAGCGCACGCACAGGGAGCCCCCGCGAGCAGCCTCAAGGGCTGCGAATCCGCTCCCCGCGCTGGCGTGCCTCAGGCGCGTTATCGCGGCGAGCCCGCGGTTCTGCAGCGGGCCGGGCGCCTGGCTCGTCCATGGCCACGCCAGCGCGGTCCTGCGCTGCAGGGTTCCGCGGCAACCGATCGATCGCCGCCGAGCTGGTCGAGGTCGCCGCCGCCGGACCAGCCGGTGCGGGTTGAGCCCCACGGCCGCGCCAGCACCGCCGCCGCCGCGTCGGCGAGCCGCTCCACCGCGCCATGGCGGCGATCGCCGCTACCGCGTACAATGGCGGTGCCATGGCGATCCCGCAGAAGTTGGTCACCGAGTTGCTCGAGCTGCCCGACGAGGAGCGCGGTGAGCTTGCAGCTTTGCTGCTGCGTAGCCTTGAGCCGGATGATGGCGACGAACTCACCGGCAAGGAGTGGGAGACGGTCTGGGGTGCGGAGATCGATCGCCGCATGCGCGAGGTCGCAGAGGGGAAGGTCGAGCTGATCGATGGCGATCAGGTGGATGCCCAGGTGCGCGCGATGCTCAATGCACGCAGGCCGTGATCCGCTACCGGTACCACCCCGAAGCGAGCGCCGAATATCAGGCAGCGGTCGCCTGGTACCGTGAGAGGTCGCAAAACGCGGCGATGCGCTTGGTTCAAGCTGTGAACGCGGGGTTGCACAGCATCCGGCAACGACCGTTCGCCTGGCCGATATGGAGCGGTGACCTCGTGCGCCGGCGCGTCCTTCGGAAGGTCCCGTACTCGCTGTTTTTCGCAGTGGAGGCCGGCGAGGTTGTGATCCTCGCTATTGCGCATCACAGTCGGCGGCCCGGCTACTGGATCGATCGAATGCACTGACACGCGACCAGGACGTATGAGGTGACCGCCAGCGCGCCGCCGCATCGGCGAGCCGCTCCACCGCGCCGCCGGGCCGAGGTCGCCTCCGGGCCGGGCCGAGGTCGCCGGGCGAGCTACGGCTCGCGCCCACCGCGACCAGCCCGCGCCCTCGTGGCCGACCAGCCTGCCGCCGCGACCCGGCCGCCGTGAATTTGCAGACGGTGTCTGCACAATCCACCGAGGTCGGCGGCGAAGCCCAACGCGCGGCCATCTCGCCCTACAAGCGCCTACCTAGCCCGACGTAGAGGCGGTGCCGCCGGGTTCACCTCGAGCGCCCTCACCTCCTCCGCCAGCTCTCTCGCTCGCTCGTGGTCGCCGCCAGGACGGCATCCGCGAGCCTGGTAGCAAGGCTTGCTACCACTTGTGTCCGCGAGGGTCCGCCAAACTCTGGGGCGGCCCCCGGGTCACCGTCGGTGACGGGTGGATCCTCGCGGATCGTCGATGTCCCAGAACCCCTTCAAGTCCCAATGGGGTCACTACATTTCGTCGACGGAGATCCGCTCCTTCGACCTCGCGTCGGGCACCCGCGTCACCGAGCAGAAGGAGTGGCTGCCTTCAAGAGCGAGGTGCGGGCTTCCATGTTCAGTCCCGCGATCGCCTTGATCCAGACGAGCACCTCGTCGTTGCTCGGACCACCCTTGCGCTTCCCCGTCGGCGACGGATAGCGGTAGGTCGTCGCGTAGGCGGAAAGCGGCTCGAGAGCGCGAAGCTTCGCGCGCCACGCATCATCGTGCGGCAGCTCGTCAACGAGGGCTTCGAGGTCATGATCGGCGGTGACGCGCAGACCGCGGCTCAGCCGTACCGCTTTGACGAGCTTCTCGCTGGCTTGCTGGAGGTGAAACGCCGCGAACCGATTCGGTGGATCCACGACGAGACGCCGCGCAGCATCAAGCTCGAGGTCGACGTCGTCGAGGTACGCGGCGATCACGCGCGGATCGGGTGCGGGAGGTTCAGCCGCCATAGACGACAACGCCGGTCGACGCGACGATCTCCGCGAGCGTGCCCAGCGAGCGCTTCCATTCGTCGAACTCGCCTCGCGTCATCGTGAACACCTCGACTCGCCGGAGCCGCAGGTCCCGAAGCCGCGGCCACACCGAGGCAAGGTCGAGATCCTGCTCGGGCGCATCGTCGGCCAGGATCGCCATGAAGTCCCAGTCGCTGTCGACGCGGGCCTCGCCGCGCGCCCGGCTCCCGAATAACCAGACCTGCTCGGGATGAAGCACCTCAACGATGCGCGCGATCATCTCCGGCGGAACGCTCGGCGACCGATCGACGCGGGCAGCGGCCTGAGACACGTGTCAAGCATACCGGATTCGATGGCGCCTCGACCGCTCGCGTCGAGCAAGTCTCTCCACCAACAGCCAGGCCGAGGATTAACACGCCGCTCCCTCAGGCCCGGACCGGCCGCGGTGACCGCGTCGACCTGCTGCAGCGTGGCCGAGCTTTCGAGTGCGAGGCCGCCGATATGATCGAAACAAGCGGCGCCCCGGGTACTGCGTCAGATCCGGTTCCATCCTGCCGCCGAACGAGCTCAGCGCCATCGGACGGGATCAGGCGTGACCCCGCGACGCCCCAGCCGATACTCAGCGTAAATACCTATGTTTCCTAAATAATATCCGCTTGCAACCACCTTCGCGAGCGCAGCCGGCTTGTCTCGGATGGCGGCATTCGTTTTCAATTTACTAACAATTTAGCAAAATTGCACCAAGGTTCCATTCATGCTATCTGTTAGCGGATTATAAGCACCCTGCGCTCTTGGCACCCATGGAGCGAACCCTCTCGAAAAATGAAGCGAAGGTCATCCTCGACCTCGAGTGGCGTAGTCAGCCGACCGTGACGCTCGCCGAGCTGCGCCAAACGCTCGGTGCGTCGGAGAGCTACGCGCGCTTCTTCGCCCACAAGCTGGTCCAGAAGCGGTGGCTCGAGCGGCTGCGACCGGGGCTGTTCCGCCTGGTGCCAGCGGCGCGCGGACGTGAGGGTGTGGCTGATGCGAACCCGCTCACCGCCGGCGCGGTGCTCGTCTCGCCCTACTTCTTCTCCTTCGGCACCGCCTGCACCCACCATGGCCTGACCGAGCAGGTCTTCGCCGAGGTCTACATCGCGTGCCAGGAGCGACGCAGACCCGTCACCATGCGCGGCAAGCGCTACGTCTTCATCGAGGTGCCACCGGAACGCTTCTTCGGCTTCACCGAGCTGACCGTGCTGGGTGAACCGGTCCAGATGGCCACGATCGAGCGCGCTCTCCTCGATGCGATCGACCGCCCGCAGCACGCCGGCGGGCTCGGCGAGGTATCTCGCATCGTCTCCCGCGCGGCCTCCCGCGTGTCCTGGCCCGCGTTCCTCGGCCTCGCCCGCCGCTGGCAAGCGGCGTCCGTGACTCAGCGGCTCGGGTGCTTGCTCGACCTGCACCGGATCCAGATCCCCGCCGACGTTCGCGCGGCGCTCGTCGAGCTGATCCGAGGCGCGAGCAAGATCCAGCTCGGGCCGCGCGCCAGGTGGGGCCATGCCGGCAAGCTCATGCAACCGTGGAACATCGTCGAGAATGTGCCGCGCGATATCCTCGTCTCGCCAGGCGACCAAGGGCGCAGGCGCGTGGTCTTCTGCCCGAAAGAAGCTGGCACATGATCGCCGACAAGTTCTCGACACGTCGTTCGGCAGCGATGTCCTCTATCTGCGCTCGTGGACAATGCGGGCTACGTCCGACGCGCCCGCGCTCGAGCTTCGAGCACGCTCCAGGGGTAATCGTTGCCCCAAAGCCGCGATGAGCAGGAATCAGCCGGGCTGAACCGGGATCCAGTGACCGGGTGGTCGGGCCATCGTAGACGTTGGACATGCTCAACTCCGAGCCCCTTTCGTTCGAGCCGGAGCTGATTCGACCGCTCAAGCGCTCGGAGTACGACCGGATGGTCGAACTCGGCTGTTCAGGACGAACGAATCGAGCTGATCCGAGGGGTGCTGGTCAGGATGTCACCACCACGCGCGCCGCACGCGTCGACGGTTCAGCAGCTGAACGATCTCCTGAGCGCACGGTTGCAGAGGCGGTTCACCCTGCGCATCCAGTCTACGCTCGCGCTCTCGGACGACACCGAGCCCGAGCCCGATGTCGCGGTGGTGCCCCTCGGGAGATACAGCACAGAGCACTCCCGGACAGCGCTGCTGATCATCGAGGTCTCGGATACGACGCTTCAGAAGGATCGCGCCAAGGCGGCGGTGTACGCCAGCGCCGGCATCGGCGAATACTGGATCGTCAACCTCGACGCGCGGGCCGTCGAGGTCTACTTGTCCCCGGACGGCGGCCAGTACGCCGAAGTACGCACGCTGCGTGCCGGTGATGTGCTGCGGCCGACGGCCCTGCCCGACATCGCGATCGCGGTCGCCGAGATCTTTCCGGAGGCCTGAGCGCCCCCGCGAGGCTCATCGCAAGAGCTGCGGTACCTCGGCAAACTTCGGGAGGCAACCGTTGCCCAAAAAGCCGAGATCAGCAGGGACCAGCCAGGATGAACCGGGAGCCGGTGACCGGGTAACCACGTGAGATCGTGCGAAGTTGCTGTTTTTCTTCGCCAAGTGGCGACCCGGCGCCAGGGTTCAAGTCCCAATGGGTCACTATTGTTTCTCGACGGAAAACGCCTCCGTCGACCCGGTTTCACCGGCCTTGTTGCCCACCTGTTGCCCAAACGCGCCGAACACGGCTGCGATGGCGTCTCGCTTGTCGTCCTTGACAGATGGCCATGACGGAGTTCGGTCAGGTCGTGGACGGGCACGTCCATGTGATCGGCGAGCGGGCCGGCTGCGATGGCGCCGCCGAGCGCTACACGGAGATGGTCTAGCCCGTGCTCTGGAAGGTCTCGGCCTCGGCGCAGCACCGCGCTATATTACGAGGACATGTCCACGCCTGCTCGGAAGAGCGGCCCCGTAACCCTGGCAGACCTCCTCGCACTGGAGGAGTACGTTCGCCGCCGCTATGAGCTGATCGGCGGCGAGCTGGTCGAGCGGGGGGCAGCGACCGGCCGCCATGGGGGAGCGCAAGGACAGGCGTTCCACCTGCTCAGCCCTTACAATCGTCGGGGTGGGGGCCCATCGGAGCGCCCAGGCGGCTGGATCTTCGCGATCGAGGTGGACATCTACTTCGATGAGCAGAACACCCTTCGGTCCGACGTGGCAGGATGGCGGCGGGAGCGCCTGGCCGATCTGCCTGCGGAGGGTCCCGTTCGCGTCCTGCCGGACTGGACCTGCGAGGTGCTCTCGACGAACAAGCGGAACGATCTGATCCGCAAGAAGCGCGTCTACCACCAGCACAAGGTCCCGCACTACTGGATCCTCGATCCCGGCGAGGAGACGCTCCTCGTGTGTCGCTGGGCTTCCGAGGGCTACCTGGATGTCCAGGCCGCGGAGCGCGGGGAGCGCATCCGCGCGGAGCCGTTCGACGCCATCGAGTTACCCATTGGCGTGTTCTTCGGCGACGACGAGGACTTCCCCGCATAATTCACAACGACGGCGAGCGAGGCGCGTGGAGGGATGAGGTGCCATCCTGGGTCTGCCCGCGCTGACAGCGCCTACCCCGCCCGAGAAGGGGCCACCGTTCCAGGCGCCCGGCACCACCCCACCTGTTGCCCAAACGCGCCGAACACGGCTGCGATGGCGTCTCGCTTGTCGTCCTCGCCCACGTCGACGTACCGCATCGTGGTCGAGACCTCCGAGTGGCCCATCAACCGTTGCAGCTCTCGTGCACGCCGGCGGCCGTGCACGACGTGAAGGCCGCGATACGCCAGGTGGATCTCGCGGCGTGTCGCAAGCTCGCGAGCGCGGCACTCGAGCTGGCGTCACCGCGGGAGGTTCGCGACCTCGTGAGCGTGTCGAAGAAATAGCCCTGCCTTGCATGCCGCGGAAGCCTGTGGTTAGATACTGAACCAGATGGTTCAGTATGCGAATACCCACCTCGATGCCTCGTTCGCCGCGCTGGCGGACGTCACCCGTCGCGGCGTCCTCGAGCAGCTGGGTCGCGCGGAAGCGTCGATCACGGACCTGGCCGAGAAGTTCGACATGACCCTCACGGGCATGAAGAAGCACGTCGGCGTCCTCGAGGAGGCGGGGCTCGTCATCACGGAAAAAGTCGGCCGCGTACGCACCTGCCGGATCGGCGCGCGCCGACTGGAAGAAGTGGCGGCGTGGATCGAGCGGTATCACCAGCTCTGGGACGCGCGGTTCTGCGAGCTGGACAAGGTCGTCGAAGAATTGAAACGGAAGGAGAAGCTGGATGGAAGCAAGAAAGCAAAGTGAGCCCGACATGAAACGCACGACGGTGCAGAGGAAGTCCGATCGCGAGCTCGTCGTCACGCGCACGTTCGACGCGCCCGCGCGCCTCGTGTTCGAGGCGTGGTCCAGGCCCGAGCTGTTCAAGAAGTGGTGGGTGCCGAAGTCGATGGGCATGACGCTGCGGTCGTGCGAAATGGACGTGCGCACCGGCGGCAAGTACCGCCTCAACTTCGGCGACGGCATGGACTTCTTCGGCCGTTACCTCGAGGTGACGCCGCCCTCGCGCATCGTCTGGACGAACGAGGAAGGCGGCGAGAACGGCTCCGTGACCACCGTGACCTTCGAGGAGAAAGGCGGCCAGACGCTGCTCGTCATGAGCGAGCTCTATCCGTCGAAGGAAGCGCTCGACGCGGCCGGCACCGGCGCGGCGGACGCCATGCACGAAACGCTCGCGCAACTGGACGAGCTGCTCGCCACGCTCGCTTGAGGATTGGTGGGCCTGCCTGGCCCGACGTGGCAGGATGGCGGTGCCTCAAAGCCGCGATGAGCAGGAACCAGCCGGGCTGAACCGGGATCCAGTGACCGGGTGGTCGGGCCATGGTAGACGTTGGGCATGCTCAACTCCGAGCCCCTTTCGTTCGAGCCGGAGCTGGTTCGACCGCTCAAGCGCTCGGAGTACGACCAGATGATCGAACTCGGCCTGTTTCAGGACGAACGAATCGAGCTGATCCGAGGGGTGCTGGTCAGGATGTCACCACCACGCGCGCCGCACGCGTCGACGGTTCAGTAGCTGAACGATCTCCTGAGCGCACGGTTGCAGAGGCGGTTCACCCTGCGCATCCAGTCTCCGCTCGCGCTCTCGGACGACACCGAGCCCGAGCCCGATGTCGCGGTGGTGCCCCTCGGGAGATACAGCACAGAGCACCCCCCGACAGCGCTGCTGATCATCGAGGTCTCGGATACGACACTTCAGAAGGATCGCGCCAAGGCGGCGGTGTACGGGAGCGCCGGCATCGGCGAATACTGGATCGTCAACCTCGGCGCGCGGGCCGTCGAGGTCTACTTGTCACCGGACGGCAACAAGTACGCCGAAGTACGCACGCTGCGTGCCGGTGATGTGCTGCGGCCGGCGGCCCTGCCCGACCTCGCGATCGCGGTCGCCGAGATCCTGCCGGAGGCTTGAGCGCGCCTCGCGAGGCTCATCACAAGAGCTGCGGCACCTCGGCAACTTCGGGAGGCAACCGTTGCCAGCCCGCTGCTGGTGATGCAGGTTCGACCGCGCGCGGATCAGAGGCGTCGCCGCCCCGGATCGGCCGGCGGTGCGCGGCTCATCGCAAGAGCTGCGGGACCTGGGCGGCGCTACGGCTTGACCAAGCCCCAGAGGGGGTGCGTGGGTGACGGTGCTTGTAGCATCGTGTCGACGAGCACAAGCTGCGCCTTCAACTGTGCCTCGGCCTTCACCGGGTCCTTCTCGTCCATCGTCGCGCGCAACGGGCCGAATACCTGCTTGTCGCCCTCCTTCGCGAGCGCGAGGGCCGTGTCGTAATCCTTGTTCGGTGCGCCCGCCTCGTTCTGGTCCTTCGCGATCTTGCCGTGCGCGTTCGCGTCCGACTTCTTGTCGCCGTGCTCGATCATCGACAGGCCCTTCTGGCGCAGCGCCTCGAGCCACGACTTGTCGGTGAGGAAGTCGCCCATCGTGTACTGCCCGCTGAGCACGAGCTCCTCGACGTTGTTGGTCGCCTCGGCGACGTCGATCGCCTCGCCCTTGAGCGTGAAGGAGCGCGCGTTCAGCGGGCTATAAGCCATCTCGTGATCCGTGTTGCTGCTCGACAGGCCGCCGCCCCACTGCGTGCTCCTCGTCGTATTCGCCTTCTTGTCCTCGAGTTTTGTCGAGGCGCCCTGGCGGCCGTAGACCTTGAGCAGCAGCGGGAAATCCTTCTGGAACGCGCTCGCCATCGCGAACAGCTTGTGACCGAGCGCGTGGATCTGCGACGCCTCCTCGAACGTGCCCGTCTTGAGCTTGGCGTTCTCGGCGGCGCCCGTCGCGATCTTCTCGCCGCGATCGGCGCGGTCGTGGGCTGCTTTCGCCATCTCGAGCCAGTTCGAGTGCGCCCAGAAGTCCTCGAACGCATGCGTCGCGCGGCCGAGGTGTTGGCCGATGAGCTGCCACAGCTTCTCGTCGTGCTTCGGGTCGGACTTCGCGCCCGCAGCGATCGCCTCGGTCTTGGTCTCCTCGCGCACCGGATCGCGCGACGCAACGCCTTTGTCGTCATGGTCCTTGGGCAGCGTCGACGTGACCTTGCCGCCCGCGCCGCTCGACACCTTTGGATCGACGTAGCCACCGGGCTTGGCCGCGCCATCCCAGTTGTCGATCGACGTGCCGACCTGACCGAGCTTGTTGCTCTCGCGGAACACGTTCACCGCGGCGACCATCGAGTCCTTGATGTGCGCGCGCGCGTCGGACAGATAGCCCGCGAGCCCGTTGCCGTGCTTCGCCCAGCGCTCCTCGGCGGTCTGGTCGAGCTTCTTGGGTCGCTCGCCCTCCAGTGGCTCGGGCGCGCCCGGATCGGTCTTCGTCGGATGGTCCATGTGCTCCCAGTATCGGTAGCCACCGAGGGACTCATCCATCACGGACGTGATGCTGCCGTTGACGACCTTCCAGATCGCCGCCCGGAACGCGGCCGCCGTCGGACCTGGGTCGCCCTTGTGCTTCGCCGCATAGTTCTTGACGTTGATCCACGCAAGCGCGGCCGACGCGATGTCGCCGTTGCCCTGCGAGAAGTCGCGCTCCCAGTTCGATGCGTAGACGTCGCCGATCTCCTCGGCGGAGAACGAGCCCGAGAGGCCCGACACCGTCGCCGCGCGGTGGCCGTCGGGCGCGAAGCGGTGAATGCGCGCTTCGGGCGCCGCGGCGATCGAGCCCGCCTCCTCACCGCGCGTGATGCGATCGGCGACGCTATCGGCCTCGCGCTCCGCCGCGCTGTCGACCGCGGCGATCGTCGCCTTCCGCGCGAACGCGCCCCGCCGAACTGTCGCGCCTGCACGACGTGGGTCAGTTCGTGCGCGACGAGCCACTTGCTCGGGTCCGACTCGGCGAATGCGACGTTGTCGCCCTGCGCCGCGGCCTGCGCGCCGATGCCCTGCATCTCGGCGTGGGCGCCCGTCTGCGCCTTGACGCCTGAAAAGTCCTGCCGAACCCTCCACCCATTATTTTGCCTTTCGCAGGTCGATCCGTCTCATGCCTACCACGGTTGTGGCTCCACGTTGCCCCACCGGCCGTCGGCACCTTGCTTTGGGAGCCAGGAGTCCGGATCCAGCTCGTCGAGGCTTTCAATCACCTGATCTGCACCCGCGAACCCAGGATCTTCCCGCACGCAGGGATCCGGAACAGCGATGACGTGCATGCCAGCGGCCTTTGCCGCGATCACGCCAGAAGGTGCATCTTCGATGACCAGACACGCGTCAGGCGCGATCCCCAGCTCGGCAGCAGCGACGAGGAAGATGTCCGGTGCCGGCTTCGGATGTTGAACAGCGGGATGATCCGCGCACACGATGACCCGCATGGCCGCGCGGATTGCATCGTGGCACCGGAGCTTCTCCTCGAGGGCTGCCGTGGTCGAGCTCGTCGCGATCGCCATCGGCGTGCCCGCGGCTGCGAGGCGAGCCACGAGCCTCGCGGCGCCCGGCCTGAGCCCGGCGCTGCTCCAGCGGCCGTCGAGCATGGCGGCGCGCGCGGCGCCTACTTCGTGCGGATCCACCGAGGGCCCGGCTGCCTCGGCCACGATGCGGTTGGTATCGGCGCGGGTCCGCCCGAGCAGCCGAGCGCGGAGCGCGGGGGTCAGGTCCCGTCCGTAGCTGCGGAGAACGCTGGCGTTGGCGCGATCCAGGAGCGGCTCCGTGTCGAGGAGCGTGCCGTCGAGATCGAAGATGACGGCGCCGATGCGAGCCACGCGGCAGGATAGCACCGGGACGCGCGACGCCCTCCGAAACTGGGTGGGCCACATCCGCCATCCACTGGGCTCGAACAGCTCAGCCGGGATCATCTACGTCGAGCTGACCACGATGCGATATCGCGGCACCATGGAACGGCAATCACGGCCGAGCTCGCCATCGCGCCGCAGTACGCGCGCGTTCAGGTTCTGCGCCGAGCCATTCGCTTACCAGCGACCGCTCACCAGCCCCCAGGGTCCCCACTCCCGCTTCCACTCCCGCTACCGCTGCCGCTGCCGCTGCCACTGCCGCTCCCTGCCTTGCTGATGGAGAACGTGTGGGTATGCGCGGTGCCGTTGATCGGATCGACGTCGCTCGTGGACGTCACCATGACGGTCTGACCGGAATGGATCGCGGTCAGATCGGCTTGCGCGAGCGTCACCATGTGCGTGTGCTCACCGTTCGAGCTCGTGGTGTAGGTCACGCCGCCGACGGGTGGGGTCGCGAGATCGGAGTCGAGCACGCAGACCGTGTGGGTGTGCGCTGCATCGACGGACGAAGAGACATCGGTCCCCGCACAGGTCACGCCGGAGCCAGATCCAGGTCCGGGAGGAGGAGTGCCGCTGCTGTTGCTCATGGAGCAACCAAGCACGGGAACAAGGAGGAGGAGGGTCGTCCCTCGGGTAAGGAGGTCGCGGCGTGTCAGCATGGTGGTTCCTCGATAGTAAGCGGATCGCTATGAATAAGAGGTGGCGTTCTTGCGAAGGTCGCAGCGCCTCCGTGCGGCGCATTATTCCACACCGCGGGCGCTCGTTTCTCCACAAACAGCGTTAACGTGACGCACAGCGCAGCCGTCGCCTCGGACCCGATGGCATGGGCGTCGAGCTCCGGAATCGACGGGATTGGCACGCGGCGATGCATGCTGGCGGGATCGGCTCCGTGAACTCCGCCTCGCCGTGCCCACCTTCCCAAGCGGACCAGCGGGAGGACTTCCGGATGGCCGAATGGTGCGAGCATCGTCGAACGTACGTCGCTGATGCGGCGTGCACGCCACATGCTCGCCCCGAGCGCGAGCTACGCTCCCGGCCCGGAAGCGCCTTCATCACGATCGCGGTTCGGGTCCATGCCGCCCAAGGCGCGCGCTGCGCGAACGAGGCTCAGTCGTGGCACGGCTCGGCTTTGGGCGCCGCTCTACGCCAGTGGCAAGATCGCGGTGCGATTGTGTCTGCCGGCAGGCACCCAACAGACTTGTTCATCCGTCGGATAGCGCGTCGCGCGAATGCGCGCCTGGGTGGTCGGGGTGAGCAGGTGCGCCTGCAGCGCGCGGGCGCCATCCTGGTTACAGCCCGGCACGCGCACGACCTCGGACACGAGGAGGCGCTGCAGCAATGGATCGGCAAACACCAGCGGCTCGAGCTTGAGGGCGCGCTGCTTGTGCGCGCCGAGGAAGGGCGTCAGCCCCCACAGCGAATACCCACCGAGCCGAGACGCAACCAGCATCGCGTCTTCCTTCTGATTGCTTGTCGTCGATGATCCAGCTCGAGCGCGTTCCCGCTGCCGAGCTGACGCGAGGATCTCATCGAACGCGTGGTACGCTGCTCGCGTGAGCCGTGTTGCTGAACGGTCGCAGTTGACTGCCACAGAATACCTCGCGTGGGAGCGCGAGCAGGCGGTCAAGCATGAGTTTTTCCATGGCGAGGTCTTCGCGATGGCCGGCGGAGAGCCGAGGCACAACGCGCTCGGAGTGAGCATGGGCGCCGAGTTGCGCGCCGCCCTACGGTCACGCGGCGGCGCGGTCCTGTCTTCGGACCAGCGGCTCGCCTTCCCGCCGGAAGCGCGTTACGTCTATCCCGACGTCACGGTGATCTGCGGTCCGCCCGTGTTCCAGCGTGGGACCACCGACGTGATCACGAACCCCGCGATCCTCGTCGAGGTCCTGTCCGGATCGACCGAGGAATACGACCGCGGCCTCAAGTGGACCGGCTACCAGAGCATCAGCTCGTTGACCGACTACCTGCTCGTTGCACAGGCCGAAGTCCGGATCGAGCATTACCGGCGCAATGCCGATGGATCGTGGACCTACCGCACCGCTGGACCCGGCGAGCACATCGCGCTGACCGGAGGCGGCGAGCTCGCGGTCGACGCGATCTATGCCGGCGTGTTCGAGCTACCCGGCGATTGATCCTGCAGCCGGGCGTGCCCGCGCTGACTGCATGTTCTGGGTGGCCCGGCCGAGCGCCCACGAATGCCTCGACGCGCTCACGACATCATCGGGGCGTAACAATTGCGCCTTCGCGAGTCAGCTAGACTCCGCGCATGACGCGCCTCTGCCTGGTGATCGCGCTCGCCGCATGCTCCAAGCCATCGGGGCCACCTCCGCTGCGCGTCGCCGCGGCCTCCGACCTCGCCCACGCCTTCGACGAGATCGCGCGTGCGTTCGAAGCGAAGACCGGCACCAAGGTGCAGGTCGAGCTCGGAGCGAGCGGGCTGCTCGCCAAGCAGATCGAGCTGGGCGCGCCGTACAGGCTGTTCGCCGCCGCGAACAAGAGCTACATCGACATCGTCGTCAAGGCCGGGCGCTGCGATGGAGCCACCGCGCAGCTCTATTCACGCGGCCGGATCGTCCTGTGGTCGAAGGTGCAGAGCCCCGCCGGCCTGGCCGACCTCGTCGATCCGAAGTTCAAGAAGATCGCGATCGCCAACCCCGAGACCGCGCCCTACGGCAAGGCCGCCAAGCAGGCGCTCGAGCAGGCGAACCTGTGGGCGCAGCTCGCCGATCGCATCGTCCTGGGCGACAGCATCCAGGCGACGATGCAGCTCGCGCAGACCGACAACGTCGATGCCGCGATCGTCGCGCAGTCGCTGGCGACCGACACGCCCGGCGGCCACGTCGCGGCGATCGACCCCGCCTGGTATGCGCCCCTCGAGCAGCAGATGGTCGTGTGTGGCAGCGGCCAGGACGCGGAGCACGCCCGGGCGCTCGAGCAGTTCATCCAGTCACCCGACGGTCAGGCGATCATGAATCGCCACGGCCTCTCCGCGGGCGGTGAGGCTGCGCCGGCGAAGTAGTCGGACGCAGCCGCTCGGCTCCCGATAACGACCAGCGGTTCGTCGAAGATGCTAGCCTTGGCTCCGTCAGTCACCGACCGTCGTCGGGCACACACCGGCGCCACCGCCACCGCCACCACCGCCGCCACCGCCGGTACCGGTGCCACCGAGTTGCATCACGGTGCCGCTGATCTGGGCGGCTGCGACCGCCGCGGTGCATCCGTCCGCGACCATCTTGTGGGTGGTATCGATCTCGGCAAACGTGATGTTGCTCAGCGTCGCAGAGAACGTCGTGCCACTACCGCCGACCGCGGTGACGTTCACGGTCCCGCCGGTCGCGAAGTATTCTTTCTGGTCGGTGGCGCCTTTGGCGCCCATGCCGCGCACGCACACGCCGCAGCTGCCGAAGGTCGAATCGACGGGGAACGTTCCGGTGTGGACCGTCCCACCCTTGAAGGCGCCAGCTCCATCCCACAGCTCGACCTGCACGTAGTCCATCGACGGGTCGGGCAGCATGGTGGACAGCTTGTACCAGTGCGATTTCCCCATGGAACCCGAGATGTTGCACATCTCCGCTTTGGTCGCGGCCAGAGCACCGACGTCCGTGGTCATCGTCGGCATCGGGCATTCTTCGCCACCTGGGGTAGTCATGCCGTCGCCCCCGGAGCTCGTCATGCAACCCGTGGAAATATATGCAATCAGGACCAGGTGACGCATGTAGGTGACGAGAGCAAAGGTCGTGCCTCGCCTAAACCCCCGAGACCAGGTTACAGGCGTGTAAATGCAGGACAAGATTGGGGCCCCCAACCCCAGGGCGAACCCCGTACAATCCCGGGCGAGGGATGACCACGGGACGCCTGCCACGGGATGGCCAGCGCGGCAACTCGCTGCTGCTCGCCTTGATTGTCATGTCGGTGCTCGCCACGCTGGGCAGCCTCACGGTCATCAGCGTGCAGTCGAGCCTCAAGACCTCGACCAACGACCGGTCGGAGACCATCGCGAGGTACGCGGCCGAGAGCGGCGCCGCCGTCGCGATGGACTTCCTGCGCGGCCAGATCAAGCTCACTCATGCAACGACCGACTGGAACACCTACTTCACCGTGAACAACGCGGAGCCCCGGCCCCCGCTGCCGTTCCCGAGCAATGGTGCCCAGCCGGGAACGCCGAACAACCTGCTCTCTCCCGATCAAAACGCCTGGTACCTGGTCGAGGCCCTCAATAACCGGAACGACCCTGGCTTCCAACCCAGCAACAACATCAACAACGACACCGACAGCCAGATGATCCTCCGCTCGACTGGCCACGGCCCTCAGGGCAGCGTGGCGATCATCGAATGGGAGGTCCGATGGCAGAGCCAACCACCCGATGAACCGCTGATCCTGATGGGCTGGCACGTCGTCCTGTAGCGGCTCCAGGTCACGATGACGCCGCGGCAGCCGGCCTGCGCCACGGAGGCCAGCGGAGATCGTCGAACTCGGCGAACGACAGGAGGCCCAGGATCATGAGCCAGTGGAACAGGAACAGGTTCATCGTGTACTCGATCGACAGGTGAAACACGATCGCGACGACGAGCGCCACCCGCCGCGTCGGCTTGAGCCACAACAGCACCGGCAGCCCCCACTCGAGGGCAAGCACGGACCAGGTGAGCAGCTGGGCGATCCATAGCGTCTCGAACGGAAACCCGGGCACCGGGAGCTTGCCGAACGAGTCGTCGAGCCGCGCCACGTAGTACAGCGCGTGGCCCGACGTCCAGTCGCTGTGTCCCCGCGTCTTCTCGATCGCGGTCGACAGGTAGGTCACCGACATCTGGATCTGGAACAGCCGCAGCCCCCACGGGATCGGCGGCGGCTCGTCGAGGCCACGCCGCTCGCGGCGACGCGCGTCGAGCGAGAACGCCCAGCCGGCGGGACACAGCGCGAGGTAGAACGCGAACATCCGGAACAGCGTGTCCTCGCCGTCGACGAGCGCGTAGTTGCGATTCTGGAACGAGGTCAGCCCGATCAAGACGACGATCGCCTGGATCCGCGTGTGCCAGCCGGCGGTCAGCAGCACCGCGGCGGCGACCAGCACGCCGTAGCACAGCCACGGCCACCAGGCGGCGCTGCTCCAGCCGAGCACCGTCGGGGCATGCTCGTTGACGATCTCGCGCCCCGCCGCCAGCGGCATCAGCCCCGCCTCGGAGAACCACAGCCGCAGATCCGGCGCCCACATCGCGAGATTGATCAGCAGCAGGATCCCGTAGCCGATCCGCAGCACGCTGGCGAGCCGCGGGTCGCGCGCGGCGAACACCACGTCGTTCCAGGCATCGCCGAACCCACGCCGCGTCGGGGTGGACTTCGCCGGGGACGCTGCCGCCTGGACGGCCTTGCCGCGCTTGCCCGGCGCGGTCATGCCGGTGGTCTCCATTCGCGGATCACCTGCCAGTCATCGAACTCGAGGTAGGGCCGGGCCGGCACCTGCTTCTCGGTGGGCGGTGGAATCAGCGCACCGCGCAGCGACAGCGTGACGCCCGCGACCGCCACCGCCTTGCCCTGCGGATGCGGCACGGTCCGCGCGAGATACGCGCACAGCGCATCGAAGGCGGGCTCTCCGGCGCGCAGCAGATAGCTGTAGTAGTTCATGTGGCGCGCCAGCGCGTACTTGCGAAGCGCCGGCACCTGCGACCAGTCCGGCGAGGTCCAGGTCGCGATCGCCTGATCGGCGAACACGATCTCCGCCTTGAAGCGCAGATTGACCTTGTCGACCTCCGGGCCATACAGCCGCCACGGGCCTTGCCACAGCCCGGTCACCACCAGCGCGGTGTTCACCGAATCCTTGAGGCCCTCGCCCGGGTCGCTCGATGGCACAAACACGTCGATCACCAGCACCGCCAGGAACACGGCGAGGAAGCCGTTGACCAGCAGTCGTCGGGTCGGGCCGGTCACTACTCCCATGTCCCTTGCATGATGATCGAGATCACCCGGCCGGCCGTGTGATAGCCGGCGCGGGTCTCGGGCCGCTCGTTCAGGAGATCGTCGACGCGCAGCACGGCGAGGTATTGCTTCGTGACCTGCCCGGTGAGGTTGGCCTGGACCAGCGTGTAGCCGGGGACCTGCTTGGTCTGGTCGATCGCCGAGCCGAAATACGTCACGCGGGCCAGCCCCGAGAACCGCTGCCCGACCCGGCCTTGCACCCAGGCCTCCCAGCGATTGTGCGGCAGCCGATCGATCGGATCGTCGCCGGTATCGTCGGAGTGCGCCTTGACGTACTCGTAGGCGGCGCCGAGCTCGATCATGGGGTTCGGGGTCACGCGCGCCACGGTGTCGATGCCCCAGTAATTGACGATGCCGAGGTTTACCAGCTCGCCCATCGCCATCGGATCGATCGACGTCCGGATCGTGCCCTTTGCGTGCTTGTAGTACGGCGCGACCTCGATGTGCAGGCGATCGTTCACGTGCTCGACGGCGCGCAGCTCGGCATGCGCGATCCGCTCCGGCCCGAGATCGGGGTTGCCGTTCGCGATGTCGAACCGCTCGCGCAAGCTCGGCACCCGGCCCTTGTACGCGCCGGTCGCCGTGACCTCGAGATCCGGGCGCGGCTTGTACTTCGCGACCGCCTTGGCCTCCGGCCAGGGGCTGGCGCCGACCCCGAACGGGATCGCGGCCCCGACCGCCAGGTCGGCGCGGAACTGCTTGTGCTCGTACTGCAGATCACCGGCGGGCTCGACGATCGTGGTCTTGCCGCGCACGGCATTGTTCATGATGTCCGACACCACCGCCTTCTCGAAGTCGACGGTGGTCGACAGCGCCCACCGGAAGTCCTTCCAGAACGGCATCGTCGCGAGCGCCATCGCGCCGCTGCGCAGCGCCTGGAGGTTCTCGATCTGAGTCTCGGAGGTCAGCGCCGGATCCACGAAGAACCGCGAGCGCCGCTCCAGGTACTGCGTCCACGCCTGCGCCTGGAGCTGCAGCGCGCCGATCTTGTCGTCGGCCTTGATCGATGCCCGCGCCGTGGTCTCGCGATCGATCATCAGGATCGTGCTGCGATCCTCGTCGCTGGGCGGCGAGATATAGTGGCGGTCGTCGAGGAAGCCATCGACGGCGACCCGCCGAGCCCCGTCGCGGTACTCGAGCCGGCCCGCCCCGGTGGCGGCGTGGCGGTCCTCGCCGATCGGCGCGTCGCTCGGCAGCTGCAGATCGCGTGCGCCGCCGAGCCCCGAGGCCGATAGCCGCAGCGCGAGGTGCTGCGCCAGCGGGACCCGCGCCGTCCCCGTCATCCCGAAGCTCGGCAGCGAGTCCCCGGTGATCCGGCCGATCACCAGCTGCGGACCGATCGCATCGCGGGTGTGGACCTCGATCACGCCGCCCGGCCCGCCGGGGCCGTCGATCGGCGACTGCGGCGTGGTCGCGACGCGGATCTGCACGATGTCGGTGATCGGGATCGTCGAGACGTCGAACGTCCCGTAATACGGATCGGTCACGAGCACGCCGTCGATGAGGATGCTGACGGCGCCCTTGCGCGCGCCGCGGATATCGATGTTGAACCCGCCGCGGCCGGCGTCGCGCACCGCCACATCCGGCAGCAGCGCGAGGGCCGTGCCGAGATCCGTGGCGCCGCGCGCCGCGAGCTCGGCGCCGGTCAGCCGGACCTCGGTATCGCGATCGAACGGCTTGTCGGGCCGTTCATCGAAGATCTCGACCGTCTCGCCCTCGGCGAGCTTCGCGAGCGCGGCGTCGCTGATGCCCTCCGGCGGTCCATCGGGGGTCGCCGGTGCGCTCGCAGCGGGCGGTGCGTCCGTCGCCGGAGCCGGCGAGCTGGCCGGGGCCGCCGAGCCCGCCGGGGGCGTCGTGGCCGGCTGGGACGCGGACGCAACCGGGGCTGCCCGCGGCGCGGAACCGGCCCGCGCACCGACCTTGGGCAGCGTCGGTGACTTGCGAGCTGGGGCTGCTTCGTCCGCCTGGGCACCACGCCCCCACAACGACGTGATCGCGGCCACGAAGATCAAATAGTTGCAGAAGCGAGTCATCGCATCACACCTACGCAGCAAGACTCCGGCCGTCGATATTGCAGCAAGATTACCGCCGCGGTGCCTTCGCATTGCCGACAAACGTCATCATTTTCCAGGAGCGGCCCCCCTGCCACCGGCTCCCAGTCACCGAGCTCGTCGAGGCGAACCTGTGGCCGGCCGTCGAACGCGACGCGCAGCGACCCGGGATCGGCCGCCATGTCGCGCGGCGTCGACCACAGGGCACGTCGCAGGATGATCAGCGCCATCGCGAGCGGCATCCCGGCGAACCCCGCCGGGGGCCGGGTCTCGACGAGATCGTCGGCGCTCATCATCAGCTCCAGCACGACGCCGGTGCCGGGGCATTCCACCTGCGCGCCTGCATCGCCGGTCACGATCTGCGCGGCGCGGCAGCCGAACGCCGGCCACGCGTGCTGGTCGATCGCGCGCGCGTACTCGCTCCAGTCGTTCGGCGCGACGGCGCGCGGCGGCATCCGCCCGATCCGGGCGATCGGCTCGCGATCGACGAGATCGATCTCGAGCGCCCGCCGGTAGCAGCGCACGGCGCTGCGCCACAGCTGATAGCCCGAAGCGCACAGCCCCGCCTCGAGGAAGGCCTCGCGTGCACAGGCCAGATCGTCGGCCCGCAGCGCCCGCTCGCCATCGCCGAGCAGCAATCGGACGTCGGCGTTCACGGCGAGGTTGGATCCTCGCCGGCGAACCGTGGAACCGAGCGATGCTTACGCCATGGGTCGACCGCAGCGCGACCTCTCGTGAGGCAGCTGGACCTCGTGCACCGCGCGGACATGACGTCGTGATGTCACGATGGTGCAGGCGCTGATCGTGCGACCGGTAACAACGAGGTTACGCCGGGCTGCCGGGTTTCAAAACTGGAAGTAAATGAACGGCACGATCTTGGTGTGGCCGAGCTCGCGCAGGACGAGCGCGACGGCGGCGAGCACGGCGCCTTGCGCCCACGGCGGCAGCGCGACGAACCGCAGGCGCAGCCAGCGAAAGCTGCCGTCGGCGAACAGGTGGCAGGTGAAGCCGACCGCGAGCGCCAGGGTGATGATCGGGACCAGGTTGGCGTGGTCGGTCTCGTGCAGCGCGATCTGGCGAAGCACGGCGAGCGCGTTGTCGAACGAGGTCGCGCGGAAGAAGATCCACGCGAGGCAGACATACTGAAACACCAGCACGACCGCGAGCGCGCGGCGCGCGTAGGCCCAGAGCCGCGGCCGGAGCTCGGCCATCCCCAGCTCGGCGGCATCGGCCGCGAGGCCCAGGCCCCAGGTCAGGCCGACCAGCGGGATCCACGTCCAGCTCGGCGACCACGCGAGCGCCGCGAGGAAGCCGAGGCCGGTGAGGCACATCCCCACGCGCAAGAACTCGGGGGCCGGCGAGACGTGCGGGGCGCCCGCGAGCGCGGGGCTTGACCGGAACAGCGCGCGCCACGGCAGGCCCTCGCCGGCCATGAGGACCACGGGCTCATGCGAGACCGGCTCCTCGCGCGATAGCCAGGCAGTCAGTACTGCCCACAGCGGTACGAGGTACAGCCACGTCACGACGAGCTGCGGCCAGGTGCCGGCCTCGCGCAGCACGCTGCGTTGGAGCGCGACGCCGACCGCGACGATCGCGACGCACCGCCCGAGCAAGGCCCAGGCCGCGCGCGGATCGCCCTGCGTGCTGCGCTGGAAGTACCGCGTGACCGCGAGCCCCGCGCCGTGCAGCGCGCCCCACACGATGAACGCCCAGCTCGCGCCGTGCCACAGGCCGCCGAGCACCATCGTCACGATCAGGTTGAGGTAGGTCCGCCACGGCGCGCCCTTGCTGCCGCCGAGCGTGATGTAGAGATAATCGCGCAGCCAGGTCGACAGGCTGATGTGCCAGCGCCGCCAGAACTCCTGCAGGTTGGCCGAGCGGTACGGCGTGCGAAAGTTCTCGGGCAGCGTGAAGCCCAGGACCTGCGCCGAGCCGATCGCGATGTCGGAGTACGCCGAGAAGTCGAGGTAGATCTGCAGCGCGTACGCGTAGACCCCGGCGATGACCTCGACCGCCGAGAACCGCTCGGGCGCCTCGAACACCCGATCGACGAGCGCGAGCGCCAGCGTGTCGGCGAGCGCGATCTTCTTGAACAGCCCGACGACGATGCGGAACAGCCCCGCGGTCGCCGCCTCGAGCTCGAGCGCCGGCAGCGCGTCGAGCTGCGGCAACAGATCTTGCGCGCGCACGATCGGCCCGGCGACCAGCTGCGGGAAGAACAGCACGAACGTCGCGAACGAAACGACCGACCGGGTCGCGCGCAGCTGCTTGCGATAGACGTCGATCGTGTACGACAGCGACTGGAACGTGTGAAACGAGATCCCCGCGGGCAGGATCAGGTGCCAGCGCTCGACGTGCAGCCGCAACACGTCGTGCGTGAAGAAGTCGGCGTACTTGAAGAACACCAGGATGCCGAGGTTCGAGCACAGGCTCACGATCACGAGCGCCTTGCGCCGCCGGGGCCCCTCCGTCCGCTCGATCCAGATCCCGAGGTAGTAATCGAGGACGATCGTGCCGAGCAGGAGCCCGAGCAGGTAGCGATACGGCCCCGGCATCGCCGAGGCCCACGCGTGATAGAACAGCGACGACGCGACGAACAGGATCACGACGCGCCCGAGCGGCCGGTACGCCTCGCGCTGGGCCGCCCCGAGGCCCGTGCCGAGCACGATCAGCACGAGCAGGTGGCCGTGCGCGGTGATCTCGGCGGTCACGTCGTCGAGCGCGCCGGTGTGCCAGGCGACCGCCACCGTCGCCCCGATCGCGACCAGCACGGCCACGATGCCGCGCGCGATGATCGCCTGGCCGCGGTCCGACGCGATCCACCCGCCGTGGCGCCGGCCGATCGCGATCGCCCCCGCCAGCACCGCAAAGCCGATCGCCCAGTGGCCGATCACCACCGCCGGCCAGCGCGCCTCGCCGGTCGCGAGCCGGAGCAGCGCGCCGCCGATCGGATCCCACAGCGTGTCGGGGTCCTTGGCGACCAGCATGAAGATCACGTCGCCGAGCAGCACCATCACGGCGATCCGCGCCCAGGCCAGCCGCGGCCCACCCCACCGCGCCAGCGCGTAGAGGAAGAACACGGCGATCAGGAACAGCGGGTAGTCGGGGCTCGAGAACAGCATCTAACTTCAACAACTCATCGCGGCGAGCGCAGCCCTCCCCGGATGATCAATTCCGGCCCGCAGCCTAGCAAGGATCGGGATCGTCCTGCGAGACGAGACAGGCTACGGCGCGGCCGGGCTGGGGAGCGCGGCCGCGGACGGCACCACCGGGGGCCGCGACGACTCGAGCGGCCGGGTCGGCGTCAGGCCCTTCGCCAGGCGCCACTTGCCGTACTCCGCGAGCACTGCCGACGACAGCGCATCGGCCCACCACTGGTAGCCGAGATCGGTCAGGTGAACGTGATCTTTGTAGGCGATCTTGGGCTCTGCGACGACCCAGGGGTGCATGTGCTCGGCGCCGCCCATCGCCGCGAACGTATCGAAGAAGGCGACGTGGTTACGCAGCGCCGCGGCGTGCTGGACCGAGATGATCTCGCCGAGCACGTGCGGCGTGTGCCACTCGCACTCGGGGATCACCGGGGCGTCCGGCTTGAGCTTGTCGCACGACTTGCCGCCCTCGCGCGCCGCCATGTCGGGCGGCCCCAGGATCAAGATCGCCGAGGTCGGCGCCGCCGCGCGGACCCGCAGGATCGTCTCGTCGAAGTAGCGCGCCATCGCCTCCAGATCGAGATCCGGATCGTCGGCCTCGTTGGTGCCGTACTGCAGCACCACCAGGCGCGGATCGCGGCTCGCGAGCTGCTCGCCGATCACCGACCAGTCCCACGAGCGCAGGCTGCCGAGCCGCCGTCCGACGACGCCGAGCGAATCGACGATCACGCCCGGCCGCGCCCGCTCGAGGACCACGCCGAACAGGTCGAGCGTGCCACCGCCGCCGTGCTCGAGCGTGAGCTTGTGCGGCCCGTCCGTCACCGGGACCACCTGGCGCGCCGGGTGCGGTGGCTCGATCGCCGTGGTCCTGGTCCGCACCTGCTGCCAGGGGTTGTCGTCGACCCGGTAACGCAGGAGGCCATGATCGGGCGCGGCGTAGTACAGGATCTCGAACTGCGCGACCCGGGTCCCCGCCTGGCAGTCAGTGCAGGTCTCGACCCACAGCTGCGCGCCCTTGGTCTGGCCGAACACGCGCAGCCCGGCGATGCCGAACGGCTCGACGTCGCCCTTGTGCCCGCCGACCGCCGCCTTCCAGCGCCCGGTCGTGCCGTAGTGAACGTCGCGCTGGTAGTAGTAGCGGGTCGGCGGCTTGCCGGCGGCGACGAGCCCACGCCCGGCATCGCCAAACTTATTTTGCAGCGTGACCCGCAGCCGCGAGGTCAGCGAGTCGCCCGCGGTGTGCGAGTCGCCGAAGAACAGCCAGAGGACGCGCCCGGCCGGGTCGGCGTGATCGGCGTACTCGCGGAGCTCCGTCGCGGCCAGGCCGGTGAACAGCGCCTCGAGGCTCGTGCCCGGGGCATCGAGGAAGCTCATCGAGCCGGCGGGCGCGGCATCCGGCGCGGGCACGAGGGCGGCGGGCGCGGCGTCCTCTGGCGCGCGGGGGGAATGCGGCGGTTCGGGCGGCTTGCGGCGCTCGCCGTCGCAGCCGCTGCCGCAGCCGGCCAGCGTGCTCACCAGCGCGAACACGAAGCTAGTGAGCCGCATATTTCTGGTAACCGGCCATCAGCACGCCATAGATGGCCTCCGAGAGCCGGTTCGCGCCCTTGCGCGACAGGTGCTGGAAGTCGCTGCCGACGAGCCCCTTGCGAAACCACTTCGCCGCCGACCCCTTGCCGCCCATCCACTCGTAGGTCGAAAAGAACGCGCAGCCCTGGGCTCGCGCGGCCGTGCGCTGCGCGGTGACCAGCACCGGCATCACCGGCCGCGAGGCGTAGTCGCCGTCCCTGGACTCGGCTTGATCGGTCGGCGAGACGACCAGGCAGGCCGCGTCCGGCCGCGCGCTGCGCACCGCCGCCAGGAGCTTGGTGTAGTGCGCCGCGTAGTCCTTGGTGTCCCGGTCGGTCGGCCCGAGCCACTCGGCCTCGTTCGCGCCGATCATGATCATCACGAGATCGGCGCCGCGATGGGCGAGCTCGGCGGCGAAGTGCTCGGCGTTGTTGGCGTCGAAGCTCTTCACGTTGACGCTGACGACGCCCAGGTTGTCGACCACGGCGCCGCTTGCGTTCTCGAGATCGAGCCCGAACAGCCGGACCTTGCCCGCCGTGGTGATCTCGAACTTCTTCGCGCCGGCTTCGACGGTGGCCGCCGCGTAGCCCGCCTGCTTGGTCGTGTTCCTGGTCTCGATCGTCGCGAGCGACTTGCCGTCGGCCGTGATCGTCGCGGTCCCGCCCCGGGGCTGCGCGAGGTAATACAGCTCGACCTGCGACGCCGTGCCGGCGTTGAGCGCGATCGTCGCCCGGCCGTCGTCGGTCTCCGCGGTGCTCCCGCCGACGCCGTACAGCCCGTCGGCGATCTGGGTCGTCGAGATCGCGTGCACGGTCCAGCCGCCGCCGCTCGTTCGCGTGATCGCTTCATGCCCGCAGAACCGATGCGGCGGCACGACGTAGACGTAGCCCGGGCCCCCGTCGCCGAGCTCGGTCTGGAGCAGCGTGCGCAGCCGGCCCGGGATCGCATCGGTCGCGATCACCGAATCGCCGTACCACGACACCCGCACCGCGTGGCCCAGCTTGCCCTGCTTGGCGCCCTCGACGGCGCGATAGAACCCGTCCATCGCCCAGCGCTTGCAGCTCTCGCTGGTCCCGTCCAGGCAAAGATCTTCGAGCGCGAGGATCTTGCTGCGATCGGCGGCCACGATCTGCGCCGGTTTGGCCGGCTCGTCGTCCTTGATCTCGGCGACGACGGCCGGCTTGGCGGTGAACACCGGCCCCGCGGCGGGCGCCGCCTCGGCCGGTCGCCGCGCCGTGAGCCGATCTGCGACCGCACGCACGCCGCCATCGAGCACACACAGCCCGACCACCAGGCATCCGGCGAACCACAGGAGCGTCGGTGCAACGGTCCAGCTGCGATCGGGCCCCGACATCAACTAGCAGAAGGTAAGCGAATCGAAGACGGAGTCAAGGACCGGGTCGCCGCGCGGCCGGTCACGATCGGGCACGAGGCGCGAACGAGGGGACGCTCCCAGCTGATGAAACTAGCCGGCGCGAACAGCGCGATAACACGGGAGACGAGACGACGAGAACGGTGCGGAACGCGGCAGCCAGGAACCTGCGCCAAGCAATGCGAGCCAGCGCACGGCGTGACCACCGCGGCGCAGGAGCTGGATCTGGCCATGATAGAGTGAGGCGTGGTCGCTGCCTCGTCCCGACCGGGCCATCCGAACCGGCCGCTCGTCGGGGCGCTCGTCCTTTCGATCGTCCCGCTCGCCGGCTGGGCCACGGTCCGCCATCTCGACGGTGCCCAGCGCCGGCACGAGATCGCCACCGCGGTCCCTCAGTCGGTCCGGCCCGAATACGCCACATCCGAGCGCTGCGAGGCATGCCACCCGTCGCAATATCACTCGTGGCACCGCGGCTATCACCGCACGATGACGCAGTACGCGAGCCCCGCGTCGGTGCGCGGCGACTTCGAGGACGTCACGCTCACAGAGGCCGGGAGCACGATCCACCTGTCGCGCCGTGGCGACGACCTCTTCGCCGAGATGGTCGATCCGCTGTGGCAGTACCAGGTCGACATCGGCCGGCGCACCCCACCAGGGCCGGGCGAGGCCGCGCCACGCGTCCTGCGCCGGATCTCGATGGTGACCGGATCACACCACATGCAGGCGTACTGGGTAGCCGCCAACGCGGGCAACAGCCAGCTATCGCTGCCGTTCACCTACCTGTTCGACGACCACCGCTGGGTGCCGCGCAGCCAGGTGTTCCTGCACCCACCCGAGCAGGATCACTACGACGAGCAGGTGTGGAACGTCAGCTGTATCCGGTGCCACACCACCGCCGGCCAGCCGCTCGCGCTGCGGTCCGCCGACGACCCACCCACCAGCGACGACTGGCGGATCGACAGCAAGCTCGGCGAGAACGGCATCGCGTGCGAGGCCTGCCACGGTCCGGCCGAGGCGCACGTCGCCGCGAACCAGAACCCGCTGCGCCGGTACTGGCAGCACCTCCGCGGCGGCGGCGATCCGACGATCGTCAACCCGGCGCGGATCCCGGCGGCGCGCGGCGCCGAGGTCTGCGGCCAGTGCCACTCGCTCACCGAGGTCAGCCCGGACATCGAGCTCGGCAAGGGCAAGTCGTATGTCGCCGGTGACGCGCTCGAGAAGTCGCAGCCGCTGATCCGCCCGCTTCGCCCCTCACCGGAGCTCGAGCGCCACGTCGCCGAGGATCCCCTGTACCTCCGCAACTACTTCTGGGGAGACGGCACGATCCGCGTGTCGAGCCGCGACTACAGCGGGATGGTCGAGTCCAAGTGCATGACCGGCGGGAAGCTGTGGTGCGGCAGCTGCCACTCGCTGCACGAGAGCGATCCGGTGAACCTGCTCGCCAAGGGCAAGGAGTCCGACGGGGGATGCCTGCAATGCCATGCCGCCATCGGCAGCAACGCCGCCGCGCACACCCACCACGGCAGCGAGTCGATCGGCAGCCGCTGCGAGAACTGCCACATGCCGTACACCGTCTACGGCCTGCTCAAGGGCATCCGCAACCACCGCATCGACAGCCCGAAGGTCACGGGCATGACCGGCGGCAACGAGCGCCCCAACGCCTGTAACCTGTGCCACGTCGATCGCACCACCGCCTGGACCGCGCAGCAACTCGAGCGCTGGTACCACCAGCCCGCCCCCGCCGGCCTCACCAACACGGCCAACGCGGCCAACGCGGCCGACGATACGCCCGCGGCGATCGACTGGCTGCTCTCCGGCGACGCCGTGCTGCGCGCCCTCGCGGCGTGGCAGTTCGGCTGGGACGGCGCGCGCAAGGCCGCCGACGTAAGCGCGGCGGTGCCCTACCTCGTGACCGCGCTCGACGATCCCTACGCCGCCGTCCGCTACGTCGCCGGCCATACCCTCCAGACGATCCTGCCGGGCACCAGGTTCGACTACCTCGCGCCCCCCGAGGCCCGCCAGCAGGCCGCCGCGGAGATCCTCCGGGGCTGGCTCGCCCAGCATCCCCAGGCCCAGGAAGCCGCCGCGGCGATCGACGCCCGGATCAAACGCCTCGTCGACAAGCGTGACAACACCCCCGTCCGCGCGATGGAATGAGCCGTGGCCAAACGCCCCCCAGGAGCGAAGTCGCCGGCGTCCGAGCCTGCCGGGCCCGACGCCGACCCCGCCGAGCCCCCCGCAACCAGCGAGCCCCCCGAGCGGACCCGCCCCGCCCGCGCGCGCGACGACGAGACCGACGCGCTCGTCCGCCGGCACCTCGCGTTCGGCTGGTGGTCGATCACCGTGTTCACCGCCCTGGGCCTCCTGCTCGAGGCTGGCCACGGCCTCAAGCTCGGCTGGTACCTCGACGTCTCCAACGCCACCCGGCGGCTGTCGTTCACGCTGGGACACGCGCACGGCACCCTGCTGGGCGTCCTCAACCTGGCGTATGCGTTCTCGCTGCGCCACGCGAAGCTGTCCGCCGTCGCCGCCGCCCGCGCCTCGTTCGCGCTCCGCGCCGTCACGGTCCTCCTGCCGCTCGGCTTCCTGCTCGGCGGCATCGTGTTCTACGCGGGCGACCCCGGCTTCGCGATCGTCCTCGTCCCGCCGAGCGGCGCCCTCCTCGTGATCGCACTGGCCATGATCGCGCACAGCTTCTCTGCCCGTCGTTAGCGCGACTCATTCACCACGCCGCCGGCTGCGCACGTCGCGCATCGTGCGGCGTGCGGCGTGCGGCGACGACGACGGCCGACCTGGCCACGTCAGGCTCTCCAGAGCAGTTGTGTGGCGGCAGGATCCGTACTCCTCAGCGAACCCGGAACCCCACATAGCCCTGTCGCCCTGCGATCACCGCGTAGTCGCCCACGGCGGCGCGTGCAGCGCGATCGGCCGCGCGGCGCGGGGGCCCCGGGAGCACTGGTGCACCCCCAGCTCAGCAGCGCGACGCCGAACCCAGTGAGCCACCACCTTCCAGGAGCTCGCGACACGATCTACCTCTGTGTCGACGGTAACGGACACGCGCACCCAGTCACCGCCCGACTCAGCGTGAGGACAGGATCGCGCCGAACTCCAGCACGAGGCAGCTCCGGGGCCGAACGCCCACCGGAGCGAAGCCGCCGGTCCGAACCGACGAACTCGCCCCCGAACCGACGAACTCGCCCCCGAGCCCGCTCCGGAGCCCGCCGAGCCCGCCGAGCCCGCCGAGCCCGCCGAGCCCGAGCCCGCCGAGCCCCGAGCCCACGGAGCCCCGAGCCCGCCGAGCCCCGAGCCCGCCGAGCCCCGAGCCCGCCGAGGTGCTGATCGCGGACCTGCGATCAGCTCACTGAAGACCATCGACGGTCACCAGATGTCCCACGATCGTCCCGTAGTCGACCGGCCTGCCATCCCACTCGCAGGCGATCGTGTCCGTGTCGATCGCGAGCGATTCGTTCACCGCCCGGATCGATGCCAGCCCAGATCCGCCACCCCCGCAGGTGACGGCACCACAGCTACCGGCCGACCCTGCGCATCGCGGAACTGGGGCCGCTGATCGTCCCCGAGCTCGATCATGTATCCGTACTCGTGGACATGACGATGATGCAGACTACACAACAAGGCGGTATTCTTCAAGCTGGTCTCACCTCCGTCGGCCCAGTGCTTGATATGGTGACCTTCCAGGAAGATCTGGTGAGTACATCCGGGGCAGGTGCAACTCTTGTCGCGCCTGTGCAGCGCGCGCTTGAGCGCACCCGCGATCGTGCGGCGCTTGCGTCCGACCGATAGCGGCGTGCCGTGTTCGTCCTCGACGACCTCGACCACCCCGGCATCGCAACTGAGCCGCCGCGCGGCCTCTGCGGACACGAACGACTCGCCCATCTCGCCCGCCTCGGCGGGCTCGGTCATGTCGGCGCGCAGTCCGCTCTGCGGAATCGTGACCGTGACCTCGATCGGCGAACGCTGCGACCGATCGCCGCGTAGATACCCCTGTGCGATCGACACCAGCGCGTCGGCACGGTGGAAGCCGCGCTTGGCGGCATCGGCTCGCTGGTGCAGCACACCCTGTCCGGGCGCTGCTGCCGCCTCCCGCTCTTTCGACGCTTCCGCGGAATCGTCGCTCCGGCCTTCACCAGCCTCCGAAGCGGACGAAGGCGGCGGGGTACCCGCGTCCCTGGGTCCTTTCGCCGCTGCCCCCGCTTCCGCGGAATCGCCGCTCCGGCCATCACCGGCATCCGAAGCGGTCGAAGGCGGCGGGGTGACCGCCTCCCTCGGTCCCTGCCCCGCCGCACTCGCTTCCGCGGAATCGCTGCTCCGGCCATCACCGGCAGCAGACGGGGTCGAAGCCGGCGGGGGGGCCGCCTGCCTCGGTCCCTGCCCCGCCGCACCCGCTTCCGCGGAATCGCCGCTCCGGCCATGACCGGCATCCGAAGGGATCGATGACGGTTGGGTACCCGCGTCCCTGGGTCCTTTCGTCGCCGCACCTGTTTCCGCGGAATCGCCGCTCCGGCCGTCACCGGCATCCGAGGGGCTCGAGCCGGATTGGTTCCCCGCGTCCCTTGGAGCCTGCCCCGCCGCACCCGCTTCCGCGGAATCGTCGCTCGCAGGCGGAGCAGGCTCACGGGTGAGCTGGGTCGCGGCGTGGTTGATCATGGTCCAGACCAGTTCCGCCTCTTCGGGATGAAGGACTGCGTCGATCTTCACCATGCCGTCCTCGGTGTCACGACGGCGGACGCAGCGACGTTGCGCGTCGGCCAGCGGATGCGGGTCCTGGCCATGACGCTGCACGAGGGCGTACTTGCGGGACAGCTTCTCGAGCTGAGAGGCGGTCATGAGCCGCGCGTGGTCGAGCAGCAGGACCTCGTTCTCGGGCGTCGCGACACGTACCATGGCCCGCACCTTCGAATACGAAACCTCACCGCGCCGGAGGGCATCGCCGATCACGGCGAATTCGCCGAGCTTGCGCGCCACCCGGACGCGCTCGCGCCCGGTGACCGGGTCGCAGCCGACCCGCCAGGAGAGCCAGTGCGCGCACGACGACGCGCCCTGCGTGTGCCAACCGCCGCGCTCGTCGAACTCACGCAGGTCGGTCAGGAATCGATACATGGCGGCGTCAAGGTGGGCGGCTTGTTCTGCAATCCGTTCCCCGAGTTGCTCGAGATCGCTATCCATGGCCACTCGCATAGCATACGACTCTGACATTCCAATCCCGGAGTCGATATCAATGCGCGATCAACAGTCGCGGCGGCACGGCGGAGCCAGTCCGGTTGGCGTGTCGGACACGCGCCGGACACGCGTCCGGTAGCCAGCCGGTTGCGGCGATGTGTCGGCGCCGGTTCGGTTGACGTGTCGAACACGCCCGAGCGCCAGCTCGTGTCGAGATGTGTGCGAGGTCTGTCGAGGCGTGCGCTGAGCGACCTCTGGCAAAGTACGCCTGCGTCGCTGGCGCGGCGGAGAACGCCCAGTGGCCTGTGACCTGCGATTCCGCTGGTGCAATCGCTGCGGGACGCAGCTCACAGCCCGGATGTCGTAGCGGACTCTCCTTACGAGAATTGATTTATGTTTTCAATAAGAGATCCACGATCGAGCGCTGGCAATAACGGCACCAAATAACTGTCATGTGCCTTCCAATATACATACATAAAACCCGACAAACCTCCGCCCGAGCATCCGGGCTGTGAGCTGCGTTCCGCACCCATTGAACCAGCCGCGTTCGCAGGTCACAGGCCAGCCCCGCGATCTCCGCCGCACCAGCAACGTAGACGCTCTCCAGCAGAGGTGGTTCCGTTGTGACGCTCCGGTGTGACACCCCGGTCGCGTTCGACGATTTGTCACGAGCCGCTTCGCGGACAAGGTGTTCGTCGTCCATGCCGACGCGCGGCGGATGAGGCATTCGTGAACGGGTACCTGCTCGCCAAGCTGGGGCTGACATCCTTGATCGGTGCCCTGACCAGGTCGAAGCTCGTCGAGCAGCTTCAGCTCGATGACGACAAGGCGAAGCCCATCAGGGTCGTGAAGCCTCTCGACCGCTTCGAGTGCCTCAACGCATCGGAGCTTCGTCTCGCCGAGAAGGTCGGTGCTTCGTTCAGCACGCTCACCTCCATGGCCGTTTCGGCGTTCTCGCACGCGAACCCGGGATGGATGATGGCTCATCGAAACTTCGTCGAGGGTCGGCCTGCGCCCAAGATCAACATGCGTCTCGCCCTTCAGCAGCTCTGCGATGACGAGGACGAGGCGTGGCTCGATGCGCCAATGGATCCGGTGGTGATGGCTGACTGTGAGAACGCCCGGAACGCCAGGCGCCCCTGGGAGTAAGCGAAGGAGCCTCGGGTGACGATGGTGCTCCGGCGCGAGATCAGGTGGGTCGTCACCGAAGACGGTCATCGAGATATTGCCGACGTGCGCGCTGCGCTCGGCGACGGGTAGAACGCGGACGTCGCGTTGCTTCAGGAGCTGATGAGCGGCTACTTCTCGGGTGACGAGGGATGCACCACGCGTCAGGGCAAGACGATCTCACCGCTGGGCGCAACATCGGATGGCGGAAAGCTCCTGAAGGTTCGCTGGATGATGCCGGGCTGTGGAAAAAGCGGCGGCCTGCGGTTCGCGTTCGTTGCGTACTGCGAGCGTCGAACGGTGGTCCTATGCCGAGGATGGGTCCGGAAAGAGGATCCCGACGATGCCGACTTCGAGACCGCTGGCCAGTTGGCGACTGATCAGCTGCCCTCATCGACGCGGATGACGAAGACGGCTAGAAACACGTGCGACGCGATCTCCTGTTCATCACGGCCGTAAGCCGTCATCACTTCATCCGGCGACGAGTATCATCGGGTTGCGTAGGCAGGGGCGCTTTGCGGTCGTAATGAGAACGCGCGAGGTACGATCAATCCCTGGCGGCCGGCGAGCCGTCCACGTATCCTCCGCGCATGCGCCCCGAGCTCGCCGACACGCTCGCCGCGCCGGCGGTGGAACGAGAGGAGGTGGCCGCGGCGGCAGTGGACCGGACCGCGACTGCACCTCGCGCCCCGGACGCGAGCAACGCCCCCGAACTGCCCGCCGGGCAACAGCTCGGCCACTTCCGGATCGAGCGACCGCTCGGCGCGGGCGGCATGGGCGAGGTCTACCTGGCGACCGACCTGGCGCTCGAGCGACCGGTGGCGATCAAGGTGCTGCCCGCCGGGGTGGCGCGCGATCCGGCGCGCCGCGATCGCCTGGTCCGCGAGGCCCGCGCGCAGGCCCGGATCTCGCACCCTAACGTCGGTCACATCTACTTCATCGGCGAGGAGGCCGGCCGGCTGTACTTCGCGATGGAGTACGTCGCGGGCGAGACGCTGGCCGCACGGCTCGCCGCCGGGCCGTTGCCGGTCGACGACGCGCTCGCGATCATCCGGTCCGCCGCGCTCGGGCTGCGCGAAGCCCAGCGCCACGGCATCACCCACCGCGACATCAAGCCATCGAACCTCATGATCGACGGTCACGGCATGGTCAAGGTCCTCGACTTCGGCCTCGCCGCCGGGGAGCCCGGGGCGCCTGATGACATCGCCGATGGGCCAGTGGCCCAGACCTCGCTCGCCGGGACGCCGCTCTACATGGCGCCCGAGCAGGCGCGCGGCGAGCCGGTCGACTTCCGCGCGGACGTCTATGCGCTCGGCGGTACGCTGTATCACCTCGTCGCCGGGCAGCCGCCGTTTCAGGCCGACGACCTCGGCACCTTGCAGTCGAAGCACGCGACCGCCGGGCGCCCCACGGTGCCGCGCCGCAGCGGCCAGCCACGCACGACGATCGCCGCGCTCGACGCGCTGTGCAGCCGGATGATGGCGCCCGCGCCTGCCGACCGGTTCGCGAGCTACGACGAGCTGATCCGCGCGCTCGAGCTCGCCTCGGTCGACCTCGCGCGCCCGGCGGGCCTCTGGGTGCGCTCGATGGCGACCTGCATCGATCTCATGATCGTGGGCGTGCTCACCGTCGCGGTCCTCGTGCCGGTCCGGCTGGTGCTATTCCACGAGGAGAACGACAAGCTCGGACCGTTCTTCTTCGTCCCATATGTGTTCTATGTGATCGCGCTCGTCACCCGCAACGGCCGCACGCTCGGCCAGTGGCTGTTCGAGCTCGAGGTCGTCGACGTCGTCACCGGCCGCAAGCCCCGGCTGGGCCGCGCGGCGACCCGGGTCGTGCTGCCGATCGCCGCCCCGCTGGCAGGCGAACTGATCAAATATGCGCTCGGGTTCTTTGGCTACGAGCTCGACACGGTCCTGGACGTGGGGTTCGGCATCACGTGGGTCCTGCCGCTGCTCGCGCTCTTGTGGGCGTCGCTGCGCTCGGTCGGCAAGCTTACCGTGTGGGACAAGCTCAGCCGGACGATGGTGCGCTATCGCACGCGGCGGACCCCGGCGATCTAGCGGACTGCTAGCATGAGGGTGGTGCGTACGTGGCTCGTGGTGTTGCTGGCGAGCTGTCAGCCGGCGATCGAACCGGGGGGCATCCCGGCCGGCGGCGCGACGCTGGTGTCGGCCCACCGGGTGGGCCCGCCGCACGCCTCGGGAACGCTCGAAGACCGGCGGATCGAGTTCCAGTTCGAGGGCGGTCAGCTCGAGTTCGAGCTGTATCGCGACGGCACGCGGATCGAGCAGACGGTGCGCAACCGCTACGCCGTGCCGGTGGTGCTCCACTGGACGCTCGGGGCGTTCGACAACGTCGAGCCGAGGTCGCCGGTCGAGGGGACCGCGCTGCTCCCCGCGGCGGCGACCCCGCTCGGGGCCGGGGAGATCGTCGTGCTCGCCGAGCTCGTGCAGCTCGATCCGTCGGTGCGCTACCACCGCGAGCTGTACTTCCACGCGCGGTTCGGCGATCCCGAGGCTCGCCCCGCGCCCTACGTCTATGGCCTGCCCTATCCGCACGGCCTCACGTTCGCGGTGCTGCAGGGGTTTCACGGCGCGTTCTCCCACCGCGGCAACAACGAGTACGCGGTCGACTTCAATTGCCCGGTCGCCACGCCGGTCGTCGCGGCGCGGCCCGGGGTCGTCGTCGCGATCAACGCGAGCGCCCAGGGCTCCGGCACGTCGCCGGAGTTCCTCGACGACAGGCGCAGCAACTTCGTGATCGTCCGCCACGCGGACGGCACGCTCGGCGAGTACATGCACCTGGCGCCCAGCGGCATCGAGGTCCACCCCGGCCAGCCGGTCAAGCGCGGGCAGGAGCTCGCCCTGTCGGGCAACACCGGGTTCTCGTCGACCCCGCACCTCCACTTCCAGGTGATGACCGCGGCCGACGACGGCGTCGCCAAGCGATCGTTTCCGTTCGAGTTCGCCGTCGCGCCCAGGCGCGTCTCGCCGCCGATCGCCGGCCAGCGCTACGCGGCGTGGGAGTAGCGACGCTCCGGCGACCGTGCGATCATGTTCGCGGATGGCGACCTCCACGCTGGTCATCGGTTGTGCCCTGGTCGGTGTGGTGACCGCGCCAGGGCCCAAGACCGCGACGGCGGCGCCCGTCCAGACCGCCACCACGGCACGGTCCGCGCGCGCGCCGCGCGCCCCCGCGATCGCACAGGCGCAGTACACGGTCGCCGCCTTCGCCGGCCGGCCCGCGCCGATCAAGGTCACCTGGCCGGCGCTCGCCGGGGTCAGCCGGTTCCGGGCGCGCTGGACCGACGCCGGCGGACGCGTCGACGTCGACCTGCCGGGCACGGCGACTCGCTTCGAACGCCCCGAAGCGACGGCGGGTCATCATCAGCTGTCGGTCGTCGCGATCGACGAGCGCGGCGCCGAAAGCGAGCCCGCCGAGGCCGCGATCGATGTCGTCACGATCACCGCGATCCCCCCGGGCGGCAGCGCGGCGCACCCGGCGCCCGGTCCGGCGTTCGCGATCGGCAGCACGTTCAGCTCGCCCGGCCTGCCCTGTCAGCTCGCCAGCGCGCCCGCGGCCCGCGCCGCGATCGCCACCACTCCCGGGGCGACCACCCTGTCGTGCGGCGGCGAACCCGGGCAGCCGCACGTCGACGTCCCCGTGGTGATCGCCCCCGTGGTGATCGCCGGCCCGACCGCGCCGATCGTGCGCGCGACGCCCACCCGGATCCACGTCACGATCGCCTCCGTCGCGCCGCTCGGCGACCGCCTGCAGGTCGAGCCGATCGGCGAGCTCGCGCTCGGTGAGGTCGAACGATCGGGGATGAGCATCGACGTCCCGGTCACCGCGAGCGCCGGCGCCGCCACCGCCGGCCTGGTGATTCGCGCCGACGCGATCGAGCTTGGCCGGATCGATCTCACGCTGGTCGATCGCGCTCGCCTGGAGAGCGGGAGCGAGAGCGGGAGCGAGCCGCAGATCCGGTGGTTTGCGCTCGACCTCGGCGGCCAGGTCGGCGCGCTCGTGATGCTGAGCGAGGGCAAGACCGCGACCGCGCTCGGCATGCCGACCAACCCGGCCGACACCCTGACGAATGCGCCGCTGTTCGGGGTGCGCGCAGGTCTGTTCCCTACCCGCCGCGTGGGCGTCGAGAGCGAGCTGTCCCTCGCCATCCCCGGCTATCTCGGCCATCCTGGGTTCTCGTTGGTCGCCTCGGCGCGCGCTCAGCTCGCCGCTCGGTTGGTCGAAGATCAGCGCTACGGCCTGCGCTTGCTCGGCGGCGCCGGGATCCTGGGCGTGTTGACCCGCGACGCGACGTCCCGGCCCGCCGTCCATGGCGCCGTTCACTGGGGCGCCGCGTTCACGATCGAGACGCGCCGCGATCTGTGGCTGCGGATCGAAGCGCTGCACGTGATCACGACCGGCCAGGACGCCGGGTTCGCGCATGACGTCGAGCTCCAGGTCGGCGTGGTCACGCGACTCGGACGCCGCGATCGATCGTGGTGATGGTCTGATGATAGACTGACCTGGTGATGTGTCCGGTGTGTCGACAGCGTGCCGCGGAGGTCGGAGTGCTATGCGAGGAGTGCCGGGACGAGCTGTCGAGCCCGATCAAGATCATGCCGGAGCAGATCCAGCCGTACAGCGCGGATCCCACGATGGCGGCGCTGATCGACCTCTGGGGGCGGCCGCACCGGCTCGAGCCGCGGACGCTGATCGGCCGCCAGGTCGACGGTCAGGGCCTGGCGATCCTCGAGCCCTCGGTCTCGCGCCACCACGCGCACCTGACGCTCGACCACCACGAATGGGCCGTGCGCGATCTGGGCTCGGCGAACGGGACGTTTCACGACGATACGTTGATCGCCAGCCCGGTCGCGGTGCGCGAGGGCAGCCGGCTCCGGTTCGGCCACATCGCGTTCTACTTCGTCGAGGACGTCTCGCAGCTGCCGTCGCCGCTGGTCGGCCGCACGATGACCGCGCCGATCAATCCGCTGGACCTCCGCGCGCCCGCCGCACCCTCACCCGCGTTCCCGCTCGAGCCGCCCGACGAGGAGGACCACACCGACCTCGGCCTGCCCGTCATGTCGTTCAAGCTGCACGAGCCGACCGGCGGCGGCGGCGGCCTGATCGAGATCGACGGCAAGCAAGTCCAGCTCACCACGACCCAGTTCGAGCTCATGGCGCTGATGATCAAGCGCATGGCCGGCGAGCTCCACCAGCCCGAGCCGGTCCGCGGCTTCGTCCGCTCGTCGGAGCTGATCGCCGACCTGTCGTGGGACACCCGCGACCCCAGCGAGAACCACGTCAAGCAGCTCGTGCGCCGCGTCCGCCGCGCGCTCCAGAAGTCGGAGATCGGCGACCTGATCGAGTCGCGCCATCGCTTCGGCTATCGCCTGCGCGCGATTCCCCGCGGATAGCCGGCGAGGCCCTCGCCGCCCGTTCAGCCGCCCCGGTAGGCGTCCGGGATCGTGAGGCCAGGCCGCTCGTCGTCCCAGGCCATCGAGCTGATCCGCCAGCCGGCGGGGGTCCGGATGAACTGGGTCGAGATGACGCCGCGGGCATCGAACGTCTGACCGTTCAACGTGCCTCGCTTGTCGTACGCCGACAGCCGGTGCGCGATGTTGCCGAACCATTCGGTGATCTCGGCGCGCTCGATCTCGAGAAACGCTGTCAGCTGCCCCGCGTCGACGAGCTGCTGGCGAGACGCGATGAACTGCGCGACGTCGGAGATCTCGGGCGACTCCCCGCTGTTCTTGATCAGCACGCCGCCGGAGATGAACAGCTCGTGGAGGTGCCGGTAGTTCGGTCGCTCCCCGGTCCGGAACGACACGCTCTGGAAGAACTCGCCGACCAGCCGCTCGAACACCGGCGCCTGCTCGAGGTCCGCCGGTCGGGTGACGGCGCGTCGGATCGAGAGCGTCATGGCAGGCTCGCCAACCCCGGTGCGGGCGCGTCCAGCTGCGCCTGGCTCCGCTTGAGCACGTAGAGGATGCTGTACACCAGGCCGATCGAGGCCGACGGCGCGATCGTCTTCAAGACGTTCGGGGTACCGGCGAGCCAGTGGATCGTGACGAACGAGGCGACCATGCAGAGGTGCGGTCCGACCGCCGCGAGCGCCAGGTTCGAGACCGCCCGGCCGCGCGCCAGCACGAATTCGATCATCAAGGTGAGGAACGACGTCGAGCAGAAGCTCAGCACGAACTGCGTTCCGGCCGCGCGCGCCACGTGCACGGCGTCATGGCTCCAGTTGGCGTAGACCGCCCAGAGCCCGTAGAGCACCCCCGCCAGGATGCCCATGACGGCGGATCTTCCGTACTTCTTCAGCTTCATCTCACGATCCTTTGCGATTCCGCGGGCCGTGCGGCCCTCGACTTTATCACCACCCACCGGCTCACACGGCATCCTGGGGTGCCGGCACCGCGCGGTGCTTGCCGCTACGCGTGACCAACCGGCCGATGCTCGCGCGATCACCCGCGGGCGTGCTCGCGGCCATGCCGGCGGTGCCGAGCGCCAGCGCGCCGAGCTCGTCCGGGCCGGTATCATCGACGACCATCATCGGCGCGTCGCCCGCGACCGCCACCGTCTCCACGGTCTCGCGCGCCAGCACGGTCGCCAGGAACGACCGGTAGCTGCGATTGAAGAACCTGATCTCGTCCTTGAGGGTCGCGTGGACGCTCGGCAACTTGTCGATCGCGACCCGTGGATACAGGTGGTGCTCGACGTGGAAGTTATTTCCATTCGTGAACCAGAACGACAGCCAGCTGCCTTGAATGGTCCGCGTGTTGAGCAGCACGTTCCGCGTCGTCAGATCGCACCCGAAGTGCTCCGGCAGCTCCACCCAGAAGTGGACCGGCTCGGCGACCAGGAGCAACGGAATGACCCACAGCCGGATCGCGAGCGCGCTGCGCGTGACCGCCGTGAACGCGATCACCCCGACGATGACCACGAACATGGCCAGGTACTCGAGCTGGATCGCCCGGCGCTCCGGCGCGCTGGTGGCGCCGGGCGCCGCCTGGCCCGTCAGCGCGCGGAAGATGTTCCTGGTGAGCCCGAGGTAGCGCCCCAGCGAGAACGAGCGGGCGAGCACGATGAGGAACGGCCGGCCCTTGACGTTTCCGTAGTTGAAGAATTCCGAGTTGGCCGGTGTCCCGATATTACGGTGGTGCGCCAGGTGCAGCGCCCGGTAGTGCGAGTGCGACACCAGCATGGGCAAAGCGCACAAGAACCCCGCGACGCGGTTGGCCGTGCGGTTCTTGAACCCGGTGCCGTGCAGGAACTGATGCGTGAGCTCGACACCATGCGCGAACATCGCACCGACCAGCAGCGATCCGAGGATGGCCGCCGCGAGGTGCCGCGACAGGATCCCGGCGCAGCCGATCGCCAGCAGCGCCACGAACAGCACCAGCTTCCGCACCATCACCCAGGGATCGATGCGGAGCATCTGCTTGTCGATGGGTTTGGTGTGGCCTCTCGGCGCACTCCTCCGCTGTTTAGCGGCCTTGTCCAGACTCACTACAATAGTCATGAGCTTCTCGATGAGATGAGTAGATGTGTATTGGCGGGCGATCGCACCGAATGCCGTGCAGGGCACGGCTCGTCGAACACCGCGGCGTCAGACTTGCCGGAACTGCAATGAGCCGACCCGGCTCGCGATCACCATCAGGCGCGACAGGAACGCGCCGGCTTCCTGGTCCGTCAGATCGGCGAGCGCGGGCTCCGCCTTCCTGAACGCTTCCATGGTCATCTTGCCGCCCAGCAGCCCCGCAAGCGCCGCCGGGCCGACCTTCGCCGCCGCGGCCCTGGCAGGCCGGAAGTCCTTGATCTCCGAGCGCGGGCTCTGGCGCGTGGAGTTCGTCAACGGGAAGATCAGGTGGAAGACGTCGTCGTGGCGCAGGACATCGCACAGCTGGCGCACGGCGGACTCGATCGAGTCGATCACCGCGTCGTCGAGCAGGATCGACGGATGGAACCGGAGCAGGTTGGTCGCGCTCTGGGTCGGCGCGATCCGGATCCGGTGCTGCTTCAGGAGGTAGCCCGCCATCAGGTATCCGAACAGCTTGAACTGCGCGAGCGTTCGCAGCAGCGGAGACGCGGACTCGAGCGGCGGCGTGAAGTCGAGCGCGAGGAACAGCCCCCGCCCGCGGACTTCCTTGATGATCTCCGGGAAGGCCTTGTGGAGCCGGTCGAACGTCGCGCGCAGCCGGCTCCCGGTCGCCTCGATCTGCCGGTAGGTCGCACCGCCGTCCTGCTCCAGGATCTCGAGGGCGGTGCGCGCGGCCCGGCATGACAGGTCGTCTTCCGAGAACGTCGAGCTGTGGTGCAGCGCGAAGTCGTGCTGATACAGCGAGGCGCGGAACATCACGGCGCTGATCTTCGCCACCCCGGCGCCCAGCGACTTCGCGAGCGTGTAGTAGTCCCCCGTGAGCCCGATGCCGCTGGCCGCGAAGAACCGGCCGGTGCGGCCCATGCCGCTCTGGATCTCGTCGATGATCAGCGGGCAGCCCTGCTCGTCGCAGAACCGCCGCAGCGCCGCGCCGAACGCCGGCGACACCTCGAACACGCCGGCCTCACCCTGGATGGGTTCGATCAGGACGCCGGCGACCGCCGATAACCGGTGACCGACCACGCGCAACACGCCGTGCTCGACCTCGAGCCCGTAGAGCTCCAGGGTGTCTTCGCGCGACACCGCGCTGTTCAGCGCGTCCAGCGCGCCCAGGTCATTGAGCGGGATGAATTTCACGTTCATCCCGAGGTTGCGATACGGCGGCGCGGCGGCGTACGTGAGCTGAACGCTCGCCACCAGCTTGCCGTGGAACGCATGCTCCAGGGCGATGAACACCGGACGCCTCGTCAGCTGTGCGCGGTTGTGTGCGATCACGCGTTCGATGAGCTCGTCGAGGCTCCGCACCCGGCCGAGCTTCGACGCGACGCCCGCGGACTCGAGCTGCCCCGGGTCGACCGCGAGCTCACCTGCCCGGGCCGCGCGCTGCATCGCCTCGAGCGCGGGGTGGACCGCGTCCCACACCGCCCAGAGCTTCGCCATGCGCGTCCCTTCGGCGTGCTTCAGCGTGCACTCGATGGCCTCGGCGCCGCTGCTGGCGAAGTGCACGACGAAGCCCTCGTCGATGCCGGTGTCGCGGCGCGCCACGCTCGACAGCGCCTCGGCGAGCAGGCCGGCCTCGCGCCGGATCGAGAGCTGCCCGTGCACGATCATCCCGTTGGCGAGCGCGTCGCGCAGATCCGCGACCACGCGCGGGTGGTTGTGACCGAACAGCAGCGAGCCATTGCCGCCGACCATGTCGAGGATCTCGATCTCGTTCCCCGCGTCGTCGTGAGCGTAGACGTAGTTGCCCTGCGCGCGGTGATACGTGACGTCCAGGCCCATCACGGCGAGGCTCTCGGCGAGCCGCGGCTTGACGAACTGCCTGTACAGCGAAGCGTCACGGGAGTCGTTCTGGTTCATGAGAGTTCTCGATGGAGTTGCCGGCCATCAGCGCCGAGTCGCCGCCGTCGTCGCGAACTGATCGTAGTCGGACAGGAAGAAGTCGAGCACCTTGCGCTGACCCTCCGAACCTTCGCGCCAGATCTTGAACGCGGCCGCGATCTCGACGAGCCCGACGATGCTCAGCGGGCTGCCCGCGAACCGCACGTCGCGGTACGGCTCGCTGATCGGCCGGAACCCGATGCGGGAGTAGAACGGATGGAAGTTGCCGTCGGCATCGGCGAAGAAGTCGCCCAGGATGTGCGTCGCCTTGAGCTTGCCGACGCTGAACATGAAGCCGTGACGCATGAGGTGCATCCCCACGCCCTGCGAGCGAACCTCCGGCGTGCTGACGAGGTGACCGAACTCGACCAGCCGGCCGTTCGCGCGGAACTCGGCGAGGTCCACGGTCAGCTTCGCGGTCGACTCGCACGGCAGCCCGAGCTCCGAATCGCGGATGAGCTTGACCGCGCCGATCGGCATCGCCTGGCGATAAGCGACCAGGTACGTCCCATGCTGATCATACTTGTCGAACGTGTCCTTGGTATCGTCGACCGAGTTGAGGCGCCCCTGATCGGCGACATAGACGCGCTCGCGCAACGCGATGACGTCCCGCATACCCTCGTCAGAGGTCACCTCGCGGACCGTGATCTCGCTGGGCGTGGCAGGTGCGGCAGGTGCGGCGGTCATCTCTGTTCCTCGGGTTGCACTCAGCATTTCGTCGTCCTCGCGTGGCGTATGTGGCTTGATTGGCGAATTCGAGGTCCGGCCGTGGGATCGGGGGCAGGCAACTCGGAGAGCGGGATCGGGCCGCGCAGCTGGCGGAGCGCCGACGACCAGTAACCACCATCGAAGACCAGACCTTCTTCGCGGGCCTTGGCCGGCAACGCCTTCCACGGCAGGCTCGGATAGCGGTGGTGGAGGCCGTGGTGGTTGAAGTTCAGCACGAGCCAGGCGGGGCCGAGCGCGTGGTTGCGGGCGGGCTGCGGCGCCTCGCGAAGGTTCCTGGCGGTGCCATAATGATAGGCGTCGTCGAAGAACGAGACCAGCAGCGCCCGCCCCGACAGCACGGCGATCAGCACCGGCACGTGATGGCGGTACAGCCAGAACGTCACGGCGAGCAGCGCCAGGCCAAGGACCCCATCCGTGCGCGCCTCGGCGAGCGTGTCTCGCCGGGCCATGTTGTGGTGAAGCCGCTCGGCCATCTCGCCGTCGCCGAACATGTCCCGGATGAGCCGCTCACGCCGCTGCCGCGGCAGCCACACGAGTACGCACGCCAGCACCTCGCTCCAGTACCGGCCGGCCAGCACGGTGTAGTAGTGATGAATCGCCGCACGCCGCCACGACGTCCGCGCCGGGTCGTACGCCTCCGCGTAGTCTTCCACGCGGTTGTACTTGTGATGCAGCAGGTGGACGATCCGGAGCACCGCGAACGGCGAGCCATGGAGGATGGCCAGCAGGCGCCCCCAGCCGTGGTTGAGGCGGCGATCCGGAGACATCATGCTGTGGATCGCTTCGTGGATGAGCGTCCAGCACGGATAGGCCAGGAGCACCGACACCACCAGCAGAGCGATCGCCAGCGACGGTATGGCGATCACGCCCAGGGGATAGAGCACCAGCAAGTAGACGTGCGCGAGCGCGAACCCCGAGGCCAGCACGAGGTTCAACCGGGCGGGGATCAGCGCCTTGAACGAGCGGGGAGCCTCGTCCTTCGATCCGGACGGCGATCCCGTCGCGAGCTCGGCCGAGACCTCGACCGGATAGTCGGCCGGCGGCACGCACCCACCCCGCCTCATGCTACCGGCGCCGGATTGCGTATTCGAATTAACAGATCCAGATCTCATTTCAATAGCCGCCGAGCCACGCACGTGAACTACAGGCAACGCCGCATCGAGTCAAGCGTGAACAAAATACATGCAGCCGATTGAAGAACATGCCACAGATCAAGCTCTGAGAGCGGCACTCGAGCCCGACGGTGTTTATGTTATTGCGATCTAACTGAGCCAGTATTGCCAGTACACGAATGTGACATAGAGCCATCTAACGCAATGACGGCTCATGAATTGGTGTCAGCAAATATGTGTCGTACTGCACAGGCATCGCGCGTGCGCGCGTGCACTGAACCTGCCTCGCGATGCGCAGCCGGCGGATCGGTTCGCGGGAGCCGGTACGTGAGCTTTCGGTAACGAGCCGCGCTGGCCACCGCCCGGCGAGTCAGCTCACCGTGCGCCGGCCGTCGCTTCGAACAGACGGCGGTGAAACGCCTTCCAGGCCCTGCGACGCTGGAGCGCACCTACCTCGCGCCGGGCGCTGCCTCACGCCTGCCGCAAGCGGCGTCGCCATGGTTCCCCCGAACGATCCCCGATCGGCCCGAGGCCGGTGAGGACGTCGCGCGAAGCGACCCACCCGTCGTCCGACCTGGCGATGCGCGCCCCCCGGCGGGTCGTGCCTGGCGTCGCTAGCGCTTGTGCTGGCGCGTGCCGTTGGACCGCGCCGAACCGCGCTCTTCCACGGTGGCGGCCAGCTCCTCGAGCAGCGCCCGCAGCGACCGCATCTTCTTCGTGCCGAGCCGCAGCGCCCACTTCGCCTCCGTCGCGGCGGACACGCGCTTGACCTCGGTGGCCCACACCTTGCCCTTGGGGCCGAGGCGCACGCGCTTGATCACCCCGTGATCAGGATCGGGAAACCGCTCGACCATCCGCATGTCCTCGAGCTCGTCGAGCAGGTCACCCACGGTCTGCTTGGGTAATGAAACCTCGGAAACCAGGTCCGAGAGCCGGACGCCTTCCTCGGCGCCCACCAGGCCCGTGCCGATCACCGACAGGAGCTGGACCAGCGCCGGACGCAGCGCCGGGAACCCTAGACGCTCCAGGCGGATCGCCAGCTGTGCCTGGAGATCGTGCTGCGGAACATGGAGCAGTGACCTGAGGTCACGGCCCGCAGTTGCTGCGGAAGAATTCGAGCGGGTCGTCTTCGCCATGGTCACGAATACAGCCGTCGTGCGGGATTCGCGTCATACCAAAGCCGCCCCGGGATCGGAACCGGAATTCGCCGCAAAGTCACACATCGGCCCCACGCTCCGGAGCGCAACCCACGTCCGGGAGTCACCGCTGTGTCCTAGGCGTGAATGTCGATGACGCCGACCTCGGTCTCGCCGCGATCGATCCGGACCGGGTTGCCGCGCAATCGATTGACAAGTCGTGTCGCACCCCGTGCAAGATCGTCGAACCACGTGTAGATCACCGGGATCGCGACCAGGGTGAGCAGGAGCGACAGGGTCTGGCCGCCGACGATGACGCTCGCCATCGCCTTGGAGAATCCGGAGCCGACGCCCTTGCTGGTGACCAGCGGGAGCATGCCGGCGACGAACGCGAACGTGGTCATCAGGATCGGACGGAGCCGGTCGCGGCTCGCGGCCAGCACGGCCTCGGTGCGCGGCAGGCCTTGCCGGCGCAGGCCGTTGGCATGATCGACCTGCAGGATCGCATTCTTCTTGACCATCGCGAACAGCACGATGACCCCTAGCCCCGAGAAAATATTGAAGTTGCCGCCTGTGATCGCCAGCGACAGCACCGCGAACGGCACGACCAGCGGCAGCGACATCATGATGATCAACGGGTACAGCCACGATTCGAACTGCGCGGCGAGCACCAGGTACATGAACATGAAGGCGAGCGCGATCGCGAACATGAAGGCCGGCTTGAGCTTGGCCGCCTCCTTGCTACGACCGAACGCCGCCCAGGTGTACTCCGGAGGCATGTTGAGCGCCTTGATCGTCTTCTCCAGTTCGACGGTGATGTCCGACTCCGCGACCCCCGGCAAGTTGTTCATCAAGATCTGCACGGCGCGCTCCCGGCTCTGCCGGGTGATCTTGGAGATCGCCGTCCCGGTGCCTCGCTTGACCACGTCCGACAGCGGGACCTGACCGAGCGTCCGCGACGGCACCGTGAGCAGCGACAGCGCCGACGCATCGTTGCGGAATCGCTCGGAGGCGCGCAGGAACACCTGGTACTGGTCGCCACGGTCCTCGAACGTCGAGACGTCGGTGCCGCCGACCAGCACGGCGAGCGTGGCGGTGATATCGCCGGGCTCGACGCCGAACAGCGCCGCGCGATCGAGATCCGGAGTGACGGTGGCCTCGTCGACCGGGTCGACCAGGCTCGTGGACAGGTCGGCCACGCCGGGGACGTGGCTCATCTTCTCCATGATCGTGCGGCCGTAGCGCTCGAGCTTGTCGAGATCCGGACCGCTGATCACGTACGAGATGTTCGCGTTCTGGGTGCCGATCGAGAAGTCGTTGACCGGCTGCACGGCGACCGTGGTGCCCTTCGGGTAGTTGGAGTCCACCTGCACGGTCTTGCGGACGTCGGCCATCACCAGCAGCTGGCTGCGGGCGCGGGTCTCGGGCTCGGTGAGGTGGACATAGATATGGCCGACGTTGGCCTGGCGCTGATCGCCATCGGCGACCGAGACCAGCGTCGACTCGACCTCGGGGAACGCCCGGGCCTTGCGCGCGATCCGCTCGGCGACCAGGGTGGTCGCCTCGAGGGTCGCATCCTCGGGCGTCTGGATGTAGATCTCGAACTGCGCCTCGTCGTTGGGCGGCAGGAAGTCGCCGCCGACCTTCTTGGCCATCGGCATGATGAGCGCGAACGTCGCGAGGAGCGTGATGCCGACCAGCCAGCGCTTGCGCAGGAAGAACGCCAGGACGGCCGAATACAGGCGCTCGATCGGGCGGTAGACCAGGTTCGATCCGCGCTCGAGCCACGACTTGCGGCGCTCCATGCCGTCCGGCGCCGGCATCGGCAGCATGCGCGACGCCATCATCGGCGTCAGCGTGAACGCCACGATCATCGACACGCCGATCGCGAACGCCATGGTCAGGCCGAAGCTGTAGAGGAACCGGCCGACGATGCCGCTCATGAACGCGACCGGGAGGAATACCGCCATCAGCGACAGCGTGGTCGCGAGCACGGCGAGCCCGATCTCCTTGGTCGCGTGGATCGCCGCGGGGAACGGCTTCATGCGCTTCTCGTCGATGAACCGGTAGATGTTCTCGAGCACGACGATCGCGTCGTCGATCACGATGCCGACGGCGAGCGCGAGCGCGAGCAGGGTCATGAGGTTCAGCGTGAACCCGGCCAGCTTCATCAGGCCGAACGTCGAGATGATCGACACCGGGATCGAGATCGCGGCGATCACGGTCGACCGCAGGCTGCCGAGGAACAGCAGCACGACCAGGGCCGCGAGCAGCGCGCCGAGCACGAGGTGCTCGAGCACCTGCGACGCCGAGGTCCGGATCTGGACCGAGTTGTCGCGCACGACGTCGACCGAGTAGCCCGCCGGCAGCTGCGACTTGAAGTTGCCGACCGCGCGCCGGACGTTATCGACCACGGCGACGGTGTTGGTCCCGGTCTGCTTGCGCACCGACAACGCGATCGCCGGCGTGCCGTTGCGCACCGCGGCGGTCTCGGCGTCCTTCTCGGAGTCCTCGACGTCGGCGACGTCGCGCACCTTGATCGGGTGGTCGCCGGCCTGGTGCACGACGATCTCGCCGATCTGGTCGGCCTGGAGCGCCCGGCCCTCGACGCGCAGGGTGGTGTTGACGGGCCCGCGCTCGATCCGCCCGCCCGGGACGTTGACGTTGCCGGTCGAGATCGCGCGCTGGACCTCGAGCGCCGATACCCCGGCCGCGGCGAGCCGGATCGCGTCGAGGTGGACGTTGATCTGGCGATCCTGGCCTCCGAGGATCACGACCTGACCGACGCCGGCCAGCTGCTCGATCCGCTGCTTGACCTGCTTGACGGCGAACCGGGTCAGCTCGCGGATCGAGGTGTTGGCCGGCCCCTTGACCGACAGCACGATCACCGGGGCGGCGTCGGGATCCGCCTTGCGGACCTCGGGGCGCGTGCCGGGCGGCATGTCGCGCAGGATCGTCGCGATGTGCTCGTTGATGTCGTTCGACGCCTTGTCGGGATCGATCTCGAGGTCGAACTGGGCGACGACCAGCGACACGCCCTCGGTCGAGAACGAGGTCAGGGTGTCGAGGCCGCTCACCGTGTTGACCGCCTCCTCCACTCGCTGGCTCACATCGGTCTCGACCGCGCTCGGCGAGGCGCCGGGGTACGGCGTGACGATGGTGACGAGCGGGAAGTCGACCTTGGGGAACTTGTCGACGCCGAGCGTGCGGTAGCCGACGACGCCGACGACGACCAGCACGAGGATCAAGACGCTGGCGAGCACCGGTCGCCGGACCGAGATATTGGATAGCCACTGCATGACGGCCCCTTATTCCTTCTCGGCCTTCGCGGCCTTCGCCTTCGGCGCCTTGGCGTTGGCCGGCCTGGTGTCCGGCGCGGCCGCGCTGGCGTCCTTGGTGGCCGCGTCCTTCGCCTCGGAGGAGACGACGCGCAGGCCGTCGAACACGGTGATCTGTTCGCCCTTGCCGCCCTTGCCGTCCGGCTGGGTGACGATCTGGTCACGCTGCGCGCTGAGCTGAACGACGATCTGGGCGCCCTTGGTCACGTCGTCGCCGTGGAGGATCGCCACCTGGCCGGGCGCCGGCGGGGGATCCGTCTGGACCTGGACGATCCGATCCTGGAGCTCGCCCTTCACGATGATGAACGCGTGCCAGATCTTGCCGAGCCGGACGACGGCGTCCCTGGGGACCACGGGCCGCACGGTCTCCCCGATGATGACGTTGGCCTCGGCGAACATCCCGGGCACCAGGTCGCTCTGGGGATCGAGCGTCGCCTCGACGATCAGCGCGCGGCTCTTGGCGATCTCGCCGCCGATCCGGGACACCGTGGCCGTGTAGTGCTTGCCGGGCTGGGCGGTCGCCGTCAGGTCGACCTTCATGCCCTTCTTGATGTTGCGGACCTCGGCCTCGGGCACCGACAGCTCGATCCGCAGCGGATCGTCATCGACCAGCGTGAACAGCGTTCGGCCGGGTGCGACCCACTCACCCGGCGCGACCGACTTCTCGGTGACCTGACCATCGAACGGCGCGCGGACCAGGCCGTCGCTGACCGACTTGGTGATCATGTCGGCGCGGGCCTGGGCGGCGCTGACCTGCTGCAGCGTCGAGGTGCACTGGGTGATCTGGCGGTCGTACTCGCTGCGGGTGATCGCGCCCTTGTCGAGCAGGACCTGGACACGCTTGCACTCCTCCTCGGCGAGCTGCTTCTGCGCCCGCGCCGCCTCTAGGTTGGCCTGGGCCTCGCGCGCCGACAGCGCCGCGTTGCGCACGTCGAGCTGGACCACCGGCTGGCCCATCTTGACCCGCTGGCCACGCTCGACGAGCACCGAGATCACCTTGCCCTGGGTGTCGGCGGTGACCTCCGAGCGCTGGTCCGCCGTGATCATGCCGGTCAACGTCAAGATGTCGGGCGCCGGCTTCTCATCGACAACCCCGAGGGGCACCTTGACCGGGGCCTGGGTAGGCGTTTTGGATGCGGTATCGTCTTCCTTCTTCTTGCAGGAGGTCGACGAGGCGGCTAACGAGGCGAGGAGTGCAAATGCGACGACGGCACGCATGGGGCCGACAGAATGCACGGCCTTTGCCATGCGGTACAGTGACGGGTCAACCGGTTAGCCATGGTTTGCTGTACAAGTTCCCGACAGGTGTCGACTTATTTCGCGTCGTTACCGAGAGCGTGATCTAACTGACTGCGCGCCACGCGGAGATCGACCCGGGCGTTCAGCGCCGCGATCCGCGACCGCGTCAGCTCGGTCTCGGCGTCGACCAGCTCGAGGGCGGTCGCGCGGTCGGCGTTGAGCAGCTCCTTGCGCACGCGGTAGCCCTCCTCGGCCGCCGCCAGGCCTTTCTGGGACGTCAACAGCGCGTGCGCGGCGATCGCCACCGCCTGCTGGGCGGCCAGGACCTCGATCCGCGTGCCGCGCTCGAGGTTCTCGCGATCCGCGCGCAGCTCGTTTGCCTCGGCGGCGATCCGGCGATCCGTCGTGCGCGAGATCAGCGCGTCGTTGAGCGTCCAGGTCAGCTGCGCCCCGATCGACCACGTGAACTTGAACGCGTCTTGCTGCGGGAACACGCGCGGGTTCGGATCGGCATAGTCCGCGACGGCGAACGCCGACAGCCGCGGATACAGGTTCGCCTGCTCGGCCGCGCGCTGGCTCTCCTTGGCCTGGATCCCGGTGTCGATCGCCTGGAACTCGAGGCGATGCTGCTTCGCGGCCCCGACCAGCTCGTCGAGCGGCGCGGCGCCCGGGGTGCCGACATCGGCGCGGATGTCCTCGCCGATCGCGAGCGGCTCGCCGGCCACGGCGCCGATCAGGAGGCGCAGCTGCTCCTCGCGAAGCGCCGCCAGGTTCTCGAGCTGATCGACGACCTGCTCGGCGTCGGCCTCCTGCGACTCGACGCGCATCAGATCGGCCTTCGACAGCCGCTGGACCTCGGCGAGCGCCCGCATCTGATCGAGCGTCTTCTGGACCTGGATCAGCTGGCGCCTGGAGATCAGCACCTGGAGCCTGGCACGCACCCACTCGTAGTAGGCCTGCCGCGCGTCCTGTCCGGCGCCGACCTCGCTCGAGCGCTTGTTGAGCCGAGCGACCTCGGCGCCGAGCCGCGCGGTCTCGATCAGCTTGGGGTAGCGCAGCACGTAGTCCGACAGCGGGACGACGAGCTGGGCCTCGCCGAGGTAGGCGTTCTGGAGCGACGTGATGAGGAAGTTCATCCCGCCGACCGGGAGCACCACCGGTGGGATCGCGGACAGCCGGGTGTAGCTCAGCTTGCCGGAGACCACCGGCACGCGCGCCAGCTCGGCGGCTTCCGCCTGCGCGACCGCCGCCTCGAGCTCGGCCACCCTGCGCCGCACGGTCGGAGAGGCGCCCCCGGCGCGCGACGCGGCCTGATCGGAGGTGAGGCCGCCGGTCGCGAACAGCGTGTCGAGATCGTGGTCGAACGCGGCCATGTCGTCGGTGGCGGCAGTGGCGGCGGGGGCAGCGGGGGCAGCGGGAGCAGCGGGGACGGGTCGTCTGGGCGCTGGCTGCTTGGGCGCTGGCTGCGCGAACACCGGGGTGGCCGCGAGGAGCGAGCAGGCGAGCGTGATTCGCAAGGTCATATGCGGCGACCAAAGCACCCCTCGTGCCACCACGCCAGACCCCGAGGGCAACGATCTAATGCCGTCGCGGATCGCGCGCCCGTGGCTCGCTGGGGCCGCGAGATGTCGGGTGGGCTTACAATCCTCCGGTTACGAAACGTGACACCCGCGGTCACGTTTCGTGGGATCACGCGCAACCACGCATTCGAGCTAGAGTTGCGCCATGGGGTCCCCGGCTGATTGTTCTGGCACGTCCTTGGCACCCACGCTCAGCGTGGGAGACCCACGACCTGCCGATGTCTGGCGCGGCCAGCGCAACCGCTTCCTCATCGAAGACGGCCGCGCCACCAGCCAGTGGCTCCACGTGTTCGGCGGCCTCATCCAGCTCGCCACGTTGCTGATCTTCTACGATGCCGGCTATCCCGTGTGGCGCCTGTTCGCCGCGGGCGGCGTGTTCGTCACGTTCGCGTCGTTCCAGACCGTGTGGCTGCGGTCCTCGCACGACGAGCAGTCTTTCGATCACGTGTTCATCGCGATCAACCTGTCGGCGCAGATCATGGTGACGGCGATCGTCGGCCTGACCGGCGGCCTGTCGTCGCCCGCGGTGCCGAGCCTGCTCCTGCCGTCGGTCATCTCGCTCCTGTTCTTCGGCCCGCACGCCGTCGCGCGCTGGATCGCCTTCGCGAGCGCCCTCCTGATCGTCGCGATGGGCCTCATGCCGCAGGCCGTGCTCGGCCCGCACCTGCCCACCGGCCACTACGCCATGGCGCTCGCCCTGGGGCTCGGGTGGATCCTGTTCCTGCTCCACACGATGGTCGGCAAGATGACGCGCGCGGCGAGCAAGGCCGGCCACTCGATGGCGTGCCTGCGCGAGGAGCGGCTGTCAGACGCCGAGGCCCAGCTGCGCCGCCTGCAGTCGGTCGGGGCCAAGGTCGCGCACGAGCTCAAGAACCCGCTCGCGTCGATCAAGGGCCTGTGCCAGCTCGTCGCCCGGACGCCCGAGAGCGAGCGCACCCAGGAGCGCCTGGCCGTGGTCGCCTCCGAGATCTCGCGGATGGAGACCATCCTCAACGAGTACCTGTCGTTCTCGCGGCCGCTCGAGGATCTGCGTCCGGAGCCCCTCGACGTGTGCGCGATCGGGCGCGACGTCCTCGACGTCCTCGCGGGCCGCGCCGATCAGGCGGGCGTGACGCTGGCGCTCGATGGCGGCGCGACCGTGGTCCACGGCGACAGCCGCCGCCTCAAGGAGGCGCTGATCAACCTCGTCGCGAACGCGATCGAGGCCACGCCGCACGGCGGGCAGGTCGCGCTGCGCGTGCGCAACGGCGGCACCGCGGTCGTGCTCGAGGTGCGCGACTCCGGCCGCGGCATCGCGCCCGACGACCTCGACCGCATCGGCACCTCGTTCTTCACGACCCGGCCCAACGGCACGGGCCTCGGCGTCGTGCTCGCGCAGGGCGTGATCCACCAGCACGGTGGCACGCTGACCTACGCCAGCACGCTCGGCCTCGGTACGACCGCCACCATCACGCTGCCCGTCAAGCCCACGGCCATGCTGGAGCCCGCCCCGCGCGCCGCGATGGTCGAGGCTCGCGCGTGAGCTCGGTCCTCCTGGTCGACGACGAACCGGCGGTCCTGTTCACGCTCAGCGAGCTCCTCACCGAGCGCGGCCACCGCGTGATCGAGGCCAGGTCCGGCGACGACGCGCTGCGCAAGCTCGACGAGGCCGACACCGTGCTCACCGATCTGTCGATGCCGGGCATGGATGGCCTCGTGCTCATGACCCACATCGTGCAGCGCGACGCGACCTTGCCGGTCATCCTGCTCACGGCGCACGGCAGCGAGCGCGTCGCGGTCGCGGCGATGAAGCAGGGCGCCTACGATTACCTCAAGAAGCCGTTCGACATCGACGAGGTCGCCCTCGTGATCGAGCGCGCGCTCGAGGCGCGCCGGCTGCGCATCGACAACCGCCGCCTGGCCGCCGAGCAGACCCTCGGGCGCCGGATCATCGGCGCGAGCCGGCCGATGCGCCGGCTGCTCGAAGCCACCACGCGGGTCGCGAGCCGCGACGTCACCGTGCTCGTCCGCGGCGAGACCGGGACCGGCAAGGAGTTCGTCGCCGAGCTGCTCCACGCGCAGTCGTCGCGCAACAAGAGCCCGCTCATCCGGTTCAACTGCGCCGCCCTGCCCGCCGACCTCGCCGACGCCGAGCTGTTCGGCCACGTCCGCGGCGCGTTCACCGGGGCGACCGCTGGGCGCCCCGGCTTCTTCGCGCAGGCCGACGGCGGCACGCTGATCCTCGACGAGATCGGCGAGCTGCCGCTCGCGGTGCAGGCCAAGCTCCTGCGCGTCCTGCAGGAAGGCGAGATCCAGCCGGTCGGCTCGGGCCGGATCGACAAGGTCAACGTCCGCGTCGTCGCCTCGACCAACCGCGATCTCGCCGCCGAGGCCAAGACCGGCACGTTCCGCGAGGATCTCTATTACCGGCTCGCCGTCGTCGAGCTCGTCGTGCCGCCGCTGCGCGATCGCAAGGACGACATCCCGGCGCTCGCCGCCGAGTTCGCCCGCCGCTACGGCGACCGGTTCGGCCTGGGCACGGTCAGCCTCGAGCCGGCGCTGATCGACGCCCTGGTCAAGGCCGACTGGCCCGGCAACGTCCGCCAGCTCGAGAACACGATCGCCCGGCTCGCTGGGCTG
>Ga0308175_100000134_pt1 | contig 56418 bp, 47 predicted proteins | sample PhyCR1_3_FD_203893 | JGI IMG/M metagenome (GOLD analysis project Ga0308175, IMG submission 203893) | Soil microbial communities from UC Gill Tract Community Farm, Albany, California, United States - DLSLS.C.R1 | ecosystem: Environmental > Terrestrial > Soil > Agricultural land | place: USA...
CGCGCGGGGTCCTCCTCGGAGAGCGAGCGAGGCGCTGGGGGGGCCCCCCAGCGGGCAGGCGCGCAGCGCCGTAGCCCGCGGGGCTCGCTGGTGGTGACAGCACAGTGATCGCCGTGGCCCGGGAGGGATCTGCGGAGCAGCGAAGCCCGGGGGAACCAGCGCCTATGCGAGCGGTTCCGAGGAGGAACCCCGCGCGTGGCAGCCGCGCGGGCCACGCACGAGCACCGCGCCGGTGATCTAGGCCCAGCGGGATCAGCGGGATCAGCGGGATCAGCGGGATCAGCGGGATCAGCGGGATCAGCGGGACCAGCGGGATCAGCGGGATCAGCGGGATCAGCGGGATCAGCGGGATCAGCGGGATCAGCGGGATCAGCGGGATCAGCGGGATCAGCGGGATCAGCGGGCGCCTAGCGCGCCGAGCAGGCCGCCGAAGGTGCCGCGGTGCTCGACCAGGACGTCGAGCTGGCCGACGGCCGTCGCAAAATGCAGCGTGGCCGACAGCTGATAGTCGCGCACCCCGCCCGCGAGCGCCGATGCCACGGCGATCGCATCGCGCGCCTCGATCGTGAGCGACGTGGTGATCGGCGCAACGCCGCGCGCCGGGATCGTCTGCTGGAGCTGCACGCGACCGGTCACCGCACGCGCCCCGCCTACCGAGAGCTGCCACTCGATCCCCGACAGCGGGACGCCGAAGCCGTTCGGGTTGGTGACGTCAAGCGCCAGCTGGCCGGTCACGCCGGCAAATCCGGCCGACGACACCGAGACATCCCGGACCTTCGCCTGCGGCCGCTCGATCGAGCGCAGGAAGATCGAACAACCGAGCGCCTGCGTGGCCCCCAGGAGAGTGATGACCATGACGATCGAACGCATGCAGCGCCCAGCAGCAAGCGCCGCGCCGAACGCTAACCCCGCAACGCCGTTGATCGCGGCGTGAACGGCGCTTGACGCCTGTGAAGCAGGGTCGCCAGCGCGTGGATACGCGTCCCATGTAGGGAACCGGCAGCCCCGCGCAAGCGGGACGACGTGGCGAGATCGCTACGAGCAGCCGCTGGTCGAGCCGCAGTTCGGGCACTTGTGGCAGGCGCCGTTGCGCACCATCAGCGTCCCGCACTCGTGGCACGGCGGCGCGTCGGTCTCCTGCACCCAGGCGCGGTCCCGCGTCCGCGATTGATCGACGACCTCGACCGGGATCGCCGGGGTGCTGCCCTTGACCTCGACCGCGATGAAGTCCTTGGACAGCAGCGGGATCTTCGGCAGATCGAGCTGCGCGGCCTTGGCGGCCGGGTGACGCTCGTAGATCGACGGACCGTCCGACGGGAAGCGAATCGCGAGCCAGCGGAACAGGTAGTCCATGATCGACGTCGCGATCGGGATCTCCTGGTTGCCGGTGAAGCCCGACGGCTCGAACCGGGTGCCCTTGAACTTCTCGATCAGGACGTGCAGCGGCACGCCGTGCTGGAGCGCGAGCGAGATCGCGGTGGCGAACGAGTCCATGAGGCCGGCGATCACCGAGCCCTCCTTGGCCATCCGCACGAAGATCTCGCCCGGCGACTGGTCCTCGTACATGCCGACGGTGATGTAGCCCTCGTGGCCGCCGATCGAGAACTTGTGGGTGAACGAGGCGCGCTCGTCGGGCAGCTTGTACCGGTTGGCCATCGGTGGGCCGGCCGGGCGCGACTTGCGGGCGCGCAGCGCCTCGACCAGGCGGCGCTCCTCGGGGCCGAGCAGGTCGAGCGCATCGATCTTGGCGGTGCCGGCCGCGACGGCCGCCGCGAGCACCGCGGGGTCGATCTCGGCGACCTTGGAGCCGTCGCTGGTCGCCTGCTTCATGTTGGTCGACAGCGGCTGGGTGCGCTTGCAGCCATCGCGGTAGACGGCGATCGCCTTGAGGCCGAGCTTCCACGCCTGGATGTAGGCGTCCTCGATGTCCTCGACCGTGCAGTCGGTGGGCAGGTTGACCGTCTTGGAGATCGCCCCGGACAGGAACGGCTGGACGGCCGACATCATGCGGATGTGGCCCATGTAGTGGATCGAGCGCGAGCCATTCGACGACCGGAACGCACAGTCGAACACCGGCAGGTGCTCGTCCTTGAGGTGCGGGGCGCCTTCGATCGTGTCGTTGGCATCGATGTGCGCGATGATCGCCTCGACCTCGCGCTCGTTGTAGCCGAGCTTGGCCAGCGCCTCGGGGACGGTGTGGTTGACGATCTTGATGAGGCCACCGCCGACCAGGCGCTTGTACTTGACGATCGCGATGTCGGGCTCGACGCCGGTGGTATCGCAGTCCATGAGGAACGCGATCGTGCCGGTGGGCGCGAGCACCGTGGTCTGGCCGTTGCGGAAGCCGTACTTCTGGCCGAGCTCGATCGCGCCGTCCCACGCGTCGCGCGCCGCCTGCATCAGCTCGTAGGGCACCAGCGCCGCGTCGATCCGCTCGCACGCCGCGCGGTGCTTGTGCATGACCTTGAGGAACGGGGTCTCGTTCTCGGTGTAACCGGCGAACGGACCCGTCGCGTCGGCGGCGATCCGGGCCGAGGTCCGGTAGGCCTCGCCGCACATGAGCGAGGTGATCGCGGCGGCATACGCCCGCCCGGGCTCCGAGTCATACGGTAACGAACGGGACATGAGCAATGCCCCCAAGTTCGCGAAACCGAGCCCGAGCGGGCGGAACTTGTAGCTGTTCTCGGCGATCCGCGGCGTCGGATAGCTCGAGTTGTCGACGATGATCTCCATCGCCATCGTCGTCGTCTGGCAGGCGCGCCGGAACGCCTCCGCATCGAGCTCGCCGGCCCCCGAGTCATGAGCTCCATGGGCCCCGGCCTCGGGCCGCTGGAACTTGCGCAGGTTCAGCGAGGCGAGGTTGCACGCCGAATCATCGAGGAACATGTACTCCGAGCACGGGTTCGACGCGTTGATCCGCGCCGTGTTGATGCACGGGTGCCAGTCGTTGATGGTTGTATCGTACTGGATGCCCGGATCGCCGCAGATCCACGCGGCGTCGGCCATCTTGCGCATCAGCTGGCGCGCCGGGTGGGCCTCGAGCTTCTTGCCGTCGGTGACCGCGCGGGTATGCCACTCGCCGTCGCGCAGCACCGCGTTCATGAAGTCGTCGGTGACGCGGACCGAGTGGTTGGCGTTCTGGTAGTTGACCGAGTCATAGGCCCCGCCGACGACGTTGAACCCGCCGTCGTAGCCCGCGTCGATCAGCGCCCACGCCTTCTTCTCCTCGATCGCCTTGCAGTCGATGAAGTCCACGACATCGGGGTGATCGATGTTGAGGATCACCATCTTGGCCGCGCGGCGCGTCTTGCCGCCGCTCTTGATCGCGCCCGCGAACGCGTCGAACCCGCGCATGAACGAGACCGGCCCCGAGGCGGTGCCGCCGCCGTTCAGGTGCTCGCGCGAGCTGCGCAGCGACGACAGGTTCGAGCCCGTCCCCGAGCCGTACTTGAAGAGCATGCCCTCGGTCTTTGCAAGACCCAGGATCGAGCTCATCGAGTCGTCGACCGAGTTGATGAAGCACGCCGAGCACTGCGGGTGCTCCTCGACGCCCACGTTGAACCAGACCGGCGAGTTGAACGCCATCTTCTGGTGCAGGAGGAGGTGAACCAGCTCGTCGCGAAACGCCCACGCATCCGCGTCGCTCTTGAAGTAGCCGTCGGCCTTGCCCCAGCCGTAGATCGTATCGGCGACCCGGCCGATCATCGCGCGCACCGACTCCTCGCGCTGCGGCGTGCCGAGCGTGCCGCGGAAGTACTTCTGCACCACGACGTTGGTCGCCGTCTGCGACCAGGTCTTGGGGAACTCGACGCCGCGCTGCTCGAAGAACACCTTGCCGTCGGCGCCGCTGATCACCGCGTCGCGCCGCTCCCACTCGACCGTCTCGAACGGGTCGACACCTTGCCGCGTGAAGTACCGCTCGACGGTCAGGCCGGGGCGCTGATCTTTAATGATCCTCGACACCTGCTTGACCGGTTGGCTTGCGGACCGAGCATGGTCCCCGGCGGTGACAGCGGCAGACTTGGCGAGCATGGAAAACCCCTCCTGGCGACGGTTCGGACATTGATCCGGCGATTGCCGGTGCGATGCGTGGGCTGGCGTGGCGATGGAGCAGATGCGAAAGTTTGTAGGAGGGGAATGACAGTTGTCTGTCAACTTTTATGGCGGGCGCCTGGGCGCAACGATCCCCCCGGCGTAGATGTTGTCATCTACCCAAAATTCCTTGCGAAAACGGCTGAATGACGACGAAGCTGCGTGGATCGGAGGTGCAGCGCTCCTGCTACCGGGGCTGCGGGGTGTTACTGCCGTGGCAGCTCCCCGTGACAGCACGGCGACAATTGCGGTGATCCGGCAGAACAGTCACGCGGCCTCTCTTTTATCCAGGCCGGTCCGAGCGGGCAAGAAAATCTGCACTAGATTTGGGGCCCCAGCGCCGATTGTGGCTACATATAGTGTGTCTAACCCTGAGGCTAGATCGTGGACTGCTTGTGGATTGAGCATGAACTGTGAATGGATGCCAATGCTTTTCTTTCAGGATTCCCGGGCGTTGTTCGGCGCTGTGGAAAAGCCTGTGGGCGGTGACGGCGACAATTGACGCGAGACGTCAAGAGCAGATCTCGGGCAGGTAAAAAATTGGCCCCGGCGTCCGGATTGGGGTCGAAAGGAAGTTTTTGTCGCGCCGATCGCACGGCCATGGCGGCAGCGTGATGCCCTGGCCGGCGCCCGGCATGGAGCGGTGGGGAGAACGCACCCCCCGCGGGGCGGCCACGCCCCCGGGTGACGAGAGCCCGGCTGCCTCGTCGCAGTGAGGTTGATCGGTTGCTCGATGCGGCGGTGGGGAGGCCCGCACGTGGCAGCCGCGGGCCACGCGCCCGCGATCTAGTGGTAGCGGAGCAGCTCGTTTGCGGCGCGGGTGCGGATCGCGGGGTTGGGATGATCGCGCGCCGTCTCTTCCAGGAGCGGCTGCGCCGCGCTGCCGATGTCCTCGCGCAGGAAGGTCGCGAGCTCGTCGTTGTAGCCGGGCGTCGTGATGAAGCCGCGCAGCACGGTCTTGATGAGCTCGGGGTCGGTTCGATAGGTCGGATCGTTCCGGATCGCGTCGCGAAAGCTCTTGAGGCCATCGGTCCAGAAGAACTTCGAGAAGTAGATCCGGCCCGCGGCATATGCGAGGGCCGCGCTGGCCGGGTACTGCCGGCGCGAGCGATTGAGCAGATCGAGCGCGGCTTCGCGGTCACCTTGTACGAGGAGGTCGTTGGCGCGCACGACGATCTCGCGGCTGGGATCGGGCGGACTCTCCGGAGCGCTCGCCGAACCGCTCGCGATCCCGGCATCGCCGGTGGTGGGCGCCTTGCCGCCGGCGGCGTGGATCGCCAGCCCGACGATGATCACGGCGGCGAGAGCGGCGCCCGCGATGACGATCGCCCTGCGGCGCGGGATCGCCAGCGCGCGGGGAGCCTTGGCCGGCAACTTGGCCGGCGGCGACGCTGGAGACGACGACGAGGCCAAAGCCGGCGGCGATGAAGCCAACGGCGATGCTGGGGACGACGGCGATGACGAAGACGACGGCGACGACGGCGCCTCAGCCGGCGGCAGCGAAGCGGACAGCGACGCTGGTGCCGTGGACGACGACGAGGACGAGGGCGCGCGCGACGCGAAGGCCGGCGGCGGCGACACGGGGAGCCCGAGGAACGTGCCCGGCGCCGATTCGCTCTCACCCGGCGGGGCCGCGGGCGCCCGCTCGACACCTGCGGGCGGTGTCGCCGTGCGCGCCTGCGCATCGATCGCCATCGGGCCCGCCGCCGGACGCTCGGGTGGGGCCGGTGCGGCCTCCTGCGAGGTCTCGGCGCTGGACGGCTCCGTGGGGATCGCCGACAGGACATCGCCGGTGCGAACCTCGTGCGACGGTGGATACGAGACGTCACCGATCTCCATCACGTCGCCCGACGTGAGCTGGATCGACCCACCGGACGAGCCCGGCGGCGCCAGTGGTACCATCTGGTGCGACGGGCGGCGCGGGACGGCCGCGTCGAGCGCCGCCGCGAATTGCCCGGCCGTGGCGTAGCGGTCGTTGCTCTGCTTGGCGAGCGCCTTGGCGACCACGGCCTCGAGCTCGCCGAAGTCGGCACCCGGGAGCTTCGCGTCGAGCCGCGGGATCGGCTCGGAGAGGTGCATCTTGCACACCTCGATCGGGTCGTCCTTCTCCGAGTGGAACGGCTTGTGACCGGTGAGGAGCTCGAACAGGAGGACGCCGCAGGCGTACAGGTCGACCCGGTGATCGAGCTTCTGGCCGCGGATCTGCTCGGGGGCCATGTACGCCGGCGTGCCGACCACGATGCCGGTGGTGAGGTTCTGGCCGGTGTCGTGGAGCCGCGCGAGGCCGAAGTCGAGGATCTTGACGTGGTCGCCCAGGCCCGTCTTCTGCGACAGGACGAGGTTGGCCGGCTTGATGTCGCGGTGGATGATGCCGTGCTCGTGAGCGTGGGCGAGGCCGGACAGGACCTGACGGACGATCTCGGTCGCGCGCGCGATCGGCTGGGGTCCGCTGGTGACCAGCTCCTTGAGGCTCCGGCCGCTGACGAAGTCCATGACGACGTACGGCCGATCGTCGTGGACGCCGACGTCGAGCACCGACGCGCAGTGCGGGTGCTCGAGCTTGGCCATCGCCATCGCCTCGATCTCGAAGCGCTTGCGAGCCGATAGCTCGTTGGGCAGGACCTCGTGGAGCACCTTGATCGCGACGATGCGGCCCAGCTTCACGCGCTCGGCGCGGTAGACGATGCCCATCGCACCTTCGGCCACCGGCTCGAGGACTCGGTACCGGCCGTCGAGAATGGTGCCGCTGAGATCGCCGCGTTCCACGGCTCCACGATACCGCAGGTGATATGCAGCGGGTGTGAGAGCTTCGCCCCGTGCATGGTCGATCGGCACCTTGGTCGCCACCCTGGTCGCCGCGGTGGTCGCTCCCGTGGTCATGCTGGCCGGGCCGACCGGGCTCGGATGCCGCCGCGACGCCGACGCGCCGATCAAGGGCCAGGCCACGCCCGCCCCGGCTAGCGCCGGAGCCTCGGGCGGCCCCGGGGCCGCGAGCGCCCCCCGCCTGGTCTCGCTGACGCCGTCGGCGACCGAGGTGGTGGCCGCGCTCGGCGCCACCTCGCTCCTGGTCGGCGTCGATGACTACTCGGCGTTCCCCCCGGAGGTCGCCAAGCTCCCGAAGGTGGGGAGCTTCCTCGCCCCGAACCTCGAGGCCATCGTGGCGCTGTCGCCCACGCTGGTGATCGTCGACGACGTCCACGGCCAGGTCGCCGGCGCGCTCGGCGATGCCGGGATCGCGACGGTCGCGTGTGCGGTCCACGCCCTGCCCGACGTCAAGGCCGCGCTGCGCACCGTGGGCACGCGGATCGGCAAGGCCGCCGAGGCCGACCGCGTCGTCGCGGCCATCGACGCCGCGCTCGATCACGCCGCGGCGATGCGGCCGGCGAAGCGGCCCCGCGTGCTCGCGGTGATCGATCGCGAGGCCGGTGGCCTCGGCAACCTCGTGGCCGCCGGTCCGGGGAGCTGGATCGACGAGCTCCTGGCGGTGGTCGGCGGCGCCAACGTGCTCGCCGCCGCCGGCGTGCGCTATCCGAAGATCTCGGCGGAGGAGGTGCTGCGCGCCCGGCCCGACGTGATCCTGGATCTGTCGTACGCCGCGCGCCAGGGCCTCGCCGCCTGGCAAGGGATCGCGGTCCCCGCCGTGGCCGCCGGCCGCGTGCGCGCGCTGGACGATGCGTACCTGATCGCGCCGTCGCCGCGCGTCGCCGAGGCGCTCGCTACCCTGGCCAGGGCGATCCAGGCGCCCCCCGCCGGGCCCCAGGCGCCCCCCGCCGGGCCCCAGGCGCCCCTGCCGGCCCCAGGCGCCCCCCGCCGGGCCCCAGGCACCCCCCGCCGGCCCCACGGCCCCGCGGCCTTGTGACCGGGTGAGCCCCCAGCGATCGATCTGGTCCGCCGCTTCCCCACCGCCGCGATCTGTCGCATGGTCAGCCATGCCACCTGCGCGGCCCCCCGCCTTGCTCGCGATCGGTACCTTGATCGCCCCGAAAGCGAAGCTCGCCGGCGAGCTCCAGGCCGCGCTCGAGGACCCCGACGACTACGTCGACACCCACGCCCGGGAGCTCGACGCGCTCGGCATCCGCGAGCCGGTCGCCCACCTGCCGTGGATCGCGCTGGTCCGCGGGCTCGTCGAAGCCCAGGCGGTCGCCATGCTCGACGACGACGGCGACGCCGAGGCGGTCCGGCGATCGATCGACGCGCTCGACGGCTGCCCGCGCGGCGCGTTCGCGTGGATGAAGCACGACGCCGAGCTCGCCGACCGCTCGACCGAGGAGCTGCTCGAGCTCACCGGCAAGGCGCTGCTCGGCAAGGGCGCCCAGCTCGTCCAGCTCGACGGCGAGGCCGATCGCCGCTGGCTGACGGTGATCCCCGAGGCCCAGGCCGGCGAGCTGGTCAAGCTCGGCAAGACGGCGGGTCGCCGGATCGAGCTCATCACCGGCGCGGGCCTGATCAAGGCAACCAAGGATCGCGCCCGGGGCGCCCGGAAGGCGGTGCGCAGCCCGGCGCGCGGCGCCAGCCGCCCGGCTCCGACGCGGCGCTACTTCGCCCGCGGCAAGGAGACCTGGACGATGAGCGTCACCGAGGCCGCCGGCACGATGTTCGAGACCTGCTACGAGAAGCCACGCGTGCTGTACTACGTCCACCATCACTTCGACGACGCGGCGGCCCGGCGCGCGGGCCAGAAGCGCCTGCTCGCCGCGTGGGAGGCGGCCGGGTTCCGCGAGGTCGACCAGGCCACGTTCGAGGTCCTGCCCCACGCCGGCACGCCGTACATCAACTGGACCGCGCCGTTCCCCGATGGTGCGAGCTACGTCGTCGAGAGCAAGGAGATCGTGCGGTGCACCGAGCTGCGCGGCGACGCGGTGATCCAGACCGCCGGCACGATCGGCTACAATTTCGGCGAGCTGCAGACCGTGTACCACTGCAAGACCGAGAGCGCGGCGGCCCGGCGCTACGCCCAGCACGTCGCGGCCGACGCCCACTTCCCGGCGATCTCGCGCGCCGAGGTCGTCAAGCGCTACCGCTGAGCGGCCTACAATCCCCTCGGCATGGCCTGGCTAGCGCTCTCCGACGTGACCGTCCAGCTCGGCGCGCGCGACGTCGTGCACGGGGTCACGGCCGAGGTCGGCGCCGGCGAGCTCGTCGTGATCGTCGGCCCCAACGGCGCCGGCAAGACCACCTTGCTGCGCGCGCTCGCCGGCCTCGTCGCCCCGCGCACCGGGGCGATCCGCGTGCAGGGGCATGATCCATACCGCGCGCCGCGCCGGGTGATCGCGCGCACGCTCGCGTACCTGCCGCAGCACTACGAGCTAGCGTTCCCGTTCGCGGTCGAGGAGGTCGTCTTGCTCGGCCGCTACGCCCAGCAGCACGGGATCGGGATCGCCGGCGACGAGGATCTCGCGGCCGCCGGCCGGGCGATGGCCGCGTGCGACGTCGCGCACCTCGCCGCGCGGCGGTTCGACGAGCTGTCGGGCGGCGAGGCCCGCCGCGTCATCCTCGCGCAGGCGCTGTGCCAGGGGGCGAGCGGCCTCCTGCTCGACGAGCCCACCGCCGGGCTCGATCCGGCGCACGCGCGGGCCATGTTCGCGATGCTGGGCGCGCAGTGCGAGGCCGGCGCCTCGGCGATCGTCGCGACCCACGATCTGGATCTGGCGCTGCGCCACGGCGGCTCGATGTGGCTCATCGCGGACGGCCGGCTGCGCGCGCGGGGGGCCCCGGCGGAGGTGCTCGGCAGCCCGGCGATCCGCGAGGCGTTCGGCCTGGCGATCCACGTCGGGCGGCTGCCGTCGGGTGCGCCGTTCGCGGTGCCGGCATGACCGGGTTCGTCACCGGCCGCGGCGGCCGGCTGACCTGGAAGCGGCTCGTGGTCGGGCTCGCGATCTGCGCCGGCGCCACCTGCCTCGTCGCCGCGCTCGCGCCGCTGTTCGGCGGCGTGATCATCGATCGCGGCGGCTGGCACCTCGACGCCGGCGTGCCGGATCACGCGATCCTCTGGCTCCGCATCCCCCGGGTCCTGGCCGCGCTCCTGGTCGGTGCCGCGCTCGCGGGCGCCGGCGCGGCGCTCCAGGCGCTGCTGCGAAACCCGCTCGCCGAGCCGTTCACCCTCGGGATCTCGTCGGGCGCGTCGCTCGCCGCGGTGCTGGCGATCCGGCTGGGGCTCGAGAGCGCCTTCGGGTTCGCCGGGATCGGCGGGGCTGCGCTCGCCGGCGCGGCCGGCACGCTCGTCGTCGTGTGGCGGCTGGGGCGGATCGGCCGGCACCTGCCGCCGGCGACCCTCGTCCTCGCCGGCGTCACGATCTCGATGTTCTGCTCGTCGGCGTCGCTCCTGATCCAGGCGACCAGCGATTTCTCCGAGATGACCCACATGCTGCAGTGGATGCTCGGCAGCATGGAGACGGTCCGGCTGGTCACGGTCGGCTACGCCGCGCTGCCGATCGGCGCCGCCCTGGTCGTGCTGGTCGGGTACGCCCGCGAGCTCAACGCCCTGGCCGCGGGACCCGAGGTCGCCGCCTCGCTCGGCGTCGCGGTCGGCCGGACCCAGACCGTGATCTTCGCGACCGCGTCGCTCCTGGTCGGCGCCGCGATCGCCGTCGTCGGCCCGATCGGCTTCATCGGCCTGATCGTGCCGCACGCCCTGCGCGCCCTGTTCGGCCCCGATCACCGCCTGCTCCTGCCGGCGTCGATGTTCGGCGGCGCCGTCGTGCTCGCGCTGTGCGATACGCTCGCGCGCACGGCCGTCCCGCTGCACCACCTGCCGACCGGCGCGGTCACCGCCGTGCTCGGCGTCCCGTTCTTCGTCGGGATCCTCGTGCGCCACAAGCAGCGCGCCGCGCTGTGGGGCCGGGGATGACCGCGCCATGAGCGACCCGCAGATCTTGCGCCACGTGATCGACTCGATCACGCCGGCCTCGCGCGCCCACGCCGAGGCCGCGCGGCGCCAGGTCGCCGGGGTCGGGGCGCCGATGCTCGAGCGCCTCGCCGCCAGCCTCGGCGGCGCGCAGCACACCGCCCGGCCGCGCGCCGGCCACCGCACCATCGTCGTCTGCGCCGGCGACCACGGGGTCGGCGATCCGGGCCTCGCGCTCGGCGCGGACCACCCCACGGTCGTCGCCGCGCACGCGATCGCCGACGGCAGCGCCGCGCTCGCCAAGGTCGCCCGTGCGGGCCGGGCATCGATCGTGCTCGTCGATGCCGGCGCGCGTGAGCCCGCCGCGATGCCGGCGATCGCCGTGTCGCTCGGGCGCGGCCCCACGCGCGACCTCATGGCCGGGCCGGCGATGACGGTCGTCGATGCCGCGCTCGCGCTCGAGGCGGGGATCGCGCTGGCCGTGTCGATCGCCGATGACGGGCTCGACGTGCTCGTGGCCGGCGCGCTCGGCGTCGGGGCCGACGTCGCCTCGGCCGCGCTGCTCGGCGCCGCGCTCGGGGCCCCCCCGACCGGCCTTGGCGATGCCCTCGCCGAAGCCGCCGGTGCGAAGGGGGCGGACCTGGCCGGGGCCGGCGCGCTCGAGCTCCTCGCGGCGTTCGGCGGGCCCGAGACCGGGGTGCTCGCGGGCCTCGTCCTGGCCGCCGCCTCGACCAACGTGCCGGTGATCCTCGACGGCCATGCCACGGGCGCGGCCGCGCTCGTCGCCGCGGCCCTGGCTCCCCAGGTGACCGGCTACCTCGTGGCCGCTCACGCGGGGAGCTTCACCCACCCGCGTATTCTCGCTTACCTCGGCCTACACCCCGTCTTCGAGGTGGGGCTGGGGCATGGCGAAGGAACTGGGGCTGCAATGGTCTTGCCGTTGATCGATCAGGTGACGGCGCTTGCGAGCCGAGGTTAGATCACGCAATGGGCGAGCGCAGACGGGCCACCGGGAGCTTCGATGCCAGGCGGACCACGGGATCCAACGAGGTCGTCGATCGGCTGTTTGTCTACGCCACGCTGCTCCACGGTCAGAGCGCGCGCTCGCTCATCGCGAATCAGATCACGAAGTGCGTCAAGGCCTCGACGACGGGCACGCTGTACGTGTTCCCCATGGGCTACGGCGGCTTCCTCGAGGCCGATGAACCCAAGCGGGTCGTCGGCGAGCTCTTGTGGCTCAGCGAGCTGCCCGCGACCTTCGGCCTGCTCGATGCGTACGAGGGTACCGACTTTGCCCGCATTCTCACGCAGGTCACGCTCGAGACCGGAGAGCAGCTCTGGAGCTGGATCTACGCGCTGGCCGATCCCGAGGCGATCAAGCACGGAACCTCGATCGAGCACGGCGACTGGGTCCGTTACTGGGCGGAGCACGGATAACGTCACCGAAAATGCGGAAGGCTCCCACCAGGGAGCCCGTTGGGACAAAAAGCGGCAATAAGCTAGATCGGCCGGACGTTCTCGGCGCGTGGCCCCTTGGGCCCACGGCTCTCATTGAAGGAGACCTTCTGGCCTTCCCTTAGCTCTTCGAAGCGCGCGCCTTCGACAGCAGACATGTGAAAGAACAAGTCACTGCCCGACTCGTTGGAGATGAAACCGAAACCCTTGTCGGTCAAACGCTTGATCGTACCCTCAGCCATTTGTGAGCTCCTTGGACGAAGACCCGGGATGGTGACGGGTCCGTGGAAATTGTCGATGCCATGAGGAAGATTTTTGCTGCCCAAATTGCGGGCCGCTCATCGCTGCGAAAATTTCGCCAGCTGCGCACTTCTGCGGAGCGGATCCGGCCGGCCCTGCGATGGTCCAGCCGATGAGCGAGCTCTCGTGCTCGGGTCCTACCCCTGGCCCCTGGGCTTCCTACCCCCGGGTCCTAGATGAAGAAGTGACCGAGGACGGCCATCGAGAGAGCGGCTAACGCGGCAGCGATCGTACCAAACCCGACCTTGCAGCCCTGATTCGGCAGAGACACATGTTGTTGCACGGTCGTGACTTTCCCTCTTTGGCGCGCGTAGTCAAGTTCTGGGCCAAGCGTTCGAGCTAGCGTAATTTTTCATTTAATTACAGATAGCTATGAGATTTGGCAACCCTGAGAAAAAACCCTTGAAGGCTTGACGCGGGCCCGAAGATTCGGGGTGGCCCCCTCCCCGGGAGTGGGAGGGATCTGCCGGTCTCACGATCCGCGGGCCTGACGGATCAGCCGCAAGTACGAGGTCTGGGCCCGCGCGGCGAGGTCGCCGAGCTCGGTGACCAGCTGCGCCGGGGGCAAGCTGGCCACGAGGTGCGCATAGACGAGGTTCACCGCACGCTGCTTGACGAGGATCGGCACGACGAGCACCGCGAACGGCTCGGGCTGGGTGGCGAGGTGCGCCCACAGCTGCTTCTCGACCGGGCGCGCCGCCGAGGGCGGGGTCCCCACGAACGGCTGGCCGGCATCGTGCGCCGATTGTAAGGACGACGCGCCCCCCAGGGGCAGCGACAGCTCCTCGATCGGTGCCTTCATCACGGCAGGCGGGGCGACCCAGCTCCGCCAGCCCAGCGCGTTGCCGTCGCGGATCAAGAAGACGACGAGCGCGTCACACCGGCCCTGGGCATAGGCGGCGAGCGTGTCGGCGATCTGGTCGCGGTTGGTCGCGGTGTCGATCTGCTCACACGCCGCGCCGTAGCTGATCGCGAACGGCACCGAGCCCCCGAGCGGAGCCTCCGATGTCGTCCGCCGGCGGCGCGGCTCGAGCGTGAACGCGGGCGGCATCACCATGCCCATCGCGGGCTGCGTCCGCCGCCGCTCATGGCTATCGGTGCCCTGACCGGTCCCCGCGCGCAGGAACCGGGCGCGACGCGGCAGGCCGAACAGCTTCTCCAGGTAGTACACCGCGCGCAGCTCAGGGACGATATACGGGGTGACGTTCACGGCGAGCCGGGCCGCGACCTCTTCGACCGCCGCGGTGTCGGTGGGCTCGACGAAACCAACCGCGACGGTGCTCGTCCCCTCCCCGAGATACCCCAGCGGGATCGCCCGCAGGCGATGGGCGTCCTCGGAGCCGAGCTTGTCGAGCAGGCCCTGATCGGCTTGATCGAGGAGCGTCGGGGTCGCGACCGGGAAGCCGCTGAGCTCGGCGAGGTAGGCCGACAGGAGCTCGAGGTCGATGTAGCCGAGCTCGACCAGGTTGGTCCCGAGCCGGCCACCGTACAGCACCTGGTTCCGCAGCGCGGCCTCGAGCTGCGACAGCCCGATCGCCGCGTTGCGCAGGAGCAGCGTGCCGAGCTTCATGCCGCGTCATTTTACCCGCCTTGCCCGCCTGGGCACCTGCTCCCGGGTGATTTCGATTCGGCGGCGGGGCCTGGCCTCGCCCGACGCTCGTCGGCGCGGTCGCGTCAGGCGTAGCGCGTGGGATCCGGAACGCCGGCCTCGAGGAAGCCTTTGCGACGTAGGACACAAGCGTCGCAACGACCACAGGCGGCGGTGCCTTGTGGGTCGTAGCAGGAGTGGGTGAGCGCGTAGTCGACGCCCAGCCGGAGCCCCAGCGCGATGATCTGCGCCTTGGTCAGCTCGATCAGCGGCGCACGAATGGCGAAGCCGCCGGTCCGCGTCGCGACCTGGGCGAGCGCCTCGAACGCGCGCACGAACTCCGGACGGCAGTCGGGGTACCCGCTGGCATCGAGCACGTTGGCCCCGACGAAGATCTCGCGGGCTCCCAGCGACTCCGCCCACGCCAGGGCGAGCGCCAGGAGCACGGTGTTGCGCGCCGGCACGTAGGTCGGCGGGACGTCGCCGGGCGCGCCGATCTCGGCGAGCGGGCGATCCTTGGGGACGGCGATCGCGGCCGAGGTCAACGCCGAGCTGGCGAGCGGTGACAGGTCGATCTCGACGACTCGATGCTCGCGCGCCCCGAGCGCCGCGGCGACGCGGCGGGCCGCCTCCAGCTCGACCTGGTGCAGCTGACCGTAGCGCACCGTGAGCGCGTGACAGGTGAGCCCTTGCGACCGCGCCACGGCGAGCGCGGTGGTCGAGTCGAGGCCCCCGGACAGCAAGACGACGGCAGATGGCACCCGCGCAGCCTAGCGCAGCGTGTGGCGCGGCGTGGGTGGATAGTAGACTCCTTGGGTGCGGCCGCGTCTCCCCAGCACCCTCGTCGCGGCCGCGCTGCTCGGGCTCATCGCGTGGTCGTTTCAGCAGCGCTGGCAGCTGCTCGCGACGTCGCCGTTTCCGCTCGGCGTCGACGGCTACTTCTATCCGATCGAGCTGCGCTCGCTGCTCGAGCACGGAACGCTCCCGTATCCGGCGTCGCCCCTGGCGTTCTACCTGCTCGCGCCGTTCGCGGCGGCCACCGATCCGATCACCGGCGCCAAGCTCGGCGCCGCGCTCCTGGGGGCGGCGATCGCCGGTCCGGCGTACGGCGTGGGTGCGCGGCTCGGCGGAAGCCGCGGGGCCGGCCTGGTCACGGCGGTGCTCGCGACCACGAGCATCGGGTCGGCGTACCTCACGATCGAGTTCGTCAAGAACAGCCTCGGCCTCACCGTCGCGCTCGCCGCGCTCTGGCTCTGGCTCCGCGCAACAGGCCGGCCGACCCGGCCGCGGATCGCCGCCGCGCTCGCCGCGCTCGCCGCCGCGTATGCCACGCACAAGATGGCCGCCGCGATCGTGCTGGTCGTCGCGATCCCCACGGCCCTGGCCGCCGGGCGTGCCCACGGGGTGCTGCGCGGACGGCGCGTGGCCTGGGCGATCGGCGGGCTGGGGCTCCTCGCCGCGGCGGCGCTCGCGATCGGCGCGTGGTTCCCGCATCGTTTCCTGTCGGCCGCGGACGCACAGCTGGTCCACGGCCTGGTCTCGGCGACGCCGCACTGGAGCGCCCCCGCGCTGGTGCTCCCCGACCGCACGCTCGCGCTCGGGCACGACGCCCTCGTCGGGCTCGTGCTCGGGATCGTCGCGGTGGTCGCCTACCCGTTGCGCGCGCGCATCGCGGGAGCGATCCCGGCGAGCTGGCGCCTCGAGGCCAAACCGGCGCCGGCGGCCGTCACCGCCGCGGCGTGGCCGATCCTCGTGCTCGCGATCGCGATCGGCCTGCCGCTGCTCGCCGTCACCGATCGGGAGGGCCTGGGGTTCCGCCTGCGGATCGCCGCGTTCGTCCCGGCCGCGCTCACCGCGGCGATCGTCGCCCGCGCCGTGCTCGCACGGTTCGCCTACCGCGAAGCCGTGCTCACCGCGCTCGCGCTCGTGCTGGCCCTGACCCGCCGGCCGGGCCCCCAGATCGACGGCGCGATCGTCACGCACCCGGCGCTCGTCACCGCCGCCCTGGCCCTGGCCGGCCACGTCCCCGACGGGGCGACGCTGATCGTCCCCGAGCGCCACATCGCCTTCCTGGTCGCCTGGTACACCGGCGCCGACGTCGCGATCCGGCCGGACGGCGTCCCTCCGGCCCGGCGCTATCGCCTGCTGCCGCTGCACTTCATCGGCGAGGGCTCGCCGCTCGATCACCAGCTCCTCGCCGCGCGCGCCGAGCCCTCGCTCGAGCCGCCGCTCGGCGTCCACCCGCTCCACCCCAACGGCCTGGTCCTGGTCGCGGAGCCGACCTGGGCCTGGATCCTCGACCACCTCCCGGCGGCCGACCGCGCCTACTTCGCCGCCTGGCCGACGATCTGAACGCGCCTGGGCGCCGGCGCGCTACTCCGTCTTCGCCGGGATGCAGGCGCGCAGCGTCGCGACATCGGGCGCCGCCAGCATGCAGGTGAGCGCCTCCGGCCTGGCCGCGACGCACTGCTCGATGTCCTCGACCGGCACCTCGGCCATGAGCCTGGCGATGCTCGCCGGATCGCTCGCCGGGAGCTCGCCTCCCGGTCCGGGCGTGATGCGGAAGATGTGCTCCTCGAGCTGCCGGCACTGGGCCTTGCGTTGCACGGCCTCCGGCGACTCCTTCACTTCCTCGCACGCACCGGCGAACACGACGATCAGGATCAGGGCGAGGCGCGTCATGGGGAACCTCCGTCCGCGGCGTCCCTGGAGGGAGGCGAGGCGATCGCCTTGGGTAGCTCGGCGGGCGGGTCGCCGCCGGCCATCATCCGCTTGATCGCCGGCGCGACCAGGAACAGCCCGGCCGCGACCACCAGCGAGCCGATGATCACGGCCGCGAACAGAAAGCCGTAGCCGCGCGCCTCGCTGACCTCGGCGGCCCGGCCCGCGAAGTACTCGCCGATCGAGATGCCGAGGTACCACGTGCCCATCACCATGCCGGCGAGCCGCGCCGGGGCGAGCCGCGAGAAGCTCGACAGCCCGACGGGCGAGATGCAGAGCTCCGCGCAGGTCGAGACGAAGTAGAAGCCGATCAGGAAGTTCGGGCTGACCGTGCGGAACGGGAACGCGAACAGGTAGTCCGGGTTGACGCCGTCGGCCACCGAGACCCTGGACAGGGTTGGCAACAGCACCATGTACGACACCGCGTTCAGCACCATGCCGATCGCGAACTTGGTGACCGTCGACGGTTCCTTGCCCATCTTGGTGAGCTTCAGCCACAGCACCGCGAACCCCGAGGCGAGCAGGACGACACAGCCGGAGTTGACGAACTGGTACGCGCTGGCCGAGACGTGGAGCCCCAGGTAGTCGCGGTGGACCAGGCGCTCGGCGAACAGCGATAACGTCGACGCGGCCTGCTCGAACAGGCTGAAGAACGCGACGCAGCCGATGAACAGCGGGATCATCGCGATCACGCGCTTGCGCTCGCCGGCATCGCGCGCCGTCCGGTAGAAGCCAACGAAGATCGCCACCGCGGTGATCGCCAGGGCGATCCCGAACGCGTTGACCAGCACGCTCTTGGTCAGCGCGAACACGAAGCGGTCGATGATGCCACCCACGAGGACCAACCCGGCCAGCCCTCCGGCCACGATGGCGAGCACCGTGCGATCGCGCTGGGCCTTGGCCCGATCGCTCGGGACCGTCGGGTGGAGCCCGGCGTCGCCGAGCACGCGATACCCGAACATGTACTGGATGAGCCCCACGGTCATGCCGACCGCCGGGATCGCGAACGCGACCCGCCAGCACAGGTTCGGATCGAAGCCATGGTTGGCGAGCAGGTGGCGGAAGCCCTGGTTCTGGGCGATCAGCACCCCGACCAGCGGCGCGATCCCGGCGCCGATGTTGATGCCCATGTAGTAGATCGTGAACCCGCTGTCGCGGCGGATGTCATCGGGCCTGTACAGCTGGCCGACGATCGTCGCGATGTTGGGCTTGAGGAACGCCGTCCCGATCGCGATGATGATGAGGCCGGGATAGAACAGGCCGTCGCTCGGCACCGCGAGCAGGGCGTTGCCGATCACGATGCCGATGCCGCCGACCGTGACGGCCTTGCGCTGGCCGAGGAAGCGGTCGGCGATCCAGCCGCCGGGCAGCGACAGGAGGTAGCCCGACGACAGGTACAGCGCCAGCACCGCGCCGGCCGCGGCGTCGGACATGCCGCGCCCGCCGAGCACGACCGAGGTCGTCATGTAGATCGCGAGGAAGGTGCGCGCGGCGTAGAACGACAGGCGCTCCCACATCTCGGTGAAGAACAGCGTCGACAGACCCGACGGGTGCCCGAAGAAGCCAGTGTCCGGGTTGCGGGTCGACATCACGCCGGACACTAGCGCGAACCCCGCGCCCAGGGGGAGAGGGAAAGCGCCCGGCGAGGATCCGCGGCGAGCTCGGGGTCGCAGCGAGGCCCGCGGGTATCGGCGGGTGAGCGAGCCCCCACGGCGCGCGGTTTCCGTGCATGATCCCCCGGCGGGCCGAACCAGCGCCGGCGGATGGACGACGATGAAGCTAGTCGAAAGTGGTCGGATCTCGCGGCTCGCCCGGCGGTGGTCGAACGCCGAGCTGCGCCGGTTCGCCGGGTGGTTCCCGGGCGATGTCGCCAACGTCAGCGGGTGGCGCGACGAGGACAAGGAGGGCGCGCACTACGCCGACTACTTCACGCAGAAGGCGAGCTACACGATCACCAACTACAAGAGCTCGGCGCGCGGCATGCAGGGCGCCGCGAACGAGATCTTCCTCGACCTCGAGGCGCCGCTCGATCGCGCGCTCGCCGGGCGGTTCGACGTGGTGTGGAACCACACCGTGCTCGAGCACATCTACGAGTTCCAGACCGCGTTTACCAACCTGTGCGCGATGTCGCGCGACCTCGTGATCATCGTCGTGCCGTGGCTCCAGCCGTACCACGGTGACTACGGCGACTACTGGCGGTTCTCCCCGCTCGCGGTCGGCAAGATGTACGAGGCGAACGGCCTCGCGCCGCTCTACGTCTCGTTCAACGAGGACGCGTTCGCGTCGGTCTACGTGTTCGCGCTCGGCGCCAAGCACCCGGAGCGCTGGCGCCAGCGGTTCCCGGCGCCGGTCGCGATCAAGAACGCCGCCAACCGGGTCGCCGGGGAGCGCTCGATCGTCCAGGGCATCCGCGGCGCCCTGCGCGTGCTGCGCGGCAAGTAGGCGCGCCCGGCGTCGCCGGCCGTCATCCCCGCCCGCGCTGCCGCGGGTCCAGCCGATCGCGCAGCCCGTCCCCCATGAGGTTCGCGCCGGCCACGACCCAGGCGATCGCCAGGCCGGGGACGACCGCGTAGATCCGGACCCACTCGGTGTTCCACAGGAAGTTGCGCGCCTGATCGAGCATCGCGCCCCACGTGTAGTCGAGCTGCGGGCCGATGCCCAGGAACGACAGCGACGCCTCGATGATGATCACGCTGCCCAGGCCGAACGACATCTGCACCATCGCCGGGCCCATGAGGTTCGGGAGCAGGTGGCGCGCCATGACCCGGCGGTTCGAGCCGCCGAGCGCGACGGCCGCCGCGACGTAGTCGCGCTCGCGCAGCGCGAGCACCTGGCCGCGCGCGACGCGGGCGTAGCCGACCCAGCCGTTCGCGCACAGCGCGCCGACCGTGAGCGGCACGCCGGGGTGCGCGACGGTGGCGACGATCGCGATGTTGAGCAGGATGCCGGGGAACGCCATCAGGATGTCGACGAACCGCATCACGATCTCGTCGACCGCCCCGCCGAACCAGCCCGCGAGCGTGCCGGCGGACAGGCCGATCACCGACGAGATCGCGACGACGATCACCGAGAGCTCGAGCGCCGAGCGCGCGCCCCACAGCAGCTGGCTCAGCGTATCGCGGCCGCTGCCGTCGGTCCCCAGCCAGTGCGCGGCGGACATGCCCTCGAACTGGTGCGCGAGCTCGATGTGCGGCTTGGCGAGGTCGTACGGCGCGATGACCGGCCCGAGGATGCCGGCGGCGACGTACACCGCGAGCATCCCAAGGCCGATCCAGGCGCTCGGCGACAGCTTCATGCCCGGCGGATCCTCGGGTCGGCGAGCCCGTAGGCCAGATCGACCAGCAGGTTGACCGTCACGTAGATCGCCGCGATCACGAGCACCGCCCCCTGCACCACCGGGTAGTTGCGCTCCTTGATCGCGTCGACCAGCGTCGACCCGAGCCCGGGTCGCGCGAACACGTTCTCGATGATGATCGCGCCCGACAGGAGCGATCCGAACTGCAGCCCGGCCACGGTGATCACGGGCAGGAGCGCGTTGCGCAGCGCGTGGCGAAACACGACGCGGCCCTCGGGCAGGCCCTTCGCGCGCGCCGTGCGCACGTAGTCGTCGCCGAGCACCTCGACCATCGACGATCGGGTCATCCGCGCGAGCATCGCCATCAGGTGGGTGCCGACCGCGAGCGCCGGCAAGACGATCGCCCGCGGGCCGACCTCGGTCGGGCCGGGAAACCAGCCCAGCGTGATGAACCCCCACAGGATCAAGAGCGGCGCGAACATCATCTGCGGGATCGAGATGCCGGACAGCGCCGCCGCGGTCGCGAACGTATCGACCCAGGTCCCGCGCCGGATCGCCGCCGCCACGCCGAGCGGCAGCGCGAGGACGACCGCGACCAGCATGCCGCACACCGCGAGCGCGAGCGTGTTCGGCATGACCTCGGCGATGCGCGCCGCGACCGTCGGTCCGCGCGGGTCACCGCTCCGGCACTGGTTGCCCAGCGTGCCGTCGGCGACGTGCCCGAGGAAGCTCACGAACTGCAGGGCCAGCGGCTTGTCGAGCCCCATGCACTGCTCGATCTTCTTGCGCGCTCCCGGGGGCGCATCGCCACCGGCGAGGTGATCGACCGGATCTCCCGGCACCAGGTGCAAGAACCCGAACGTGAGGATCGAGACACCCACGATCGCCAGGACGCCCGCGCCCAGGCGCCGCAGCAAGAACGAGCCGATCACCACGCCGGCGAGCGTATCAGGGCGCGACCGGCTTCATGGCGTCGGCACGACCGGCCTGATGGCGCAGAACTTCGGAGGGTGGGACGCGATCACCTTGACCGTCGGGTTCCCGCTGGCGTCCTTCTGGGTCGGGTCGACCACGCGTCCCTGGTCATCGATCACCTGTCCGGGGGCAAGCACCGGCTCGCCGCCGTCCGTGATCATCTGGGCGATATCGCGGCACTCGTATCCGTCGCGGCAATCGCCGTCCGAGTTGCACTTCCGCATGCAGAAGCGAACCTCCGACGCGTGCGGCGCGCAGTGACCGTCGATCGCGCACAGCTCGTCGAGCGAGCAACAGCTCTCGGTCTGGGGGTTGCATTGATCGGGCTCCTCGGCCGGATTGCACGTCTTGTTCGAGAAGCTCCCGGTGAAGAACCGGATGCAGGCCGCCTCGTCCGGACAGGTCGAGTAGTCGCAGCCCTGGATCGTGCAGTACCCGTCCTTCGACGTCTGGGGCGGATCACAGAACCGGGTGCCGTTCGGATCGCAGTCCGCGCTGATATTGCACGAGTCGCCGATCTCCTTGCCGCACGCTCCGACGGCGAAGGCGAGCAAGATCAGCGGAACAAGACGGTACCCCATGAGCGCCGGCATCCTAGCGGCGGTTCTGACCGGCGGCAACCTCGCCGGGTTGCCTACTGCCTGCCGGAAAGCCCCGGCTCGCCGGCTCGCACGCTCCCAGGCGTCCCAACGATCTCGGCCACTTGATCCCGGGCCTGCCTTGGCGATGTTCCGTTTGAATCCGCGGCCGCAACGCGCGACAACCAGGCCCATCATGCGCGCCGTGGTCCAGCGAGTCGCTCGTGCGAAGGTCACAGTCGGCGACCGGGTGACCGGATCGATCGAGGCCGGCCTCCTGGTGCTACTCGGCGCCGGCCAGGGCGATACCGCGGCTGATCTCGGCTACGTCGTCGACAAGATCGCCAACCTGCGGATCTTCGCCGACGCCGCCGGCAAGATGAACCGGAGCGTGCTCGACGTCGGCGGCGGCGTGCTCGTCGTCTCGCAGTTCACGTTGTACGGCGACGTACGACAAGGCCGGCGCCCGGCCTTCACCGGGGCACTCGACCCCGAAACAGCACGTGCGCTGTACGAAGAATCCCTCGTACAGCTTCGCAAAGCGGGGGTTGTGCAGGTTCAAGCTGGCGAATTTGCTGCTGATATGGCCGTCGAGCTGGTCAACGACGGCCCGGTGACGATCCTCATCGATTCGCGCAAGGGCTTCTAGCCGCCGGCTCTCAGCGGGGTTACGTTCGCATTGGCGCCCGGCGCGCCCTCACGATGAAGGTCAGGTTCTGGGGAGTCCGTGGCTCGATCCCCGTACCCGGGTGCACCACAAGCCGGTACGGGGGCAACACGTCGTGTGTCGAGGTACGGCCCAAGGGCGAACCACCGATCATCATCGACGCGGGGACCGGGTTGCGCCGGCTCGGCAAGACGCTGATGGAAGAGGCGTTCGGCGAGGGCTGCGGCAAGGCTTCCATCCTGATCAGCCACACCCACTGGGATCACGTCCAGGGCCTGCCCTTCTTCTCGCCGCTGTACCGGGCCGGGAACCAGATCGAGATCTTCGCGCGCCGGCGCGACACCCACCTCGAAGCCGTGTTCTCGCAGCAGCACGGCGAGCCATACTTCCCGGTGCCCCTGTCGGCGATGCAGGCCGACATGTCGTTTCACGCGCTGAGCGAGGGCGCGCAGTTCGAGCTCGGCAGGGCGAAGATCACCTCGACGCGGCTCAACCATCCGTGGATCGCGCTCGCGTACCGGATCGAGGTCGACGGCGCGACCCTGGTGTACTGCTCCGACACCGCGCCGTTCACTGATCTCCTGCTCGGCCACGAGTTCGTCACCAAGCCGCCGTCGCTCGACGAGCCATGTCCCCCCGACGTCGCGGCCGAGCTGGCGAAGCTGCGGGCCGGCGTGGTCGCGCTCGCCCGGGGCGCCGATCTGCTGATCTACGACACCCAGTTCACCTACGACGAATATCGCCTGCGGCCGCACTGGGGCCACTCGCACCCCGACGATGCGATCGCGGTGGCCCGCGACGCCAGGGTCAAGCGGCTGTGCCTGTTTCACCACGCGCCGCTGCGCAGCGACGACGACAACGACGCGATCCTCGCGAAGTACCGCGCCGTCGTGACGCAGACTGGCGATACCTTCGAGGTCCTCAGCGCTTACGAGGGCCTCGAGCTCGAGCTCGGCGACCCATGAGGTACCCATGAAGATCCGGTTCTGGGGTGTGCGCGGGTCGATCCCCGCGCCGGGCCCGGACACGATTCGCTACGGCGGCAACACCGCGTGTGTGTCGGTCCAGCCCAGCGCGGGCGGGCTCGTGATCATCGACATGGGCACCGGGCTCATGCACCTGGGCAACGCCCTGCTCGCGGGCGCGTTCGGCCCCGGCACCAAGCGCGCGACGATCCTCCTGTCCCACACCCACTGGGACCACATCCAGGGCCTCGGGTTCTTCGCGCCGGTGTTCGTCGCCGGCTACGCGTTCACGGTCTGGGGCCCAGGCGGCTCGCCGGACGTGCTCGAGGACATCCTCGAGGGCCAGATGGATCCGAACTTCTCGCCGCTCCAGACCCTCAAGAACTTCACGGCGGCGTTCGACGTCAAGGCGGCCCCGCTCGGCGCCCCGTTCGACGCCGAGGGCGTCACCATCACGGCGCGCGGCCACGCCCACGGCTCGACCACCGCGCTCGCCTTCAAGATCACCGAGGCCGGCCGCACCTTCGTCTACGCCTCCGACGTCGGCCAGCCGACCGCCGCCGGCCCCGATCCGGACGCGGTGGCGTTCTACCAGGGCGCCGATGTCTTGCTCCACGACGCGACCTACCGGCCGAGCGACCAGGCGACCCGCCGCAACCGCGGATTCTCGTCGTACGAAGACGCCGCGGCCGCCGCCATCGCCGCGCGCGTCAAGCGCCTCGTCACCTTCCACTACGACCAGGACTACAGCGACGACGAGGTCGACGAGCTCGTCGCGAGCTGCCGCCAGACCCTCGACGCCCACGGCGGAGCTTCGATCGGCCTCGTCCCGGCGCGCGAAGGCGACGAGATCGAAATTTAGCCTGATCTAGCCTCGTACCTTGCTCGTATCGCAGGAGCGGACGGACGGTCGTCGGTTCGATCGGCCGTAGCCGGCCGCAGGTCGCCCGGCTCAGCCGACGCTCGCGATCCGCCGGCCGTTATTCGAGTGTCCCGCTGTGCAGCGCGTCGTAGGTCCGGCGCTCCATCACGACAACCTCGGAGAACAGGCACGGCACCTTGGGATACGCGCGGCCGTCGGGCGGCGGAGGGCACTCGGCGAACAGCATGCCCTTGGCGACCACGGCCCGGCCGCTGAAGCTCGCGAGCTCTTCGGCGGGACGGACCGCGTCCGGGTGCCACGGCGGCTGCAGGTGGATCAGCGTCCCGTCCTCGAGCCGGACCGCGGCGTGTCCGACGTGCGCCGCGCCGGGTGCCTTGCCGTCGGCGATCGGCTCGTAGGTGCCGAACACCTCGACCATGCTGCCGGTCTTGTGGTCGCGATCGGTGGCGGTTCGCACCTCGGCGTCGGGCGCGAGCGCCGACGGTGGTGGTGCACTGGGGGGTTTCTGGTTGGAATCCATGGTCGCGCAGGTGGCCGCGGTGGTAGCGAGCCCGAGGAGGAGGAAGAGGGGACGGAACCCGGTCATCTCGGATCAGGACTTCTCGGTCGAGAGCGTGGTCGGTGTCGTGCCGTGCTGGGCGTGCACATCGCGGTGCTGCTCCTGGAAGGTCTGGCCGGTCCGCGCGTTGCCCTTGGTCGGCACGCCATACATCTGAAAGTACCACTCGTCGGTCTGGTTGCCGGCGTAGTTCTCCATCGTGATGTTGTCCGACCCGGTCGTGCTCTTGAAGATGACACCACCCCAATGGAAGTTCCAGGTCGACCGCGAGCTCTTCGGCGGCCCGCCCGACGAGATCGTGTAGGCCTCGCCCACGCCGGGGTTGGCGTAGCGATTGATGCCGGCCTTCTCGTCGAACGCTTCCTGCTCGCTGGTCTTCATCCCCTGGTACGGGCCCATGATCTCGGCGATCAGGTCGGTGCGAACCTTGTCGGCCGCGACATACTCCTTGATGACGTCGCGCAGCTTCTTGCCGCTCACGTCCTTGTCGAGGAACGCCTGCCACTGCTTGTCGGCGTCGTCGTACGCCTGCTTGGCGACCGCGAACCGGGCCTGGATCGCCTTCTTGGCATCGGCGAACGTCTGCTCTGCCTTCTTCTTCTGGTCGTCCTTGTCGGAGTCGCCGCTCGACTCGATCGCCTTGACCTTGAGGTCGTGCGCGGCCTTGAGCGTATCGAACTCCTTGACGATCGCCTGCGCTGCAGCACTGGCTTTCTCGACCGCCTCGCGCAACTTCGCGAAGTCGGCGACGTGGGGCTCGACCTGATTGGCGAGCGCGGTCGACTTGGTGATCGCCGCCCCAACCTCGGCCAGCACGGTCGTTGCCTTCGGGATCTTGTCGCCGAAGTGATTGACCATGATCTCGTACTTCATCATCTCCGGATCGGTGTACGCGGTCGTGGCATGCTTGCCGGCCTTGTCGTTGTACCCGGCGTGCAGCGACTTGCCATCGGCAACCGCCCCGGTGACGGTGCGCGCGGCGTTGCCGCAGTCGTCGGGGATCGTCTTGTCCTTCGTCGGATCAGCGGCGTCCACCGGCTTGACCCGGTCGAGCATCGCCGCCGGCTGCTCCAGATCACCTGGAATCGCCCCGGTCACGCTGCCGCTGCTCTTGACGAGCTTGAACGGTGCGTGCGCGGTCTTGAGATCGCCATTGATCCCCGACAGTCGGCTACCCTGCACGTACATCTCTTGCGATCCGGCGATGCTGGCGCGCGCGATCGCTGCGGTCCCGTCGTCGGCAACCCGCAGCGCCGTGGCGTTTGCCCAGTGCTTCTGTTTCTTCGAATCCTCCTCGCCCGCCGTGGCGTAGTCCTTGAAGCGCTGGACGGGCGCATCGCTGCCCCCGATGGCCGCGCCCGCTGCCCCGCCGCGGCCCACCGACTCGCCGCGCGCCGCGCGGGCGCCCCAGTCGTCGGCCTCGCGCTCGAGCCCCGAATCGTCGTTGATCCCGACCCCCTTGAGCTGGGTGGTCGCGGCCACGCGGCCCTCGCTCTGCTGAACCACGTGGGCAAGCTCGTGACCCAGCAGCTCCTGGCCACGCGCCGTGTCGGGCTGGTACTGCCCCGGCGCGAAGTGCACCTGCGATCCCTGGGTATAGGCCAGTGCTCCCATCGCCTGCGCCTGCCCGCCCTCGTGGGCGCGGACCCCGCTGAAGTCGAAGTTGAACGCGTTCCCCATCTTCGTTTGCACTGTCGCCGGCAGCGCCGCGCCCGCACCGGTGCTGCTGCCGCTGCCCGCGTGCCCGGTGGCGCCGCCCCCGCGACTCTCGTCAGCCCGGCGCTGGATCGTCTCGACCAGCGTGCGCTTGCCGGGGCCCAGGCCGCTCGAAGACGAGCTGGCTCCTGCGCCGGTGCTCTCCGTGCCTGACCCCCGATACGCCTTCGCCATGAACCTGATACGGCGCTGAACGCCGTTTCTCCCCGCCGAGATGCTGTCCACTTGGGAAGACGAGGCGCACATCTGGTTACACTCCATCACTCGCGTACGAGGTCGACGATCTCCTACGCGTCGCGACTGCCGCCAGACGCTCGACGCCCACGGCGGAACTGCGATCGGCCTGCCACGAAAATAAACGTCGCGCAGTTCCTGGAGACCGCGCACACGCTTGCTGGCGACGCGGGTCTGGGCCCGTCGCTCGTCTGTCGACGACCGTATTGCGACCCACGGTCCGTGCCATCTCCACGACCGACCGGCGCATAACCGCCCGGCCGTGCAATCTATCTCGCGCCGAACCCAGCCCTCGTCGCTGCGCGGCGCGTTGCCGTCCTTGCGAAACACATGGGAAGACGGCCGCATTTTCGTCCAAGGGGGCCGGGCGGCCGGCCATGAGGTCTCGTCCCGGCACGCGAAGGCGACGAGGAAGGCGACGAGATCGAGATCTAGCGAGAGCATCTCCCAACGTCTCCATGTGGCCGGTTCGGCGGGGCGCTGACGCTCAACACGCTCGCTGATGACCACGCGCACGATCTGCGGGCCTCCTTGACCCGACCGCGCCGCGCTATCATGTCGCAAGATGGTCGCGCCTCGCGTCAAGCTCGCAACCGCGGTCGATCTGGACGCGCTTCCCGGCGACGCGCGCGCCGAGATCATCCACGGGGCCATCGTCCAGAAAGCGAGCCCCTCGGCCGAGCATGGCGCCTCGCAATTCGCGTTTGGAACCGTGCTGGGCCGCCGGTTTCAACGTGGCGCCGGGGGACGCTGGCCGGGTGGGTGGTGGTTCGGCACCGAGATCGAGGTCGAGTACGAAACCCACGAGGTGTACTTGCACGACCTGGTCGGCTGGCGCCGCGACCGCGTACCACATCGACCAACGGGCCGCCCCGTCCGGACGCGGCCCGACTGGGCGTGCGAACTACTCTCGCCATCCAACGCGAAGCGCGATCTGATCGACAAGTTTCAGGTGCTCCATACCAATGGCGTGTCGCACTACTGGATCGCCGATCCCCTGGAGCAAACGCTGATCGTTCACCGCTGGGAGCCGCGCGGCTACCTCGTCGTCCTCACCGCAGCCGCGAGCGATGTCGTCCGAGCCGAGCCGTTCGATGCCGTCGAGCTTCGCATCTCGGCGCTGTTTGGCGTCGAAGACGACGAAGAGTAGACCGCGTGCCGGCGCGATGTCGTCGCGCACGGTCATGCCGGAGTCGACGTCACTGCGACGCACACAGCGGCTGGCATCCCACATCGAACGCCAACGCGCAGCGGAGCGACGCGGGCTGGGTTCCGAGCGAGGTAGCTTCCACAGGTGGTGATTCGAGGGCAGGCCGAGTCGAGTGTTGGGTCTGGAGATAGTTCTCTCGCCGGTGGTTCGCTGTCCCCCGAGCGAGCGGGCCCAGACCCGCGGTAGCATAGCGAGCGTGTCCGCGTTCTTCTCGGTGTCCGTGGGAGCACGCGCAGGGGGGCATGATGGGAGAGCACCTGCGCGGGAGCATAGTGCGAGGGCTCTTGCGGGGAGGGCAGCGTGTGTTACGAGGCGCGCCGGTTGATGGGATTCGAAGCGGGCTGAATGATGGACATCAAGCAGATGAGTGCTGGCGTACGAGACAGCGATGGCCATCAGCCTCGTGGCGCGACATGGCTCCGAATTGCCAACCCCATCGGACTGACCAGGACCGCACGACTACCTCAACGCCAGCGGCCGGAGCGCGCGCGGGGCCAGCTACTGAAGCGGGCGAAGCGACCTCGGGCGCGAGGTGCACACGAGGGGGTGGTGCACTTCCATGGCACAGGTGAAGGTACATCCGGCCCTGCCTTGGATGACGGCGAGGACGCCTGCCCCTCGCGTCTCATCACGCGTCGTCGTCGCTGTCGGTCGACTTCTTCGCCGGATGGTTGTCGGGCAGATACCGGCCGACGATGACCAGGCCGGTTCACGCCTACCAGCCGCCCATCTGCGAGCCCGCGGTAGATCGCTTCGATCTCCGCTGCAAATCGTAAGGCGACGAGTGTTCCTGCACGCTCAACGTAGTACCGAGTCTCCACCTCGGCCTCTTCGATCGCTTCCTCATCAACGACGAGATCGCGAATCATCGTCCGCGAGCGCTGGCGCGGGCAGCTTGCTGCAGCCGCGCGATGGCTTCACCCATCGTCACCGCCTTCGACTGACCGGCGTCGATCCTGGCGAGTCGCCGCTCGATCTCGGCTGACCAAGCCTCCTCGACGTCGGGATCTACCTCCCGATCCAGGCTCTGGATGAGCTGCTCGGCGAGCCGGCCCCGATCTTCTTCGGGAAGGGCCAGCGCCGCTTCGAATATCGTGGAGACGGAACCATTCATCGTCAGCGAGGATACCACCCTCGCCTAGCGCTCGCCGCCGAACGCACGGGTGTGGACGCCCAGGTACAGGCCGCCCATCCAGGCGTGCGGCTCGATCACGCTGGTCCCGGCGGTGAGGCCGGCGGTGAGCCACGGCGAGACCCACAGCTCGCCGCGGACGCGCGCCTCGGCGATGGGGGCGACGGCGGTGACGCTCGTCGCTTGCAGGCAGCCGTGATAGCTGCTCTCGAAGCTGTACGACGCGGCGCGCACACCCCCTGCCAGCTCTATGGCGATCTCGCCGCCATGCAGCTCGCCACGGACGCCGATCGCCGCGAGCGAATCGACGAGGAACCCACGCTCCTGCTGGAGGTCGGGGCTGCCGAAGCTGCCGGTCGACAGCATCTCGGTCGCGACATGCGCGGGCCGGGTGAGCCCGCCCAGATCGGTCTCGGCCGCGGCGTAGAGGCCGTACGGCAGCCCGACCCCGGCGCGCAGGGTCGAGAGCACCGCGGTGTCGAGCAGCCGGGTCCGGGGCGGCGTGAGCACGCGATAGGCGAACGACTCGGTGCCGTGGGTGACGCTGCCGGCCTGGCGGTCGAGCAGGCTCTCGAACTGCCGCACGATCACGCCGCCCTCGACGACGATGCGCGGGATCCCGAGGTTGGTCGCCCACGCCGCGAACGGCGTGCAGCGGCGAACCCCGACGACGTCGCTCTTGTCCGTGCACGCCGGAGCGCCCCCGCTTCCGCCGCCGCCTCCGTGCCCCCCGCCTCCGCCGGGCCCGCCGCCGTGACAGCCCGCGCGGGCGGCACCGGGCCGCGCGAGCAACGCCAGGAGCCCGAGGGCAGCGGCAGAGAGCAGCCGCTTCATGGCCCGCCACCGGGTTCGGCACCGGCGGGGCCACCGGGTAGCATCCCCGGCGCAGTCCCGGCGCTGGCGTCGGCGAGGCCGCCGGGCAGCATCCCCGGCGCGGCTCCCGCCGTCCCCGCGAAGCACAGCCACCGCGGCGGCTCCTGATGGACGAGCGTGGCTACATCGACGCAGACTTGCTGCATCGGGTGGTCGGCGGGATAGGCGAGCGACTCGCCCCCCACGCTGCGGCCGTCGAGCGCGACCGGGTGCAGCTCGGCGCGCGGATCGTATGGCGCGAGCCGCTCGTCGTCGCCCGCGGCGCTGCGGCCGATGACCGCGACCGCGCCGAGATCGATCGCCTGCGGGTGGTCGCAGCGGTTCGCGAACTGGAACCGGAGCACCGCGCCGGTTCCAGCCTCGATCGGGACGTCGGCGCGACGCTCGACGGCGACATCGAGGCACCCGATGGTCGCGCGCTGGCCGGCGAACACGGTGTCGGGGTAGGCAAACGTCCCCGGCTGGTAGCCGCAGCCGATCACCGTGCAGCAGAGCAGCGCGCGGCGCGCGGCCCCGAGGAACTGTGTGGCCGATCGCGATTCCATGGCGTTTGCGTCGCGGGTGGGCGATCCGAAGTCTTGTGGCATTGTCGCACCGACCCGGGCTCGTGCCTATCCGGGTTCGCGAGGACACCGCGAGACATGGTCCTGCGCACAAGGTAGCGTGAGGAGCGTGAGGGTCCCCCTGTTCGACATGGCCGCCGAGCTCGCCGCGATGCGCCACGAGATCGACGCCGCGATCGCGCGCGTCCTCGACAGCGGGGTGTTCGTCGGCGGGGACGAGCTCGTGGCGTTCGAGCGTGAGCTGGCAGCCGCGACCTCGGTGCGCAGCGCGATCGGCACGAGCTCGGGCAGCGACGCGCTCCACGCGACCTTCCTGGCGCTCGGCGTCACCCACGGCGACGAGGTCGTCACGACGCCGCTGACGTTCTTCGCGACGGCGGGGGGCGCGGCGCGGCTGGGCGCGCGGATCGTGTTTGCCGACGTCGACGACGCGTCGCTCACGCTCGATCCGCGGGCCGCGCTCTCGGCGTGCAGCGACCGCACACGCGCGGTCGTGCCGGTCCACCTGTTCGGTCACCCCGCGACGCTGCCGGCCGCGCCGTGCCCGATCGTCGAGGACGCCGCGCAGAGCCTGGGCGCAGGACCCGTGCGTGGCCGCGCCGCGGCGGTCTCGTTCTTTCCGACCAAGAACCTGGGAGCACTCGGCGACGCCGGCGCGGTGCTCACCGACGATCCGGCGCTCGCCGAGCGGATCGCGCTGTTGCGGCAGCACGGCGCGCGGCCCAAGTATCACCACCTCGCGGTCGGCGGGAACTTCCGGCTCGATCCGCTGCAGGCCGCGGTGCTGCGCGCGAAGCTGCCGCACCTGGCCGCGTGGAATGCCGCCCGGCGCGACCACGCCGAGCGCTACCGCGCGCTGTTCGCCGCCAGGCGCCTGCCCTCCGAGCTCCGGCTGCCCGCGCCCCACGACGCGCACGTCTATCATCAGTTCGTGATCCGCGCGCCGCGCCGCGAGGCCCTGCGCGCCCACCTCGCCGCCGCGGGCGTCGGCACCGAGGTCTACTACCCGGCGCCGCTGCACCTCCAGCCGTGCTTCGCCGAGCTCGGCTATCGCGCCGGCGCGTTTCCGATCGCCGAGCGCGCGTGCCGCGAGGTGCTCGCGCTGCCGATTCACCCGAGGCTTGCCCCCAGCGCCCAGGAGTTCGTCGTCGATCAGATCGCCGCGTTCTACGCGCGCGGGTAGCAGCCGGTCACGGCGCGGCCGGGCCGGCGGTGAAGTTCGTCGCGACCAGCGCGCTGGACAGCGCCTGGTTGTACATCGCGACCAGCGCGAACGTGCCCGTCCACTGCCGGCCCCCCGCCAGCTCGTTGCCGAGCGCCATCTTGTAGGAGGTGTCCCAGTTGAGCGGCGGTCCGGGAGCCGGATCGACGACATCGGCCTTGCCGTTGACGTAGAGGATCCGCTGGGTCGCATCGGCGACGACGACGAGGTGGGTCATCACGCCGGGGGTGATATCGGCCGACGAGGTCAGATCGGGGCCGCCGTTGGCATCGGGCGTCGTCCGCACGCGCGCCACCCAGCGCTTGCCGGCCTGCAGGAGCGAGATGTTGCGCGTGTTGATGCTCGAGCACAGCCCGGCGATCACGACCGGCGCCGTGACGGTCCCCTGATTGCCGCCACCCGGGCTCGTCATCACCCACGCTTCGAGCGTGACCGCCTTCGACGCGATCACGTCCGCGTTCAGGTGAACACGCGCCGGCCCCGACGAGATCACGACCATCCCGACCGGCGTCATCGTGCCGGCCGAGAAGGTCACCATCCCCGGCGGGTTGACGGTGAGCGGCACCTGCGGCATGGCGCCGCTGGTATCGGCCATGGTCGATCCCATCGTCTCGTTGAACTCCCACAGCCCGATCAGCCCGGTGCGGGTTCGCGAGGCCGGGCCGCCATCAGGCGCGTCCACGAGGGCGTCGGGCGGCGGTTGGTTGCCATCGCTCGCGTCGCTCGCGTGGATCGCCGCGGCCGGCGATTGAAAGCCACAACCAGCAGCACACGCCAGACATGCAAGCGCGACCCTCACCCGGCAAGCTTACACGATCAGCGTCCGATCAACCCGAGCTCATCGTGCGTCCCAGAGCACCTCGAAGCTCCCGTCACCGCCGTTATCGAACGGCGACGCCCAGCAGACATCATCTAACCCATCCTGGTTGACGTCGCCGATCCAGCGCGCCTGACCAACCGCCCCCACCGGGTTCTGCTGCTGAAATGTGAACGCGCTCGGTCCGGTGATCGCGTAAGGCGCATTCGCCGTCGTGATCGCCCCGCTTGCAATCGTACCGCCGAACCACACAAAACCTTTCGCGGTGGTACCCGCCAGTCCCCCGAGGAGCAGATCTTGACGCCCGTCACCATCGATATCGGCGTGTGACGCCTGATCATGAGCCGCGATCACGGCGCCCAGCCGTTTGACCCCGGGACCCGCGTTGATCGTGGTCAGCGTCACACCGGGATCCGATGTGCGTGCGACTCCCCCGATGCCAAGGATGTTTCCGGAGACGATCAGGACCTGGCCGGCATCGTTCTGCGCGCGGTACGCGCCGATCACGAGGTCGCGCGCGCCATCGCCGTTCTGATCGTCGATGCTCGTGACCTGGGACCCCCACTCGGTGATGAACGACGAGGTCGCGAAGTCGAGCCGCACGTCGCGCCCGGCCACGAACGGCCGCGTGGTGACGCCCGCGCTCGCCGGTCGCGTCCCGCTGCCGCGCAGGATGAACAGGTTGTCGCCCGCGGTCCGGTGATCGTCGGCGTAGGCGATCACCAGATCATCGGTCGGATCGAGCGCGCCCTGCGTCGGTCCCACGGCGTGGAGGTAGAACCCGAGCTGGCGGTTGCGGCGGGTGCCCGGATCGACGAACAGCTCGGCGACCGCGCCGTTGGCGCCGCCGGCGTTGACCGTCGACAAAACGACGTCGCCGGTGACCGTCCCGCCGTAGAGGATGACGGCGCCGCCGGTGTTGTTGCCGCCGCGCGTCGCCGACGCCACCAGATCCACCGTGCCATCGCCATCGACGTCGGCGGTCGCGAGCGCGCTGCCGAGCCTCCCCTTGCTGAACCAGCCCGGCTGGGCCTGGTTGACGCTGATCTGTAGATCCGCGGTCGTCGCCGCGCGCGCGCCCGCGCCGAACCCGGCGCCGCCGCGGAACACGAAGATCCGGCCCGCGCCGGCGTCGGCGCCCGGCGCGCCCACCACCAGGTCATCGCGGGTGGCGCTGCTCCACCGCACGGCGGTCAGGCCCGCGCCGAAGTTCGTGCTGGCCGCGGGGCCGGTGATCGTCAACGCGGGCGTCGCGGTGATCCCGAGCGGCCCGCCGAAGTAGACGTAGACGGCCCCCACCTGGGTCTGTCCGCCGGCGCTCTGGCCCGGCGCCGCGATCGCCAGATCGTCGAACTCGTCATCGTTGAACTTGCCGTGCACGATCGCCGAGCCGAGCCCGAGCGCGCCCTGCGTCGCGTTGATCGGCGGGATCGCGCCGGTCTGGTCGAACGCCGGGGCGACCGGCCCCGCGGTGGACACCGCCGAGCGATGACCGGCGGCGTCGAACGTCGCGATCGCAAAATATTGCGCGGCCCCGGTGCGCGCGGGGACCACCTCGAAGCGCTGCGGGCTGCCCGGCACCCCGGCGCCCACGATCCCGAGCGCCGCGGCGGCGTCGAACGTCGCGTCGGTGAGCGGCGACGGCGCCGCCTTGACGATGTAACCGGCGACCGCCGGGGTCGAGCCGGCAGGTGCGGTCCATCCGAGCTGGATGTGCCGGCGATCCAGCGCCGCGGCGGTGAGGCCACCCACCTTCGGGCGATCGTCGAACACGATGAGCGCGGCGGCCTGCGTCGCGACGCCGCTCGCGGTGGTGACCCCGAAGCTGCAGGTCGCCTCCACCCGACACGGCGAGGTCGCGCAGATATCGGCGCGCAGCGTGACCTGGCCGTTCGTCCCGACGCCGCCGCTCGGCGAGTTCGCCCCGCAGACCGAGGTCACCGTGCGCCCCACGCACGCCGGGGAGACCACGAGCGTGATGTCGACCTGCGAGCCGTTCGCGCCCGAGCCATCGGCGTCGCTGGTCACCGGCGCGAGCGGCGAGACGACGGCGAGCTCGCAGCCGTTGTAGACCACGTCGTAGGTCACCGGCGAGGTGCAGAGATTGCCCGCGTGATCGCGCATGGTGAGCTCGAAGTTGAAGGTCGCCGGCGTGACCGCCGGGGCGAGGACCGCCGCCGCCGTGCTGGTCCCGTCCGCATCGGTATCGCTCGCGCCGACGTCGATCGGCGCGCCGCTGCCGGCGCCGATCGTCAGGATCACCGGCTCCCCGGCGACGTCGTCGCCGTCGGCGTGCGCCGCGACCGCGAGTTGCACGCCGTCGGCCAGCATGTGGTCGTCGTCGAACGCCGGGGTGATCGTCGAGCCCGGCATCGGGGCGACGATCGCGCAGCCCGGCGGCGTGGTATCGGCGAGGACCGTGGTCGTCGGCGACGCCAGCTCGGTCGCGGTCCCCCGGCAGGTCGCGCGGAACCCGACCTGGCCATCGAGCACGGTCACCGGCAGGGTCGCGACGCCATCGGCGCCCGCGGTCACCACCCCGAGCGACTGCTCGCCGGCCGTGGTCTCCCAGATCTCGACGCTCCAGCCCGGGCTGGTCATGACGCGAACGGTCGTCTGGTAGCCCGGGGTCACCGGATCGGGATCGCTCTGTGTGCTGAGGACGCCGAACGGCGCGTAGTACGCGTTGACCTCGGGCGGGGGAACCAGCGCCACCGTGCAGCCGGCGCCGGCCGGCACGTCGGCCGTGATCTCGTCGTGGCCCTCGCCGCAGGTGCCGCGTCCGGTGGCACGCAGGACGGCGCGTGGGCCGGGGACCGAGACATCGCTGAACTCCGCGCTGCCGTCCGCCGCCACCGGCTGGATCCATGTCCCCAGCGAGGTGCCATCCGTGCTCAGGATCTCGAGCGTGACGAGGTCGCCGGCCTCGAGCGAGGTCCGGAGGTGAATATCGGTCTGCACACCGGGCGCCGCGGCATCAACGTCGACCGCGATCGTCGCCTCCTGAAATGCGACGAACACCTCACTCTGGCAGAGCGGTGGGTCCCCACAGCCGGTACCGGCCAAGCCCCCCCAACCGGCGATCGCCCAGACGAAAGTCGTGAGGATTCTTGGACAAAGTCCAAAGCCCCGCATGGACGAGGGATGTTACTCCCTCCCCTGGCCGGCCTCCAGTCTGAACGCTACCCCCGATAGTGGACACTCACCCGCATCCCCGGCCTGCCGGCCTATCGGGAGACCCCTCAGTTGACGCGGCGAGAATGTTGCATGTAGGATGCCCGCTCTTCGCGTCTGGTACCCATTAGCGAGCCTCATGAAAACGTTGGCGATATTCGTTGGCCTTGGCATCTGCCTCGGCGCTGATCTTGGCGCGGGCAAGCTCGGCTCGATCACGCCCGCCTTTGCGGATGACGGACTCCCACCAGCTCCCCCTTCGATGGATCCGGCGGATGCGATCAACCCGCTCTCGATCGTCACCGGCGCAGGCATCAAGGTCGGTGAAGGTACGATCTTTCAACCGCAGGTCGGCGTCGAGACCGGCGTGGTCTCGAACGTCTTCTACCAGCAAAGTAGCCCGGTTACGGCCGGGTTGCTGCGGATCCTGGCCGAGGTCGGGACCGGATCCTTGCCGAGCCAGCGGCTCGATATCCACGCCACCGGCAGCGACCAGGACGCGAACACGCCGCAGACCCTCACCTCTTCGAACCCGGGCGACTTCCAGTACAGCGCCAACCTGTACGCCTCGTGGGATCAGTACCTGTCGACCGACAACAACGTGAACGCACAGGGCGGCCTCGGCGGCGGCCTCCTCCTGCGCGGCATCGTCAACCCCCAGCGTCCGCTGCAGTTCGCGTTTCAGGAGCACTTCAACCGGATCATCCGCGCGACCAACTTCGAGTCGCGCAGCGATACCAACCGCGACGTCAACGACCTCTCGCTCCGGCTCAACTACGTGCCCAACGGCCGGGCGCTGGGCGGCTACCTGTACTACCAGAACACGATCGACGTGTTCGAGGCGAGCTCGCAGCAGTTCGCCAACCGCCTGCACAACACGCTCGGGCTACGCGTCAACTGGCAGTGGCTGCCGCTGACCCGCGTGTTCGCGGATGTCTCCGGGGGCTTCTTCACCGGGATCGGCGACAGCCGGAAGGTCAACTCGTTCCCGGTCACCGCGATGGGCGGGATCCAGACGGCCCTGACGGTCAACACGACGGTCAACGCCCACGCCGGGTACTCCAACGGCTTCTACACCTCGGGGCCGAACTACGCGGGGCTCACCGCCGGGGTCCTGTTCGGCTACCGCTATAGCCCGCTCGGCCGCGTCACGGCGCTCTACAACTACGTCCACGAAGACTCGATCAACGCGAACTTCTATCGCGACCATCAGTTCCAGGTCTCGGTCGAGCAGTACTACGTGCCGTTCATCGTGTACGCCCAGCCCGCGCTGCGGCTTCGCCAGTACGTCGGCACGGTCGTCCCGGGCACGACCGGCAACACGCGGGACGATCTGATCATCAGCGCGACCGTCGGCATGCGCTACATCTTCCGCGACTGGCTCGCGGGGACGCTCGACTACGAGCTGTCGTCCATCCAGACCGACTTCCGGTACGCCGTCGCCGCGGGAGGCATGACGGTGGACCCGAGCTACGTCCGCCACGAGCTCCTGGTCGGCGTGCGCGCCGCCTACTAGGGCCCGTGGCACGCCCCGCTTCGCCCATCCGCATCGGTGTGCTCGGCGCGGGGAGCTGGGGCATCAACCACGTCCGCGTGCTCGCCGCCGAGCCGCGCTGCCGGGTCGCCGCCGTCGCCGAGCCCGACCTCGCCAAGCGCCCCCTGATCGCCGAGCTCGCCCCGGGGGCGCGGTGGACCGCGGCGGCCGAGGAGGTCGTCGGCGCGTCCGACATCGACGCCGTCGTGATCGCGGCGCCGGCTCGGACCCACGTCACGCTCGCGCTCGCGGCGTTCGAGGCCGGCAAGCACGTGCTCGTCGAGAAGCCGCTCGCCCGGAGCGTGGGCGATGCGCGCCGGGTCGCCGCGGCCGCCGCGCGGGCGGGCACGGTCGGCATGGTCGGCCACCTGATGGTGTTTCACCCCGCGGTGCGCCGGATCCGCGACCTGCTCCGGTCCGGCAGCCTGGGGCGGCCGTTCTACCTCCACGCGATGCGGTGCAACCTCGGCCGGATCCGCAGCGACGAGACCGCGCTGTGGTGCTTCGGCCCCCACGATCTATCGATGATCGATCACATCCTCGGCGAGCAGCCGGTGACGGCCTCCGCGTGCGGGACGGCCGTGCTGCAGGCCGGGATCGAGGATGTCGTGTTCGTCACGCTGCGCTACCCGAGCGGCATCCTCGCCAACCTCCACCTGTCGTGGCTGTCGCCGCGCAAGGAGCGCCGGTTCACCCTGGTGTGCTCGCAGAAGATGGTCGAGCTCGACGACGTCTCGCCGGAGAAGCTGCGGATCTATGACAAGGGCTACGATCGGCCGCCCGAGTTCACGCAGTTCGGCGAGTTCCTCACGATCCGCGACGGCGACGTGCACATCCCCAAGGTCGCGATGGAAGAACCGCTGCGCGCCGAGATCCGGCACTTCCTGGACTGCATCGAGCGCGGCGAGCCCCCGGAGACCGACCTCGCGCAGGGCGTTCGCCTCACCGCGATCCTTTCGGCCGCCGAGCAGTCCCTGGCCGCCGGCGGCGCCCCGCTTCCCGTCGGATAACGTGGGTTTCGAGGCGAACATCAGACGGTTATGATGCGCCGGGCGGTGAACATCAGGCCCGGTCCTGACGACTAAGTCAGCTACCACTCGTTTTCCCAAGCGTTCTAGCCAGGCATCTCGTTCTCGCAGCGGGGCTCATCGTGGAACCAGCGGCACCAGCAGCACCAGGATCATCCGAAGAAGAGCAGGTTCTGTCGATCGACTTCCGGCGCTACCTGAACGCGCTCCGGAAGTACGTCTGGCTGCTCGCCGCGCTCGCGGTCATGTCGGTCGCCGGGGCCGTGGTCTACACCTCGCGGCAGACCCCGATCTACCAGGCCACCGCGTCGGTCCAGGTCGAGCCCAAGCTCCCCGATCTGCTCGGCACCGGCGACCTGTTCAACGTCGCGGGCGCGAGCAGCGAGTACTACAAGCAGCAGAAGCAGGTGCTGTCGAGCTTCACGCTGATCCAGAAGACCGTCGACCAGAACGACCTGATCCCGAAGCTCCTGTCCGAGGCCGAGCGCAAGGAGCTCTCGCACGACGATCAGCTCGATCTGGCGACCCGCCGGCTGCAGGACAACCTCCTGGTCAAGTACCCCGAGGCCGATCGCATCTTCTACGTCTCCGTGCGCAGCCCGAGCGCCGAGGACGCCAAGCTCATCGCCGACGCCCACGTCACGACCTACGAGAGCTACGCCAAGGGCCTGCTCCAGCTCAACAGCAACACCGCGTCCGAGGCGCTGCAGGCCGAGTTCACCGAGGCCGAGACCAAGCTGCGCGCGGCCGAGCAGAAGATCTACGACTTCCAGACCAAGAACGACATGGTCGCGGTCACGATCGAGGCCCAGCAGAGCCTCGTGCAGGGCAACATCCTGTCGTTCACCGGCAAGCTCAACGACGCGCGCGCCCACGAGATCGAGCTGGGCGCCAAGATCTCCGAGATGAAGAAGGAGGAGAAAGAGGACGTCCTGTCGACGCCGATCATCATGATGGGCGACAACCCGTCGTACGAGACGCTGCGCACGCAGTACTACACCGAGAAGATCCACCTGCTCGAGCTCGAGAAGGATCTGGGGCCCAAGAACCCCGACTACGTCGTCCAGAAGCAGAAGGTCGATCTGCTGTACCAGGCGGTGCAGGGCGAGGTGAAGATCCTCGTCCGCGGCACGCAAGATCTCTACAGCGCGCAGCTGGCGACCAACGCCGGGCTCGCCGGCGAGGTCGAGAAGTACAAGCAGGAGGCCAAGAAGCTGTCCCCCCTGATCGCGATCTACAACGAGCTGCTCCGCGAGAAGAAGGAGTTCGACGACAAGTACAACATCCTGCGCGCCCGGCTGTCATCGATGCAGATGACCGGGAGCCTGAGCTCGATCATCTCCAACGTGCGCGGCCTCGACAAGGCGCAGCTGCCGACCAAGCCGGTCTCGCCCAATATGCGGAACAATGTCGGGCTCGCCGCGATCATGGCGCTCGTGGCCAGTGTCGGCATCATCTTCCTGCTCGTCTTCCTCGATCGCTCGATCAAGAGCGTCTCGGACGCGACCCAGGCCGCCAACGCGCCGGTGCTCGGCGTGATCCCGCAGCTCACGGCCACCGACCTCGGCGACAAGAACGACGACCGCGCGCGCGACATGTACGTGCACGAGAACCCCAAGTCGCCGATCGCCGAGTGCTGCCGCTCGCTGCGCACCAACATCCTGTTCAGCGCCGCCGATCGCCAGCTGAAGACCATCGTCGTGTGCAGCGCCAACCAGCGCGAGGGCAAGACGACGAGCGTGATCTACCTCGGCACGACGATGGCGCAGAGCGGCCAGCGCACGCTGCTCATCGATACCGACATGCGCCGGCCCCGCCTGCACAAGTCGACCGGCGTGGCGCTGACCCCGGGGCTCTCGAACCTCCTGATCGGCGACGAGGACTACGACAGCCTGATCAAGCCGACCGAGGTCACCGACCTGTTCGTCCTGCCGTGCGGCCCGACCCCGCCGAACCCGGCCGAGCTCCTGCTCACCAAGCGGTTCGAGGTCGTGCTCGGCGAGCTCGCCAAGCGGTTCGATCGCATCATCCTCGACTCGCCGCCGATCCAGCCGGTGACCGATGCCGTCGTGCTGTCCAAGCGCGTCGATGGGGTCGTGCTCGTGGTGCGCGCCAGCAAGACCATGCGCGACGAGCTCCGCCGGTCGTCCAAGATGATCCGCGACGTCGGCGGCTCGATCGTCGGCGTGATCGTCAACGAGCTCGACGCGCGCGACAGCTACGGCGGCTACGGCGGTTACGGCTACGGCCGGTACGGCGGTTACTACGGCCACGACGCGGACGCCCCGGACGCCCCGAAAGCTAAAGACGGCACGGCCGGCAAAGCCGGTTAACCCAAGGACAAGCCGAACGACGCCGCATGAACCTCGTCTACGTGTCGCTGTCGTACGTGCCGTCGCGCCGGGCGTCGAGCGTCCACGTGATGAAGATGTGCGCGGCGCTCGCGCGCGCGGGCCACGACGTCCGGCTGATCGCCAAGCGCAGCCACGATCGGGCGGACGCGGCCGCCGACGCCCACGCGTTCTACGGCGCCACCGGGTTCGCGATCGATACGCTGCCGCGACCCAGGCGGCGCGGCGGGGGCGTGGTGTTCGCGCTCGCCACGCTGGGCGCCCTGCTCGCGCGGCGCCGCCGCACCGAGCTGGTCTACAGCCGCGACGTCATCGGCGCGCTCACGGCGCTCGAGCTCCGCATGCCGGCGGTCGCCGAGCTCCACGCCGTGCCGCAGGATCCGCGGATCCGCGCGCTGACCCGGCGTGTCGCCCGCCACCCGGGGCTACGCGGCCTCGTCGTGGTGTCCGACGCCCTGCGCCGCGACCTCGTCGCCGCGGATCTGGTCCCGCGCCGCGCCCCGGTCATCGTCGCCCACGACGCCGCGGATCCGCCCGGCGAGGCCCCCGGGCCGGTCCAGCGCCTCCGCGCCGGGCGGCCGCGGATCGGCTACGTCGGCAACCTCTACCCCGGCCGTGGCATCGAGCTGATCGTCGAGCTCGCCGCGCGCCTGCCGGCGTACGACTTCGAGCTCGTCGGCGGTTCACCGGCCGACCTCGCGACCTGGCGCGCGCGCGCCCAGCTGCCCAACCTCACCCTCGCGGGCTTCGTCCGCCCGGCCGAGCTCGCCGAGCGTTACCGCCGGTTCGACATCGTCCTCATGCCCTACCCGCGGTCGGGGATCAGCGTCGCGTCCGGCGCCAACGACACCTCGCGCTGGTGCTCGCCGATGAAGATGTTCGAGTACATGGCGTCGGGCGCGCCGATCGTCTCGTCGGACCTGCCCGTGCTCGGCGAGGTGCTGCGCGACGAACACAACGCGCTCGTCGCGCCGGCCGGCGACATCGCCCGCTGGCAGCACGCGGTCGAGCGCCTCGTCACCGACCCCGGGCTGGCCGCGCGGCTCGCCCAGCAGGCCTACGCCGACCTCGTGCGCGACCACACCTGGGATACGCGCGTCCGCCGCATCTTCGCCGAGCTGTCGCCCGGGTAACTTCCGTGCCTCGCCGCTGCGGGGGCGCCCGGCAGATCAGTTGAAGGGCGAGGCGTAGACCGGCGGCTCGATCGGCCCGCCGCCGAAGCCCTTCGTCGGATCGTCGGGGATCTGCGGGCCGGTGAACGAGTTCGACGACTCGCTGCCCTGCGCGATCGGCTCGCCGATGCATTGATCGGCCTCCTCGCGCAACCGCCGGACGTTCTCCGCGGCCTGCGAGATGCCCTCGAAGATCGTCATCCGGTCGGTGTCCCTGGCGCCTTCGAGCTCGGCCTCGCCGGCATCGGCGATGTTCATCTGCGGCTTGACCTGCACCAGCTTGTCGTTGACGCAGTTGAGCTTGATGATGTCTTTCTCTTTGCGCGCGATCTGCTGCAGGTGCTGGATGTGGCGCGCATCGGCGCGGGTCTGGTCGTGGAGCTGGCGGATGCGCATCTGGAGATCGGGCAGCGTCAGGTTCATCGTCACGCCCCCGGCGCCGGCGGTCCCGCCGCCGGCCTGCGTCGATCCGGTCACGGTCGCGCTGGCGCCGCCTCCCACGCCGTTCGGGCTCAGCCACCCGCCTACCGGATCGGCATAGAGGGCCGAGGCAGTGCCCCCGGCCAAGATCCCCCATATGCCGATTTTTGCTAGCAAATTCATGGAGTTCTCCAGACGCAACGATCAGCGTACATGTGCGCGGTATCAGCTGTCAATGTACGGAGGGGTTGGTGGCACCAACCGGCCCGATCGTTCATGCGTGGCGCAATGAACCTCGCCGGGCGACGTGGCAACTTATCCGTCGCGCGCCTTCCGGGGCGTCGCGGTCCAGTCATGCGGCAATTCCTATTGATTCTCGGCCTCTTGGTCGGCACGTCCTGCCACGACGACCCACCCGTGATCTATCCGACCATCGCCCCGCTCAACATGGACAAGCTCGCGCTCGGGACCGGGGACAAGCTGAGCCTCACGGTGTTCTATGGATCACATTCGATCCAGGCCGCGTACACGCTCGACAATTCGGGCCAGATCTCGGTCCAGTTCATCGGCGACGTCGAGGCGAACGGCAAGACGCTGGATCAGGTCCGCGACGACATCAAGAAGCGGCTCGCCGACGGCTACCTGAACGATCCGATCGTCTCGCTGACGATCACCGAGATCAACTCGCTCACGCTCTCGGTCTCGGGCATGGTGGCCAAGACCGGCGCCGTGAAGTTCGCGCCCGGCATCACGATCACGGAGGTCATCGCGCAGTCCGGTGGCTTCACGCCGATGGCGCGCAAGAACATGGTGAAGGTGACGCGCATGCTGAACGGCACGAAGGAGACCTACAAGCTGCCCGTCGAGCTGATCGCCGAAGGCGAGCGCCCGAACTTTCCGATGCTGCCGGGCGACGAGGTGTTCGTGCCCGAGCGCGCCTGGTGATGGGTGCGACCGCGCGACCGCATCTCCCTGATGTTCGCCGGCCTGGCGTTGTTCGTGTCGGTGCTCGTCATCGGCGGCGCGCTGCGCTGGACCCAGGCCATCGTGGCGGGGCTGGTCGCGCTCGCCCTGGTGATGCAGCTCGGCTCGCGGCGCCGGCTCGGCCAGACCTCGCCGCTGGTCGTCCTGCTCGGCGTCGCGATCGTCCTCACGGCGCTCCAGCTGATCCCGCTGCCGGATCACCTGCTGGACGCGCTCGACCTGCGCGGTAACGAGCTGCGCCGGGACGGCGCCGCGCTCGCCGGCACCGCGCCGTGGCATACGATCTCGCTCGATCCGGCGGGCACGCTGCGCGGGCTGGCGTTCTTCGTCACCCTGTTCGGGGTCGCGCTGTTCGGCCTGCGCATCGCCGGCTCCGAGCGCGGGCGCTACCTCGTGCTGGCCGGCGTCGCGGTGACGTGCGGCCTCGCCGCCGCGGTGACCGGGCTCCACACGCTGTGGAACGCGAACAACCTGTACGGCGTCTACGCGCCGCATCACGCGACCCCGACGATCCTGGGACCGCTGCTCAACCCCAATCACCTCGGCGGCCTGATGGCGATCGGCGCGGTGCTCGCGATCGGCCTCACGTTCTACCAGCGCCAGGCCGCGCAGCTCCGCGTGCTGTGGGTCGTGATCGCGGTCAGCTGCAGCGCGACCGCGCTGGCCTCGCAGTCGCGCGGCGCGACCCTGGCGCTCGGCCTCGGCATCGCGACGACGATCGCGCTGCTCATCACCGGCCGGCTCGGCCCGCCCGGCGACGACCACGCGCGGCCGCGGCGCGCGCTGATCAACGAGGTGCCGATCACGATCGTGATCGCGTTCGGCCTCGCGGTCGCGGTGTACACCAGCGCCGGCAAGGTCGCCGATCAGCTCGAGAACACCTCGCTCACCGAGCTCAGCCAGCCGCTCAGCAAGTACGCGGCCTGGAAGTCGTCGCTCGGCCTCGTCGAGGAGGCGCCGTGGGTCGGGATCGGCCGCGACGCGCTCGAGCCGGCGTTCACCCGCGTCCACGAGGCGAGCGCCTACGTCACGTTCTCGCACCTCGAGAACGAGTACATCCAGGCCGTCGTCGAGTGGGGCGTGCCGGGCGCGGTCCTGCTCGGCCTCGCCCTGGCGTGGTGCATCGTGGCCGCGCTCAAGCGCTGGCGCGACGGCGCGCTGGCCGCGGCGGCGATCGGCGCGATCGCGGCGATCATGTTCCAGAGCAGCGTCGATTTCGGCGTCGAGCTGCTCGGCATCGCGGTGCCGCTGATCCTGATCGCGGCGACGCTCACCGGCGTGCCGCTGCGCGAGGCGCGCCCGCTCGGGATCCGCCTGGTCCGCGGCGTGGTCGTGGTCGCGCTGGCGGGGGCGGCCGTGGCGCTGGCCATGCCGATCACCCGCACCGTGCAGGAAGACCACGACTGGCTGACCGGCACGCCGGACCTCCAGCTCCCCGACATGCAGCAGGTGATGGAGCGCCACCCGCTCGATTACCTGACCTACGGCGAGGCGGCGGCGTTCATGCTGCGCACCGGCGACGCGCGCGCCGCGAAGTTCTTGAACCACGCGCTGGCGCTCCACCCCACGCACCCCGGCCTGCACCGGCTTGCCGCGCGGATGCTGATCGCCGACGGCCACCGCGGACAGGGCGCGGTCGAGTACGCGCTCGCCCTGCGCGGCACGCTGTCCCCCAAGCACCTGGTCGTCGAGATCGTGACGCTGTTGCCGGAGGTCGACCTCGCCGCCGCGGCGATCCCGACCGACGCCGCGAACCACGCCCAGATCCTGCGCTCGCTGAACGAGCTTTCGCGCAACGACGTCGCCGAGCGCTGGCTCGCTCACGTGGTGCAAGGACCGCAGCACGAGCTCGCGGTGATCGACGAGCTGTACCAGCTCGCGATGGCGCGCCACGACCTGCCGGTGGCCGAGCTGGCGGCCCGTCGCCGGTTCACCGAATCGCATACCAACGCGTCGCGCATCATGCTCGCCCGCGTGATGTTCCGGCGCGAGGAGTTCGATCAGGTCATCCAGGATCTGGCCGACGTGCCGAAATGGAAGGGCCGCACCGACGAGCAGGCCGACGCATGGTTCCTGGTGTGCGACTGCCACATCGAGAAGCGCGCGTGGGATCCGGCGCTCGAGTGCCTGCACAAGCTCGACGGCTCGGGTATCATCGCAGGGGCACGGCGCAACGATGTCGTCAAGCGACTCACGATCGTGAACGAACAGCGCGCGACAGAAGCCAAGCAAAGGGCTATCGAAGAGATGGAACGCGCGCTAGGGTCTGCTGCGAAGTCGCCATGACCATCCGGTCGTATCGTCGGACTCACCTGCGAACCCTCGAGGACGAGTCCGTTCACATCTTCCGCGAGCTCGCCGCCGAGCGCGAGCGGCCGTGCCTGCTGTTCTCCGGCGGCAAGGACTCGATCGTCCTTCTGCGGCTCGCCGAGAAGGCGTTCCGGCCGGCGCGGTTCCCGTTCCCGCTCCTGCACGTCGACACCGGCCACAACTTCGTCGAGACGCTCGACTACCGCGATCGCCGGGTCGCCGAGCTCGGCGAGCGCCTGATCGTCGCGTCGGTCCAGGACTCGATCGACAAGGGCCGGGTCACCGAGGAGAAGGGCCCGCGCGCCTCGCGCAACCGGCTGCAGACCACGACCCTGCTCGACGCGATCGAGGAGCACCAGTTCGACGCCGCGATCGGCGGCGCCCGCCGCGACGAGGAGCGCGCTCGCGCCAAGGAGCGCATCTTCTCGCACCGCGACGAGTTCGGCCAGTGGGATCCCAAGAACCAGCGGCCCGAGCTGTGGTCGCTCTACAACGGCCGGGTCCGCCGCGGCGAGCACCTGCGCGTGTTCCCGCTGTCGAACTGGACCGAGCTCGACGTCTGGCAGTACATCGAGCTCGAGGACATCCCGCTGCCGTCGATCTACTTCGCCCACGAGCGCGAGGTGTTCGAGCGCGACGGCATGCTGTACGCGGCCAACCGGTTCATCACCCTGCTCCCCGGCGAGCGGATCCGCACGGAGGTCGTGCGGTTCCGGACGATCGGCGACATGACGTGCACCGGGGCCGTCAAGTCGGACGCCAGGACGCTCGAGAGCGTGATCGCCGAGGTCGCCGCGGCGCGCGTCACCGAGCGCGGCGCCACCCGGGCCGACGACCGGTTCACCGAGGCCGCGATGGAAGATCGCAAGCGCGAGGGTTACTTCTGACATGACGGTTGGACTCGAAGACGAGGCCGAGCTCCTGCGGTTCTCGACCGCGGGCTCGGTCGACGACGGCAAGTCGACGCTGATCGGGCGCCTGCTCTACGACACCAAGACCGCGTTCGAGGATCAGCTGCAGCACGTCGAGGACGTCTCGCGGCGCCGCGGCGACGAGCGCGTCAACCTGGCGCTCCTGACCGACGGCCTGCGCGCCGAGCGCGAGCAGGGCATCACGATCGACGTCGCCTACCGCTACTTCGCGACCAAGCGCCGCAAGTTCATCATCGCGGACACCCCCGGCCACATCCAGTACACGCGCAACATGGTCACCGGCGCCTCGACGGCGAGCCTGTCGATCATCCTGGTCGACGCGCGCCACGGCATGGTCGAGCAGAGCCGCCGCCACGCCTTCATCGCCTCGCTGCTCCGCATCCCGCACCTGGTGTTCGCGGTCAACAAGATGGATCTCGTCGACTGGAACGAGGCGCGGTTCCGCGAGATCGAGGACGAGTTCCGCAACTTCGCCGCCCGGCTCGACGTCCAGGACATCGCGTTCATCCCGATGAGCGCGTTGACCGGCGCCAACGTCGTCGAGCGATCGCGCGAGATGCCGTGGTACCACGGCCCGACGCTGCTCTATCACCTCGAGATCGTCCACATCGCGAGCGATCGCAACCTGATCGACGTCCGGTTTCCGGTCCAGTGGGTGATCCGCCCGCAGTCCAGCGAGCACCCCGACTACCGCGGCTACGCCGGGCAGGTGGCCGGCGGGGTGCTGCGCCCCGGCGACGACGTCGTCGCGCTGCCGAGCGGCCTGACCACGAAGATCACCAAGATCGAGCAGCACGGCGAGCTGCTCGACGCCGCGTTCCCGCCGATGAGCGTGACCGTGCACCTCGCCGACGACGTCGACGTCGGGCGCGGCGACATGCTGTGCCGGCCGAACAACCAGCCTATCGTCGGCCAGGATCTCGACTCGATGATCTGCTGGATGGCCGACCGGCCGCTGGTGCCGAAGGGCCGCTACGCGCTCAAGCACACCACGCGGTGGACCCGCGCCGTGGTGACCGACGTGCTGTACCGGCTCGACGTCAACACCGGCCACCGCGACGAGGCCACCCACGAGCTCAAGCTCAACGACCTCGGCCGGATCCGGATCCGCACCACCACGCCGATCCTCTACGATCCCTACCGTCGCAACCGCGTGACCGGCTCGTTCATCCTGGTCGACGAGGCGACCAACGCCACGGTCGCCGCCGGGATGCTGCTCACCACGGAATGACCCGTTGAACCCCCTCGAGGCCCCGCCTCACCACGTGACGCCGTGACCAAGCAGGGCAAGGGGCTCGCGCGGCGCACCCGGCAGGGCATCTCGTGGACGGCCGCCGGCGCGCTCGCCGGCAACCTGGTGCGCCTCGCGGTGTACGCCGCGCTCGGCCGGATCTTGTCGCGCACCGACTACGGCATCGTGGCCGCGGCGCTGACGGTGATCCAGCTCGGCAACACGCTCAAGGATCTCGGCGTCGGCATCGCGCTGGTCCAGCGCAAGGAGCTCGAGCCCGAGCACATCGAGGCGGCGTTCACGTTCTCCGTCCTGCTCGGAGTCGTGCTCGGCGTCGCGATGTTCGCCGGCGCCGGTCTGTTCGCGCGGTTCTACGGCATCGAGCCGGCGGTCTCGATCATCCGCCTGCTCAGCGCCTTGTTCGTGCTGCGCGGGATCTCGCTGGTGCCGGGCTTCGTGTGCCGGCGCCACATGCGGTTCCGCGCGCTGGCGATCGTCGATCTCACCGGCTACATCGCGGGCTCGGCGGTCGCGGTCGGGCTCGCGCTCGGCGGCGCGGGGGCGTGGTCTTTGGCCTGGGGCTACGTCGTCGAGACCACGATCAACGTGGCGATGCTCGTCTACCTCGCGCCGCCGCCCCGGCGCCTTCGCCTCCACAAGCGGCACCTCCGCGACCTGCTCGGGTTCGGCATGGGCCAGAGCGCCGCGAACCTGGCGAACTACTTCGCCAACAACGGCGACTACATGGTCGTCGGCCACTTCCTCGGGGCGGCCCAGCTCGGGCTCTACCAGCGCGCCTACGAGCTGATGCGGTTCCCGGCGACCGTGTTCACCAACGTCGCCGGCTCGGTGCTGTTCAGCGCGTTCGCCAAGGTCCAGGACGATCCCGAGCGGCTCGGCCGCGCGTTTCGCCGCACGCTGTTCGCCAGCGCGCTCGTGCTCCTGCCCGCCTCGGCGGGCTTGATCGTGCTCGCGCCCGAGGTCGTGCGCATCCTGTCCGGCAGGGGCTGGAGCGGCGTCGAGTGGCCGTTCCGGATCATGGCCGCGTCGATGCTGTTCCGCACGACCTACAAGCTCGGCAGCCTGGTCGGCAAGTCGTCCGGCGCGGTGTTCGAGCTCGCGCTCTGGCAGGTGTTCTACGCCGCGTGCGTGATCGGCGGCGCCCTGTTCGCGATGCGGTGGGACATCCTCGGCGTCGCCTGCACCACCTCGTTCTCCGTGTTCCTCCAGTTCCTGGCGATGTCGAAGCTCGGCATGCAGGCGACGAACCTGTCCGCGCGCGACATCGCCCGGGTCCACGTCGAGCCGTTCATCTATGCGCTGATCGTCGGCGGCGTCGCGTGGGCGATCGCGTTCACGCTCCACCAGGCCGGCGCGAGCTTTCCGCTGGTCGCGGCGGTGACGACGGCCGGCGGCACCCTGGTGTTCTTCGTGCTCGCGCGCGCCGGGATGCGGCGCGGCCGCGGCGACTGGCCATGGCTCCGCGAGACGCTGATCTCCTTCCTCAAGCGCCGAAAGCCCGCCCCTGCTCTACCCGCCCCGTCGACCACCATCTCCCCGCCCGATGCGGCCGACCCGGTACCGCGCGATCCCGACGCGCCCTAGCACCTCGCCCTCGCCGCAGACGCCCTGGTCTCGCCACGCCTCAGAGAGGGCGCCCGTAGATCCATGGGCGGTGGGGAGAGCGCACACGCCCGCGGGCTGGCTCGCCGATGGGCCTCCCCGTGCTCAAACAGTCCTCGCGCTGCCCGAGCCCGAACCCTCGGCCTCGATGGGATCCGGCGTTTCACGCGCTCCAACCTGGGTGCGCTGCGGAACTCGCACGGGGAGGCCCTCGGCGGCTGCGCCCGCGGGTGACGAGAACCCCTCATCCCCGACCGGTGGGCAGAACGCACGCTCCCCCGGGCTGGCTCGCCGATGGACCTCCCCGTGCTCAGACAGTCCTCGCGCTGCCCGAGCCCGAACCCTCGGCCTCGATGTGATCCGGCGCTTCACGCGCTCTTTGGCACCGTGACACAGAAGAGCGTGCCGCCGCTGCGTCGCGCTGATAGCGACCGCAGTGGTGAAGAGTTCACGTGCTCAAGCTTTATTGTCGGCGGGAACGCTTGAGAAACTTGTCACTGCGATCGAGACCAGACGGCGCGTTCTTGTCACCGCGCGTGGCAGCCGCGCGCCCGCACGACTACCACGCCCCGCGATCGAGGTCGGCTGCATAGTTGTCACTGCGATCGAGGCCAGACGGCGCGTCCTCGTCACCGCGCGGCGCGCCCGCGTGGGTCCTCCTCGGAGAGCGAGCGAGGCGCTGGGGGCCCCCCCAGCGGGCAGGCGCGCAGCGCCTAAGCCCGCGGGGATGTGGCCGAGCTCCATCGGATTGGCAATGCCGAGCTGGTAGTGCTCGTCGAGCGCCTTGCCGATCATGAGGCGCAGCCAGGTCCGTCCGCACTTGGGATACGACAACACGTAAATTTTGGTCTGCCGGTGGATCCACCACTCCAGCGCGTCACGCGTCGGTTCGTTGCGGTTCAGCAGCGAAATGACGTTCTCTTCAGCTTCATAACCCCTCCTGTTCAGGCATCGCTCAGGCATCGATCAGCTCTCGCGCAGGCTCGATCAGCCGCGCGTAGCTCTCACTCATTCCTCGTCCGGTTCTCGATCAGCTCTCGCGCAGGCTCGATCAGCCGCGCGCAGCTCTCTTCCATTCCTCGTTCAACTCTCGATCGGCCTCGCGTAGATCTCACTCATCGTCGTTCAGGCGTCGCACAGCCCTCGGGCGGCCAGCGCCTTGAGAATGCGCGCCTCGCACTCGGCGCGAGTCTCGAGGTCGGTGCGCACCTCGACGTCGGGAGACGCCGGTGGCTCGTATGGGTCGGAGATCCCCGTGAAGCGCTCGATCTCGCCCGCCTGCGCGCGCCGATAGAGCCCCTTGACGTCGCGCTCGATCACGGTCTCGAGCGGCGCGTGGACGAACACCTCGATGAACGGATGCCCCGCGGCGTCGGACAGTGCGCGCAGCCGCGCGCGGGTCTCGGCGTACGGCGAGATCGCCGCGACGAACACCAGCACGCCGTGGTTCGCGAGCAGCCGCCCGACGTAGGCGATGCGGTGCACGTTGGTATCGCGATCGGCGCGCGAGAACCCCAGGCCCGCCGACAGGAACGTCCGGACGTCGTCGCCGTCGAGCAGCTCGACCGGGCGCACGGGCGCGAGCCGCGCCGCGATCGCGGTCGCCAGCGTGGACTTGCCGGCTCCCGACAGCCCGGTCAACCAGACGATCCCTCCGGTCACCCTACGGGGGTTGCCTCGGGTCACGGCGCCGCCGGGCACCTGACCCGCGATCGAGCCCTCGCCCTGGCCATCGCCCGCGGTCATCGGGCCACCCGCTGGGTCGCCCGCGCGATCCGGTCGCGGGTCGCGAGCTCGCGGAGCGAGCAGACCATGCCGAGCAGGAGCCATAGCAAGCGGAACCGCAGGCCCTGGTGGGTCATGCCGTACGCGAAGCTCGAACCGACGATGATCCACGCGCGGAGCCCCGATCCCCTCATCGTCCCCCACAGGAACATCGCGAACAGCAGCACGCCGACGACGCCGTAGCAGAAGAACAGGGTCGCCATCGACGAGTGCAGCTCGTGCGAGCCGATCGCGCTGACGTCCTTGAACCGGCGATACGCGCCCTCTCCCGCGCCGAGCGCCCAGTACTCGGGGAACTCCGAGATCCGATCGTAGCCGCGGTCCTCGAGGAGCCCGAACTTCTGGTCGGCGTCGATCCGCTGCTGCGCGTGCTCGATCGCCGCCGAGAACGGGTTATCGGTGAAGATCAGGACGGCGAACACCAGCGACACGAGGACGATCGTGCGGAACTTGCTGATGAGCAGCGCGATCCCCAGCGCCCCGATGCTCGCGAGCGCCGCCTTGGACGCCGACAAGAGGGCGAGATAGCTGCACGCGGCCAGGCCCGCCGTGACCTGGATCGTCGACAGCTTGAGCCGCTTCTGGCCGAGCAGGATGATGCAGGCGCTGAGCAGCGCGTAGTAGCCGAGCTGGTTCGGGTTATTGAACATCACCGTGGAGCGGCCGAGCGCGCCGCGCAGCGCGAACGCCATGAACATCTGGAGGAACACCGAGGCCAGGACGAGCCGCACGCTGAGCCAGAGCAGGAACTCGCCGTAGCGCTGGAACATCAGCAGGAAGGTGAAGAACAGCATGCCGTTGAAGATGTAGAAGGTCGGCGCCATCAGGAAGCCTTCCTTGGCGTTGATCGAGAACGTGAACAGCGCGAACGACCACACGATGTTCACGATGAGCACGTAGACCATGAAGATGAGCAGCGACTTGAGGGGCCTGATCAGCGGGAGGGGCATCCGGCCGTTCCAGTCGCGCAGGAGGATCGGCAGGAGCGCGAAGCCGAGCCAGTCGGCCGGCTGCGGGATGCCGCTCTCGAACAGGTAGAACGGGAACAGCAGCACCACGAGCGACCACAGCGCGAGCCGGGGATCCCGCCGGATCCGGCTGACCTGCTCGATCGTCGCGCTCAGCGTCCGGGGGGTGCGGAACTTCATGCCGGGCCTCCGATCGCGGCATGGTAGCGCGCCATGGAGGACGCGATCGAGAACCGGCGGGCCCCCTCGGCCCCCGCCGCACCGAGCCGGGCCCGGAGCCCGGGGTCGCCGAGGATCGCGAGCGCCCGATCGGCGAGCGCAGCCGGATCGCCGACCTTCACGAGGTAGCCGTCGAGGCCGTCGCGCACGACCTCGCGCGGGCCGTGGTCGCAGTCGGTCGCGACCACCGGGGTGCCGCACGCCAGGCTCTGGATCAATGTGCCCGGCAGGCCCTCGGCGCGCGAGGACTGGAGGACGAGGCTCGCCCGCTTCATGTAGCGATACGGGTTCTTGTCGTAGCCGAGGAACGCGACGGCGCCGCCCACGCCGAGCGAGCTGGCCCGCGCAAGGAGCTCGCCGCGCAGCGGGCCCTCGCCGAGGATCGCGAGCCGGGCCGGGCAGGTCCGCCGGATCGCGACGAACGCGTCCAGCATCGCCGGGTAATCCTTGATGTCGACCAGCCGGCCGACCGCGAGCAAGATCGGCTGGGGCTCGGCGAACCACGGGTGCGCGATGGGCTCGGCCGCCCGGGCAGACAGATCGGCGGCGATCATCGGGTTATAGACAACCGCCACGCGCGAGCGCGCGAGCGCGAGCAGCTCGATCAGATCGCGAGCGACGCCCTCGGACACCGCGGTGACCAGATCGGCGCGGCGGTACGCCAGCCGCTTGAGCCGAAGCTCGACGGTGGTGCGCAGGCCGGACCGATCGTTGCGCCGCAGCGAGCTGCGCTCGGACAGGACCAGGCGCGCCGTGCTGCCGGCGAGCCGGTGCGCGGCCGCCGCGATCACGTTCGCGCCGCCGGCGGTGCACACCACGACGTCGGGCTTGCGCGCGCGGATCGCGCGGGCGAGGTACGGCACCGCGGCGGCCAGCCGGGGCGCCCCGAGGTCGACCACCGGCACGTCAGGCGGGATCTCGTCGACGAGCACGCCCTTCGGCTTGACGAGCGCAATGCTGGGGGCGAACCGCGTGCGATCGAGGTGGTGGAGCAACGTCACGGTGACGCGGTCCGCGCCGCCGTCGCCGAGCGTCGGCCGGAACACCAGGACCTGCTTCACCACGCGGCGACCACCTCGGGCAAGCGCACCAGATCGGGCTCGCGGCGCACCTCGAGCTTGATCCATTCGTCCCGGAGCGGAGGTGTCTCGCGGGCCAGGAACGCGGTCCCCACGGCCCGCGCGGCCTTGTAGTCGCTCATGCCGTCGCCGATGAACAGCAGCTGGTCTGGCCCAAGCCCCAGCCGGGCGAGCAGATCACGCAGGATGTCGGGCTTCTCGCGCGGCGTGCCGTGGACCTCGTGGAACATCGACGCGAGGCCGCGGCGGGAGACGATCAGCTGGAGCTCGTCGATCGGGGTGCCCGACGCGACGAACAGCGGCAGCCCACGCCCGCCGAGCGCGGCGAGCGCGGCCTCGGCGCCCGGCACGAACGGCGCCGCGAGCACCTTCTCGAGCGCGATGTCGGTGAACCTCTGGCCGAGCGCCGCGCTGTCGTCGTCGGTCAGCGGCCGGCCGAGCACGTGCTCGGCGATCCACGCGAACTTCTTGAACCGCGAGATCCCCAGGTTCGCCAGGTGGTGAGCGAGGACCTGGTCGACGACCTCGGGGCCGTGCTCGGCGTAGAGCTCGCCGAACGCCTCGGTCTTGACGTCGGCGCTCTCGAGGATCACCCCGTCGAAGTCGAACACCACGGCCCGGATGCGCTGCTCAGTCACGGTCGATCTCACGGTGTAGCTCCTCGATCATGCGCAGCAGGCCCTGGCCCATGTCGACGTAGTGGGTGGTCACCAGCTTCTTGCCGGGCCGCGGCGTGTAGGCATAGGGCGTCACCGCATAGTGTCCGGATCCCGGACCGGTAGTATGGCGGTAGTCGATCTCGATCCGCTTGCCCAGGATCTCCTGGAACATCGTGAACAGGTCGGCGGCGCGGGTCGGGCTCGCGCCGGTCAGGGTCACGTGCTGGCCTTCGAACGCCGAGTCGAGCACGTCGGCCGACAGCTTGGCGGCGTCCTCGACGTGGATGTACTCGCGGATGTCGTCGGGAGCGCCGCTGTAGGCGAGCCGGCCCTCGGTCATCGCGGTTCGCAGCAGGCGATACACGCCGTTCGACGCGTCGGCGCGCGGCCCGTACAGGCTGCCGTAGCGGATCACCGTGTAGCGCAGCCCGAACGTGCGCGCATACTCCTCGATGTAGCTCTCGCACGCTTGCTTCGAGCAGCGGTAGAACCCGCCCTCGCGGCTGTACACGTAGGCGGTCGACGCGAACAGGAACCGCGACACGCCGTGCGCGCGCATCGCCTCGAGGAGGTGCACCGTGCCGAGGATGTTCGCCTGCACGGTGTCGAGCGGCTGGGTCTTGGCCGCGTTGAGATCGGCAAACCCGGCGAGGTGATAGACCGCGTCGCTGCCCTCGACGGCGGTCGCGAGCGCCGCGCGATCGCCCAGGTCGGCCTCGATCAGCTTGATGCCGCGCGGCAGCCAGCGCGACGGCTTGCGATCGAGCACGGTGACGGTGTGCCCGCGCTCGGCCAGCGCATCGACCAGATGACTGCCGAGAAACCCCGCCCCGCCGGTGACGAGCAGCTTGGCCACTACGGCCTCCCCATGCTCCCGATCGTCCCTCGTGTCCCCATCAGTGGTTCCCCTCGTTGATCTTCTTCACGACGTCGGGGTTATTCACCCAGTGCTCGCTGTAGAACACGTCGATCAAGCCGTGAATGTCGCGGCCGGTGACCCATGGCCGCACGATCGGGTGGACCCGCTTGCCCATCCACCACCAGGGGTTCGGGCCATCCTGGACCTGCACGGTCTGCTTGCGGAACGCCCACACGCCCTGATCGTAGTAGTAAGCCTTCGGATAGCTCTGGCGCTCGGTCGAGACGGTGCGCGGACCGCCGAACGTCTCGATCAGGCCGTCGGTGTTGATCGAGAGCGCGCGATACGGGTGATCGTCGGCGGCCTCCCACACCGTCATCACCGAGTCGAGATCCTTGCGATCTTCGAGGATCCCGAGCGCGAGATCGATGATCTCGCCGTCGATGTACACGGTGTTGCCGAGCAGGAGGACGATGTTCTCGAGCCCGGGCACGCGGGCGTCGACGTACTCGACGGCGTGCTTGATCACGACGCCATGATTGACCGCATCGCCGCCGAGCTCGTCCGGCCGCGGGATGATCTTCGCGCCGGCCTCGCGCGACGCCTCGGCGATGCCCTCGCCGTCGGTCGACACCCAGACCTCGCCGATCCGCCGGGCGGCCTGCGCAGCCTTGATCGGGTAGTAGACCATCGGCTGACCCGCCACGGGCAGGATGTTCTTGTTGATGATGGACTTGGAGCCGGCGCGGGCCGTGACGATGGCAACGTTCATGAGGTTCCGGGGGGGGGCCGGGTGGGCCGGGGGGAAGTCGGGCGTTATAGCGCAGTTAGTGGCCGCGCCACCCGCCACCGTTCGCAACACACGTCGATCCGGCCCCACCTGGCCCAGCCTCCGCCAGCGCCGGCTGAAGCGATTTCATCGGGCTGACACCAGGTTAGCGCCAGCTAGCCGCCCCTCGCCTCCCTGGCCCGGCGCCCCTGCCGGTCGAGGGCCACGCGGCCTCGTGCCTCGTGAGCCACGCCTGTCTACCTCGTCACAGTCGGGGTGAGAGGTTGATCCACACAGCGGCCCGTGTCGCAGAGGATCTGCGCGGAGGCGCAACGCTCAGGAGACCGCGTACACGCTTGCTTGCGCCGCGGGTCTGGGCCCGTCGCTCGTCCGTCGACGGCCGTATTGCGACCCACGGTCTGTGCCATCTCCACGACCGACCGGCGCATGACCACCCGGCCGTGCAATTTATCTCGCGCCGAACCCAGCCCGCGTCGCTGCGCGGCGCGTTGCCGTCCTTGCGAAACACGGCTCGCGGGCAGCCGCATTTTTCGTTCAAGGGGATGGCCGGCTGCCGGCCTTGGAGTCTCGTCCGTCGACGACCGTATTGCGACCCACCGTCCGGGCCATCT
>Ga0308175_100000135_pt1 | contig 56359 bp, 43 predicted proteins | sample PhyCR1_3_FD_203893 | JGI IMG/M metagenome (GOLD analysis project Ga0308175, IMG submission 203893) | Soil microbial communities from UC Gill Tract Community Farm, Albany, California, United States - DLSLS.C.R1 | ecosystem: Environmental > Terrestrial > Soil > Agricultural land | place: USA...
GATCCGCCCTGACCCCACCGCCTGGCGCCGGCATGACCACGCGCCCCCCACCGGCACCGAGCTCGGCCCGGCCGACGCGATCCCCGACGGCCAGGGCCGCGAATATGTGTTCGGCCCCGGGCACGAAGCCTTCCGGATGTTCGTCGTCCGCCGCGGCCCGGCCGTCTTTGGCTATCTCAACATCTGCCCGCACTTCAGCCTTCGGCTCAACTACCGCGCCAATCAGTTCACCACCCGCGATGGCGAGATCCTGTGCAGCATGCACTTCGCCGTGTTCCGCGCCGAAGACGGCGTCTGCATCGAAGGCGCGTGTCCGGGTCGCGCGCTCGATCCGGTCCCCGTCGAGGTCACCCCGGGCGGTACCCTGCGCATCGCGCCGGGATGAAGCTCCAACTGATTCTAGCTGAAGACAACCAACTCCTCGCGGTCATCCGCGGCGGCACAGCACGAAGTAGTGATCGAGCGAGCGCTCGCGCTTGAACGCGATGCCGATCGAGACGTGGCGCGAGACCCGGCGCATGAAGTCTCGCGTCTGGCCATAGACGAACCGCTGCAGCCGCCGGTCGTTCGAGATCACCTGTGGCCAGCCGTCGGCGACCCGCCCGTCGGGGACCCGGAAGTAGTCGATGACGACCGCGCCGCGCGCCGACCACGCCGGCCGATCCGCGGTCGGGACCGCCACGAAGAACCCGGGGCCGATGAACCGGCGCGTCGGACCTTCGTTGTAGCCGAACAGGCGCGCGCCGGCGCGGCCCCGGCCATCGCGGTTGCCACCGTTGCCGCCGTTGCCGCCGTTGCCGCCATTGCCAGCTTCGCCAGCTTCGCCAGCTTCGCCGTCTTCATCGCCTTCGTCACTGTCGTCATCCGGCCGGCAGAAGCGCTTCTGGAACCGCTTCCACGACGCCAGCACCGGGAGCGTGTTGATCCCGTCGTGGATGACCTCCTGGCGCGGGCGCGCATCGCCGACGAAGTGCGCGAAGTCGATCGGCGCCGCGGACGCGGCCTTGACGTACAGCGTTCGCTGGCGTGCACGATCGAGCTGCGTCACCTCGCGCCAGCGGGCCGCGCCATCGAGCCCGTCGAGATACGCGCCGATCACCTCGATGCCGGCGCGCGTGTCGTCGATCGCTTCGATCAGGCCGAGCATGGCGCCGAGCCTAGCGCAATCGCCGCCGGGGCACGCTTGCCTGCCGGGGGCTGGGCGCCCTCGCAAGCAGCGGCGGCCATCATGCGCAACCCCGTGCCATGGGCCAGGACGGTCCGCGGTGTGGGGCTCGACACGTCCCGCTTGCCTTCCGCAGGACCGGCATCGGTCGGAGCTGAACCGTAGGTAGGCCTAAGTAGGTGAAAAGTTTATGAGGGTACTGGGCAGCGATGACTGTCTGCGATTCAGCCATCCGCTGGTATCCGCCATGATCCATGTAATTTCATATAGTTATATAATAAATATAGGAGTTACCTCATATTTGGTTGACAGAAGCAGCGATGTTGAGAAGGCCCCGAAAGGGTTATGTTTGCCGTCCACAGTGAAATTTGGTGATGACAACGATCCGATGGCGACCCGGCCCCTGGGCCCGTCGTCCACGGGGGCGCGAAGCAGCGACCCGACGAATCGCGAGCCTGTTCGCCATGCGCGCCCGCTGGTCGGCCCCCATTACCGCGACCCCCAGCGCTACCACATCATGGGCGAGCACGGTCGCGGCGGCCTCGGGCGGGTGTCGCGCGCCCATGATCGGGAGCTCGGGCGCGACGTCGCGATCAAGGAGCTGATCTCGGGCGGTCACGTCGACGAGGTTCGCTTCCTCCGCGAGGCGCTGATCACGGCGCGCCTCGAGCACCCGAGCATCGTCCCGGTTCACGAGGCGGGGCGGTGGCCCGATGGCACGCCGTTCTACGCGATGAAGCTGGTCTCGGGCCGCTCGCTGCGCGACCTGATCGCCGAGTGCACCACCAACGATCAGCGCCTCGGCCTGATCCACCACGTGATCGCGGTCGCCGACGCGATCGCCTACGCCCACGGCCGCAACATCATCCATCGCGACCTCAAGCCCGCCAACGTCATCGTCGGGGACTTCGGCGAGACCATCGTCATCGACTGGGGGCTCGCCAAGGACCTGACCGTGTCCGAGGAGTCGTCCGGCTCGGGCGGGCCCGCAGCGAGCGCTTCCTCTCCCCCGTCCTCGCCGTCCTACGACGACGACCTCACGATCGCCGGCAGCGTGCTCGGCACCCCGGCCTACATGGCGCCCGAGCAAGGCCGCGGCGAGCCCGTCGATCAGCGCGCCGACGTGTTCGCGATCGGCACCATGCTCTGGGAGCTCTGCGCGGCCCGCCGGCTGCCACCCGACACCGCCAGCGAGCGTCACCTCATGCTGCGCGGCGAGGGCATCGACCGCGATCTCGCGATCATCATCAACAAGGCCCTCGATCCCGATCCGGCGCGCCGCTACCCCGACGCCGGCGCGCTCGCCGCCGATCTCAAGGCGTTCAAGTCCGGCGTGCGGATCGCCTCCCGCAACTACTCGCTGTTCGAGATGCTCGCGCACTGGACCCGCCGGCATCGCCGGCTCGCGATCTCGGTCACCGCGGCGATCGCGATCGCCACGGCCGGCGTCATCGTGTTTGTCCGCAACATCGCCGTGGAGCGCGACCGCGCCGACGCGGCCCTGGTCACCGCGCAGCAGGAGCGCGATCGCGCGAAGCTGTCCGAGGCCTCGCTGCTCCTCGAGAAGGACCCGACCCGCGCCCAGGCTCTGCTCGCGTCGCTCACCCTGCACACCCCGCTCTACGCCTTGCTCACGAGCCGCGCGCGGCAACTGTCCGCGGCGAGGACCGTGCCGTTCGCCCCCGGCGTCACCGGGTTGTTTCGCGCGCCCGACGCCACGACCGTCGAGTTGCTCACGCCGGGCCATGAGCTCGATCGCCTGGATCCGAAGACCGGCGCGCTCGAAGTCGTGGACCGCGACTTGACCGGGGCCATGGCGTACCGCCAGGGCCAGTGGCTGTATGCCCGCAAGCCGTCCGGCCAGAGCGCCATCCGCCTGGCCACCCCATCGAACCCGAACCTGCTCGACGCCGGCGCGCTGGCCTCGGCGTCACGCCTGATCAGCCTGAACGACGCGGTCTATGTGCTCGACGCCGCCGGAGATCTGCACCGGCTCGATGGCAAGACCTCGACCGTCATCGAGCACGGTGTCCATAACATCGCCGGTGATGGCGACCTGCGCCTGGTGTGCAAGACCGACGGCGATCTCGAGGTCGTGCGCAAGAACGCGGTGATCCAGCATCGCCGATGTCCCAAGACCGAGAGCCTCGCGGCGATGGCGGTCGTCCATGACGACTATGTCGCGCTCACCAGCGACGGCACGCTCACGGCGATGCGCCATGGCCGGCCGCTCGAGCTCCACACCGACATCCAGGGAGAATACGAGCTCGCGCTCTCCAGCGAGGGGGTCATCGCCATTGCCGATTACACCAGTAACGGCAAGACCTGGATGGTTCGCCCCGGCGGCACCCGCCTGGAACCCGGCCCGGTGCATACGTCGCAGCCCTACAGCGTCGCGAGTGACGGCAACTTCGCCGCGTGGGGATACGCCGATGGCACGGTCATCGTGTTCGACACGGCGACCGGCGTGATCTGGAAGCTCCGGGGGCATCCCGACGCCGTGTACTACGTCGTCGTCGATGCCGCCAACGCACGGATCATCAGCGCGAGCAGCCACGAGCTTCGGATCTGGGACCTCAAGCCGCCGGCGAGCTCGCTGGTCAAGGCCATGCCGTGCGCGAGCTTCCAGATCCAGCTCTCCCCCGAGGGCGCACGCGCGGCGCTCGATTGCAATGATGGTAGTGTGTGGGCGTGGGTGCGAGATACCGGTGAACTCACACAGATTCACAAACACGTCGGGTTCTCGTTCGGCGTGCAATGGGTCAAGGGGATGATCTGCTCGGGTGGCTTGGGCGACGGTCACGTGCTGTGCTCGCCACCCGATAGAGCCTACACGCGAACGCTCGATTCCGGGACCAGTCGCATCATGTGGCTGACCGCCACGCCCGATCATGAATCCCTGATCTTTGCGTCTGCCGATGGCAAGATCTGGCGCTTCGACGATCGTCTCGAGGAGCTGTATGCGCACAACGGGGTACCCTATCGCATGGCGATCTCCTCGGATGGTCGCCTGCTGGCGCTGGGTGCGCTGAACGGATCTATCGCCGTCCTGGATCTGGTGAATCGCCGACTGATCTCTCACCTCATCGGTCATGTGGGCGCGACGCGTAGCGTGGCCTGGGTAGGTGATGAGTTGTGGACGTCCGGAGACGACGGCACCCTGAAGCGATGGGCGCTGCGCGATGGACTCCTGACGCTGCAGCACAGCGTACAAGCGTCCGCCCCGTTTCGCTTGACAAGAGCAGTTGCCGGCGGCTGGGCAGCCAATGTCGGTGAAGGCGTCCTCCTGGTCAGCGTTGACGGGGCTTCAATCGCCCTGCGCCTCGACGTTGGCAGGAACATCGACGCTCTCGATGTCTCACCCGATCTGCGATACATCGCCGCTGGTGTGAGTGGAGAGATCATCGTGGTCGACATGCAACGCCATGCGATCGCGACGTCGACGATCGGCTCCCCCATGGCGCAGCAAGTGAGTTTCCTCGATCCAACATCACTCGCCTTCAGCGAGCCAAATGGGCTTAAGATGCTCCGAGTCGATCAGCTCGACTACGTCCCATTTCAGCCTGCACTCGAGCTGCCAAGCACCGGCACTTTCTGATAAGACGACTCGCCCTCGTCATTCGCGCTCCCATCGCGCTCCCATCGCTCTCCACTCGCCTCAACATTCGTCTCACCTCCCGCGGCCCCTCCGGCCCCGAGCGCCCTCGAGGTTGCTCGTCCCTTCTGCCTCCGCTTCCCTCCTGCCCCGATCGTCACCCAAAGGAAGTATCTATGAACAAGAACATTCGTCATCGCGTTTCATCGTCCAGCAAGTCGCTCCAAGCGCCGCGCAAACACGTTCTGCAGTTCTCGAAGGAGACGATCCGGGCGCTGACCTCCACGGAGCTCTCGCACGCGGTCTCGGGCTGTCCGACGGTGTCGAACACCACGCTACTAGACGGAACCAACTCGGGGGTCTGCTAGCGTCGGTTCGATCCAGAACCGGCGCCGATGGCCGTGTGCCTGCCGCGCGAACCCGATAGGCTACGGCCATGCGTGAGACCCCATGCGCTGTGCTCTGCCTTGCCATCTGTGCGCACACGGCGTACGCGCAGGCCCCCGCGGCTCCCGATCTCACCCGGCGGATCCCCGTCCAGCTCACGTGGGATCAGAAGATCCCGATGCGGGATGGCGTGAAGCTCAGCGCCACCATCTATCGAGATCCCAGGCAGACCAAGCCGTTGCCCGTGATCCTGACGATGACGCCGTACATCGCGGAGCACGCGGCCAAGCAGGGCCTGTACTTCGCCCAGAACGGCTACGTGTTCGTCGCCGTGGATCTCCGGGGGCGCGGCAACTCCGACGGCGTGTTCGTCCCGGGCCGCGTCGAGGCCAAGGATGGCTACGACACCATCGAATGGCTCGCCAGGCAGCCGTGGTGCGACGGCCAGGTGGCGACCTGGGGCGGCTCCTGGCTGGGCTTCACCCAGTGGAGCATCGCCAAGGAGTTCCCGCCGCACCTGAAGGCGATGGCGCCCTCGGCGGCGGTGTATCCGGGCGTGGACTACCCGCAACCCAACGGCATCTTCATGTCGTACGCGCTGCAGTGGCTCGTCTTCGTGAACGGCCGGACCTTGAACAGCGGGATCTTCGAGGCGGGGGATCTGTGGACCAACGCCGAGTGGCAGCAGGTGTCCACCGGGCGTGCGTTCCAGGACCTCGAGGACCTCACGGGGGCCAAGGGCACGGTCTTCCGCACCTGGCTGGCGCATCCCCGGGAGGACAGCTTCTGGCAGGCCAGCACGCCGCGCACGGCGGACTTCGCCAAGCTCCGGATTCCGATCCTCACGATCACCGGTCACTACGACGGTGATCAGAAGGGCGCGCTCACCTACTACGATCGACACATGGCGCACGGCACGAAGGAGGCCACGGCGCGGCACTGGCTGGTCATCGGCCCCTGGGACCACAGCGGCACGCGCCGCCCGAGGAACGAGCTCGGCGGCGTCAGCTTCGGCCCCGGGTCGGCCATGAGCATGGAGGAGCTTCACAAGGCCTGGTACGACCACGTCCTCAAGGGCGGTCCCCCGCCCGACTTCCTGAAGGATCGCGTGGCGTGCTTCGTCATGGGCCGCAACACCTGGATCTACGCCTCCGATCTCAAGCAGATCGAGGGCGCCCCGCTGAAGCTCGCGCTCGACGCGGCCGGCGCCGCCGCGGGCGACGTGATGCGCGGCGGCCACCTCGTGGCCCAGGCGCCCTCGGCCCCCGCCTCGGTGACGCTCGTGTCCGACCCCAAGTTCCTTCCCCCGCGCGACGAGCTGGACAGCGGAGATCCTCAGTTTTTGAAGGACCAGCGCGAAGCCTATAGCGATCGCCAGGGCCAGGTCGTGTGGCACAGCGCGCCGTTCCCCACCGAGACCGTGCTCGCCGGGAGGCCGCGCCTGCAGCTCCAGGTCGCCTCCGACCAGCCCGACGCCGATCTCTGGATCATGCTCCATGAAGTCCACCCGGACGGCAGCGCGACCTTCCTCTCGGGCTCCGCGGTCCGGCTCCGCTACCGCAAGGGGGGCGTGGAGGCGACGCCCATGGTCCCCGGCAAGCCCGAGCGGATCGAGGTCCCGGCCTTGAGCTTCTTCGCGCGATCCATCGCCAAGGGCAGCCGGCTCCGCCTGGTCATCAATGCCGGTCCCCTGCTCGGCTGGCAACGCAACAGCCACACGGGCGGTGATCTGATGTCCGAGCCCGCCGCCAAGGGGCGAGTGGCGCGGATCACGATCATGACCGGCCCCGACAGCGGCAGCACGCTGGAGCTGCCGCGCCCCGAGGAAGCGCTCGGCAAGCGCAAGGACGAGCCCGGCAAGCATCCCTGAGCGCGCCGGAACTCCCGGAGCCTCGTAGCCCGCGCGAAGCGGCCGTGGACGCAAAAACGTAACGTCCCCGCTGCGAGTTAGATCACCATGGACCCCGCGACGCGGTGTCAATCGCAGTCTATTCTTGGTAGGTGCGCGTCCTACCGATCGCGATCAGCCTGGTCTGCTTGGTATGCCTCGCCGCCCCGACTCACGCGGTCGCCAAGCCCAAGCCGAGGATCGCCGTGGCCCCGCTCACCGGCGATCCGGGTAACCAGGTCGCGGAGGCGGTCGCCGACGCGCTCGCCGGCAAGGACTTCGTGGTGGTCGGCCCCAAGGAGGTGGGCCACGAGATGAAGAAGCTCGGCCTGTCCGACGAGCTCGACCCCAGGGACACGCGCAAGTTGACGGTCAAGCTCGACGTCGTCGCCCTGGTCGACGGCAAGGTCGCCAAGGCCGGCAAGAAGCGCAGCCTGCACCTCGAGGTCCACCGCCGCGGCAAGCCCGAGTCCGGCTTCACGATCGAGTTCAAGTCGACGGCGTCGGACAGCTTCCGGCACGGCGTGCACGAAGAGGTCGTCAAGAAGCTCGACGGCGCCGCCGAGGACACCGCGGACGACGACGACCCTGCCAGGCGGCCCGCCGCCCGGCCCGCGGACAGGTCCGAGGACGATGACGACGCGGCCAGGCGCCCCCGGAAGCCGGCCGCGGACGACGACGCCGCCAGGCCCAGGCGAGCCGGCGACGAGCCGGCCCCCGAGCGCAAGAAGCGGGTCGCCAGCACCGACGACGACGACGAGCCCGCGGTGCGCAAGCGAAAGGGCCGCAAGCTGGCCGACGAGGGCGCGGCCCCGCAGGTGTTCGCGCGGGTCAGCGCCGGCGGCCTGGTCGCCCAGCGCCGGCTGACCTGGGACGTCCGGACCGGCCTCACCCAGGCGCAGATCCCGCCGCGCGTCATCACCACGGCCGGCGCGGCCCGGGTCGACGGCGAGCTCTACCCGTTCGGGCTGGCGAACCCGAACAGCGCGCTCGCCGGCCTGGGGATCTCGGCCGCCTACGACAAGACCTTCGGCCTCAGCATCAAGATTCCGAACCAGCCGGTCCAGGCGCCGATCGACCAGGCGCGCTACGCCGTCGGCGCGCGCTACCGGTTCGGGGTCGGCGAGGCGTCGTCCATCGCCCTGGGGGTCGACTACATGAGACGGCACTACATCGCCGACCGCTCGGGCCTGATGACGGCCGTCCTCGATGCGCCCGATGTCGACTACACCGCGATCGTGCCCGGGATCGCCGCGCGCGTCCCGGTGTCGCCCGCGATCACGATCTTCGGCGATCTCGACGGCATGTTGATCCTCGAGACCGGCGCGATCCAGAAGACCGCGAGCTATGGCCCGGCGACGGTCTACGGCCTCGACGTGGTGGGCGGCGTCGACATCGCCCTCGCCAGGCAGATCGGGCTGCGGATCGCGCTCGAGTACAGCCAGATCAACTTCTCGTTCAACGGCAAGGGCACGATGACGAACCAGCGCGACAACGATCCGACCACCCAGGACGTCATGGGCGCGGCGGATCGCTCGATCGGCGTCGCGGCGACCCTCGGCCTGATGTACTGAGCGCGCATCGCCCGCGCGCGGGGCGCAAAGCCGGGGCGAAAGCGCTGGGTTACACCGGCGTAGATCACCGCATGCGTGCGGGACCGCGCGGACGTCGCGCGGGAAGAGACGCCGTGCGCGCGGGCGCGGTAACGTCGGCGCATGGCCACCGTCGCGCACAAGATCTGCCCCCTCTGCGAAGCATGCTGCGGCCTCGAGCTCGGGATCGCCGATGGGAAAGTCACGACGATCCGCGGCTACAAGGACGACGTGAACTCCGCGGGCTTCGTCTGCCCCAAGGGAGCGGCGCTGCGCGACCTGCACGACGATCCGGATCGGCTGCGCGCGCCGCAGGTCTTGCGCGACGGCAAGCACGTCGAGGTCACGTGGGACGAGGCGTTCGCCGAGATCGAGCGCCGGTTGCCGCCGATCCTCGAGCGCCACGGGCGCGACGCCGCCGGGGTGGTGATCGGCAACCCGACCGCGCACCGGATCGGCCTGCTCCTGTACACGGCGCGGTTCGCGCGGTCGCTCGGCACCAAGAACCTGTTCTCGGCGTCGACGCTCGATCAGATGCCCAAGCAGCTGGCGGCCGGCCTCATGTTCGGCACCTGGCTGTCGATCGCGGTGCCCGACCTCGTGCGGACGGATCTGCTGGTGGTGGTCGGCGCCAACCCGGTGGTGTCGAACGGCAGCATGTGGACGGTGCCCGACTTTCGCGGCAAGGCCAAGGCGATGCAGGCGCGCGGCGGCAAGCTGATCGTGATCGATCCGCGGCGCACCGAGACCGCCGAGCTCGCCGATCAGCACCTGTTCATCCGGCCCGGCGGCGACGTGTTCCTCTTGCTCGCTGTCGTCCAGGTCCTGTTCGCCGATCACCTGGTGCGGCTGGGCCGGCTCGCGCCGTACGTCGAGGGGCTCGCCGCGCTCGAGGCCGCGACCTCCGAGTTCTCGCCCGAGCGGGTGGCCGCGCGCGCGGGGATCGCGGCACCGGCGATCCGCGATCTCGCCCGCCGGCTCGCGACGACGGAGCGCGCGGCGCTCTACGGCCGGATCGGCACCTGCACGCAGGAGTACGGCACGCTCGCGAGCTGGCTGATCGACGCGATCAACGTGCTGACCGGTCACCTCGACGAGCCCGGCGGGGCCATGTTCCCCAAGGCGGCGGCGTTCGCGGCCAACACGGCCGGCGCGCCCGGCCGGGGCAAGGGCATCACGGTCGGCCGCCGCGCGAGCCGGGTCTCGCACGCGCCGGAGGTGTTCGGCGAGCTGCCGATCACCTGCCTCGCCGAGGAGATCGCCACGCCGGGCGACGGCCAGATCAAGGCGCTGTTCACGGTCGCCGGCAATCCGGTGCTGTCGATGCCCAATGGCCCCCAGCTGTCCGCGGTGCTCCCCCAGCTCGAGCTGATGGTCAGTCTGGATATCTATCTCAACGAGACGACGCGGCACGCCGACGTGATCTTGCCCGGGTTATCGCCGCTCGAGACTGCGCACTACGACTTTGCGTTCCCCCAGCTCGCCTGGCGCAACACCGTCCGGTACAGCCCGGCGGTCTTGCCGGCCCCGGCGGCTCATCCGGAGGAGTGGCAGATCCTGCTGCGGCTCGTCGCGATCGCCAAGGGCAAGGGCGCCGCGGCCGATCTGCGCCAGCTCGACGACGAGCTGGCCGCCGAGGAGGTGCGGCGGGTCGCCGGCGAGGGGGCCGAGGCGGTGCTCCGCATGGTGGCCGGCACGGCCGGGCCGGAGCGGCTGGTGGATCTGGCCCTGCGCGCCGGGCCGTACGGCGACAAGTTCGGGCTCGTACCGGGCGGGCTCACCCTCGCCAAGGTCGCGGCCACGCCGGCGGGCATCGATCTGGGGGCGCTCGAGCCGCGGATCCCCGAGTCCCTGCGCACGCCGTCCGGCAAGATCGAACTCGCGCCGCCGATGCTCGTCGACGATCTCGGGCGGGTGCGCGCCGACCTCGCCCGCGCGCTCCCCGAGCTGGTGATCATCGGCCGCCGCCAGCTGCGCTCGAACAACACGTGGATGCACAACCTGCCGATCCTGGCCAAGGGGCCGTTCCGGTGCACCGCGCTGGTCAGCTCGATCGACGCCGGCCGGCTGGGCCTCCGCGACGGCGGGCGCGCACGCATCGCGAGCGGCCCGCGCTCGATCGAGGTCGAGGTCGAGATCAGCGACGACATGATGCCCGGGGTGGTCAGCCTGCCGCACGGCTGGGGCCACGATCTACCCGGCGCCCGGCTCGGCCTCGCGGGCCAGCGTCCCGGCGCCAACCTGAACGCGCTGCTCGACGAGACGCGGCGCGATCCCCTGTCGGGCAACGCGGTCCTGGGCGGCGTGCCGATCACGATGCAGCCGCTGTAGCGAGCCCCGTCACGGCGCGATCCGCCACGCACCGGCGATGCCCTCCGCCGGCATCTCGACAGGAGAGGGCCCGGCCGAGGAAGCAAGCGCGTCATGACGCAGGGCGAGCCTCGAGTGCCCCGCGCCGTGACCAAAGAAACATCGTCTTCCTGCAAGCCCGCGTAGTCACGGCCTGCGGCGAGCCGCACGATATTCGGTCTGCGTTAGACGTGTGGGATAAACGCACATTCGGTGACCTGCAGTGAGCTATTCTGAAACGACCCGAAGCGAAAACCATAGCCGAATTCAGGGGCTACGTACGATTTGAGCTTCTCAGGATGATCGGGGTTCAGGTATACGTGAAGGTGATCGACCGGGGAGGCATCGCCACGTGTTCATCCGTTCAACTCGCCTGAAGCTGATCTTGTCCGTGCTGTTCATCTTCGCGATGGGCGCGTGCGGTGGTGCTGGCGGCTGCGGAGCGTGTGCGGCCATGCAGCCGCTCCCCGGCGGCAAGCTCCCCGCGGATCAGACCGTCGAGGGCGGCGCGCAGATCCGCGTGACCCCGCAAGGGTTCAACAAGCTGACGGCGATCCTGCCGAGCCTCGTGAATCAGCAGTTCACGACCGGATTCTGCATTCCGGAGGGCAGCGTCGGAACTCCGAGCGGAGGATTCCTGGCGACCGGCGCAAACTACTGCTCCGGTCATCCCAGCACCTCGTGCCCGCTGGGCTGCCTGGTCAACGTCGCGCTCAACCCGAACGGGCTGACGACGTCGGTCAAGAACCAGCAAGCGCTGAACCTCAAGCTGTCGACCAAGCTCTCGACCTCGGTCCACCTCGACGGTCAGGTGGTCGGCATCGGGTTCTCGTGCACCCTGGCCGCATCGTCGAACGACCTCACCGCCGATCTCGACATCGCGCTCGACACCGACCCGACGACCGGCGAGCTCACGGTCCACCTCTCGAACATCAACTCGTTCACCCTCAACCTCGACTTCAACGGGTGCGGCCCGATCTCGACCGTCGCGGGCCTCGCGACGACCATCCTCGACTCGTTCATCGGCCAGCTCATCGCGGGGCTGCTCACGCCCACGGTCGACAACCTGATCCAGGGCTTCTTGCCCAGGCCGCTCGGCCTCGTCGGCATGATGGACGTCGGCAACCTGCTCGCCGGCCTGTCGCCGAACACCAAGGCGCTCCTGGAGGCGCGGGTCACGCCGGGCGGCTACGTCCACCTGAACGCCAACGGCCTGAGCCTCGGTGTGATCACCGGGATCAACTCCGACCGCGATCCGACGACGCGCACCCCGGGCCTGGCCAGCGAGCCCGCGCTGTGCGTCCCGCCGCTCCCGGCGCCCGAGCTCGGGGCCGCGCCGACCAGCCTGCCGACCACGTCACGCGGGACGTTCGGGCTGGGCGTCGCGAGCGCGTTCAACGGCGCGCCGGATCCGGGGACCGACGTCGCGGTGGGGATCTCGGAGACCACGCTCGACCTGGCCGGGCACCACCTGGTCACCTCGGGCGCGCTGTGCCTCGGCGTCGGCACGAGCTTCGTCAAGCAGCTGAGCGTCGGGACGATCAGCCTGCTCGTGCCCTCGCTCGGCCAGCTGGCGTCCGACCGGGGCAACGATCCGCTGCTCCTGGTGACCCGGCCGCAGCGCGCGCTCGACTTCACGATCGGCGACAACACGATCGCGTCGCCCGCCCTGACGATCGGCGTCGATCACCTGGAGGTCGACTTCTACGCCTTCCTCTACGAGCGCTACGTCCGGGCGTTCACGCTCGATCTGTCGATGAACGTCGGCGTCAACCTCGAGTTCGAGCAGACGGCGGGTCAGCCGGCGAAGATCAAGCCCACGCTCGTCGGGATCTCGCCGAGCCAGGTCAAGATCACCGTGCTGAACAGCGAGTTCGTCAAGGAGGCGCCGGCCGACCTCGAGGCCGTGCTGCCGTCGGTGTTCAGCCTCGTGACGCCGCTGCTCGGCAACCTGCCCGAGATCACCGTGCCGCCGTTCGCCGGCTTCCAGCTCGACAACCTGGCGATCCAGCACGTGACGACCAGCCAGGACGACTTCCTGGCGATCTACGCCTCGCTCGGGGCGAGCCCGCTGATGCGCCAGATCGCGAGCCGCGACGCCCTGATGTCCAGCGCCGTCACCGCGATGGACGCCGCGATCCCGGCGGCCCCCGCGCCGTCGACCGCGCAGGCCCGGCTCGCCGGCGTCGTGACCCCCACGCCCGACCGGATCCGCGGCGCGCTCCGGCACGATCTCGACGGCGCGCTGCCCAGGGTCACCTTCGACGTCGATACGCGCGACGCCGCCGGCCAGCCGATCGAGTGGTCGTATCAGCTCGACGACGGCATGTGGCGGCCGTGGCGGGGCGGGTCGCCGCTCGTGATCGAGGACCAGGCGTTCGCGTGGCAAGGCAAGTACACGATCGGCCTCAAGTCGCGCGTCGCCGGCGACTACCACACGGTCTCCGAGCCGATCCAGATCCCGGTGATCATCGACTCGGTGCCGCCCCAGATCTTCACCGACCAGGCCGCCTGGAACGGCGATAGCTACGAGATCCCGGCGTTCGATATCGTCAGCGAACACGCGCTGCAATATGCGTTTGGCAAGCCGGGGAGCTCCGCGCCGGAATCGGCGTGGACGTCCGGTGGTATGCCCGGCGGTAAAATCGAGCTGTCGCGCGAGGACGCTGCTGCGTACCAGGGCGAGGACGGCAAGGTCGCCGTGTTCGTGAAGGACGAGGCCGGCAACACCTCGATCGCGCTGGTGGCGCCGCTCCCCGCCCAGGCGAGCGGCGCAGGCTGCGCCTGCCGTACCCAGGGGGCGCCGAGCGCGGGGAGCTTCCTGCTGATCATCGTCGTCGGCGGGCTGATCTTCAGGTCCCGGGGGCCCCGGGGGCCCCGGCGGTCCGGGCGGCCCCGGTGGTCGGGTCGGCGGCGCCAGCTCCGCCGCGCCATCGTCACGGGCACGTTATGGGCCGGCGGCTCCGTGGCAATGTCCCTCCAGCCGGGCTGTAGCTGCGGCACCAAGCCGCAAGCGCAGTCCTGCGAGTCCGTGAACGACTGCGCACTTCCCTGTCCGCTGGGCCAGTTGCCGTTTTGCAGCGACAACACGTGTACGTGCCTGGACGATGTTCCACCGGGTCGCATCGGTCCCTACTCGGACGTCGCGGTCGGTCCCGACGGCACGATCTGGGTCTCGGCCTACGCGCAGACGCACGGCGATCTCGTGGTGGCGAAGGCGACCGGCGGACCGATTCCCGATGAAGCGTGGGAGTGGGTCGACGGCGTCCCTGCGGGGCCGGTGACCATCCCGGGCGCGAAGATCCGCGGCGGTATCGAAGACGACGGCCCCGACGTCGGGATGTACACCAGCATCGCGGTCGGCCCCGATGGCGCGCCCATGGTCTCGTACTTCGATCGCGATACCGGTTCGCTCAAGTTCGCGCAGAAGGTCAATGGTACGTGGCAGACCCATATCGTCGATAGGGGCACCGACAGCATGGCCAGCGGCAAGCTCGGTGCCAACGGCGCGCTGGTCGGGATGTACACCTCGCTCACGCTGCGCAGCGACGACGGCCGCCCGGGGATTGCTTTTCTCGCCCACGTGAACGATGCCAAGGGCGCCCGGGCCGAGGTTCGCTTCGTCTCGGCGCAAACCCCGTACCCGGCGAGCGCCGGCGACTGGCAGAGCTGGGTGGTCGACACCGCCCCGCTGCCGCCCGACGATCCGGCGAACCCGGGGCTCTATCCCTTGCCCGAGGGGCTGGGCCTGTTCATCGATTCGGCGCGCATGCCCAACCAGGCCCCGGTCGTCGCGTACTACGATCGCGGCAGCGGTGACCTCAAGCTGGCGAAGTTCAACGCGCAGGCCGGGCAGTTCGCCGCCGCCAAGGTGCTCGACGGCTCGAGCGGGGTCGACGCCGGCTGGACCCCCTCGGTCGCCGTCGACGCCAAGGGCGTGGTCCACGTCGCCTATGTCGACGCCACCGCCAACGATCTGAAGTACATCACCGATGCCACCAACGCCACGCCGCAGGTGATCGACGATGGTTACCGCGTCGACGGCCAGACCGTCGACGGCTTGCCCAAGCCCGTGTTCGACTTCGTCGGTGATGACGCCAGCATCGTGATGCCGCCCACCGGGGGGCCGTTCGTCGCCTATCAGGACGCCACCACGCAGGAGCTCTTGCTCGCGCAGCAGCAAGCCAATGGCACATGGACCCATACGTCGATCGCCGGCGCGACCACTCCCTGGCCGGGCGGCTATGGGTTCTTCGCCGCCACCGCGGTCGGCAAGAACCAGCTCGTGATGTCGACCTGGGTGGTCGACCTACCCGCCGGTAACAACGATGGCCCTCACGTCAGCTGGGTCGAGGTGTTCAGCCGCCCACTCCCGTAGGTTCGATCGTCACGAATTTGCATACACCCCGGCGCGTTCTTGCCGTGCTCGCCATGCTCCTCGACACGCGCGAACCGTTCGCTTCCCCGTTCGGCACCCCGCCGCCCCTGCCGGCTCCGCCACGGGCTTCCCATGCTTCGCCACGGGGCTCCCGCGGGCCGGCTCCGGCGTCCCCCAAGGGCCGTACAGCCCTGGCGCGGTCGCGGTCTCTGCACGGGGTGCTATGGGTCACGTTACTGGCAATCGGTCCGGCCAATGTGACCGGCTGTCGCGGTGCCGAGGCGCCGATCGGCCCGCTACCCGCTGCCGGCCAGCCGGTGGCCCACAGCGATGTGAAGCCGGCTCCACTCCCGATCGATGCCGGCGCGCTCGCGGTGACCGACGCCGGCCCGGCCGACGCCGCGGCCCTCGCCACGGCCTGTCCCTGCACGCCCGACGAGGCCAGCACCGTCGAGGGCGCCTCTGCGCCGCACGATACGCTCACCTTGACCAAGGTCGCGTTCACCGAGCTGCCCGGCTGGGCCGACGACCACCTGGCCGAGGCCGTGCCGGCGTTCCAGAGGTCGTGTGAGAAGCTCCGCGCCCTCGGCGACGACGCGCCCGTCGGGACCGATGGCCACGGCGGCAAGGCGCGCAGCTGGCGCAAGGCGTGTGCGGCCGCCGCGAAGGTCGCATCCGGCGATGACGCCGCTGCCCGCGCGATGTTCGAGGCCGAGTTCGTGCCGTACATCGCCGCGGGGACGGCTGGTCCGACCGGTAAGCTCACCGGCTTTTACGTCGCCGAGCTCCACGCGTCGAAGACCAAGCACGGCAAGTTCCAGACCCCGGTGCTCGGCCGCCCCGACGACCTCGTGATGGTCGATCTGGCGAGCTTCGTCAAGGATGGGCATGGCCGCCGGATCTGGGGCCGGATGGACCACGGCGAGCTGGTCCCGTATTACACGCGCGAGCAGATCCGCAAGGGCATCCTCGCCCGCAAGGCGGCCGAGCTCATGTACGTCGACGATCCGGTCGATCTCCTGTTCGCGCAGATCGAAGGCTCGGCCAAGGCCACCCTCGACGACGGCACCTCGGCCTGGCTCGAGTTCGCCGGCAAGAACGGCCGCGCCTACAAGGGCGTCGGCGGCGTCTTGCGCGGCAGCGGCCTGCTAAGGCGCGGCGAGGGCACGATGCAGGGCATCCGGCAATGGTTCCACGACAACCCCACCCGGTTCGACGAGATCGCCGATCAAGATGCGTCGTACGTGTTCTTCATGGTGTCGAAGCAGCCCGGCGCCGTCGGGTCCCAGAAGACGATCTTGACCGCGCAGCGATCGATGGCGGTCGATCGCGCGTTCATCGCGCTGTCGACCCCGGTCTGGGTCGAGGCCAGCGTGCCTGTCCCGGGCCGCAAGGGCGTGACCTCGGTGTGGCACCACCTGCTGATCGCGCAGGACACCGGCGCCGGCATCCTGGGCGCCGTGCGCGGCGACATCTACTGGGGCGCCGACGCCGACGCCGCCGAGCTGGGCGGCCGCATGGGGGGCCCAGGCAAGTACTGGCTGCTCTTGCCACGCGGCGTTGCGAACTAGTCCGCAGATCATTCCCAACTGGGTCGCTGACAGACGATGTCTCGAGCGGCGAGGTCGCCCTCAGGGGTGCGTTGGGCAACAAAGTGTTGCCACTGGCCCCCCGTGAGGGTGTTCCCTCTGTGAGGTCGCCCACATTCCGCGGGCCAACGGTGCGTATCAATACGCGCTTGCGAGGTACCTGTTCAGCCCTGTTCGCTCCGCAAGGGGATCGGTTTCCGGACGACCTGGCAACGACTGGCCCCTCTTGCTACTTCGGCGCTGCAACATTCCTGTAAATCGGATTCGCGAAATACCCCCACCAAAAAACAGAGTCGGGTGGAGTGCGCTTGTCTCACAAAACTGAGGTTCATGAGGTGCGGCTCATGTGAGCCGGCACACGTTCAGGCGCCGCACTGCGCCGCTTCACGCGCCATAACAGCGCGCCATTGCAACCAGAACCGGCTTCTCGACGTCGTCGCATCGGCTCGCAATCGCCGTGTCGTTGCGCGACACGATTCCTGCAGTTGATGTCCCCAAAGCTGCTTGAAAAGGCCGATCACGATGCGAATATTCGCCACGCCCTTTTCATCGTTGCTCTCACCGACACCCCCCCACAGTTGAGTTATACGTGCACTTGCCAGACGGTCGCCTCTCGAGTCACAGCAGCGATCGCGGCAGACATGAAAAGGGTGGGGGAGGGAACATGAACACGCGAATCTCGAATGTGCTCTGGATCGTGCTGCCGGTGGCCTGCGCGGTGAGCGCTCCTGGTTGCGGCACCAGCACGGCCCAGGAACCGAGTCCAATCCCGGTGATCCCGGTGGCGCTCACGCGGAGCTACACGGCGAACCAGGGCCTCGTGACGGGCTGGGGCGCGCACGACTGGCCGCTGCGCGACCAGGAAGCCGACATGGATCCCGTGATCACGGAGGCGCGGCGGTTCTACGACACGATGAAGGCGCCCAACGCCGAGGACGTCGTGGTCGACTACCCGGATCCGTTCACCGGGGCGCCGCCGGCACCGAAGAAGACGGCGCCGCTCACGCTCGAGGCCTGGAAGACGGCGTTCGGGATCCCGGCGCGCAATCCCGGCGAGGCGCTCGCCGATTACCGCGTCCGGACCCACGCGGTCGTCTATTACAACAAGAACGAGCTCGGCCTCGGCCGCGAGCTCGGCTGCGGCACGGTCCCCGACGGGGTTGACGCCGCGGGCAAACCGCTCACCGCCATCGGGTGTTACGTCAGCAACTACGGCACCTCGTTCCGCGACCCCACCAACTCGCTGCGCCTCGCGGCCGAGGGGATCCACTACAAGAACACGGTGTGCATCAGCTACCGCCCGTCGCTGGGCGCGGGCTACGAGGTCCAGTTCTACACGTATAACCAGGACAACCAGCGCCGCGAGTGGGCGCAGCTCGATACCCTGGGTCCGCGCCCGCTGCCCCAGGTCTGCATGAACTGCCACGGCGGTTCCTATGACGAGACCAAGCACCTCGCGCACTACGCGCGGTTCCTGCCGATGGATCCCAACGTGGTGTTGTGGCCCAAGGATCAGGGCCTGACCCGCGCCGATCAGGAAGAGCGCATTCGTATCGTCAACGCGCTAGGTGCCAACTCGCCGCTGACGCCGGCGCAGCGCGACATGCTCGACAAGCTGTATGGCGGCAACCTCAACGTTTCCGGCACCAGGAGCGCGGACAAGTGGTTCCCGACGGCGTGGGACGATACGGACGCGCACCGCGACCTGTTCGACAAGGTTGTCAAGCCCAACTGCGAGACCTGCCACCTCGCGATGCAGACCGATCCGATGGGCCAGACGCTCGCGATCTACGACCTGTTCAAGTCGCCCTCCACGCTGATCTCGAACGCGGGGCTCGCGGCCGACGTCTGCAATAGCTTCGTCATGCCGAACTCGCAGGCGACGAGCCGCAACTTCTGGGAGGTCAAGCCCGAGCCGCTCGTCCTCAGCGACGGACGGTCGTTCGGCAGCCCGGCCGACATCCTGCTCCAGGCGATGGGGATCGATCGCGACCAGTGCCAGACGCTGGCGGCGATGACCGACTGCAACCGCGGCCTGTCGCCCGACGATCTGTGCGGCAACTCGTACAGCGGCCAGGCGTGTGACCGCCTGACCGGCCGGTGCGTCCCGGAGCTCGGCTCCTACGCGCCGACCGATCGCGCGCAGCCCAACGGCGTCTGCAAGACCGACGGCACGCGCGGCTGCCCGTTCCCGGAAGCCTGCACCAAGCGCGTGGGCCCGATCCCGGAGGGCATCCCGATCTTCGACGGCGTCTGCCTCCCGGACGTCCAGCAGACCACGATGTAACGCGCGGACATGCGCCGACTTCACTCGATGCGGTGGCGCACGCGCCGAGGCGCACCGCGCTCGTGATGAGCGAGCGGTGTAATCCCGGCGCCGTCCAGTTTGTCCTTTGTGACAAGCTGGGTTGTTTTGAGTGACGGCAGTCGCCGGTGACGTATCGAAACAGACCAAAATCAGTCGATATCGTTGCTGACACTCGATGTCCTTGGTGATGCCGAGACCTCAGGCCCGCGGGGCGTAGAAACAGAGTGTTGCGGTTGGCTCCATGCCAGCGGCTCCGACGAGCAACGCCGTCGTGAGCCCACGCACATTCACGAGCAACAACAAGCAGATTCAGGCGCCATAACAGCCCGCGATCGCAGGCGAACGGGATTCGCTTTTCGACGCGCACGGACCGCCGTGCGGGTTTGTAAAATAAACGTGCTCCGGGCTGCTGAACTGCCAATGGTCGCCGCAGCCGATCCGCATGCGAACTTTTGCCACACCTGTTCATCGTGCCGAGCGCCAGCAATTCGATTAGTGTACTGCCTGTCGTGATCGTGCTCGCCAGTCGAAGTCAGGTTGGCGGTCGCACGACACCCGGAGATAACAAGATGCGCGAGGGAAACATACTTATGCGAGTTTCGAATTTGCGCTGGATCGTGTTGCCGATCGCCTGCGCGGTGAGCGCCCCTGGCTGCGGGACCGACAGCGCGCCTGAGCCGAACACCATACCCGTGATCCCGGTGGCGCTCACGCGGAGCTACACGCCGAACGCGGGCCTCGTGACGGGCTGGGGCGCGCACGACTGGCCGCTGCGCGACCAGGAAGCCGGCATGGACCCGATCATCATCGAGGGCCGGCGGTTCTACGACACGCTGAAGGCGCCCAACGCCGAAGACGTCGTGGTCGACTACCCCGATCCGTTCACCGGGGCGCCCCCGGTGCCCCATAAGACCGCGCCGCTCACGCTCGACGCCTTCAAGACGGCCTTCAATATTCGCCTGCGCAATCCGGGCGAATCACTCGCCGACTATCGCAAGAGCACCAACGCGGTCGTCTATTACAACAAGAACGAGCTCGGCCTGGGCCGCGAGCTGGGCTGCGGCACGGTCGACGACGGCGTCGACGCCAGCGGAAACAAGCTGACCGCCGTCGGGTGCTACGTCAGCAACTACGGCACCTCGTTCCGCGATCCCACCAACTCGCTGCGCGTCGCCGCCGAGGGGATCCACTACAAGAACACGGTGTGCATCAGCTACCGCCCCTCGCTCGGACCCGGCTACGAGGTCCAGTTCTATAGCTACAACCAGGACAACCTCCGCCGTGAGTGGGCCCAGCTCGACACCCTGGGGCCGCGCCCGCTGCCCCAGGTCTGCATGAACTGCCACGGCGGCTCCTACGACGACACCAAGCACCTCGCCCACTTCGCGCGGTTCCTGCCGATGGATCCCAACGTCGTGCTGTGGCCGTCGGATCCGGGCCTGACCCGCGCCGATCAGGAAGAGAGCATCCGGTTCGTCAACAACCTGGGCACCCGATCGCCGCTCACCCCGGCCCAGCGCGACATGCTCGACAAGCTGTATGGCGGCAACATCGCCGTCCCGGGCACCAAGAGCGCCAGCAAGTGGTTCCCGACGGCGTGGGACGACACCGATACCCACCGCGACCTGTTCGACAAGGTCGTCAAGCCCAACTGCGAGACCTGCCACCTCGCGATGCAGACCGACCCGACCGGCCAGGAACTCGCGATCTACAACATCTTCCAGTCGCCCACCACGCTGCTGTCGAACGCGGGGCTCCCGGCCGACATCTGCGGCAGCTTCGTCATGCCGAACTCGCAGGCGACGAGCCGCAACTTCTGGGAGGTCAAGCCCGACCCGATCGTGCTCACCGACGGACAGACGTTCGCCAGCCCGGCCGACGTGCTGCTCAAGGCGATCGGGCTGAATCGCGACTCGTGCACGACGCTGGCCGCGATGACCGACTGCAACCGCGGCCTGTCGCCCGATGATCTGTGCGGCAACTCGTACAGCGGCCAGGCGTGTGACCGCCTGACCGGCCAGTGCGTCCCGGAGCTCGGCTCCTACGCCCCGACCGATCGGTCTCAGCCCAACGGTGTCTGCAAGACCGACGGGACCCGCGGCTGCCCGTTCCCGCTGGCGTGCACCAAGCGCGTCGGCCCGGTTCCCGAGGGCATCTCGACCTTCGACGGCGTCTGCCTCCCCGACGTCCAGCAGATGTAACGAGCGTCCACCTACCGGCCGCACCTGCGCTGACTTCACCAGGTGCGGTCGTGATCGTGAATCGCACACTCGCACATCTGTATCCGATTCAGCGTAACGAGAGATCGGCGTCGCCGCGGTTCCACCGGCCATCGCCATCAGCATCGATGAGGACGGGGCTGGCGATCGCAAACGGCGTGACGCCGGCCCGGTTCCATCGGTCCTTTTGATACGAGCCGGTCTGCTCGAGCGGCAGCGGTGTATCGCCATCGGCGGTCACGCCGATCCACGTATCGGCGTCGCCGACCTGGATCTCGCCCGCCCAGTGATAGCTGCGCAAGTCGGCGGGCACGTCGACGACCTCGGCCAGCTTGGGGCCGGCGGGCGAGCCGACCGTGATCCGGATCCGCTCGACGTGGACGAACCGGGCCTGCAACACCGTGACGTCGACCCACGCGGTGTGACGAGCGTGCAGCGCCTGGCCCGGCCCGACCGTCGGCGTCGCGCCCCTGGCCGCGGCGACCTCGACATCGAGCCACGGTCCGCTGGTCGCGACCACCCGGCGCGCCCGGATCGCCGCGATGAACCCGGCCTGGTCGAACGGCGCGGGCCGCGGATCGTCGACGTAGACGTAGGTGCGAGTCGTACCGTCGAGCACCCAGTTCAGATCGTGGGTGTCGCTGTTGCCGAGCGGCGTGATCAGGTGGCCGTGATCGACGAGCGTGTAGAAGTCGCGCGCGCTGTCGTCGAACCGGCGATCGCCGGGGACGTTGAACGCCGAGTAGCCGGCGAGCACCTCCACGGCGTCGAACCCCAGCGGGAACGGCGGCGGCCACGCCACGCCGTCCCAGCCCGTGCCGTCGTAGAGCGCGGTCACGCGAAACCGCGGGTGGTTGAGCTGCACGATCGGGTGCCCCGGCATCGCGTGCGCGAGCTCGAACAGCTCCTGCGCGCCGGCGTGCGCGAGCGCCGCCCTGGGGGGAGCCCCGCCGCCTGGCGCCCCTCGCACGACCTGGACCGGATACACGCCGACATGTAGCTGGTCCGTCGTCAGCTCGTCCGAGGCGATCGAGGCGATCACCGGATCGAGGTGCAGCTCGGCGATCTCGGCGTCCAGATCGCCGTTGGCGTTGTGATCCGAGAGCCCGACGACCTGGATCCCCGCGGCGGCCTGCGCGATCACGCGCTGCGGGTTCGGCAGCGTCGAGTCGTTCGACGCGCGCGCGTGGACGTGAAGGTCGGCGGCGAGCACGCCGTGCGGCGTCCACGCGCGGTCGAGCGCGATCGCGAGCAGGACCCCGCCGCGGCCCTCGGACAGATCGACCTCGCCCTCGAAGCGCTCGTACTCGATGCCCCGCCACGCGACGACGTGGTAGCGGCCGTACGGGATCGCCGGCGACGGCGCGCAGTCATCGGCGCCGACCGGCACGTCGGCGGCGCCGTAGCCCAGGATCAAGCCGTCCCACGATCCCACGACTCCCGGGGCGATCACGCAGGCCGCGGCTCCCTGCCGCCGCCCGTATAGATCGAGGTTGCCCATGTGGAGCGGCGCCCCATGGGCGTCGATCAGGAGGACCCGGGCGGCGACCGGTGTGCCGCGATCGGTGACCCGCACGGCGAAGGTCGTCGACGATCGCCGGGCGGGTGGGGTCAGGCGCCGCACCCAGGCCGCGTACCCCACGGCCGCCAGGCCCGCGGCGGCCGCGGCGATCGCCAGGCCCCGGCGCCGCGGGGTCATTTGAGCCGGAACTCGGCGCCCGCGGTGACGACGAGGCCGAGCTGGGGCTGGCCCCCGAGGCCGTGATTGAAGCCGCCGACCCCGAGCGCGAGCTCGCCCTCGGCGACCACCGCGATCGCCGGCGCGACGGCCACGCGCACCCCGCCGCCGCCGTGCAAGGGGACCGTGAGCCCGGTGACGTCGTCGCCGGCGAACCGCACGAGGCCCACACCCACGCCGGCCCGGACAAACGGACGAAACGCGCCCTGCGGCGCGAACAGCCGGCGAACGCTCAGCGAGATCTCGATGCCTGATCCATCGGCGAGGCCGTGGCTGCACACCAGCGCGTCCTGCCGATCGCGAAAGCACGCCGCCTGGCCCGATCCGAACGTGAAGCTCGCGACCCCATCGAACCAGTCGCGCTCCGACAGCTGATAGAGGTAGTGCCCCGCGATCCGGAGCCCGCCCGGCGTCACCCGCCCGCCGGCGGCGAGGCCGAGCTCCGCTGCGATGCCCTGATCGCCGATCTCGTTGTCTCCCGACTCGGCCGGCGTGGCCGGCGACGGAGGCGACGGCGGCGATGGAGAAGCCGGGGAAGGTGACGCGCCCGCCGGGGCCGGCTGGACCGGTGGGCTGGCCGGCGCGGGCTGGGCATGCGCGACGCTCGCGAGACTCCCGGCCACCACGAGCGGGATCGCGATCAGCCGCCGCGACACACCATCACCTTGATCCCACCGCCGCGGAGGTCGGCCGTGGTGCAGCGCCAGCCGGGGCCAAGGAACGCGCAATCGGCGTCGCCCCCGCACTCGAACAAGCACACCCCGCCTTCGAGATCCGCGCAGGTCGTCTCGCTCGGGCAGTCGCCGCGGGTGGTGCACGCGACCGTGCAGAATCCACCCGGATAGGCCGCGCCCGTCTGGCAGCGCTGGTCGCACTCGGCCTGGGTGTCGCAGCGCGCGCCGACCTCGCGCGAGACGTCGCTGTGCTGGCACGCGGCGCACACCGCCGCCACGATCGCGATGATCGCGCTCCTCATCGCCGCCAACCTACCGCGCGGACTGGCGGTTGGCCACACAGCGCTCGTACCTGCCGCCGCGAATTTACCGGCGGCTCCGACCACAAAGCGCAGGTGCGCGGGCTTGACGCGGCGCCCAGCCCGGGGAAGATCCGCCAGATGTCCGTGCACGTGGTGTCTGCCGAGGCCGTCGAACGAACCATCAGCATCTTCACGCGCCTCGACAAGCGCGGTGACAAGAAGGCGATGAGCAAGCTGGCGCAGCGGCTGCAGCGCGAGCAGCCGCACCTGCTCCAGCACGCCGCCGCGCTCAAGAACGAGCACGGCGATGCCGTCGGAGAGGCCGCGGTGTTCTACGCGACCCTCGTGTGGGCGATGTTCGATCGCGAGCGCGAAGGCACGCTGCCGCGGCTCACCACGCAGAACCTCGGCGACGCCGACCAGGTCGTGACCTCCGCGCTCTCGACGATTGCGGGGCTCGAGGACCGCCCGGCCCACGAGCGCATCGCGCCGGCGCTGGCCTCTGCCCAGCCGAACCTCTACGCCAAGCTGGTCGACATGCTGGCCGAGGACGTCAAGGAGAGCGCGATGACCGCCGAGACCGCGGCGAAGATCATCAAGCCCACCGAGGTCGTGATCGAGGCGTTCGACGCCGCGCTGTCCGGGCGCCGCGCCGGCGAGCGCCAGGGCACGATCGTGGCCGAGGCCAAGGTCGGCCGCAACGAGCCGTGCCCGTGCGGCTCGGGCAAGAAGTACAAGAAGTGCCACGGCGAGCTCGCCTGAGCGGCGAATCCGCCCGCCGCTCGAGTCAGTTGCCGAGGCCCGAGACCTTGATCCACGGACCGGCGGTGTACGGGAACGACTGGTCGAAGTGGATGTGCGCGACGTACCACAGCGTCACGTCGTCACCGTCGAGCGGCTCGTTGCCGACGTACGCGGCCGGGAAGGTCTGCGCGCCCGCCGCGCTGCGCGGCGAGTACGGCGCCCACTCGCCGTCGTGGTAGCGGATCGCGAACACCTCGGCGTCGTCCCAGCTGTGCGGGCGGATGTTGACCGCCGCGCCCGAGCTCTTGTCGAGCTGGCGCCACACGTTGCCGTTCTCGTCGGCCTCGCCGCCGTACGGGAACCAGCCCTCCCGCTCGACGCGCTGCCAGCGCGCGTCCTCGAACCGCTCGAAGGCATCCTGGCGCGCGCCGTCGAGATCGAAGTCGAACCGCCAGTGCGGATGGTAGGTGTGCTGGTCGTGGACGCCGGGGCCGTAGATCGTGAGCCACGGGGAGAACCGGCCGTCGTCGTGGAACCGCCACAGCTGCGTGTAGTGGTAGGGGCCGGCGGCGAACGCCGCCGACAGCTCGACGCCGCCGCGGAACGACTGCACGCGCACCGGGCCCTGCAGCGTCCGGGTGCCGAGCGGGACCCACCACGGGCCGCGCACCTCGCCCGGATCGTCCTGGACGTCGAGTGTCTCGTGCTGGTGATCGACCGTCACGTACGGCAGCGACGCCTCCCACAGTACGCGGTGGCCGCGATAGTCGGCGAGGTAGATCATGATCCCGGAGGACTCGGTCAGCCGCCAGTGAAACTTCCAGTTCGCTTCGGTAATCACGTTGCTCATCACCACTGCTCCGCAGGGACGACCTGGGTCACCGTGTTCTCGAGGAGATCGACCACCGCGACGACCGAGGCATGACCATCGGCGTGGCCGAACACCACGGCCGCCGAGCGCCGGGCGTACGCCAGATCCTCGGCCTGGCGACCCCAGTAGTGCAGCGTGGACAGCGGGACATCGCCCATCGCGAGCTTGCCCCGCACGCGATCGTCGACCATCGCGATCGAGACGGCGAGCGCTTCTTCATCGCGCGACAGCATCGGCTGGCCCTTTGTCAGCTCGAGGTGGGCGACCACGCCGGCGTCGAGATCGACGCAGGCATCGACCGCGCGGTCGGCCGCGTAGTCGTAGATCACGACGCGGACGAGGCGGTGCCCGGCCATCCAGTGCGGGGGCTTGACCACCAGCGGCTCGGTGCAGATCACGCGATAGCGCCCGACCTTGGCCATCGCGTTCAGCCGGCGATCCTCGGTGAGCGTCCGGAGCGCGTCGGCGATCTCGCCGGGCGTCAGCGGATCGAACAGGCTCGGATCGGCCTGGGCGATATCGGGGACGGGGGATGTTCGCTTCGGCTTGGCCGGTCCCGCCGCTCGGGATGAGGCCGCTTTTGGCTTGGACTTCACCGGCTTGGCGGCCTTCACCGGCTTCTTCGAGGACGCCATGGCGCGGACTATACACGGCTTTAGATCGGCAACCGGCGTCGGGCGTCTCAATCCACATGGCCCCTGCCCGCACGCTCCTTGCCTCGATGCTGTTCGCCGCCGCGTGTTCCTCGGCCTACGCCGATCAACCTGTCGCCGGGCCGGCGCTGCCGCCCGCGCACATCGCCCTGGGCATCGCCCCCGCGAAGATCCGCGCGCCGTACGACGTGCAGATCATGCGCGAGAACGGCGAGACCCTGCCGACCTACAGCCTCAAGGATCGATTCTACGTCCAGGGCAACGCGAACGAGCGCTACGTCATCCGCATCACCAACCCGACCGAGCGCCGGATCGAAGCCGTCGTCTCGGTCGACGGGCTCGACGTGATCGACGGCGACAACGGGGACCTGCGCAAGCGCGGCTACATCGTGCCGCCGTTCGGCGAGACCCGGATCGAAGGCTTCCGCACCTCGCAAGCCGAGGTCGCGACCTTCCGGTTCTCGTCGGTGTCGGGCTCCTACGCCGGCCAGAAGGGCAAGGCGCGCAACGTCGGCGTGATCGCCGTCGCGCTGTTCGAGGAGCACGCCGACAACGAGCAGCAGATCATCGTCGGCCAGGCGCCGCCCCCGCCGCCGCCTCATCGCCAGCCCTACGACTTCCGCGGCGATCTCGATGACAGCGCCCGCCCCGCCGGGGTCGACGCAGGGCCCGCGGCCACCGCCAGCCGCCCGGCGGCCAAGGCCGACAAGGCCCCCAGGGCCAAGGATGCCGGCGCGGACGGCGTTGCTGCGCTCCGCGCGCCGCGCCACGCCGCGAAGAAGGTCGCCGAGGCGCTCTCGCCTCGCCCATCGTCGGTGGCGCCCTCCGGAGGCGCCGGTGGCTTTGTGCCGCCGTCCGACAACGACGCCGACGAGGAGGGCGCGCCGCCGCCTGACCGGCGCCAGCAGACCGAGCGCCTGGGCCTGGGCACCGAGTTCGGCGAGCAGCGCAGCTCCGCGGCGAGCTACACGCGGTTTGTCCGCGCCCCGGGCCGCCCGGTCGCGATCGCCGAGCTGCGCTACAACGATACCGCCGGCCTCATGGCGCTCGGCATCCCGGTCCAGCCGCTCCCCGACGCCGGTGAGCTCATGACCCGCGAGACCGCCGATCCGTTCCCCGGCGACCGCTTCGCCCGCTCGCCTCGCTGACCCTCTGGCTGGCGCGCCCGCGGACACGCTTGCTTGCGCCGCGGCTGGGCGCTTGCTGCCCGCGCGCAGTTCCTGGAGACCGCGGACACGCTTGCTTGCGCCGCGGGTCTGGGCCCTTGCTGCCCGCGCGCAGTTCCTGAAGAGCGCGGACACGCTTGCTTGCGCCGCGGGTCTGGGCCCTTGCTGCCCGCGCGCAGTTCCTGAAGAGCGCGGACACGCTTGCTTGCGCCGCGGCTGGGCCCTTGCTGCCCGCGCGGAGTTTCTGGAGAGCGCGGACACGCTTGCTTGCGCCGCGGGTCTGGGCCCTTGCTGCCCGCGCGCAGTTCCTGAAGACCGCGGACACGCTTGCTTGCGCCGCGGCTGGGCCCTTGCTGCCCGCGCGCAGTTCCCGGAGACCGCGGACACGCTTGCTTGCGCCGCGGGTCTGGGCCCGTCGCTCGTCCGTCGACCACCGGATTGCTACCCACGGTTCGTGCCATCTCCACGACCGGCCGGCGCATGACCACCCGGCCGTGCAATTTATCTCGCGCCGGACCCAGCCCGCGTCGCTGCGCGGCGCGTTGCGTCCTCATGGGCCTCGATCGGTTCCCCATGAGCCTCGATCGGAAGACGGTCCGCGTCGCTGCGCGGCGCGTTGCCTTTGAGCGAGACCGGATGATTCACCGACCGCTCAAGCTCACGGTGATTTGCTCGGCGGCGGGTTGGGCGCACTGGGATCGATCAGCGCGGCCGGGTCGTCGGTCGGTGCCCCGGCGGCGCTGCCGGGGTTGCCGGGTGGCCCCACGGCGGGATCGATCTCGCAGTCGTCGAACGGATTCTTGATCCCGTTGATGCAGATCTTGATCCGTTGCATCGCGCAGGTCGCGATCGTGGTGGTGCCGTTGAAGTCGATCTCGACGGTGCCCGGCTTGTAACCCGGGTGCCGGCAGGTGAGCACGAGCTTGCTGCCCATCGACGCCTCGAGCTCCGTGCCGCTCGGGCCGCGATAGTGGCCGCCATCGTAAAGATTGGCGCCTTCGGGCCGGGTGACGACCTGCACCCGGACCGTGCGCTGGTTCGAGGCTTCGGGGTCGGAGACGACCGCGACCCCGGCGGCGCCGGCATCTCCCGCAGCACCGGCAGCACCGGCAGCACCGGCGGCACCGGCGGCACCGGCGGCACCGGCAGCACCGGTAGCACCGGTAGCACCGGCAGCACCGGCAGCACCGGCACTCGGGCGCGCGAGCGGGCGCACCGACCGGCCGGCGTCGGGCGCCGTGACCGCCGTGAGCGCGGCGTCGTCGGGCGTGAGAGACGTGGGGGCCGTGGAGGGCGTGGCGTCGCCGGGCGTGGCGAGCGCGGCCAGCGTGGCGTCGTCGGGCGCGGCGCCGATCGGCGCCTGCCACACCCCGGCATCGCTGGAACGCGCGACGACGGTCGCGTCGCGGGTCTGGCCGGCCCTACCATCGGGGCGGCTCAGGACTACGACCGCGAGCCCAACCACGCCGGCAGCCCCGCCGGCGATCAGCGCGAGCATGAGCCGGCGCGGCTGGCGCCGGGTGCGCTCGGTGGGCTTGGTGGGGTCGGTGGGGTCGGTGGGGTCGGTGGGGTCGGTGGGCTTGGTGGGCTTCGTGAACTCGGTGCGCTCGGTGCGCTTGGCCTGCGCGGACCGCGGGTCGCCGGTGAGCGTGTCCCGGTACGCTGGCGGCCGTTCGGTAACGGACACCGAGCTCAGACCACGTGCCGTCGCTTCGCCGGTGGTGACCTCGGGCTTGTCCGTGATCGGCTGCGTGGCCGGCGACGTGGCCGGCGACGTCGCCGGCGGCGTGCGCGCGCGGGGTGTGCCGGGCTCGGTCGCGGCCTGCGAGGCCGCGCGCGCCGGGTCGGTAAACTGCAGGGGCACCGCCGGCATGGCCGGCACGAGGCCAGGATCGGCGCCCGGGGGTAGCGCGGCGAGCGTGTAGACCGGCGCGTCGGCGATGTTCGCGCCGGGGGCCGGGGGCCGGCGCGCGGCGAGGACGTCGAACGTATCGGACGCGTCGGGGGCCGGGGGCCGGCGTGCCGCGAGCGCGTCGAACGTATCGGATGCGCCGGGGGCCGGGGGCCGGCGCGCGGCGAGGGCGTCGAACGTATCGGATGCGCCGGCGGCGGGGAGCCGGTGCGCCGCGAGCGCGTCGAACGTATCGGACCTCCCGAGCTTGGCGAGCGTGCCGAGCGGCCCGAGCGCGGTGAGCGCGTCGACCAGCTCCCCCATCGTCGGGTAGCGCTGCTCGCGCGGCTTGGTGAGCGCGCGCATCACGACGGCCTCGAGGTCGGGCGCGATCGCGAGGTCCGGCCGCAGCTTCGACGGCGGCTCGATCGGATCGAGCATCTGCATCGCGAGCGTGCTCGCCATGCTGTCGCCGCGATGGGGGACGCGGCCGCAGATCATCTGGTAGAGGATGACGCCCAGCGCATAGATATCGGCGCGGCCATCGATGTCACCGTGCCCGGCGGCCTGCTCCGGTGCCATGTACTCCGGGGTGCCGAACACCGAGCCGACGCGGGTCAGCCGCGGCTCCGTGGCGCCGCCGGAAACCGGCGTGACCTTCGCGATCCCGAAGTCGACGATCTTGACGAAGTCCGGCCGGCCATCGCGCTCGACCAGGAAGATGTTCGCCGGCTTGAGGTCGCGGTGCACGATGCCCTTGTCGTGGGCGGCGGCGAGCGCGCGCGCGATCTGCGTGGTGATGCCCAGGGCGCGCGGCGGCGCGAACGGTGCGCCGAGCCGGATCGCTGCAGCGAGGGTCTGGCCGGCAACGAACTCCATCACCGAGTAGGTCATGCCGTCGGGCGTCGTCCCGAAGTCGGTGACGTCGACGATGTTCGGGTGGCCGATGCGCGACGCGGCCTTGGCCTCCTGGACGAACCGGCGGATCGTCGCGGTGTCGCGCATCGCCTCGCGCTTCAGCACCTTGATCGCGAGCGGCCGCTCGATCACCGCGTGGCGGGCGTGGAACACGACCCCCACGCTGCCCTCGCCGATCTTCGACGCGAGGTAGTACCGGCCATCGAGGGTCTGGCCGACGAGCTGGTCGTAGCCGGTCTCACGCGGCGTGCGGTAGCGCTCGAGGTCGGCGGCGGGGCCCTCCGGCGCCGATCGCGCGTGTGCGGCCGTGATCGCGGCCATCTTCACGACCGGCACCGGCATCAGCGGGAGCGTCTCGCGCCGGAGGTCGTGCTCGGTGGGTGGCCCCTGGTCGGTCTCGGGATCCGGGGCCAGCGGCGTGCCGTCGAACGGGCAGAACCCTCGTTCATCGAACCGGCGGTGGCACGTCGGACAGAGGCTTTGGCCGCTCACCGTCCCTGGCGAGTCTCGTCGTACAGCGTCGTGCCGTCGGCCAGCTGGACCCGGAAGTAGACGAAGATCTCGTTGTTGGCGGCGACCGCGATCACCTGCTTGCCGTTGAACGGCATCACCGCGACGGCGCGACCGAATGACTGGTTGGTCTCGGGCTGGGCATCGGAGAGCGGCGTGGCGGACAGGTCATCGACCCCGGTCGCCGTGATCTTGAAGATCTGGACTCCTCCGGCGATCGTGCCGTGGACGGATTGGGTCGGCAGGCCGGCGACCGCGTACTTGACTCCGTTGACGTCGAGGATCGCCGCGGTGCGCAGCTTCGAGAGCATGGCAACCGAGCTACCCACGGCCACCGGTGGGGCCGCGCCGACGTCGTAGACCTGGAGCAAGCTGGCGTCGTCGGCGTCGTGATGGCCTTGCAGGAGGACGTGCGTCGCGTCGATCGCCAGGATCTGCGAGCCGTGGCCCGGCATGAACCCGGTGTCGACCGACGTGGTCGGGGCCTGCATCGTCGCGCAGCCGTTGAACACGCTGCCGGGATACCGGTAGAGCTTGCCGTCGGCACCCCACGCGAGCACGTCGTCGAACGCGCCGTTGCGGATGGCGCCGAGCGCGCGCGCCTGGATGGCGGTGGCGGCGGCAGCGCTGTCGACGAGCTTGCACTTCGGCTGGGGGCTGGGGGGGTTGGCGTAGAACGTGCCGAGCACGACATCTCCGGATGCGACGAGCGGCTGGACGGGCTGCACCTCGCCCACGTGCCCGACATCGGTGCGATTGGGCGGCTGCATGTAGGTCGCCGCGTCGACCGTGCTCGGCGAGATGGACAGCGGACGTGGCGTGAGGGCGCCCTGCGCGCCGGTCAGGACCGTGATCGAGCTGCCGCCGAAATCGACGATCAGCGCGATGTCGTCGGTGCTGGGATCGGCGAGCAGGATCGGCTGCGGACCGAGGTTGGTGATGCCGTACTGCGAGCCGAGATCGCGCGTCGTGGCCGCGAGGCTCGAACCGCCCTTCGCGTCGAACACGAGCTCGGAGTAGGTCGCTTGACCGGCGCCGATCACGGCGAGCCTGCCGTCGCCACCGCGCTGGATCGCGACGCCGTAGTCCGTCGACTTGACGTCCGGCTTCTGGACCGAGGTGACCCAGGTCTGGTTCTGCAGGTCGTCGAACTCCGTCCACTTGCAGGCGGCGAGGCTCGCCGCCGCGAGCAGGGTCAACATCATGGTGCGCATCACCAGCTCACTCCCATGCCGAGGCCGGCATATCCGGGTCCGACCGAAGGGATCAGCGAGACCGAGCGAACCTCGACCTGCGCCGACGACGGCGCGCCCTTGTCGTGGAACGTGTAGTACACGGCCGAGAGCGCCGCGATCCCGGCGATGGCGAACGCCGCGTCGGCGCTGATCGCGTAGATCTTGCCCCGCAGGAACCGCGGATCGTTGGAATCGGGCGGCGGCCGGCCGGCGGCGATCTCCTTCTTCAGCGCGTCGCGCAGCTGGTTTGCCTGGAGGCCGAGGTAGGCGCCGCCGCCGCCGAACCCGGCGGCGAGCAGGAACGTGACGAACGCATCGCTGCGGCCCTGCTCCGGCGCGAGCGTGACCCGGACCTGGCTCTCGGACCTGGCCTGGATCATGATCCGCTGCGCGAACGGTTTGTAATCATGCCGCGTGACGGTGATCGTGTGCTCGCCCTCCGGGAGGCGCTTCTTGCACGGGCCGTGCTCGCACAGCACCTTGCCATCGACGGTGATCGTCGCTTCCTCGATGCCGGGCCCGGTCACGTTGAGCCGGCCGACCGGCGCGCCCTTGAGCTGGATCTTGATCGGCGTGACCTCGTTCGGGATCACGTCGACCTCCTGCTTGACCTCGTCGTAGCCCTCGGCGCTGACCCAGAACGTGTGCTTGCCCTTGGGTAGGTTCTGCGACAGCGGCGTCTTGCCGACCGCGCCGACCGTCTTATCGTCGATGAAGATCTCGGCGCCCGGCACGTTCGAGGTGATCTCGACCCAGCCGAGGAAGCTCGCCGGCGCCATCGCCCCCGACAGCACGAACAGCTTGGTGGGATCCGCCGAGATCGTCTTCTCGAGCACGACGTAGCCGCGCTTCTCGAGGATGACCTTGTGATCGCCCTCGAGCGTGCCCGACCACGGCGTCGTGCCGAACGCGCCCTTGCGCTTGTCGTCGAGGTAGATCGTCGCGTTCGACGGCTCGCTCTCGATGACGACGAGGCCGCGCACCTTGACGTCGAGCTTGTTCACGTCCTCCGAGGGCGCCGTTTTCGCGGGGGGCGCCGCGCTCCCCGCGCCGCTCGGGCTTGCACCCGCGCCGGCCGGCGCGGCCTTGAGCCGCTTGATCTCGGCCTCGAGCACGTCGATCGCCTTCTCGACCTTGGCCTTGTCGGGAGCCGCCGGATCGGCCGCCAGGTACTTGCGGTAGGCGTCGATCGCCTTCTGGTACGCGACCGGATCGGAGTCCTTCTTGCCCTTGGTGTGGTACGTGGCGGCGACGTTGTAGAGAAACGAGGGGAACGGGCGCGCATCGTAGGCGCTCTGGAAGTTTCGCGCGGCCTCGTCGTACTTGCCTTGCAAGAACTCCGCTTGCGCCTGGTCGAACGCCGCCTGCGCCTTCTTGAGCGCGGCTTCCGACTGGCCGTACGCAGGTCGGAGCGCCAGCACGCAGACTGCTAGCCACACCGCGAACACGACGCGTGATTGCATGATCTCCCCCGGAGCGGTGACGGTAGCATATCCGAACCACGTGCCTGCGGTGGCGGGCACCTCGCGTGACCCTCGCCGCGTGATGCGTCAGCGGCGAGCGACAAACGTGACATTTGCCGCGACCGGCTCGCGGTCGGTGCGGCACCGGTTTGCGGCCACATCCTCGTCGGCGCGCCCGAGCGCGAGGCCGAACAAGATCGTCTCGGTGTCGCCGATCGGCAGTCGCTGGCGCAGCGGCTCGGGGTACGCGGCGACCGAGGCCATCGGGCACGTGTCGATGCCCAGGGCGGCGGCGGCGGTCAGCACGTATCCGAGCCACACACCGACGTCGAGGTAGGCGTACGGGCCGAGCCGGCGATCACAGGCGACGATTGCCACGTGCGGGGCGCCGAAGAATGCGTAGTTGCGCAGCCAGGCATCGTAGCGGCCTGCCTTGTCGTCGCGGGTGATGCCCATCGCCTCGTACAGCGCGACTCCACATGCGACACGTCGTTCTTTGTACGGTGATGGATAGTCGAGCGTGAATGGCAGCTCGGCGTGCGGCAGGCTGGTGCGCGCCGCGGCCTGCATCGCCGCGGCCAGCTCATCGGTGACCGGCGGCTCGGTCAGCGCGACCCGCCACGGCTGGACGTTGCACCAGCTCGGCGCGCGCTGCGCGGCGCCAAACACCTGCTCCAGCTCGGCCCGCGGGATCGGCTCGGCGCGAAAGCCGCGCATGCTGCGGCGGGCGGCCCACGTCGCCTCGAGCGTGGCGAGGTCGACCGGCCCCGCGGCTCCGAGCGTTCCTGGTACACCGGGTACACCGGGCGCCGCTGTCACTTGGCCCTCTTGAGCTCGCGAAACCGGAAGATGCCGGTGGTGTGGTCGTCGGAGAAGTGGACCCCGATCCCGTAATTGCCGACCAGGTGCATGTCCTTGACCGTCAGATCCTCGGGGACCGTCCTGGGATCGAGCAGCCGCTCCCCGGTCGCCTCCGACTGGCAGTGCGCACAGGCGCAGCGGAGCCGCAGCTCGCGTGCTCCCCAGACGTCCTCGTCTCCCTCGTCCCACACGAACCGGACCTCGCGCTTGCCGAGGCCGATGATCTCGAGAGGCATGGGCATGTTCGTCAGGTTCTACCCGAGCCCGGACACATCTCGCAACCAACGATGGTCAGGCGCGCGTGACCCGATCGGCAGCCGTGCTAGCGTGCGCCCGTGCCACCGCGCCAGCGCCGAGCTCTGTCGATGCCGCGCGCGCCTGGGCGGATCTTCGCCGACGGCGCGCGGGCCAGCGCCGAGGCGCTGGTGGCCGCGCTGCGCGCGCCTCACCTCGATCACGACATCGCCGAGTCGCTGACCCACCCGTTCCACAGCTACCCGGCGCGGCTGCACCCGGCCACGGCGCGGCTCCTGGTCGAGCTGGTCGCCACCGGCGCCGGCCGCGACGGCCCGATCGTCGACCCGTTCTGCGGCTCGGGCACCTCGCTCGTCGAGGCCCGCGCCGCCGGCGTGCGGGCGATCGGCGTCGATCTGAACCCGCTCGCCGTGCTGGTCGCCCGCGCCAAGACGTGGACCGCGCCGGCGCGGCGCCGCAAGCAGCTGCACCAGGTCGGCCACGAGATCACCGGGCTCGTGCTGGCAGCCGGCAAGGCCGCCCGGCGCTCCGGCGCAGAGCCGGCCGCGATGCGCAAACCCGTGGGCTTCGATCCCAACGCGCGCAACCGCCGGCTGGCCAGCTGGTTCGCGCCGCACGTGCGCCGCGAGCTCGAGCTCCTCGCCGGACACCTCGACAACCTCGCCACCAGCGACCCCGAGCTCGCCGGCATCCTCACCGCCTGCCTGTCGGCGATCCTCTACAAGGTCTCGTCGCGCACCTCCGACACCGACGGCACCTGGGTCGATCGCAACGTGCCGCGCGGCGCCGCGGCGCGCCACTTCGCCCAGCGCGTCGAGCTCCTCACCGCCGGCCTCCACGACCTGGCGCGCACCCCGGGAGCGCCGCCCGAGGTCTTCGAGCGCGACGCGCGCCGGCTCGGCGACGTGGTCCCAGCCGGCAGCGCCGCGGGGGTCATCGCGTCTCCCCCGTACGCCGGCACCTACGACTACGCCGAGCACCAGCGCCTGCGGTTCGACTTCCTCGCGCTCCGCCACAGGGACCTCGACGCCGGCGAGATCGGCTCGCGCCGCAGCTTCGCGAACGACCCCGACGCCGGGCAGACCTGGCGCACCGCGCTCGCCGACGCGCTCGACGCCATCACCAGCGCGCTCGCCCCCGGCCGCCCGGCCGCGATCGTGATCGGCGACTCGATCGCAGGCAGCCGCGCGGTCTACGCGCTCGACGATCTACGCGGCGCCCTCACCGACGAGATCGTCCTCGAAGCCTGGGCGTCGCAGCAGCGCCCGATGCTCGGCGGCCGCGAGCAGCGCGCCTTCGGCGATCGCCCCAAGGCCGAGCACATCGTCCTCCTGCGCCGCCGGAGCTGACGGTTCCAGCGGTCCTCGTCATGCAGCGCGCTACTGCGGCGCCCACCATGGCCCCGCGAGCCGTGAGGGGACTGCTATGATGTCTTGGTGTCGAACGGAGACATGGCCATCGTCCTCAACCTCGGAACGATCCACGACGCAACCGAGCTCGAGCCTCCGTACGCCGAGGTCCGTGCGATCGCGGCCACGGTGCTCCTGGAGCGCAATCATGGCCCTCGCGAATGCGACCCGGCCGAGCTTCACCATGAGGAGCATCGCCGAATCGCGCAGCTCGTCCGGCGCGCGGTGACGCCGCGCGCCGATCTGACGTACGACGAACCCATCCAGGCGACGGAGGAGGCAGCCGAGGCCGTCGCGTTCTTAATCGCACGGCGGGTGTTGAACCGCATCGCTTACGCGAGATGCCGGACGCGAACGGGTGCAGACTACCGCCTGCGCCGTCCCGGTGCCGCCGATAGTGACTCGTATGAACGACTCGAGGTGAGCGGCATCGGCGGTGGCACCGAGCGCGCCGTCAGCCGCTTGCGCGAGAAGCTGACGCAACTGGCAGAATATCCCGAGGAACCGCCGGGCTTCGCGATCGTCACGAACTTCCGCGACGACCCGGTTGAGATCCTGGTCGGGAGGCATGCGCCGTGAACGTCTGGTTCCGCGACCGACGCTTCAAGGAAGCCGAGGCCAAGGCGATCGCGGCCGATCAGGCGGAGCGCCAGAACCAGCGCGACCTGGCGATGGCGCTCAACTACGAGGCAGCCGAAGGGTTCGCCAGCGTGGCGATCAGCGTCCCCGCCGACCATCCGAACACTCGCAGTGATCTCGCGATCTCGGCGGTGGTCAGCTTCGCGTGCGCCGGCCGCTACGACCAGGCGGTGCAGTTCGCGCGCCGCATGCTCGCCCAGCAGGGCATGCTCTCGCCGCGCGGCCGGGGCGAGCTGTCGAAGGCGCTTGCCGAGTACGAGCCGCTCGTGACACCGCTCCGGTTTCCCACGAAGCGGGCCCCGCGGAATCCATATCGCATGCGCAGCGACGTGCGTGACCGATTCGTGAGGCCTCCGTGATCCGCACCGTTCCAACGGGCGACCTGGGCTTGGACGTCCTGCTCGGCGGTGGCTGGCGCCTCGTGACGCGGCTACCCGGTCTGGCGTCCGCGACCGTCGTCGTACGTGGCGGCAGCGGCGCGGGCAAGACGCTCGTTGGCTTGCAAGTCGCGATCGAGCTGGCCCGTGCGCTCGAGGGTGACATCGCGGTGGCGTGCGTCGAGATCCTGCCGACCGAGTACGCCGCTCAGATCCGCGCGGCGCGCAGCAGCCTCGAAGAGTCGCGTGTTGTCGTCATGCCCACGAGCGTGAGTGACCGGCCGGCCGGCGTGGTGGCCAGCGCTGAGCACCCGCGGGTGTACATCGGGCTCCTGACCGATCTCGATCCCGAGGAGCCTGATCTCGTCGCGAGCCTTGCAACGCTCGAGCGCGATGTGAAGCGCGACGGCGGTAAGCCCGCCGTGTTCATCGTCGACTCGCTGATCGAGGGATACAGCATCGGTGCCAACGCGCCGCGGATCACGGCAGATGCGCTGATGAAGTTCGCCGCGCAGGGTGGCTACGGCCTCGTGCTCTGCGAGGAGCAGATCAATGACGCACCGTCGCCGTGGGCGTTCGCCGCCGACACGGTGCTCCAGCTCGGCGTCGAGTCGCGCGAGCGCGGCCGGTGGATCGAGGTGCGCAAGCATCGCTTCGGTCCATCCTCGACGGATCGTCACGAGCTCGACTTGAGCGCCGCTCTGCATCCCGAAGTCTTCCCGAACCCCAGTGCGTGGGCGTCGAAGACCGTTCTGTCAATCCTGCGATCGCATGGATGGCCATTTGTGGACGGCCGGCGCGATACGAGTGTGATTTTCGACCACGCCGGTCTCCCACTCAGGGAACCAATACAGTGCACATTCGCTTTCGTGACCAGCAGTGACGGCTCCGTCGCGCGGAACCTCGCCTTGGCGCTCCAACCTGCTCCCCCGGTTTCGGACTTCGATCTCGTCATCGAATTGGACGCACTGACTCATCAGGTCGAAGACCTGGTATCTGCAAGTTTCGACGTACGCTATGTCCCCGTTGCGCGCGGCCCGGCCCGCGCATTGCGTGCTCTCATCGACCGCTTCGGCGCAACGTTCGCCAAGCACGCGCGGCGACCCCGGCGTGTGTTGCTCGGTGACCTTGGCCCCGTGCTCGCTGGGGCGGATGCGCTTGTTTGGGTCGAAGCCGTCCGAGTCTTCGCCACGCTCGTGATCGAATCGGGCGCACAGATTCCGGTCGTCGCCTACGACGGCCAGCGTAGTGGCCCCTCTCGCTCCGTTCTGGTCGCGTACGCTGATGTTTGTATCGACGTGGACGTGGAGCCTACACACGTTGCTTTCACGATGATCCAGCGATGGCCGCGAACCACCGAGCGCAAATCTCCCAACCACCAGGTGTTGACGAACTACGGCAAGCGCGGGCCGTTGCACGCCCTCACTCGCGACGGCACCACAGAAGTGTGGTGAAGGTGGGTTATCAACGGCGTGACCGCGTGACAGTGGCGAATCCGCGTGGTCGTCATGCCAGGGGTGGCCGGGATTGTCGCGCCGGCCCTTGTTAGGAGCGTGGCGCGTCCTTGCGGAGGCGACGCTGCAGCGAGCTCCGGTAGATTCCGAGTCGGCGCGCCGCCTTCGAGACGTTGCCGTTACAGTCGGCGAGCACCCGCATGATGTGCTCCCACTCGGCGCGCGCCAAGGTCGGCGTGTCGTCGAGGTCCGGTTCGTCGGTGCTTGCTTCGAACCGCTGCAGGATTTCCTGGAACGTGATCGGTTTGAACACCACGACCTCGGCGCCGGCTCGTACCGCGGCCACGGCCACGGCCACCGACAGGTATCCGCTGCACAGCACCAACACCAGATCGGGCAGGTCGCGTTTGAGCTCGCGGATGAGATCGATGCCCGACGCGTTTCCTAGCCTGAGGTCCACGATCGCCAGGTCGGGATGCTCCGCGCGCGCGAGGTGCCGAGCGGTGGTCGCGTCGATCGCGGTGAAGACGTTGTGTTCGCGAGCGGCTCGCTTCCACGAGCGGAGGACCTGTTCGTCGTCGTCTACCACCAGGACGCTGCGAGGTGACCGTACCCTCTCGAGCCGCGGACGAGCGGGCTCCGGCGATAGCGCGTGACCAGGGTCATGCGATCCCATCAACCCGGGGGCAGATTCTTCTGAGAAGCCGGGAGCCAATCCTTGTGAGAGCCGACAGGTCATGGGTAGTAGGCGACGGGAAGGGGCTTTTACCGACACGTGTCGTTCGAAAATTTACGGAGCTGGTCCCGGCCTCCATTCCAGGCGCCTGGAGAACGCAGGATCTGCACGTCGTCGAGCTACCCGGCAGAAGCGTGCCGGATCAGTCGTGTAGACACGCAGGACCGCGACGCGGGTTGCAATTTGCTGGAATCGTTCGGATCCTGCGTGGATCTGGCCGGGACTTCCAGGAGCGATCCTCCCGTTTCAGGCAGACGGAAAATGATACCTATTGTAGGGTCAGGTAGGATATAGCCCCTACGATGGCCATGACGAAGCCAACGCGCAAAGGCGATCGGTTCGGCTCCGTGGTGATCGAGGGGCACGGAGGGGTTCGTGCGTTCTACGTTCCCTTCGATCCGGGGGCCGTCTGGGGCAGCGAGATGGTGACGTGGACCCATCCGCTGTTCGACGGCGAGAAGCGCAAGGGCTACCCGGCGCGGATCCAGATCGGCGACTACGCCTTCGACGGCTTCATCGGCTACCGCTGGAAGCGATTCTTCGTGCTCGTGGACGATCCGATGATCGCGGCGCTCGGGATCGACACTGGCGACGAGGTGTCCGCCGAGGTCTGGCCGCGTCCGCTCGCTGCACCCGCTCCCACGACGTCCGCTCGGTCGCCGGCTCGACGTGCACTGACCAGGCGCACCTCCACCGCACGCACGCGCAAGAAGTCCGCGCGCTGACTGACACGTTGGAGGCAGCCTGGGACAAGCAGCTCGTCTGCTTGCCACGCGGCGTCCGTGACGACTTCTTGATGTGCGGTGGCGCGGGCGCCGGTAGGTAGGGTCGGGGCGACTCGTGGTAGACCCAGGCGTCGTGGACACGGTGTTCTTCGAGGCCGCGGATGACCGCCACGCGCAGGTCATCGGGGGCGTGACCGCGCTCGAGCGGCGGATCCGTGACGTCGCCAGGCAGGGGGCGGGGCGCGCGATCGTCGCGGCGGCGCCGGTCGCGTTTCCCCGGCCGCTGCCGATCCCGGTCGAGTTCGTGCCGGAGGGGAGCCTGCCGCCCGAGGGTGCGCGGCGCGAGCGCGCGGACGTGATCGCCGGGGTCGAGCTGGGCGATGAAGCCGCGCGGCGGCGCGCCGAGTGGGCGCTGATCCGGCGGATGAACAAGTCGTTCGAGGGGCCGGTCGACGCGCTGATCAACTGGCGGTTCTCGATGCGGATCACGCGGCTCCTGGCCCGCCGCTCGCTGGCGGTGACGCCGAACCACGTGACGATCACCGCGATCGTCGTCGGGCTGATCGCGGCGCTCCTGGCGCGCCGCGCGGGGTACGCGGGGTTCGCGGCGGCCGGCGTGCTGCTCGAGGTGAACTCGATCCTCGACTCGTGCGACGGCGAGCTCGCGCGGCTGCGCTACCAGTACTCGAGGCTCGGCCAGTGGCTCGATAACCTGTCGGACGACCTCGTCGATAACCTGTTCATCGTCGCGGTGGGCGCCGGGCTCGGCGGCGTGTGGCTGGGGCTGGGGCTCGCCGCGGCCGGCGGGCGGATCCTGGTGGCCGTGACGACGTACCTCGATGTCTATCGCCGCACCGGGACCGGCGATGTGTTCGCGTTTCGCTGGTGGTTCGAGACCGGCAAGGCCACCGCCGATGACGTGTACGATCCGAGGTCGCCGGTCACCTGGCTGCGCTCGTTCGGCCGCCGCGACACGTACGTGTTCGTGTGGATGATCGTGCTCGTGGCCGGGTTTCCGCCGTGGGTGGTGTGCCACGGGCTGGTGATCGCCGCGGTCAATGTCTCGCTGCTGGTCCTGCACTTCACGGTGTTTCGTCATCGTCGCGCCGGCATCGCATAGTCCACGACACCGTAGGCGACGCGACCGGGCGCGGCCGGGCATGACGACGAGATCGGCGCCGCGAAGGCTCGCGCTGGCCTTATTTGCGCGCGGGCGTGGCCGGCGTGGCGGGCTGGGTCGGCGAGGTCGGCGGGCCGAGGGCCCGATCGCCGGCCAGCAGCTCGGGGTAGCGGAACGCGAACAGCGAGCAGGCGGCCACCGGCGCCGTCGCGCCCGGCTCCCCGCGCTGGACCGGCTCCATCTCGTCGATGGTCTTGAAGTACGCGAGCGCCTCGTCGTTGAACCCGGCGATCCCGCTGCCGCGGACGATCCGGCGGCTCGTGACCACGCCGTGGTCGTCGTGGCAGATCTTGAAGATCGCGTCGGCGGTCCTGTGCGGCGTCCGGGCGATCAGGGCGCGCGTGTGCTCGGACGGCGTGAGCTCGCGGTTGATCCACCAGCGCAGCACCGTCGGGAACCGGCCATCGCGGCGATCGGGAGCCGCGGCGCCCAGCGCGGCGATCTTGCCCTTGCGGAGCTCGAAGGCGATCACGGCGCCGGCCCGGCCGATCGCGGCGACCGGCGAGCCGGTGTCGAGCTTCGCGCGCGTGAGGTGCAAGCTCGCCAGGCAGGCCGCGAGCGCCCCGCGGTCGTCGCCGGTGACCGTGGTGGGCGCAGCGAACCGCGTGGTGCACGCCGGATCGTCCCACAGGATCGACCCGACCGCGACCCGGTCACCGAGGGCGGCGAGCAGGGAGGCTTGCGAGGCGAGGATCTCGTCCAGGCGATCCTGGGGCGAGGCCGCGGCGACCGAGGCGGCCCCGGCCAGGATGGCGAGCACGCGTAGCTTCATGGCACGACCGGTCTGACGGCCGGGACGCCGAAGGGGATGCCTGCCGGTCGTGCAGAGAACCGGGCAGGGAACCGGCGCTCACTCCCAGGCGATGTCCATCGAGTCGTCGTCACCGATGGCCTTCTCGAGCATCGCCAGGAGCTCGGGATCGGCCCCGTTGTCGGACAGGAGCTCGAGGGTATCGCGATCGATGAAGTAGTCCTGATCTTCGTCGTGTTCCTCCTCGAGCTGTTCGACGAGAAACGCGAGCTGCTTGTCGGTGATGTCTCCGATGGCATCGCCTGTGTCGATCCGGATCAACCGCGGCATCCTCTGAGTCTGCCCAGCCCGCGTGGCTCGGGTCAACCGCCCGCGCATGACAAGCCACCCGTGGCGAGTGCGGCACGGGCTCGCAGAGGGTCGCTGGCCCCAGGTCCGGGATCCCTGGAGAGCCGGGCGGGTACACCCCGGGGGTGCACGACAGTGGCACCGTGGCCCGGCGGGCGTCACGCCGAGAGCGGCGGGCACCCGGGCAGGGCTACTTGGCTTCGTCGCACCTGGCGACCGCGTCGAGATCGTCGGCCGACAGCGAGCAGTCGATCCGGCTCTTGGAGATCTTCTTCGTACAGGTCTCGAGGAAGTCGTTCGCGATGGCGCTCGACACCGCCTGCTTTTGCTTGGCGATCTCGGCCTTCATGGGGCCGGTGGCGGTCGCGCCGGCTTTCTTGAACTCGAGATCGACGAGACGATCTTGGAGCTGTCTGCACTGGTCCTCCGACGGCGCGGTCTTGCAGCCCGTCGCAAGCAGCACACCTCCCAGGATCCAGCGCTTCATCGGGGCATCGTATCACCGCGCGGGCAGCGTTTGGCGGATCGCCGCGATGCGCTTTTGGAGGGCGGGTGAGGGGCCGAGCGCCGCGGCGTCATCGAGGGTCGCGGCCGCCGTGCGGGGAGCCCCGTCCGCGGCCCAGGCCGCGGCGAGGTGTACGAGGATCTCGGGCTCGAGCGGGGCGAACCGCGCGGCCCGGTCGAGGGCACGCACCGCCGCCCGGGCATCGCCGCGTCGCAGCAAGAGCCACCCCCAACTATCGAGGATCTCCGGGTCTCCGGGGGCAAGCTCGCGGGCGTGCCGGAGGTAGTGCTCTGCGTCACCGAGCCGCCGGTTGGCATCGGCGAGCAGGTAGCCGGCGAGGTTGAGCGCGGCGACCAGGTCCGGCTTCTTGCGGATCAGCGGCTCGAGGAGCGCGAGGGCGCCGGTGACATCACCGGTGTGCTCCGCGAGGCGGGCGAGCGCCAGCACCGCGGCCGGGTGGTCGGTGGGGTCCACCCCGGCGCTGAGCGGGGCCAGGACGGCCTTGGCCTCGGACGGCTTGCCCAGGTCGGCGAGCGCCAGCGCCGCGGTCAGCGCGCGGTCGATCGACCTCGGCGACGACCTCGGGGGCGACCCCGGGGGCGACCCCGGCGACGACCTCGGCGGCGACCTCGACCCGGCGGGCTCGGGCTCGTCCGCCAAGGTCCCCGGGCCGCCGGGGTGGGCGCCGTGGGCGTCGTGCTCCGGCAGGGCCGCGGCGAGCGCGGCCGACGGGTTGCCCGCGGCGAGCGCGGCGGCGGCGATGAGCCGGTGTGCGTCGTCGGCGAACTTGCTGTCGTCGCCGACCGTGGCGAGCGTGGTCCGCACGGCGGCCCGGTCGCCGGCCGCGAGCTGGATCTCGGCGAGCGCGACCGCGCCCGCGTCGTGATCGATCGCGGCGATCCGCTGGGCGATCGCGCGCGCCTCGGCGAGCCGCCCGAGGCCGCGATCGAGCCGGGCGATCACGGCGAGCGCGTCGGCGTCGCTGCGATCATCGTCGAGCAGCGTCAGCAGATCGAGCGCCGCGGCTCGATCGTCGGCCTCGCACAGCAGCCAGAACAGCTCCTCGGCGATGTCGAGCGCCTGGCCGCTGCGGTCGAACGCGCTGCGGGTCTCGGCGATCGCCTCGTCGAGGTGGCCCTGGCGCCGGAGCGCGCGGGCGAGATCGAGCCGCGCGTCGATGTGGTCCGGGTCGCGCTCGAGCACCGCGCGCAGCTCCCTGGCCGCAGGCGCGAGCTCGCCGCGCATCGCGAACCGCACGGCGAGCCGGTAGTGGCCGTCGACCGAGGCCGGCACGTGCGCGAGCAGGATGCGCAGGGTCGCCTCGGCCGCCTCGGCCTTCTGCAGCTTCGCGAGCCCCAGGTAGGCGCGCTCGTCATCGGGCGACAGCTCGATCGCGCGCAGGTAGGCCGGCCGCGCCCTGGCCGGATCGCGCGCCGCGAGCAGGTCCGCCGAGACCAGCCAGACCTGCGGGTGATCCGGCCAGCGCTTCTGCGCCGCCGCGAGCGTGGCGAGCGCGGCCTCGGGGCGCTTGGCCTTCATCTGCATCCGCGCGAGCTCGACGGCCACCATCGGCTGGTCGGGTGCGGCGGCGGCCGCGTCGGTGAGCGCATCGGCGGCGGCCGCCCAGTCCCCCTCGTACGCGGCGAGCTTGCCGCTCAGGTAGTTCGCGTAGACGTCGCGCGGCAGGGGTGGCGGGGGCCCGACCGGGGCCGGCCGCGTGCATGCCGGCCAACCGCCCCCCCCGGCGATCGCGACGACGATCGCGAGGGTCACCCCACGGGGATTTCCTCGCGCCCGGGTGGTGCGCGGCCCCTGCCCCGCGCTCGATCGATCGCGCTCGGTCATCGCGGAGGGCGTCCGGGCGGCGGACATGGCTACAGGGGGATGTTGCCGTGCTTGCGGGGCGGGTTGGTCTGACGCTTGTTGGCAAGCGTACGCAGCGATCGGATGATCGTCCAGCGGGTGTCGCGCGGCCGAATGATCTCGTCGATATAGCCGAGCGACGCGGCCTTGTAGGGGTTGGCGAACCGCTCGCGGTACTCGTCGGTGAACCGCGCCCGCGCCTTGGCCCGCTCGGCCTCGTCGGGGATCTTGTCGAGCTCGCCGCGGAAGATGATGTTGACGGCGCCGTCGGGGCCCATCACGGCGATCTCGGCGGCGGGGTACGAGACGTTGACATCGGCGCGGATGTGCTTGGACGCCATGACGTCGTAGGCGCCGCCGTAGGCCTTGCGCGTGATCACGGTGATCTTGGGCACGGTGGCCTCGGCGAACGCGTAGAGCAGCTTGGCGCCGTGCTTGATGATGCCGCCGTACTCCTGGTTGGTGCCAGGCAAGAAGCCGGGCACGTCGACGAAGGTGATCAGCGGGATGTTGAAGCAATCGCAGAACCGGACGAACCGCGCGGCCTTGAGCGACGCGTCGATGTCGAGGCACCCGGCCAGGTGGCTCGGCTGGTTCGCGACGATGCCGGCGGGCCGGCCGTCGAACCGGGCGAACCCGCACACGATGTTCTTGGCGTAATCCTTGTGGACCTCGACGAAGTGGCCGTCGTCGATCACGCGCGTGATGATCTGCTTGATGTCGTAGGGCTTGTTCGACTCGACCGGGACGACCGAGTCGAGCGCGGGGTCGGCGCGATCGGCGGGATCCTGGGTCGGCCGGGTCGGGGGATCCTCGGCGTTGTTGTTCGGGAAGAAGCCGAGCAGCTCGCGGAGCCGCGCGATGGCGGCGAGCTCGTCGACCTCCGTGAAGTGCGAGACGCCGCTCCGGCTCGCGTGGGTCACCGCGCCGCCGAGCTGCTCCTTGGTCACCTCTTCATGGGTCACCGTGCGGATCACCTCGGGGCCGGTGATGAACATGTACGACGTGTGATCGACCATCAAGATGAAGTCGGTGATCGCCGGCGAGTACACCGCGCCGCCGGCGCATGGCCCCATGATCGCCGACAGCTGCGGGACGACGCCGCTGGCGAGGGTGTTGCGCAGGAAGATATCGGCGTAGCCGGCGAGCGACTCGACGCCCTCCTGGATCCGCGCGCCGCCCGAGTCGTTGAGCCCGACGATCGGGCAGCCGATCCGGGTCGCGAGATCCATCACCTTGCAGATCTTCTGCGCGTAGGCGCCCGACAACGAGCCGCCGAACACGGTGAAGTCCTGCGCGAACACGCAGATCGGCCGGCCGTCGACGGTGCCGTGGCCGGTCACCACGCCGTCTCCCAGGATCTTCTGGTCGGCCATGCCGAAGTCGGCGCAGCGGTGGGTGACGAACTTGTCGAGCTCGACGAAGCTGCCGTCGTCGACCAGCGCGGCGACGCGCTCGCGCGCGGTCAGCTTGCCGGCCTCGTGTTGCTTGTCGATGCGCGCCTTGCCGCCGGCGAGCGCGGCCTTCGCTTCCATCTCGGAGAGGCGCTGGATCGGATCACGGGAGCTCACGGTGCGGCGTACTGTAGGCGCCCGACGCAGCGCCGGCAACGCTCGCGCCTCGCGTTCTCCGGCTCTCCGACTCGCCGACCCGCCGGCCCGCCGGCCCTGCGCATCCCGCGCGTTCACGTGGAGAACGCGGACACGCGCGCTGCGCTACCGCGGGTCTGGGCTCCTCGCTCGGGGGACAGCGAACCACCGGCGAGCGAACGACCTCCAGACCCAACACTCAACCCGGCCTGCCCTCGAAGCCGCACCTGTGGAAGCTACCTCGCTCGAAACCCAGCCCGCGTCGCTCCGCTGCGCGTTGGCGTTCCATGTGCTCCCCCCGCGCGTCCCCGCGCACCCCACGCGTTCACGCGGAGAACACGGACCCGGCCACTACATAGTAGGTCCGAGGAGGAACTCCACGCGTGGCAGCCGCGCGGGCCACGCTCAAGCACGGCGTTCGCGACGAGCAGGACCCCAGGGTGGCAGCCGCGCGGGCCACGCTCAAGCGCGGGAGGCGCGCGTTACTTCGGTTCGGCCGCGGGCTTGGTCGTGGCGGTGTGGATGCACGCCCGCGTGACCGCGAAGGCGAGGAACGCCATCATGAGCGCGCCGATGACCAGCATCCATGGCTTGAGCGGGGCCCGCTTCGGCCGCGGCCCGGGCTGCGCCGCGACCCTTGGCATCATCGGCCGGTCGTACATGGCCTGCCCGGGGCCGCCCATGGGGAGCTGCGGAGGCCTCCCCCAGTCGGGATAGTGGCCGGGTGGCATCTGCTGCATCGCCGGCGGTGGCGGCATCGGTGGTGGGGGCGCAGCCATGATCGGCGAAGGGGGCGCAGCCATCATCGGTGGCGGTCTCATCATCGGTGGTGGGGGCGCGGCCATGATCGGCGGCGCGGCCATGATCGGCGGGGGCATCATCATCGGCGGTGGCGGCATCGCCAGCGGTGGTAGCGGTGCCATCATCGGGGGCTGCGGGGCTTGAAGGGATTGCGGCGGTTGAAGGGGTTGCGGCGGTTGAAGGGGCTGCGGGGGTAATGGCAGCGGCTGGATCATCGGCTGCGGGGGATGCGTCATCGAGCTTGAGCCCGGCGGGGGTGGAAAGGCCGGGACGCCGCGACCGCTGCGATCGTGCACGGTGCCGGGAGCCGGGGTATGCCCCAGCGGGCCCGGGGTCAGGTCGCGCGAACGGGGTGGCGGGTGCGCGGCGGGCATCGGCGGTGGCTGCGTCGCTCCCCGCCGCGACGCCGAGCGCTCGGGGGTCGGCGTGCGCCGGCCGGATGGCGCGACCAGCCGGGTGGCTTCATCGGCCTCGAACGGTGGCGCCGAGAGGTCGTCCTTGGCGTAGGTCGGGGCGTCTTCGATCGCCAGGGGATCGTTTGCGCGCGTCGGCTCGTCGGGCGGTTCGTCGATCATGCGCTGGGGGTGCAGGCCCGGCAGCGGCGGGTCCACCATCTGGGTCAGCTCGCCGGACTCGCGCGGGGCGTTCGACCTGAGGAACATCATCTGATCGCGCGACAGCTGCGCCTGGCGCGTCTCCTCCTCCTCGAACCGATCGATCACCTGACGCGCGCGCGCGACGCTCATGGCGTCCTTGTCGCGCGCCTGGAACTCGTCGGCGGTGTGGATCCGGATCACGGTCGCCTCGCCGTCGAACTCGACCCGCGGCGGGGTCGGGAGGATCTGCTGGGAGCTCTGGCGCTCGACCTCTTCGGCGGTGTCGATGATCTTGGCGAGCTCGGTGGCCGGATCGCCCACGGTGACGTCGAGCGCGTAGCGCAGCGTCCGCAGCTTGGCGCCGAGCTGACCGGCGGTCGGGCGGCCGCGCGGGTCGCGCGCGAGCGCCGACATGATCAGGGCGTCGATCTCGGACGTGAGCCGGCTGTCCAGCTCACGCGGCCTGGGCACCTGGACCTCGCGCACCGCCCGCAGCGCCTCGAGGTCGCCGAGGCCGGAGAACAAGCGGCGGCTGGTCACCAGCTCCCACAGCAAGATCCCGACGGAGAACACGTCGCTGCGCGGCTCGAGGTGCTCGTTGCGCGCCTGCTCCGGCGAGATGTACGCGAACTTGCCGCGCACCGCGCCGTGGCTGGTGGCCTCCTGTTCGGCGCGCTTGGCGATGCCGAAGTCGGTGAGCTTGACCTCTCCCGCGCGCGACAGGAGGACGTTCGACGGCGACACGTCGCGATGCACGAGCGACATCGACTTGCCGTCGGGAGCTCGCGCCGTGTGGGCGTGCTCGAGCGCCTCGCAGATCTCGGCGGCGACGTGCAGCGCCAGATCGAACGGCATGCGCCGCCGCCGGACCTCGAGGCCGCGCTGGACGGCGCCGAGATCCTTGCCGTCGACGTACTCCATCACGAGGAAGTACTTGCCGTCGTCGCCGAGGCCGACGTCGAAGATCTGCACGATGTTGCGGTGCTTGAGCAGCGACAGCACCTTGGCCTCGGCGATCAGGAGCTCGACGAACCGCTTGTCCTGCGCGAGGTGCGGCAGGATCCGCTTGATCGCCACGGGCTTCTCGAAGCCGCCCGCCGCCACGGCCTTGCCGCGGAAGATCTCGGCCATCCCGCCCACGCCGATACGATCGAGGAGCTCGTACCGCGTCACGTGGCCCAAATCTAGCACGCCGGCCCTGGTCGGGGTCGGGGTGTCTCGTCGGAAGCCGTGTACGATGGCGATTGTGCACGAGATCGTGGCCCTGCTCGACGCGGCCCTGGCGGCCGGGCTGGGCTCGGCCATGGCGCTGTCGATCGGCGACGGCGGCGTCGAGCAGGAGCGGCTGGTCCGGGGCGTGACGCGCCGGCTGCCGTCCCCCGGCGAGCCGATCGACGACGATGTGGCGTTCGACCTGGCCTCGCTGACCAAGCCGATGGCGACCGTGGCGCTGGCCATGGTGCTGGCCGGCGATGGCGCGCTCGACCTCGACGCCCCGGTCCGGCGCTGGCTGCCCGACGCGGCGACGACCGGGACGGTGCGCCAGCTGCTCGGCCACGCGGCCGGCTGCGCCGCGCACGTCGAGTTCTTTCGCACGCTGCGCACGGGTGTGCACCCGGCCCCGTACGCCGAGCTGATCGCGCTGGCGGCCGGGCACCCGGCGACGGCGCCCGGCGTGACCACCGTGTACAGCGACCTCGGCTACCTCATGCTCGGGGCGGTCCTCGAGCGGGCGTCCGGGATGCCGCTCGACCTGGCGTTTCGCTCACAGGTGGCCGAGCCGCTGGGCCTCGGCGCGACGGGCTATCCGGGCACGGCGGCGCTGCCGCGCGTGGTCGCGACCGAGCAGGATGATCGCGGCCTGGTCTCGGGCCTCGTACACGACGAGAATGCCTATTTCGGCGGCGGCGTATGCGGTCACGCGGGGCTGTTCGCGCCGATCGGCGACGTCGCGACGTTCGCCGCGGCCCTCGTCGAGACGGTGGCCGGCCGCGCGCGGGGCCGGTGGCGCCCAGACATTGTGCGGCACTTCATCGGCTCTGCCGCGGCCCCGGACACGACCTGGCGGCTGGGCTGGGATACCCCGTCCTTGGCCCCCGGGGTCTCGCATGCCGGCGATCGATGGCCGCGCGCCGGGGCCATCGGGCACACCGGGTTCACCGGGACGTCGCTGTGGCTCGATCTGCCACGCGGGCGCTGGGTCGCGCTCCTCACCAACCGCGTGCATCCGACGCGCCATGGCACGGCGGATCCGATCAAGGCGCTGCGCCGATCGGTCGGCGACGCCGTGGTCGCGCTGCTCGATCGTCACTGACGTCACGGGCTGCTTCCGCGGATGCTTCGCGGACCCGTTGGCCGACTCGTTCGCGGACCCGTTCGCCGACTCGTTCGCGGACCCGTTGGCCGACTCGTTCGCGGACCCGTTCGCCGACTTCCTCGTTAACACTCGCGTTGACTCCCCGATTGACTCCCTCATTGAATCGTCACGCCCAGGCGTGGGCCGTTGCCGCTCCCCAACTCGGCGGTCGCGCCGTGAGCGAGCACGACCGACGCCTTGCTCCGGTACTCGCTTGACGAGGCACGCGTGACCCAGTCGATGTCGAGGTGCGAGTCGTCGGACGTGCAGACGTTGATCTCGTCCTGGTGGTCGGGGACCTTCTCGCTCACCGACGCGCAACGGTGATCGCCGGCGACGATCACGTCGTGCGTGCGCGTGGTCGCGCCGGTGTGCACCACGAAGCGAATGTTGAGCGAGGCCGGCGGCGCGGGAGGTGCCGGGAGCGCCGGAGCCGCCGGAGCCGCCGGAGCCGCCGGGGCTGCGTGGCGTGGTGGTTCTGCGAGGGCAGGGCCGCACAACAAGAGGAGCATGGAGGCAGATGCCGCGAAGAGCTTCATGCGCCGAGGCACAGCAAGCCGCGCGCCACGCGACGGCGCGGGTGTCTCGTCTGCTTTGTCCTGGTTCGCCGGGGCTCGCCCTGGTTCGTCGGGGCTCGTTCTCGGTCGGCCCTTCCACGACAAGCTCCGAGAATCGCGAGACCTTGATGGGGGCGATGCCTCCCTGGCCGCGCGGCCAGGCGGGCCTGCCGGTGGTCCAGGGTCCATCGCGGGCCGGTGGGCCACCGTCAATCGGTCAACCTGCCGTGGCTTCGTCGCTGTCAAATCGGCAGGGAGCCGCGTGTGCCGGCTACTTGCGGCCGTTCTTGCGCCTGGCCGACTTGCTCGACTTGAGCTCGGGCCGCGGATCGGACCCGGGCGAGCCGAACATGCTGTCGACGCCGCGCTGCGAGCACGCCCAGATCGAGACCAGGATCGCGAGGTCCGCGAGGGCGCGCCGGCTCATGGAGGCGGGGATCACCAGGCCGTAGGTCTCGGACACGAAGCGCATGTCGCGCAGCACGCGCCCGACCTCGTCGCGGCTGATGTCGCCGTGCCAGTACACGACCCGGGTGAGCAGCAGCTCCTGGTGGCGGCGCAGGAACTCCCCCATCGACAGCGGCTCGGCGATGCGCACCGACGGCGGCTTGCAGATCTCGAGCAGGTCCTCGAGGTACTCGTTCCAGTGGCGCGCGAGCCGGCGGTTCTCGGGCCGGCGCAAGAACTTCACGCGCTCGACCGAGAAGTCGGCCTTGACCGTGGTGCGAAACCGCGGCGAGACCGCCATCATGTCGTACAAGATCGGCGGGTTGTCCTTGGCGTAGTCGGTGTCGTGGTACCGCCACCAGTTGCGCAGCTGCGGCCACGTGCAGACCGACAGCAGCGGATCGTCCTGCGAATCGACGACCACGAACCGGCGATCTTCGGACCTGAGCACGGTGATCCAGTGCGACCACTCGTCGACGCACAGCAGCACGGGCGTCTGCTCGCGGAGGTACTTCACGAGCAGCTTGCGCGCCTGTTCGGGCTCGGCGCTGCGCTCGAGGACCAGGTCACACTCGAAGGCGCGCGCGGCGCGGGCGAGCTGGATCTCGTTGGTTCCCGACCACCAGTGCGTGCGCGCGGTCGACGAGATCTGGTTCACATCCACCATGCGGCCGAGCGCGAGCAACGCGTGCTTGAGCGCAAACGGACCACACGTCCATTCGTTCGGTTGGGGATAGAACCCCGGTCCTGTAAGGCCCTCCACCACGGCCTGCACTGTAGCACTGCCGCGCTGCGTCGAGGAGCTCCCCTGGGGGCCAGCGGCTAAATTAGCGAGGTAATCTCAGGTAGTTACTTGCCCAGTGGGCCACCGCCAGCGCCGTCCGACTTGCACCGACTCCCGGGGGTGCGCCTCGATCATACTACACCAGCGCACCAGGGTCCGGACGTGTCGCGAGGCCGCCGCGGCCCGCCGGACCGCACCGGCCAGGAAGCCGCGCTGCCGCTCGAAGTGCTCCGGCGTCCATGCAATGTCGGACACATCGAAGCTGGTCTGGTTCGAGCTTGCCCAGCGCTCGAGCCAGGCGACCAGCTCGCGCTCCCAACGCGCCTCGGCCTCCGCCGCGGCCGCTGCCGCGACCTCGCGCACCAGCTCGGCCGCGACCTCGCGCGACACCAGCAGCTCGGCGCCCGGCCCCAGCCGGCGGTTGGAGAACACGACCATACCGCCAGTGTAGCTGGGGCCTCTGACAGTCGTGTGACAGCGGGGTGCCCTGGCCGCGACGCTCGTCCGGCCATCGGACGGAAATCGCGGTCCAGTGGCCTTGCCTCCAAATAGCCCCGTTGCCTACAAATTCGGGCGGCTGCCTGTAAAATCACGAGCTGCAAGCTCCTGGACGGGAAGCGGAATTGTTCCGCTAGCCTGTGTAGGATCGGCTCGTCCAATGAACGTGCTCCTCACCGAGCCTCAGGTCGAGAAACTTGTGCAGAGATATCTGCTCGAGATGGCTCGGTACGAGCGGACGGCGGCGGTCGTCGCGGAGCGTCTACGGCGGGAGCTTCGTGCAGAAGCTCAGCTGCGCTATCTGCTGGCGTTTCGCGCCAAGCACCCCGAAGATCTCCGAGTGAAGCTCCTCCGCAAGGCGAAGGAGGGGAAGGCCGAGTACTCCTACGACCGCCTCAACGAGGGACTGAACGACGTCGTGACGGATCTTGCTGGATGCCGCGTCATCGTCTACTCGCCTCCCGATCGCCTGCGTGTCTCCACCCTCGTCCGCCGAATTTTTCGCAGGCCCGATCGATCCGACGCCGACGCCAGAAGGATCTCGATAACGGCTACGAAGCCCACCACTTCCTCGTGCTCGCTCCCGACGACGAACTCGCGACTCGTGGTGCGATCTGTGAGGTCCAGATCGCCACGGTCGCTGCGCACTTGTTCAATGAACTCGAGCACGACATCAGCTACAAAGTTCACGGGCATGCTGTCACCGACGACGAGAAGCGCTTCTTGCGAAGCGTGCTGGGCTCCACCCGCGCGCTCGACCACATGGTCGATTTATTGCTAGCTGAACGAGCGCGTGGCGAAGCGAAGCAGACCCGTCTTGACGACGCCAGCGAGTTGCGCGTTACCCTCGAACGACAGGCTGACCGACCGCTGACGGGTGACTTTGCACGGCTGTTCCGGATGCTCGAAGCGATCCTCGAGCCTCTCAACGCGGCCGCACTCGAGCGCCTGGGCACCTTCCGCGACATCTTCGAGCGCGGAGGCAAGCTGGTGACGGAACTTGGGATCGATGTCGACGATGTTACCTGCTATGCTTTGGGCATCTTGCCGGACTACGTCGACGAGTTCGCCATGATGGCAGGTCACTGGAAGGGGCCCATCAGTCCCCTGCGACGAGCGATCGAGCAGGGCGTCGCCAAGTTGCGCGCAGGGGTGATGAGATGAACGAGGCTCGCCCGCAGATAGCTGTTCACGATCTGGTGTCCGCCCTCGAGCGCTTCGGCGGGAGGTACGAGGCGATCGACGTCTTTGCCAACGACATCGTCGAGCTGTCGCAGTGGGCGGCTACTCGCCCGCTTCCGCCCCACATTCAAGCCGTCAACGCCGAGGGCACGGTCTTCGTCGTGCGGCATGGGACCCAGAGCTACCGCCTCGAGATCTTTCCGGCCGAGGGTGTCGCGCGCCTCTCGAGGTGGCTGGGCGCTGCGCCCAACCAAGTCAGCAGTGCAATCGCTGGCGGGGCCCTTGGGGCGGCGATCGCCGCCGCACTTGACAAGAAGGGCGGCGACGGGTGGATCGGCGGCCTTCTGCTAGGTCTACTCATGGGTGCAGCGGTCGGAGGAAGCGGCAACGCCAGTACAGCGCCCCATCGCGTTTTTGCGCTCGTCTTCGACGCAGCTGCGAAGGACTGGCTCCCGTACGACGGTGGGCTGCTACGATGGATGAAAGAGCGCCTGACGGTACAGCCGGCTTGACCGTTACGTGCGGTTGTCGATCTGTCCACGAAGGGCTCAAATTAGGACACCACCGAGGTAACGCTGGTGTCCGCCGGCCCGCTTTTCATCGGGCTCTCGGCTGCCATCGCGGATCGCTCCGTAGCGGAGCTGATGCTGATCGTACCCTTGGTGCCGATCATGTGCCTCCTGTCGCCGCTGGGTCTGCTCGTGGGGATCCCGGGGGTGCTGATTGGCATCGGACCAGAATGGGGACCCTGGGATGGGCGGCTCCTGTCATCGGCCGCCGATCAGTCCGGGTGAAGCGGCTCGCGAGCTATGCCGATCTCATGGGGCCGCTCTCGCGCGCCTACACGGATGCAGCCCACACGCCGAAGGCACTGCTTCAGCCCACATCGAGCGTGATCCTGCCGCGCTCATGTTGTGAGGGCACAAGCTTCGCGATGACCTCGTGCTGTGCGCGAACGAACCGGGCGGTCGTCCGTCCTCGGATCCGAAGACGAACGACGAGGATGCGCACGAGGGTGCCGGAGGAGACGAACGCCCGAGCGACAGTCAGGCCGCCTCGACCGTGTCCTCTAGGTACGAGCGACGAGGAAGTCCTCGCCGCTCGCGGGCCGGAGGCCATCCGTTCTGCCGGCGAAGTAGCGATCAGCGAGACTCGTACCTGATATGCGCTTCGTCTCCTGGAAGCCAGCCTCGCGGGCCATCGCGAGGATCTCCGCGGGCCGGAAGAGCGTAGCGAATGGCGTGCCCGATGCCGCCGCCCCCTTCTGCGCCCAGGCAAACATCTGGCGGTCTTCCGGTTCGAGGAGATCTATGGGTAACAGGAACGTCATCGCGAGCGTCGAGCCGGGCGCCTGCTTCGCGATCTGGCGCAGCGTGTCGGCCGTGGTCTCCCTGGAGAGATACATGGTGACGCCGGTAGACGCGATCACCGCAGGCCTACCCGCGTCGAAGCCCGCTGCCAGGAGCTGTTTCCACCACGAGGCGCCCGCTTCGAAGTCAACCGACACGAGGTGCAACCAGTCCGGAATACCCAGGCCGAGCTCGATGAGGCGCCGCTGTTTCCATGCCTGCGGGCCAGGGCGGTCGACCTCGAACACTTGAAGGCGCGAGGCAATCGCCGGCCTTCGTTGCGCGAACGTATCGAGGCCGCCGCCGAGTAGCACGTACTGGCCGATGCCAAGGCCGGCCTGCTCGACCACGAGATCCTCGATGAAACGTGCGCGCGCCACGATCGACGCGCGAAGCCGGCGCGTCCTTTGCAAATGCATGTCTGGGCGGTCGCGCCAGTCTTCGCCCGGCGCCGCGAGCGCGAGCCCGATCTCGTCCTCGAGCACGTGTGGCGGCGGATCGACCTGGACGTGCAGCGCGCGCCAGAGGGCGGTGCGCACTGCGGTGGCATCAGGTCTGGGGAACTCCTCGCCATCCATGCTTGGCCTCGCGTCCCGTCGAACGCCGTCATCATACCATGCGTCCTGCGACGCGCTCCCGAGTCGGGCGTCGTGCGTGGAAGCGGCTTCGATCCGGCCCACGTAGCGGGCGTGCCTCCCTCATCCCAGGTGGTGGTCGACGTCGGATTCGGACCAGGTGTAGAACCAGCGCGCACCGTCGAAGTACACGGCTTCGTAGGGCGAGCCGTCCGGGAGCATGACGTTGAGGACCTTGGCGTTGCGTGCGACGAACCCGCGCCTCCACATGTCGCGAGTCGTGGCGTCGGCGCGCGTCAGCTTGAGCTCGACGGTATCGCAATCTTTCGCAGAGGCGGCGATCGCGGTCAGTGCGCTCGACCAGGCTCGCCGCGGCGCGAGCAGATCGATCACGCACAGGCGACGACCGACGCGCTCGAGCGCGCACGCGGCGATCGGCCGTCCCCGCTCGAGCACGACGAACGGACGTTGTCGCTGGGACGGCGAGCGGCGGAAGCGCCAATCGTAGAACTCGGCGTCGCGGACGGTCGCGATCCCGAGCTCGGAGCGTGTTTGCTCCCAGATCCTGTCGACCCGCGCGTCGCGCTCGCGGAACGGATCGAGCGCGAGGCCGCGGCTTCGTGGTTGCAGCACCCGGCGCACCGCGAAGTCGAGCCGGGGCGACAGCCGGAGCGCCGCCGCGCCGACGGGCCGGGCGTAGCGCACCACCTGCACGACGTCGTGGGTGCGGTGCTGCGCCAGCGGCGTGACGTTCCCAGGGGCTTCAACGCTCGCGAGAAATGACCCACCCCTGCTCGTGAGAAGAGACCCGGCCTGCGATGTCGGATCGCGGAACGAGTTGCGAACGTAGCTGCCGGTCGTGAAGCTCCCTGGCGATGAACGCCCGA
>Ga0308175_100000136_pt1 | contig 56323 bp, 46 predicted proteins | sample PhyCR1_3_FD_203893 | JGI IMG/M metagenome (GOLD analysis project Ga0308175, IMG submission 203893) | Soil microbial communities from UC Gill Tract Community Farm, Albany, California, United States - DLSLS.C.R1 | ecosystem: Environmental > Terrestrial > Soil > Agricultural land | place: USA...
TGCAAACACTGTTAGCGTGGCATCAAGGTCGATCGTCGCTGAACTCAAACGTCCAAGGTTCCGAATGATAAGTTTCATTGGTAGACCGTTCTATAATTCGATCGGATCCCGGGGATTAGAAGCCAAGTGTTCCTCAAGCACAACTGCCCTGATGTTCATCGTAACCGAGCGTAAAGTAAGTGACCGTAACCGAGTCATGCGAGAATTGTACCAACAGGACACGGTCTCGACAACTTAGCACCGGCAAACTATGGACGAACTGCTTCGATGAAGGTACCAGGCCGGAAAAATGGCGTAAAATCGACATGTTACCGGCGCGAACACCTCGCTTCCGCCGACACTAACTTGACCCGGTGAAGGTCGAACCAGCTGGCTCGCATCGTTGTACCAGGGTGCCGAGACGCTCGTGATGCAGCCTCTGACCGCAAGCCGGCAAAAATGGCACTCCACCAGGTTTAGTGGGTGGATCCGGGCCAATGAAATCTCACGTTGAACTCCGCAGCAAATTTGGGTCTCCTCAAGGTTTCGTGGGCAGCGAGATCGCGCACGTCCGGCCGCACCCGACCATCGCGCAACGCACCGTCGGCGAAGTATTCGCCCTCGAGCGCGCACGGCTGTTGGCCCTTCCCGAGCCACTCCCCGAGACCACGCGCATCGAGCCGATCAAGTCCGACTCGCAGGCGTTCATCCATCTCGACACGAATCGCTACTCAGTGCCCAGCGAGTACGCGTCACGCATCGTCACGCGCGTCGTCGATGATCGCACGGTCCGGCTCGTCGACGGCAAACAGCTCGTTGCCGAGCATTCGCGGTCCTAGGGACGCCGGCAGATCTTCGAGAAGCCCGAACATCGGGCGCCCCTGCTCGACGAACGTCGCGCGGCGCGCAACCTCAAGGGCTGCGACCGCATCCGCGCCGTGGTCCCCTCGTTTGACCGCATCGTCGAGCGCTGGGACGTCGCGGGCTCGAGCCTGGGCTATCGCGTTGCGCGTGCCATCAAGCTGCTCGACCTCTACGGCGACCACGTGTTCGGGGCCGCCGCCGCGGACCTAATCGCGAGTGGCCTGTCCGACGTCGGCGCGCTCGCCGTCGCCTGCGAGAAGCACCGCAAGGGCCTGGGACGGCTGGTGCCGCTCACGCTCGTGCTGCCTGACCACCTCGACGACGCCGACGTCATTCCGCACGACCTGGAATCCTACGATGAGTGACAGCGACCTCGGCGAGCGGCTTCGCCGGCTCGGGCTCCGCGTCGACCACGCGCAGCTCGCCGCATTCCTTACCCATGTTCACAAGAGCCACCTCGGCCCGACCGAGACGCTCGAGCAACTCGCCGATCTCGAGGAACGGTCACGGGTCGCAGTCAACCTCGCCCGACGGACACGGTTCGCCTGCCTCGGGTCGTTCAAGACCCTCGACCGCTTCGACTGGGATCACCCCGAGAAGATCGACCGTTCATTGATCGAGCGCCTCTTCGAGCTCGAGTTCGTCGACCGCGGCGAGAACGCCCTGCTCAAGGGCGGCAGCGGGCTCGGCAAGACGATGATCGCCCTCAACCTCGGCCAAGCCGCACTCGCGGCCGGCTTCACCGTCCGGTTCGCCACGCTCGCCGCCGCACTCGCGGACCTGCTCGCCCAGGAATCTCTGCCTGCCTTTGAGCGCCGCATTCGCCGCTACACCAGCCCCGATCTCTTGATCCTCGACGAGCTTGGTTATTTGCCCTGCGACTCCCGAGCCGCGGAATTACTCTACAACGTCATCAGCCGCCGCCACGAGCAGCGTTCCACGATCATCTCGACGAACCTGCCGTTCAAGCAGTGGGGCACCACGTTCCCGGGTGCCGCATGTGTCGTCGCGCTCGTCGACCGGTTTGCTCAGCACTGCCACCGTGTCGAGATCCTCGGCGAATCCTGGCGCGACAAGCATCGCCTCGATACCGATCGCCCGGACCCACCGCCGAGCCGGTCGCGCCGCAGGCGGACCTGATCCGTCGGCCGGTCGAATCGGACCGCGAGAATCAGCGGGGCTGGTTGATCAACTCGGCGGTCGGACCGCGAACCAGTGATCGGCTCGACCGTCAAATCCCTACGGAAATTCTCCGCCATCAACAACTACATGGCGCAGGCCCTCGAGGGCGCGCCGCCAGCAGCCCCGAGAAGATCTCATCCAGGCGCTGCTGGACAATGGCGTGCGCGAGGGTCTGCTGTCCGTGAGCGACGCAGTCGACTTCTGCCGGCTGCTGCTGGTGGCGGGCAACGAGACGATCACCAACCTGCTGGGCAACGGCATGCCCTCTCTTGAGCTCTCCCGAGCAGCTCGACCGGCTGGTCCGCGAGCCTGCGCTGATTCCAACGCGGTGGAGGAGATGCTGCGCTACGACTCGGCCGTGCAGGCGCTGTTTCGCAAGACGACGCAGGAGGTGGAGGTGGCAGGCGTGCGCATCACCGCGGGGGCCAGTGTCCTCTTGCTGTTCGGCTCGGCCAACCGCGACCCGCACAAGTTCCAGGAGCCGGCTCGGTTCGACGTGACGCGCAACGTCGCGGGACAGGTCGCTTTCGGCCATGGCATCCACTTCTGCCTCGGGGCGCCCCTGGCGCGGCTGGAGGCCAAGGTGGTGCTGGAGGAGCTGCTCACGTCGGAGCGGTGGCTGTCGCTGGTGCCGGGCCAGCCCTGGCGCAACCTGGATCACTTCATCCTTCGGGGCCTCACGTCGCTGCGGGTCCGCGTGGAACCCGCGGCGGGGGTGCGCGAGCGCGTCATGGCGTGGGCGGAAGCGGAGGTCGCGCGATCGGGCGAGCTCGTGCGCCAGGTCGTCAGGCGCGTGCGATGCGCGGGGCCCAGCGATCCTTGAGCCGCAGGAGCGGCCCCTCGAGGATCGCGTAGCTCAGGCGGGCCAGCACGAACGACGCGGCGATACACGTCGCGACAAACGCGAGATCCTTCCACCACGTCTCGAGGGTGCCGTGGGCGACGAGCCACGATCGCGCGTAGTAGAGGATGGCGACCTTGAGCAGGGGGTGAAACACGTACGCCGCGTAGCTGTACTTGCCGGCGGCGCCAAGGACCCTGTTCATCGCCCAGCGCGGGCGCGTCCGGGTCTCGTCGAGCGCGATCCGCGCGATGCCGACCGCGAACAGGATCGCCAGGATCGAGTAGCCGACCGTCTCCACGAAGGTCTGGAAGCGCGACAGGCCGTGCGCGTACGCCATGATCGCGACGAGCATCGCGGCCGCGGTGGCGCCGACCCGCAGGTGGTAACGTACGGGCAGCGTGCTGCGCGCGGCCATCGCGGATCGCGATCGCGACGAGCGCGCCCAATGCGAGCGCATCGGCGCGCGTGATCGTCGACATGTACAACCACTGCGGATTCACACCGCGCGCATGGATCACGAAACGCGCAATCCCGGAGATCGCGATCAGCGCGATGCACGCCCAGGCCAAGCCGCGAGCGCCGAGCTTTCTGACCGCGAGCGGCCACCCGAGATAGAATTGCTCCTCGACGGCGAGCGACCAGAAGTGCCCGAAGCCGTTCACGCTGGGCATCACGAGGTCGGTCCAGTTCGAGACGTACAGCCAGAAGCCGATCGCGATCTCGAAGGGCACCGCGGTGTCGGGCAGGAAGCGCGGCAGGATCGCGAAGCGCGTGAAGAGGACGAGGTAGTAGAGCGGGAGATCCGCACGATCCGGCGAATGTAGAAGTCGCGGAAGAAGCGCGGTTTGCCACGCTCGTCGAGCAGGATGCCGGTGATCAGGAAACCCGACAGGACGAAGAACAGCTGGACGCCGATCCACCCGGCGTCGGTAGCGAACACCTAGACCTTCCCGAAGAACGACTCGCGATGTTCGAGGATCGTCAGGTTGTGGAGCATGACGAGCAGGATGGCGACCCCGCGCACGCCATCCAGCGCTGGATAGACCAGCGCGGGATGGCGTCCGGATGGGTTCGACTGGCGACTCGCTCGCGTCGGCCACGAGCGCGTTCATCGCATGAGGACGCGCAGGATGCATCACCCACGGTGACGACATGTACGCCAGGTCAGCTCGGTCTCAGCGGTCGAGTCACGACTCGCAAGCGTCGAAGATCGTGTGGCTCAGCCGCAACTGGCGCTTCCTCGTGGATTGCGACATGCGACTCGCCGGGTGGCTCAGCGGCGCTGGGCCTGGCACCAGTCGATGATCGTGGCGGCGGCCTCGGGGCGGGCGAGGGCCTTCATCCGGGCGCCCATCTCGGCGCGGCGGACGGGGTCGGTGACGAGCGGGCGAAGCGCGTCGGCGAGCGTTTCGGGTGTGAGCTCGGACTGCTTGAACATGAGGGCGGCGCCGGCGTCGGCCATCTGCCGGGCGTTCTGCTCCTGGTGGTTGTCGGCGGCGAACGGGTAGGGGATGAAGGCGGCGGGCTTGCCGGCGATCGCCAGCTCGGCGACGGTGGTCGCGCCGGCGCGGCCGATGATCAGGTCGGCCTGGTGATAGGCGCTCGCCATGTCCTTGATGAACGGCTGGCAGTCGGCGGCGACGCCGGCGTCGGCGTAGCGCTTGCGGGTGGGCTCGAGGCCCTTGTCGCCGGTCTGGTGGACGATCGCGAGCGGGAAGGTCCTGGCGAGGGCGATCAGGGCTTCGGCGGCGAGGTCGTTGACGGCGACGGCGCCGAGCGAGCCGCCGCTGACGAGGATGTGCACGCGGTCGTCGGCGGCCGCCTGGCCGGTGATCGGTGCAGAGGTCGGGTTGTCGGGCACGTCGAGGAGCTTGTGGAGGAGATCGCGGCGGACGGGGTTGCCGCTGACGACGGTCTTCTTGGCGCCGAAGAACCGGCGGGCGCCGTCGAACGAGACGAACACGGCGCGCGCGACGCGGCCGAGGATCTTGTTGGTGAGGCCGGGGATCGAGTTCTGCTCGCAGATCGCCGTCGGAACGCCGCCGAGGCGCGCCATCAAGACCACCGGCCCAGAGGCGTAGCCGCCGACCCCGATCACGGCGTCGGGAGCGAACTCGCGGACGACCCGGCGCGCCTGCCAGAGGGCGCGTGGCAGCCGGAGCAGGCCGCGGAGCGCGCCGAGCATGCCGACCGTCTTGAGGCCCGACACCTCGATCAAGGCGAGGTCCCAGCCGAGCTGGGGCAAGACGCGCGCCTCGATGCCGCGCCGGGTGCCGACGAAGCGGATCTGCGCGTCGGGCTCACGGGCGCGCAGCTCCTCGGCGATGGCCACGCCGGGGAACAGGTGTCCACCGGTCCCGCCGCCGGCGATCAGGAGCCGCATCGCCACGCTAGTGCCCTGCCACGGTGAAATTGACTGAGACCCCGTGGTCGGCGGTCCTGCCACCCCCTTGGACGAGATGTGCTCGCGCGGGGTCGTCGTTCTGAGCGGTACGGCCGCGAGGCGTCAACGCGCAGCGCAGCGGCGCGGGCTGGGTTCGGGTCGAGATAAATTGCACGGCCGGGTAGATCAGGCGCTGGCCGGTCGTGGAGATGGCGCGGACGGTCATCGTGATACGGCGGTCAACGGACGAGACCCGGGCCCAGACCCGCGCTGCCAGCGCGCGTGGCCGCGGTCTCTCGGGAGCTCCACAGAACGCGGGCGGTATTTTCATAGCAGGTGAGCATGGGGTTGCCCCACCCGCGTGGGATGAAACGTTCCGCAGGCTTCTGTGTTGTTTTGTCCTAGGGTCGGACCCAGACCGCGATCGCCAGCGCGCGTGTCCGCGGTCTCCAGGAACTGCGCTCCGGGGATCGCCGGCTGGGATCGAGCCATGCGCGGCGGTGACGATATCGTGGCCGACCATCGACGTACAACGCGCGTGGGGGCAGGGCCATTCCGCCCCAGGCTCGCGCGCATTGCTAGGCGACCAGGACGCGGACGCGGATGCGCCGCTTGCGGGCGAGCTCGCGCGCCCGGGGCTCGCCGGCGTACCGCTCGGGGCGGCGCCCGACGCCCAGCAGGAGGCCGACGAGGAACATGGTGATCACGAGGGACGAGCCGCCGCAGCTGACGAGCGGCAGCGTGATGCCCTTGTTGGGGACGATGCCGAGGACGACGCCGACGTTGAACAGCGCCTGGACGCCGAACAGGAGGGTGATGCCGAACGCGAGGTAGCCGCCGAACACGTCGCGCGCGCCGAGGGCCGCGCGGAGGCCGCGCCAGACGAGGAGGGCGAACAGGGTCAGGACCAGCGCGACGCCGATCCAGCCGAGCTCCTCGCCGATCGGGGCGAGGATGAAGTCGGAGTGGGCCTCGGGGGTGTAGCCGAGCGACTGGTGGCCGCCGCCGAGGCCCGCGCCGGTGAGGCCGCCCGAGCCCATCGCGAGGCGCGCCTGCATGAACTGGTAGCCGTCGCCCTTGGCGTATGCCTCGGGGTTGAAGTAGGCCAGCACGCGCTGCAGGCGCCATGAGGTCCCGACGACCATGTGGTAGGCGACCGGCGCGGCGGCGAGGACGGCGAGCAGGATGTACGAGATCCGCGTGCCGGCCATGAACAGCATGCCCAGGGTGGTCGCGCCGAGCACGACCGAGGACCCGAGGTCGGGCTGCTTGAGCAGGACCACCATCATCAGGCCGCACACGACGAGGTGAGGCACGAAGCCGACGGTGAAGGTCTTGACCTGATCGGCCTTGCGGCCGAGCGAGTAGGCCAGGTAGGTGACGAGGGCGAGCTTGGCGATCTCGACCGGCTGGAGCGTCAGGGGCCCGAGCGGCAGCCACCGCCTGGCGCCGTTGAGCGCGGGGGTCACCAGGGTTGCGCCGAGGAGGAGGAGGGAGCCGGCGAGCAGCGGGTACGTCCACTGCTTGAGCCGGCGATAGTCGATCCGCGCGCCGAACCACATGGCGAAGCCGCCGACCGCGAGGAAGCCGACCTGGCGCTCGAGGAAGTGCGCCGCATCGTGGAACCGGGTCAGGCCATCGGCGGCGGTGGCCGCGTAGATCTCGATCGTGCCGATGCCGAGGAGGCCGAGCACGCAGGCGAGCAGCCAGAGGTCGTACGGCCGCTCGGGCAACGTCGCGCTGGGGTGCTGGACGGCGACGATCTGCGCGGTAGCCGGCAGGGTCGGATCGATCGCCGGCTCGGCCGGTGGCCGGAGGGCGCGCAGCCAGCCGCGCCCGTTGCGGCGTAACCGGTGCAGCGCGCGAACCGCGCCTCCGAGCTGCGCCGTGTGTGCCGCCAGCCAGCCGCGCCAGCGGTGCTCGCCACGTCCGGCCCACATGGCTGCGTCTCGCCCTCCCCACGACGCAACGATCCGACGCAGCACTGCCATCGCCGCCATCCTCGGGCGGACCGCGCCGAGGCGCCAGTTTTCAGCCGCGCACGAGGCGCGCAGGCACCAGCGCAACCACTGCAACCGCGCAGGCTCCGGAGTGGCCCCGAGGCCCCCCGAGAGTTGTAGCGCTACGGGCGGGTCACGTCGGCCCCTTGAGCCGCCACCAGGTCTGGCCGTCGATCGCGGCGCGGCGCTCGCAGGGGTCCTCGACCCTGGTGAAGTGGATGCCGATCTTCGAGATCACGACGTTGTAGACCCCGGCCCGGGTGGCCGCCTGGTCGCTGCAGATGCCCTGATCGTAGGTGATGGTCAGCTTGGCACCGTCGAGCTTCCAGGTGCCGCTCGCCAGTGCCGGCTCGGTGTCGAGCAGCGCCCGGGTCTTGGCGAGCCGCACGCTGCCGTCGGCGCGGAACCGGATCGCGGTCTCGCCTTCCGGGGGATGGCGTTCGTATGCGCCGATGAGCAGGTCGGTGTTGGGTCGCTTGGGTGGCACGGCACGCGGGCCCTCCGAGCACGCGGCGAGCTGGGCGACGGCGAGGAACCAGATCGCGATCCACGGGCGGCGCATGGTGAGACGATACCGTAAGGCAGGTTGGCTCGGTCGGAACCGGACCGCGCGCGTGCTGGTCCACTCCCGCGGGCGCGGGTCAGGTGGCGCGGGGCTTGGCGCCGCTCGGTGCATCAGCTGGAAACGTCCCTGTGACGGCGCTGACAGCTTCGCGGAAGACACGGCCGCGGTGGCCGAAGTTCTGGAACATGTCGTAGCTGGCGCACGCAGGTGACAGCACCACGGCGTCGCCGCTCGTACATAGCTCGGTCGCGCGGCGCACGGCATCGTGCATGTCCGTGGCGTCGAGCACCGGATAGGTTACCGGGGTGCCATGGGAGGTGAGGTGCGCGGCGGCGGCGGCGCGGATGAGCGGCGCGGCCTTGCCGATCAGGACGATGCCCTTGCAGACACCGTCGAGGGCCTCGAGCATCGGCTCGTACGAGCCGCCCTTGTCGACGCCACCGGCGATCAGGACGAGCGGGCGCGGGAAGCCTCGGACGGACGCGGCGACCGAGGCGACGTTGGTGCCCTTGCTGTCGTCGTAGTAGTAGATGTTCGCCTTGTCACCTACCAGCTCCATGCGGTGGGGGAGCGGCCGGTAAGCGCGGGCGCCGGCGCGGATCGCGTCGACGGGCAGGCCGATGCCGCGGCTCGCGAGGTAGGCGCACATCGCGTTTTCCATGTTGTGGTTGCCGACGATGACCAGATCGTCGACCGGGTAGCGCTCGTCGAGCCGCGTGGTCGCGGCGAGGCCGCGCAGGACGATCTCGCGGCGGTCCGCCGAGAGGAAGGCGCCGCGGGCCGCCGTCGCGCCGGGTCGCGAATCGAAGGTGTAGAGCTGCGACGGGATCCCGGCGGTCTCGGCCATCGTCCAGGGATCGGCGGCGTTGGCGATCGCGAGGTCGTCGGGGCGCTGGAAGTCCCAGATCCTCCCCTTCATCTCGGCGTAGCGCGCCATCGTGCCGAACCGGTCGAGGTGGTCTTCGGTGATGTTGGTGAGGACAGAGGCCCTGGCGCGAAACGTCGTGCAGTTCTCGAGCATGAACGCGGCGACCTCGGCGACGATGAGGCCGCCGGGCACGTTGGCCGGGTGATCGACGGCGTCGATCAGCGGCATGTTGCCGAGGTTGCCGCCGCAGAACGTCGGGCGCCCCGAGGCCTCGCACAGCTTGCCGGTCAGCGCGGTCGTCGTCGACTTGCCGTTGGTGCCGGTGATCGCGAGCAGCGTCGTGCCCGGATCGAGGAACCGGTAGGCGAGCTCGATCTCGGCGATCACCTCGACGCCGGCGGCGCGGGCGGCGAGCATCTCGGGCAGGGTCGGCACGCCGGGCGACAGGACGACCAGGTCGGCGGTCGTGAAGGTCTGCGCGTCGTGGCCGCCGAGCTCCCAGATCACCGGCACGCCGTCGAGGGCGCGGATCTGATCGGCGAGCTGGTCGGCGGGCTTGCCGTCGGTGACGACGACGCGCGCGCCGCGCCGGTGGCAGAACCGGGCGACCGCGACGCCGGTCAGCGCGAGGCCGACGACGACGACGGTCTTGCCATGGAGGTCGGGGGACGTCATCGCAGCTTCAGGGTCCCGAGCGCGAGCAGCGCAAACAGGAGCGAGATCAGCCAGAACCGCACGATGATCTTGGGCTCATCCCAGCCCTTCTTCTCGTAGTGGTGGTGGATCGGCGCCATCGCGAACACCCGCTTGCCGGTGCCGGTCATCGCCTTGGTGAGCTTGAACGCCCCGCGCTGGATGATCACCGAGAGCGTCTCGATCACGAACAGCCCGCCGACGATGAGCAGGACGATCTCGTTCTTGGTGAGCACCGCCATCATGCCGAGCGAGCCGCCGATCGAGAGCGCGCCGACGTCGCCCATGAACACCTGGGCGGGGTAGGCGTTGTACCAGAGGAAGCCGACCCCGGCGCCGAACAGCGCGGCGGCGAACACGGCGACCTCCTCGACGCCGGAGATGTGGGCGACGTGGAGGTACTGCGCGATCGTGACCTCGTGGCCGTTGTGCGCGAGGATCGTCGTCGACGCGCCGGCGATGTAGGCGAAGATCAGGAAGGTGCCGGCGTTCATGATCGAGGGGCCGATCGCGAGGCCGTCGAGGCCGTCGGTCAGGTTGACCGCGTTGGCGGTGCCGACCACGACGAGCGCCCCGAAACTGGCATACAGCCACGCCGGCAGGCGCAGGTCCTGCTCGTAGAAGTTGGTGAACGGCAGCTGGAGGTGCAGCCGCACGTCGTCGGGCATGAGCCGCGAATAGTAGAGGTACCCCATGGCCCCGCCGGCAATCGCGAACTCGAGGACCAGGCGCAGCGTGCCCGAGACGCCGCGCTTGTCGCGCTTGGCGAGCTTGGTGTAGTCGTCGGCGAAGCCGATCATCCCGAACAGCGCGGTCACGCTGAGGGCGAGCCACACGAACTGGTTGCGCAGGTCGCACCACAGCAGCGTCGACATCGCCAGGCAGAACAGGATCAGCGAGCCGCCCATCGTCGGCGTGCCGGCCTTCTTCTTGTGGGTCGCGGGGCCGTCCGAGCGGATCGTCTCGCCGATCTGGCGCGACTTGAGCTGCTCGATGAACCACGGGCCGATCACGAACGACAGCAGCAGCGCCGTGATCGCCGCGGCGAGGATGCGGGTGGATGTATAGCGGAACACCCGGAGCCAGCCGATCCGATCACCGAGCCCGCCGTAGAGCAGGTGGAACAGCATCAGGTCACTCGCTTCATCGCCTCGAGCACGCGCTCGAACCGCATGCCGCGCGACGCCTTGAGGAGGATCCAGTCGCCGGCCCGGGTGCGTGCGAGGGCGCGCGCGGCGGCCTCGGCGGGTGAGCCGGCGAGCTCACCGCCGGCCGACTCCGCGATCGCGCCGGCCAGCTCGCCGAGCGCGACCACCGCGACGTGGAGCTGGCGCGCGAGCCGGCCGATCTCGTGGTGCGCGGCGGGCCCGTGGCTGCCGAGCTCGAGCATGTCGCCGACGACGGCGAGCGCGGTCGTCGCGCGGCCCTGGCCGGGATCGTGGCCGCCGGCGCGCTCGGCGAGCGCGTGGAGCGCCGCGGTCATCGACGCCGGGTTCGCGTTGTAGCAATCGACGATCACGTGGCGGCCGGCGATCTCGATCACCTCGCCGCGCATCGCCGGGGGGCGCGCGAGCGCGAGCCCGCGCAGCGCCTGATCGATCTCGGCGCCGGCGGCGAGCGCCGCGGCGAGCGCCGCGCAGGCATCGATCGCGGTGTGCTTGCCGACCAGGCCGAGGACGAGCGGGTGACGCTGGCCCAGCACCAGGAGCTCGAGCTCGGCGCCGGTGGGGATCGGCCGATAGCCGGCGAGCGCGACGTCGGCGTCATGCTCGCCGAACGTGAGGTGGTGGGCGTCGGGCCGGTGGCGCTTGGCCAGCACGGCGAGCCGCTCGTCGTCGGCGGGGCGCACGATCGTGCCGCCGTCGGCGAGGCCCAGCCAGATCTCGGCCTTGGCCCGAGCGATCGCGTCGGTTCCGCCGAGCAGCTCGATATGGGCGGTGCCCGCGTTGACCACGACCGCGACGTCGGGCTCGGCGAGCCGGGTGAGGTACTCGATCTGCCCGGCGCCGCGCATGCCCATCTCGACGACGCCGAACGCGTGGAACGCGCGGAGGCCGAGCAGCGTCAGCGGGACGCCGGTCTCGTTGTTGAGCGAGCCGTCGGCCGCGTGGGTCGGCCCGGTGAGCGCGAGCGCCGCGCGGGTGAGCTCCTTGGTAGTGGTCTTGCCCGACGAGCCGGTGATCGCGAGCAGCTTCCCGCTCCATCGCCGGCGGTGGGCGAGCGCGAGCTTGCCGAGCGCGATCCGGGTATCGGCCACGGTGACCGCCGGTGCCTCGACGGGGACGGCGTGCTCGACCATGACCGCGACCGCGCCGGCGCTGATCGCGGCACCGGCGAACGCGTGGCCGTCGTGGGCCTCGCCGCGGATCGCGACGTAGAGGTCGCCGGGCGCCGCGATCCGGCTGTCGATCACGACGCGGTGCACGAGCGCGCGGCCGTGCGCGGTGCCGTCGGCGTCGTGCGCCGTCTCGGCGAGCGAGCGGACCTCGCGGAGGCCGACCGCGGCGGCGGCCTGCTCGCAGTCGTCGAAGTGGTGCTTCGTCGTCCCGATGATCTGGTAGTCCTCGTGGCCCTTGCCGGCGATCACGACGATGTCGCCGGGGACGGCCTCGCTGATCGCGGCGCGGATCGCGCGCGCGCGGTCGACGTCGACCGCGAACGGCCTGGGCACGCCGGCCAGGATCTGCTCGATGATCGCGCGCGGATCCTCGGTCCGGGGGTTGTCGCTGGTCACGACCGCGAGGTCGGCGAGCTGGGCGACCTCGGCCCCCATCTTGGGCCGCTTGGTCGGATCGCGATCGCCGCCGCAGCCGAACACGCAGATGAGGCGCCGCTGGGTCAGCGGGCGCAGCGCGGACAGCACGTTGTGCAGGGCGTCCGGCGTGTGGGCGTAGTCGACGAAGATGTCGAGGTCGGCGGCGTTGGGGACGCGCTCGACCCGGCCGGGGATGCCTTGGAGATCGGCGACGCCGCGGGCGATCGCGTCGTGCGGCAGGTCGAGCGCCTCGGCGATGCCGGCCGCGAGCGCGAGGTTGGCGACGTTGTAGTGGCCGATCAGCGGCGGGGCCGACAGCGCGAACTCGCCGCGCGGCGTCGCGATCCGCGCCGCGATGCCCCGCACCGTCGACTGCGGCTCGATGACGCGCAGGTCGGCGGCGCGGCCCTCGGCCGAGACCCGCAGCACGCGGCCGGGCGCGGCCTGGGCCATGCCCTCGCCTTCCGGGTCGTCGATGTTGATGACGGCGGTGCCATCGAGGTGATCGGTGAACAGCCGGCGCTTGGCGTCGCGATACGCGGCCATCGTGCCGTGGACGTCGAGGTGATCCTGCGTCAGGTTCGAGAACGCGGCGACCTGGAAGGTCACCCCGGCGAGCCGCGCCATCGCGAGCGCCGCCGACGATACTTCCATCACGACGTGGGTCGTGCCCGCCGCGCGCATCGCCGCGAAGGTCTCGTGGAGGACCTCGGGCGTCGGGGTGGTGAACGGCGCTTCGTTGGTGAACCGCGCGCCGGCTTTGCCGCGCCAGCGGTACTCGACCGTGCCGATCACGCCGGGCGAGAAGCCGGCCGCGGCGAGGATGCTCTCGACGAGGTACGTCGTCGTGGTCTTGCCGTTGGTGCCGGTGATGCCGACGAGCGTCATCGCCCTGGCCGGATCGCCGAGCGCCCGGCCGATCAGGATGCCGAGCGCGACGGCGCCGTCGGGCACGATCACCTGCGGGACCGTCACGTCCTGCGGGCGCTCGACCACGATCGCCGCGGCGCCGCGCTCGATCGCGGCGGTGACGAAGGCGTGGCCGTCGGCGCGGATGCCACGCACCGCGACGTAGACGTCGCCCGGCTCGACCGCGCGCGAGTCGCTGCGGACGGCGCGGACGGCGACTCCGGCGTCGCCGATCACCCGCGCCCCGACGCGTGGGTCGGTCAGCGGATCGATGAGGGTTTCGAGCAGCATATCGATCGAACGCGCAGCCTCCCCGATTTTATGCAGCGAGGCAAGCTTCAGGGCGAATCGGCCGCCGGTGATGGCCTCAGTGGATTTTCGTCGGAGAGTTGCACTTGCACCCGCATCGCGTGATCCGGGCGATTCGGAGCGGGTCCAGGTGCCGGGTCTTGCCGTACCACCCGGCCGGTGCCCGAGACGTCGATCAAGACGTGCGCCGCGCGCGCGGTGGCGATCGCACGCGCCATCCCCATGCCGCGAAAGTCCGGGATCTGGATCGGCGGTCGATCCGCCACCGGGTCATCGGCTGACTCGATCTCCGGTGGCGCGCCCTGCAGCTGCGGGGGCACCCGCGGCCTGGTCGATCTTGCGTCGGGCGCCGGAGCCACGGGCCTGGGGCCGGCCGGCGTCGGGACGGCCGGGAGGCAGGTCTTCGCCGCGATGCTCGATTGTACGTTCGGGGGTGCGCCGGGGACCGGGGGTGGGCAGATCGCCGGCTCGCCGGGCACGCCGAGGTAGCGCAGTGCTTCGCTGGCCACGCGTGCGAACACGGGCCCGGCGACCTTGGCGCCGAAGTGGTCGCCCTCGCTCGGATCGTCGATCGCGACGGCGATCGCGAGCCGCGGGGCGGCGATCGGCGCCAGGCCGGCGAACGTCGACAGGTAGTGGTCGGCCGAGTACCCCTTGATCGCCGGATCGTACTTGTTCGCGGTGCCGGTCTTGCCGCCGCAGCGAAACCCCGGCACGACGAGCCTGGCGGCCGTTCCAGCGAGCTTGCCGCCCTCGAACACCGACGCGAGCATCGCCCGCATCTGCGTCGCGGTCCGCTCCGAGACGACCTGCCGAGACCCCGGAGCCGCCCGGTACAGCAGCGTGCCGTCGGCGTCGATCACGCGGTCGACGATGCGCGGCTCGTGGTAGATGCCGTGGTCGCCGAACGCCGCCATCGCCGCGGCGAGCTGGAGCGGCGTGACGGTGAGGCCATAGCCGAACGCGATCGTGGCGAGCTCGACGTCGCGCCACTTCGCCCCGTCGCGCAGCATCCCGGGTTGCTCGCCGGGCAGCTCGATGCCGGTTCGCTTGCCGAACCCGAACCGCTTGAGCGCCGCGTACAGCTTGGTCGCGCCGAACCGGAGCGCGATCTTCGCCGCGCCGACGTTCGAGGAGCGCTTGATGATCCCGGCGACGTCGAGGTAGAGGTCGTGCTCGACGTCGCGGATCGGGACGGCGCGCCCGGCGAGCTTCAGCTGGCCCCCGCCGATCTCGAACTCGGTCTCGGGGGTCACGAGGCCATCGTCGAGCGCCGCCGCGACGCTGAACACCTTCATCACCGAGCCGGCCTCGTAGCCGTCGGCGACCCCGCGGTTGCGCGCGCTGGCCTGGTTGTCGTTCGCGCTCGGCCCGTTGGGCCCGTTGGGATCGCGGGCCGGCGCGCTGGCCATCGCGAGCACGCGGCCGGTGCCGACCTCGAGCACGACCACCACGCCGCTCCTGGCCTTGTTGATGCGCACCGCCTCGTCGACCGCCGCCTCGGCGGTCGCCTGGATGCTGGCGTCGAGCGACAGCTGCACGGTCGCGCCGGCCTCGGGGCGCTCGAAGCCGTCGGCGAACATCCGCTTGCCGCGCGCGTCGCGCAGCGCGGTTCCCCCGCCGCGGTGGCCGATCAGCTGGGCGTTCATCGACAGCTCGATGCCGTCGATGCCGTTGCCGTCGATGTCGCTGCGGCCGATCACGGTGCCGCCGACCGAACGCGCGGGATACCAGCGCCGCGGCTCCTTGCTGACCTCGATGCCGGGCAGCTTGGCGTTCGCCACCGTGCGCGCGAGCTCCGGCGTGACGTGGCGAGCGAGCCACACGAACCGATGATCGCCGCCGAGCCGGGCCTCGAGCGTCACGGGATCGCCACCGATGAGCTTCGCGAGCCGGTCGGCGGTGTCGGTGACGTCGCGGATCTCGCGCGGGTTGGCCCAGATCGAGTCCGCGGCGGCGCTGACCGCGAGCGGCCGGCCGACGGCATCGATGATGTCACCGCGCGGCGCCGGAATGCCGACGGTGAGCGCGTGCTGCTTCTCGGCGAGCGCGCGATAATGATCGCCCTCGCCGACCTGCAGCGTCCACGCTCGCCACGCGACGCCGGCGAGCCCGGCGCTGATCACGATCCCCGCGAGGTAGGCGCGGACGCGGGCGGCGTGGGGAATGCCGGGCGTCATGGGCCGGATGCGCGGGATGCGCGGGGTGCGCGGGGTGCGCGGGGTGCGTTGGGCGCGTGGCGCGGCGCGCGACAGCGTGGTCGGTGTGGTCATGGCCGGCGCTCGGGCATCCGCTCGGGCGTGCGTTCGGGCGCTTCGGGGATGCTGGCCTCGGCCGCGCGCACATGCGGGGGGACGACGCGGATCCGGTCCGGCGACACCGGCGTCATCCCCAGCTGCGTCGCGAGCCGGCGGATCCGCTCGGGTGAGGCGAGCGTCGCGAGCTCGAGCTCGAGCTCATGCTCGGCCTCGTGCAGCCGGGACAGCTGGTCGGAGGTGCGTGACAGCTCGAACCCCAGGCGCAGGACCTCGTGCTGCCGCCCGACGCGGAGTACGCCGACCGCGGTCAGCAGGGCGGCGGCGATCACGAGGGCGATCACGACCGTGCGCACCGACGGCGCGGTGCCATCGGCCCGCTGGAAGATCCGGTACACCAACGCGGGCGGCATCATGGGGGCGTTGCCCACTACACGCCGGCCCCGCCCACGGCGCAAATTTTTGCGCTGCGCCTGGACTACGAGCGATCCGGATTGCCCGAGGGTACGTTGGGCGCGGAAGTCCGTTCGCAGACGCGCAGGCGTGCCGAGCGCGCGCGGGGGTTACGTTCGATCTCGGCGTCGCCGGCGACGACCGCCTTGCGGGTCACCAGCTCGCAGACCGGCAAGACGCGTTCGCCGGCGCGCTCGGCCAGGTGGGCAGGCAGCGAGGTCGTCCACGCCAGATCGCGAAACCGGTGCTTGACCAGGCGATCCTCGAGCGAGTGAAAGCTGATGATCGCGCAGCGGCCCCCGGGGGAGAGCAGATCGGGGAAGCCGGCGAGGAAGTGCTCGAGCTGGGCGAGCTCGGCGTTGACGGCGATCCGCAGGGCCTGGAAGGTGCGGGTGGCCGGGTGAATCTTCGACTTGCGCTGCTCGATGGCCGGGATCGCCTTCGCGATCACGGCGGCGAGCTCGGTCGTGGTGTGCAGCCGATCGGCGGCGAGGGCTTCCTTGATGAGCCGCGCGATCTTCTTGGCGTGGCGCTCCTCGCCGAAGCTGCCGATCAGGTCGGCCAGGTCGTCGACGAAGGTCTCGCGGAGCAGATCGAGCGCGGTCGGACCCGAGGTCGGGTCCATCCGCATGTCGAGCGGACCGGGCCGGGTGAACGAGAACCCGCGCTCCGGCTGGTCGAGCTGCGGCGAGGACACCCCGAGGTCGAGCAGGATGCCATCGACCCGCGAGACACCCTGATCGACGAGGATCTGCGCGAGATCACTGTACTCGCCGTGGATGAGCCGCGCCCGGCCCGCGAAGCGGTCGAGCACCTCGCGGCTCCTGGCCAGCGCCGCGGGGTCGCGATCGATGCCAATCAACGAGGCCTCTGGCGCACGTTCGAGGATCTGGGCGGCGTGGCCGGCGCCCCCCAGCGTCCCATCGACATAAACGCCGTGATCTCGCGGGGATAGATATTCGAGGACCTTCGCGGCGAGCACCGATTCATGGACGAATACAGCCACGGAGGCTCGCTATCATGCGGCCCGGGCAAGATTGCAGAAATCTTGCGATCTCCGCGCAATCGGTGTGCAATTAGATGTAGGCATGCTCCTCACCTTTCCTTGACGATCCGGATGGCGTCTCGTAGACTGCATCTTTCGTTTGCCCAATCGATCCGACAGGATAACACGTGCTCAGGTACAAAGAAACCGAGGATATCGACGCTCGCTTCAGCGAGGTCGAGCGCATTGTCACCGCGTGGCGTGCACGCGTTGCAACGGCGAATCCTGTCGCGCGCACCGAGTTCAACAACCGGCTTCGGATCTCGCTGATTCATCATGATGCAGCACTCGAAGGTGAAGTGCTCTCGTACAGCGAGATCAAGGCGGCGGTCGATCCGAGCATCATCAGCGACCCGTCGCTGATCCCCTCGTACGAGGAGATCCGGCGGTTCGACGATGCGTGCAACTTCGCCGCGGAGCAAGCCGCGAACAAGAAGAAGCCGTTCAAGCTCGACACGATCCGCGAGATCTACTCGATCCTCGCGCCCGATGAGAAAGCGAAGGGCCTCCCGTTCCGCAAGGAGAACCCGCTCCACCGGCTCTACTATCACGACATCGCCGCGCCCGAGAAGATCCTGCCGGCGACGCGCAAGCTCGGCGAGTGGATCGACGATCCCACGACCAAGCACCTGCACGTGATCGAGCGGGTCGCCACGCTGCACTCGCGGTTCATGGCGATCTTCCCGTGGGCCAAGGAGAGCGGCCGCACGATCCGGATCGCGTCCAATCTGTTGTTGCAGGAGGGCGGCTATCCGATCGCGATCGTCCACTCGATCGATCGCCAGCGCTACTACGAGGCGCTGCGCGGCGACCACCTCGGCTTGACGTCGCTCTACCTCGAGGCCGTGCAGACCACCGCCGAGACCGAGATGCGGGTCTACGACGAGGCCAGCAAGAGCCCGTCCAAGCGCCGCCGCAAGCGCGACGACGCGCCGGCCTGAACCGGCCGGTCGCGAGGTCAGCCGGAGCAAGTCAGTCAGTCATGGCGGAGGACATCGTCGTCACGCCGCGGGTGATCATCCCCGGCGCCGAGCTGGCCTTCGCGTTCTCGCGCTCCGGCGGGCCGGGCGGCCAGAACGTCAACAAGGTCGCGAGCAAGGTCGAGCTGCGGTGGAACCCCACGACGTCGGACGCGCTCGCCGCCGCGCTCTCCCTGGACGAGCGCGCGTGGCTGCTCCAGCGGCTGAAGAACCGGCTGACCACCGACGGCACGTTGATCATCACGTCGACCGCGACGCGCGATCAACTGAAGAACCGCGACGACGTCACCGAGAAGCTCGCGCTGATCGTCCGCACGGCGCTCGATCGGCCCAAGCCGCGCAAGCCGACCAAGGTCTCGAGGGGCGCCAAGCGCCGCCGCGTCGCCGACAAGCGCCACCACGCCGAGATCAAGCGCAACCGCAGCAGTACGGGCGACTAGCGACGCTGAGCAGCGGCGAGCGACGACGAGCGATGGCCGGGCCGGCATGGCTTGCGATCGCGACACCACACGTGATGATCTCCTACCGAGGAGTGCGCATGCGAACGCTCATGATCGCGACGGTCGTCCTGTTCTGCGCGTGCGGGACCGACGCGGTCTCGCTCGACGGCTATTCCGACGCGCTCCACGATGCGGTGTGTCGCTACTTCGCGAAGTGCGGCGACGTCGAGAGCGCCGACACCTGCAAGAAGCTCAACCTCGGCCTCGCGGTTCGCCGGAGCGCGAGCACCACCGCGGCGGTCGACATGGGCAAGATCACGTACAGCGGCGAGAACGCGCAGACGTGTTTCGACGCGCTCGCGGCACGCAGCTGTGACGTGACGAGCCAGTCTGGCCGGGTGTTGCCGGAGGCATGCCGGGAGATCTTCGTCGGCACCGAGCACGACGGGGCGGCCTGCGCGCTGGATGCCGAGTGCATCTCGCAGGCGTGTGACGTCCCGGCGTGCACCATGGCGTGCTGCATGGGGACGTGTACCGGAGACACGGCGCCGGGCTCGGCGAAGGCCGGAGAGTCGTGTGCGAACGCGTTCTGCGACGACGCGTCGTTCTGCGACACCGCGGTCATGATGTGTGTCGCCTTGAAGCCGGTCGACGCGTTCTGCACGTTGGCCCTGGAGTGTGCCTACGGGCTCGACTGCCTGCAGACCGGGGTGTGCGGCGCCCTGCCCGAGCCCGGCGATGCCTGCACCGGACCGTGTCGCGACGAGGGCACGACCTGCAGTTGGACCACCCGGACGTGCGCCAAGGTCGCGCTCGGCGGGGCGGCGTGCACCACGAGCGCGGAGTGCTCGCCGCTCTACGCCTGTGACGCGACCAAGCACTGCAGCGCCGGGCCGGCGCTCGGGGCGACGTGCACGATCGGCCAGCGCTGCGGCACCGACCGTGCGTTCTGCGATGTCCCGATGGGGCAGGCGATGGGCACGTGCGTGCTGCCCAAGTCCGACGGCGCGCTCTGCCAGCGCAACTCGGATTGCGACAGCCAGCGCTGTGATCCGGCGACCCTCGTATGCGGGCCGGACCCGGTCTGCCTCTGAGCTTTTCCGATCACCCGCGGGCCGGAAGACGCGGCCGGTTTCGTTCGCCGCTCAGGTCCCGGCGGAGTAGTCGCTGGCGTACGCGATCTGCTCGGCGGTGAGCTTGTCGATCCCGACGCCCATGGTCTGGAGCTTCAAGCCGGCGATCTCCTGATCGAGCTCCTTGGGCAGCTCGTAGACCTTCTTCTCGAGCGTCCGGCCTTCCTTGGCGAGCCGGCACAGCGCGAGGTACTGGTTGGCGAACGACATGTCCATCACCTCGCTCGGGTGACCCTCGGCCGCCGCGAGGTTGACCAGGCGGCCCTGCGCGAGGACGTAGATCCGTCGGCCGTCCTTGAGGGTGTACTCCTCGCAGTTCGGCCGCACGGTGCGGCGACCCTTGGAGCGCGCCTCGAGCTCCTTCAGGTTGATCTCGCAGTCGTAGTGCCCGGTGTTGCAGACCACCGCGCCGTCCTTCATGACGTCGAAGTGACGGCCGACGAGGATGTCCTTCATGCCGGTCGCGGTGATGAAGATATCGCCGACCGCTGCGGCCTGGTCCATCGGCATCACGCGGTGGCCTTCGAGGATCGCCTTGAGCGCCTGGGTCGGCTTGACCTCGGTGGCGACCACGCTGGCGCCGAGGCCGCGCGCGCGCTCGGCGATGCCGCGGCCGCAGTGGCCATAGCCGCCGGTGACCACGACCTTGCCGGCGATCAGGATCGACGTAGCGCGCAGCACGCCGTCGAGCGTCGACTGGCCGGTGCCGTAGACGTTGTCGAAGTCCCACTTGGTCTCGCTGTCGTTGACCGCGAACACCGGGTAGAGCAGCTTGCCGTCGTCGGCCATCGCGCGCAGCCGGTGGACGCCGGTCGTGGTCTCCTCGGTGCCGCCGATGATGTCCTTGACCAGCTCCTTGTGCTTGTTGTGCACGGTGAAGATCAGGTCGGCGCCGTCGTCGAGCGTCAGCGTCGGCTTGAAGTCGAGCGAGCGCTCGATGCACCAGTAGAACTCGTCGGTCGACAGCCCGTGCCAGGCGTAGACCGACACACCGTCGGCGGCGAGCGCCGCGGCGACCTCGTCGTTGGTCGACAGCGGGTTGCAGCCCGACCAGCTGACCTCGGCGCCGGCCGCGATGATCGTGCGGATCAAGACGGCGGTCTCCTTGGTCACGTGGAGGCAGCCGGCGACCTTCATCCCGCGCAGCGGCTGGTCCTTCTTGCCCTTCTCGCGCAGCGCCATCAGCACCGGCATACGGGTTTCCGCCCAGTCGATACGCAGACGACCGGCGTCGGCAAGCTTGAGATCGGCCACTTTGTGATTCGCCACGAGGACTCCTTTTCTTGCGGCCTCATAGCCCGCTCTCGTCGGCAAATCAAGCCATCCACGGAGCCACGCGCCGCTCCCGGTCCGATGATGCGGCGCGCGGCTTTGTGCGACGCGGGCCAACGCGGCGGCTTGCACGCGCGTCATACCTCCCTCACACCGGCCTCGCACCGGGAGCGCTGGACCGCCCCACATGTCGGCAAGTTACGAACCAGGTTGGCAACCAGTGCTTGGTGATGTGCGAGACGTCGTTTGACTCGGCGCGCTTGCCCCCCTAGGATCGATTAACACAGCGATGTCGGAAGGTTCGGGCGGCAAGGCCGACAGTGGTAGCCAGCCGGGGAGGCCTGCCGCCGATACCCCGCAGCGGCTCGTCGTGCGCTCGCGGGATCGCGATGGAGAGAGTGACTCGACCATCCTCGGCGCCAACGATACGGCGGTCGCCGTGGCCGCGCGGCCCGGGGAAGCCCAGCGCCCGCTGTCCGAAACCAACCCGGAGAGCTCGGGGCGCCGGGCGGGTGGCGAGGCGGAGTTCGTCGGCACGACGCTGTCCGGGCGCTACCTCATCACGCGCAAGGTCGGTCAGGGCGGCATGGGCGCGGTCTACGAGGCGACCCACACGCTGATCGGCAAGCGGGTCGCGGTGAAGGTCCTGCTCGAGAAGTACGCGAGGCGCGAGGCGATCGTCTCGCGCCTCGAGCAAGAGGCCCGGCTCGCGTCGTCGTGTCAGAACGAGAACATCATCGATATCACCGACTTCGGCACGACCGAGGACGGCCGCACGTTCGTCGTGATGGAGTACCTCGACGGCGAATCGCTCGCGGAGTGCCTGGCGCGCGAGACCCGGATGCCGGAGCAGCGGATCCTCCGGATCATCTCGCAGGCGGCGTCGGCGCTGGTCGCCGCGCACGCCAGGGGCATCGTCCATCGCGACATCAAGCCGGAGAACCTGTTCCTGCTCCGCCGCAAGGACCAGGACTTCGTCAAGGTCGTCGACTTCGGGATCTCGAAGTCGCTACGCGCGAGCGACGAGGCCGAGGAGCAGCCGCGGCTGACCCAGACCGGCATGGTGCTCGGGACCCCGCTGTACATGTCGCCCGAGCAGGCGCGCGGCGACGACGAGCTCGACGCGCGGGTCGATGTCTATGCGCTCGGCGTGATCATGTACGAGGCGGCGACCGGCCGCGTGCCGTTCGCCGGCAACAACTACCTGAGCGTGATCTCGCAGGTGCTGAACGAGGAGCCGACGCCCCCGCGCGAGATCCGCGCCGATTTGTCGGAGGAGTTCGAGGCCATCGTGATGCGCGCGATGGCCAAGGATCGCAGGGAGCGCTACCCGAGCGCGGCGGACTTCCTCGGCGACGTCACCGCGCTGCTCGAGGATCCGGCGCGGTCGACCGAGCGCGCCAAGATCGCCAGCCCGCGCAAGAAGCCGGCCGGCCGGACCAAGAGCCCGCTGAAGATCGCGACGTGGATCGCGCTGGTCGCCGTCGTGATCGCCGCGGTGGTGACCACGGTCGTGATGCTGTTCGGCGGCAGCGCCGCGGTGAAGAAGCAGACCGTGATCCCGGTGGCGCCGCTGCCCGTGCCGGTGGTCGTCGATGCGGCCCCGCCGCGGGTCGAGCTCGACGCGGCTCCCGAGGCCGCGACGATGGAGGTGACGATCAAGACCGAGCCGCCGGGCGCCACGATCGCGGTCGACGGCGTCGACAAGGGGCCGTCTCCGGTCACGCTCCCGCTCGTGGTCCACGATCACTTCACCGAGATCGTCGTGACGGCGCCCGACTACGAAGACAAGAAGATCACCGTCAACACGTACGTCGACAAGGACAAGCTCTACACGATCAAGCTCAAGAAGCTGCCGAAGGCCAGCCCCCCGGTGCCCAACCGGAACATGCCGCCCGCCAACCGGAACGTGCCGCCCGCCAACCGGAACGGCTCGGCAGGCACCGGCGCGCCGCCGTCCAGCAAGACCGGCGGCGAGCTGCACGGCAATCCGTTCAAGACCGACGGCAGCGCGCCACCGACAAGGCCGTGAGATTCGCGCTCGCCCTCGCGCTGGTCGTCTGCGTGGCCGGGGTGCCGCGTGGTCGTGCGACCGCCCAACCGGTGCCGGCTTCGCCGGGAGGCGCGCAGCCCGACGTCGGGTACATCGGCCGCGAGGTCACGCCGCTCGAGATCGACGACTGCAAGCAGACCGAGCTGTCGCAGGACCAGATCTTCAAGCAGGGCTCCGAGCACTACGAGCGCGGCGAGACGCTGTATGCGCAAGGCGACTACGAGGGCGCGGTGCTCGAGTTCGTCTACGGCTACTGCCTGGTGCCGTCGTTCTACACGATCTTGAAGGACATCGGACAGGCCTACGAGCGCAACCTCGACTTCGAGAAGGCGATCGGCTACCTCGAACGCTACGTCAAGGAGGTCCCGGCGAACGCGCAGCCGAGGCCGGGCGCGATCGACCCGCAAGAGGACAAGGCCATCGCCGCGCGGCGGGTCGAGGTGCTGAAGAAGCTCAAGGCGAAGCTCTACGTCGAGTCGTCGCCCGCGGGGGCGCGGATCACGATCGCCAACGACGCCGGGGTCGCGGCGCGCGCGCACTCGGGCGAGACGATCGAGGTGCTCGGCGGCCACTACGACATGACGACCGAGCTCGATGGCTACGAGCCCCAGCACCAGGCGATCGACGTCCGGATCGGCAAGCCGTACACGTACTTCGTCCCGCTGGTCGCGCAGAAGGGCCGGCTCGTCATGCAGGTCTCGCCGCCCGACGCGCGGATCTTCATCGGCGACCGCCTCGTCGGCATCGGCCACATCGACGTCGCGCTCGAGGGCAACACCTACCTGGTGACCAGCGAGGCGCCGGAGCGGGTCACCGACAAGCGCAAGGTCGAGGTGCTCGCCAACCAGGTCAAGCAGGTCCAGGTCGAGCTGGCCGGGCAGCGGCAGTTCGGCCGCCGCCAGCTGATCGGGTTCGCGACGGCGGCGGGCGCCGGGGCGACGGCGTCGCTCCTGTATGCGTTCAAGAACACCGGGCTGGCGGGGGCCGGCTCGGTGGCGGGCGGCGCCGCGGGGTTCGCGGGCAGCTACTTCCTCTTGCCCGACGATCTCTCCCTCGGCGCCAGTAACCTCACGGTGACGGCGACGGTGGGCGGCGGGGTCCTGGGTGCGGGCGTGAGCCTCCTGTTCACCAAGCGCCCAGAGGTGATCCAGCCGGTGATCGGCGCCAGCGCGGTGCTCGGCGGTACGCTGGGCTACTTCCTGGGCAACGTCACGCGGATCAACACCGGCGATGCGGCGTTGATCAACAGCGGCGTGGTGTGGGGCAGCGCGGCGGGAGGGTTGTTCGCGCTGTCGTTCGATCCCGGCCACGTCGTCGGGGGTGGCCTGGTGCTCAGCGGGCTCGGCATGGGCACGGTCGGCTGCCTGCTGCTCCAGCGCAACTTCTCGATCACCCGCACGCACGCGGCGCTGATCGATGTCGGCGGCCTCATCGGGATCATCGGCGGCCTCGCGGCCGAGAGCCTGGCCTACCCGACGCAGACCGCGCAAAGCCCGACCGACATGGTCGATGCGCGCTCGCAGGAGCACCTGGCGAACTTCGCGCTCGGCGGCATGGCCGTGGGCTTGCTCGCGGCCGGCGTCCTGACGCGCAACCTCGACAGCCCGACGATCCCGGTGGCGCCGGCGATCATGCAGGCCGCGGCGGCCAAAGGCAGCCGGACCACGATCTACGGCGTCACCGGCGCCTGGTGATCGGGTGGCACGGGTGTGGATCTGATCGAGCGCCCGGGCACGATCTGCGTATAGTTACCCCGTGGAAACCCGCTCCAGCGCATGTCCGCTCGATTGTCCTGACCTGTGCGGCCTGACCGTCACCGTCGACAACGGTCGCGTGATCGAGGTCGATGGCGATCGCCGCGGGCCGCTCACCGACGGTTTTGTGTGCGGCAAGGTCCGCAAGTTCGCCGATCACATGTACGGCGAGGACCGGGTGACCACCCCGCTCGTGCGCACCGGCCCCAAGGGCAGCGGGCAGTGGGCCAAGGTCTCGTGGGACGAAGCGCTCGAGCGCATCGCCGGCCGGATCCGGTCGATCCACGCGCGCGCCGGGGGCGAGGCGATCTTGCCGTATCACTACGGCGGCTCGAACGGCTGGCTCACCGAGGGCGCGCTCGCGAGCCGGCTGTTTCGCCGGCTCGGCGCGTCGAACCTCGAGCGGACGTTCTGCGCGGCGGCGACGACCGCGGCGTCGCGCGGGCTGTACGGGGCCATGCCGGGCACGGCGCTCGAGGACTACGTGCACGCCAGGCTGATCGTCTTGTGGGGCGTCAACCCATCGGCGACGGGCATCCACCTCGTGCCGGTGATCGAGCGTGCTCGCGAGGCGGGGGCGCGGCTCGTCGTGATCGATCCGCGCCAGACCCCGCTCGCGCGGCGCGCCGATCTGCACCTGCCGCTGCGGCCGGGCACCGATCTCCCGGTCGCGCTCGCGGTGATCGCCGCGCTGTTCGCGCGCGGCCACGCGGATCGCGCGTTCCTCGCCGCGCACACCACCGGCGCGGACGAGCTGGCGGCCCGGGCCGCGGCGTGGTCGATCGAGCGCGCCGCGCGGGAAGCCGAGCTCGACGCGGGCCTCCTCGAGCGCTTCGTCGAGCTCTACGTGGCGGCGTCGCCGGCGGTGATCCGCCTCGGCTACGGCCTCGAGCGCAACCGCAACGGCGGGAGCGCGGTCGCCGCGGTGATGGCGATCCCGGCGGTCGCCGGCAAGCTCGGCGCGCGCGGCGGCGGGTGCACGATGTCCAACAGCGATGCGCGGTGGACGATGACCGCCGAGACGGCGATCGGCGAGCCGAGGCCGAACACCCGCACGATCAACATGAGCGAGATCGGGCATGCGCTCGCCACCGTGCGCGACCCGAAGATCGAGTGCCTGTTCGTGTACAACTGCAACGTCGTCGCGACCGCGCCGGATCAGCGGGCGGTGATCGAACAGCTCCGGCGCGACGATCTGTTCGTCGTGGTGCACGAGCAGGTGATGACGGACACCGCGCGGCTCGCCGATGTCGTGTTGCCGGCGACGACGTTCCTCGAGCACCGCGACGTGCGCCGCGGCTACGGCACGATGCGGCTGTTCGACAGCCCCGCGGTCGTGGCGCCGGTCGGCGAGGCGCGTAGCAACAACCAGCTGTTCGGCGCGCTGCTCGGGATGCTCGGGCTGGTCCGCCCCGGGGACGCGATGACCGACGACGCGCTGGTCGCCGCGACCCTGGCCGCGAGCGCGCACGGCGCCGAGCTCCGCGCCCAGCTCGACCGCGATCACATGGCCACGCCGCCGGACGGCACCAACCTGATCCCGTTTGCCGACGTGTTTCCGGACACGCCCGACCGCAAGATCCAGCTGGTGCCCGAGGCGCTCGACCGCGAAGCGCAGGGGCTCTACCGCTACCGTCCGGATCCGCGCACCGACGCGTACCCGCTCGCGTTGATCTCGCCGGCGATCGCGACGCAGATCAGCTCGACGTTCGGCCAGCTGCGCAAGGCGCCGGGCCAGCTCGAGCTGTCGTCCGGCGACGCGGCGGCGCGCGGCATCTCATCCGGCGACCGCGTGCGCGTGTGGAACGCCCACGGCGAGGTCGAGTGCCTCGCCAAGATCACCGCCGAGCTACGCGACGGGGTCTGCCTGTTCCCGAAGGGGCTATGGCGGCGGCACACCGGCAACGGCTACACCGCGAACGCGCTGATCCCGCCGGGCCTCGCCGACCTCGGCGGCCAGGCGGCGTACAACGACGCGCGCGTGCAGGTCGCCAAAGCTGCCCCCGGCGGGTGACCGCGGCCGCGGTCGCTCAGCTCCAGAACGCGTCCAGCCCGACCTCGCGATCGACGAGGTCTCGCGAGTAGGCGTTGGCGAGCACGCCCGCCGTGGTGACGAGCACGAGCTGGAGGTTCTTGCGCGTGTGGGTCTCGTGCTGGAACACGGCCAGCTTCTTGCGCAGCTCTTCTGCGTAGCGCTTCGTGATCGCGAACGGGTTCACGGTGTGCTTGAGCTCGCAGATCGAGATCACGTCGTCGGCCCGGTCGATCAGCAGATCGATCTGCGCGCCGTCGTCGCCTTGGCCGCGCGCGTGGTGCTGCCACGACGACGCCTCGGTGCGAACCCCGGTGATGCCGAGCGCTCGCTCGATCACGTCGACGTGCTTCTGGCAGAGCGCCTCGAACGCGAGGCCGGCCCACGTGTTCCACGGCGCGGTGCCGCGGAGCGCCATCCAGTCGCCGCGCTTGCCGCGCCGCCGGCCCTCGATCCACCGCAGGTGAAACAGCGAGAACTCGTCGATCAGCCGGTAGAACCGATCGCGCCGCGCGCGGCCGAACGGGATGACCGTCTGGATGAAGCCGGCCTCTTCGAGGTTACCAAGCACGCGGTTGATACCGCCCCCCGAGGTGGCGCCGACCGCGCGCAGGAGATCGTCGCGGGGCACGCCGCACCGGGTGCGGGCGAGCTGGGCCACGACCCGCCGGTAGATCTCGTCGTCGGAGAACAGCGAGGCGAACAGGTGATCGAACTCGCCGGCGAGCGCACCATCGGGTGCGAAGCACAAGGCATCGATGACCTGCGCGATCGACCGCCCGCGCGGGACCTTCTCGAGGTAGTGCGCCACGCCGCCGGTCACCATGTAGAGCTCCACCATCTGGTGGCGGGTCAGGCGAACCCCGCGCGCCTCGAGCAGCTCGTGGGCCTCGGCGAGCGAGAACGGCAACAGCCGGATCGTGTCGGTCAGCCGGTTGTGGAGCCCGCCATGGCCGTGGACGACGTGGTGCAGCATCCACGACGCGGCCGAGCCACACACGATGAGGATGATGTTGGGGCGCTTCGAGCACCAGCGGTTCCAGAAGTGCTCGAGCTCCTCCAGGCACCCCGACTTGTGGGTGGCGAGCCACGGCAGCTCGTCGAAGAACACGACCCACTTCTGCTTCGACCGCCGGCGCTCGAGCTCGTGCTCCAGCGCCCGGAAGGCTTCGTGCCACGAGCTCGGAACGGCTAGCTTCGCGCCGCCGTGGAAGGCATCGGCCATCGCGTCGGCGAACACCTGCAGGTTGTCGGCCATCGTGCCGCCGTAGCGCCCGCTCACCTCGAAGAAGCGCGCGCGCCCGGCGAAGAAGCTCCGGATCAAGAACGTCTTGCCGACCCGCCGCCGCCCGTAGACCGCCAGGAACGCCGGCTGCGTCGCGATCAGCGCGCGTTCGAGGCGCTCCCGCTCACGCCGTCGCCCGCTGACCGTCGGGTTATTGGTGGCCATAACCTCGATCACGGTACCACATATGGCCAAGGATCGGCGTCCCATTGGTGGCCATAACTCGATCCAGGGGCCACGTATGGCCAGAGATCGATGCGTCATTGGTGGCCATAACTCGATCCAGGGGCCACGTATGGCCAGAGATCGATGCGTCATTGGTGGCCATAACTCGATCCAGGGCCAGGTATGGCCAAAGATCGCTGCATCATCCCTGGCCATATCGCCCCTCGAAGCAGCGTTATGGCCAGTAATAGCCGGGCAGGATGGGCGGTGGGGAGAGCCGAGCGCTACGGGTCGATCAGGGCGAGCACCAGCGCCACCGCCGCGCCGATCCCGAGCAGCAGGACGATCCCGAGCCAGGTCCGCCGGGCGCGCGGCGTCGGGCGCTGCACGGCGGTGCGCGGCTTGGGGGGCGGGCCGATCCCGAGCGTCGTCGGCGGAAGCTTCTGGCTCGCGTCTCGCAGCGCCGCGGACGACCCGCCCGGCGGCGCCGGCCCGCTGGGTGGCGGGGGCCGCGATGGGAGCGAGGCCGGCATGAAGCGGGGAAGGCCGGCGTTCGACGATGCTTCGACCGGTGGGTGTCCGGGAGGGCCTGGGGGTCCGGCGTGCCCGGCGGGCCCGGCGTGTCCGGCGTGTCCGGCGTGTCCGGCGTGCCCGATGAGAGCCGACCCGGCGGCGGGTATGCTGCGCAGCTGCGGCTGGGATACCGGGACCGAGCTCGGCGTCCGGGACCGCGGCGGGCTCGGGTTCGAAGGCCGCATCGAGTCGATGCCGACCCCGGGCGTCGTGGTCAGCGGCTGCGAGATCCTGGCAAGCGGGGCGGGGGCCGGCGAGTCGCCGGGCAACACGACCTGGGCGCCGACCCGTGACGGGGACAGCTCGAACGAGGGCTTCGTGAGGGACTGGGCGAGCGGGGACATCGTCAGGCCGGCCAGCGAGCGCGTCGGCAGCTGGGTCGTACGCAGCCGCTTGATCACGGTGCGCACGGCGGCGAGCGAGGGCCGGGCCTCGGGGGTCTTCGCGAGCATCGCGGTCACGAGCTGCACCATCTCGTCGGGCAACCCGGGGACGGCATCGGCCAGCGATATCGGGGGCTCCTCGGCGTGCTGGAGCAGCGTCGCGAGCGAATCGCCGAGCGAGGGGAACGGCCGGCTGCCGGCGAGGATCTCGAACATCACGATGCCGAGCGCGTAGACGTCGGTGCGGTGGTCGACCCCGATCCCGCGCGCTTGTTCCGGCGACATGTACTCGGGGGTCCCGAGCATCACGCCGGTCTTGGTGGTGACCGCCGGGGCGCCGTACTCCGGCAGGAGCTTCGCGAGGCCGAAATCGAGCAGCTTGACCTCCGGCCAGCGATCTTCGTGGGCCACCAGGAACACGTTGTCGGGCTTGAGGTCGCGGTGCACGAAGCCGTGGTCGTGGGCGGCGATCAAGGCCTGTGAGATCTCGTCGATCACGGAGGCCGCCTCGCTCGGGTGCAGCACGCCGTGCTTGAGCCTCCGGCGCAGCGACTCGCCGACGAGCAGGTCCATCACGTGGTAAGCGCGACCGTCGGGCAGCGCCCCGTACGCGAAGATATCGACGATGTTCGGATGGCCGATCTGGTTGACCGCGCGCGCCTCCTGGATGAACCGCTCGACCGCGATCGGCGATCGCGAGACCTCGGGCCGCAGGATCTTGATCGCGGCGCGCTTGCCGATCACCGGATGCGTCGCGCGGTAGACCACGCCCATGCCGCCGTGTCCGAGCTCACCGTCGATGACGTAGCCGCCGACCTCGGTGCCGGGACCGATGCGCATGCCGATCGGATCGTCGTCGTGGTCCGCGGCGGGAGCCACGGCATCGATGACGTCGGTCAGCCGCTCGCTGTCGTGGTCCTCTACCACCTGATAATTCTACAGTCTGGTAATTCTACAGTGTCTGGAGAAACCCGATCAGATCGGCACGATCTTGCTTGGGGGCGAGCCGGAAAGCCTCCCGTGCCGGCATCGCCTCACCACCGTGCCAGAGGATGGCCTCGGCGATCGTGCGCGCCCGGCCGTCGTGCAGGAACGTGGCATCGGGCGCGACGACCTGGACGAGGCCGAGGCCCCACAAGGGCGGCGTCCTCCACTCCACCCCCTCGGCGGTAAAGTCGCGCCGCGCATCGGTGAGCAGGTCGCCGACGTCGTGTAGCAAGAGGTCCGTGTACGGATGGATCGTCTGGTGGGCGAGCTGCGGGATCGCGTGGTCGCCGGTCACCAGGGTCGGCACGTGGCACGAGGTACAGCCAAAAGCCTCGAACAGGCCCTGCCCGCGCCGCGTCGCGGCATCCAGCGGCGCCGCGGCCGGGACCGCGATCGTCGACACGAAGAACACCACCTGTTCGAACTGGTCGTCGGAGACGTCGCGCGTGCCGTCGGGCTCCGGGAGCACCTTGTTCGACAGGCCCATGTCGGTCGCGAACGCGGCCGCGACTTGCTGGCGCAGCGTCGGCACCGTCGCCTTGTGCCCGAACCGGCCGCTCACCGTTGTTTGCCGCTCGGAGTCCCACACCATGTTGACGCGGCCCGAGATGCCGTCGCCGTCGGCGTCGTCCGGATCGGCCAGCCCGGCGATGATGTCATCGGGCACCGCCTCGAGGAGCCCGAGCCCGAAGGCGCCGGGCGCCTGACGGTACGACATCCGGACCCCGGGCGGCAGCAACGAGCCATCGGCCAGCCGCGGATCGACCTGCGGCGTGCGCAGCATGACGATCTCGCCGTCGCCGTACATCTCGGCGTGCTCGATCCACGCCTGCGTCACGATCACCTCGGGCAACCCGACGGTCGCGTGGTCCTGCAGCTGCAGGCCGAGCCCCGGGACCGGGACGTCGCCACCTGGGACGTCGGGCGTGCCGTCGGCCAGGCTGATCCGGATCAGCGCCTGCGAGACCAGCGTGCCGTTGCCGATCTGGGACAGCCCGCGGCCGTTACTGTCGTGGCAGCCGAGGCACGCGTCGTTGCTGAACAGCGGGCCGAGCAGGGGGATCTCCCAGTGAAAGTCGAACGGTCCGCGGCCGGCCTGGAACACGGTGAGCTGATCATCGGTCAGGTTCTTGGCCGGGTGGCTGAAGGCATCGCGCGTTCGATCATCGACGGTCGTCGCGCCCCCCTGGCGATCGAGGGCGGGCTGGGCGAAGCTGTCACCGCAGGCGGCAACCGCACACAGGATGATCGCGAAGCGCGTCACCTACCCAAGCTACAGGCTGGCCGGCGTTGAGACCAGCCACGAATACGCCGGCCGGTGCGGCCGGTCACGAGGACCAGCCTACATGATGCGCTCGCCGGCCAGGAGCTGCTCGTAGGTCTCGCGATCGCGGATCACGGTGTAGCGGTCACCGGCAACCAGGACCTCGGGGGCGCGCGGGCGGGTGTTGTAGTTCGAGGCCATGGCCGAGCCGTAGGCGCCGGCGGCGCCGATCCACAGGAGGTCGCCCTGCGCGAGCTCCGGCAGCTCGCGGTCGCGCGCGAAGAAATCGCCGGTCTCGCAGATCGGCCCGACGACGTCGGTCGTGATCACCGGGCGCTCCTGCTTGACGACGGGCTGCATCGGATGGAACGAGCCGTAGAGCGCGGGCCGCATCAGATCGTTCATCGCCGCGTCGACGATCGTGAAGTGCTTCGCCTCGTTGCGCTTGCGGTACAGGACGCGGGTGACGAGCGCGCCGGCGCGGCCGACGATCACGCGGCCGGGTTCAGTCGTGAGCGTGACCCCGAGCGCGGTCAGCGGGGCAAGCGCGGCACGAACCGCGGCGCCGTACTCGGCGGGCGACGGCGGAGGCGCATCGCCCTTGCCGTAGTCGATCCCCAGGCCGCCGCCGACGTCGATGTGCTTGATCGCGATGCCGTCCTCGGCGAGCTCGCGGACGAGGGCGACCAGGCGCGCGATCGCGTCGGTGAACGGCGAGGTCTTGGTCAGCTGCGAGCCGATGTGGCAATCGACCCCGACGATCTCGAGGCCGCCGAGCTGCTTGGCGCGGCCGAGCAGGGCGCGCGCCTCGGCCATGCCGACGCCGAACTTGTTCTGCTTGAGCCCGGTCGAGATGTACGGGTGGGTCTGGGGATCGACGTCGGGGTTGACCCGCAGCGCGATCCGCGCCCGGCGCCCAGCGCCGCGCGCGATGCGATCGATCACGTCGAGCTCCTCGGCGCTCTCCACGTTGAACGTGCCGATGCCGGCGGCGAGCGCGGTGGTGATCTCGGCTTCCGTCTTGCCGATCCCCGAGAACACGACCTTCGCCGGATCTCCGCCCGCCTTGATCCAGCGCACCAGCTCGCCGGCCGACACGATGTCGGCGCCGGCGCCGAGCCCGACCAGGACGTTCAGGACGCCGAGGCTCGAGCACGCCTTGACCGCGTAGCACACGCGGTGGGGGATCCCGTCGAGCGCGGCGTCGAACGCGCGGTAGGCGCGCTCGAGCTCACCGCGGCTGTAGACGTAGACCGGAGTGCCGACCTCGCCGGCGATCCGCGCGAGCGGCACGGCTTCGCAGTACAGCTCGTCGCCTCGATATGCAAACGGCTCGGGCATCATGGTGGGGCGGGTTGTACCCCAAGCGCGGCGCAGATCCGATCGATCTCGGCGAGGACTCGACTTCGTGCGGGGCCCCCCGGCAGATCCCGGCGATCGACCGCGCGCTCCGGAGCGAGCCAGTCGCTCACATCGGCCGCGAAGGCCGGGTGGACCGCGCGCAGGTCATCAAGCGACAGCCCGCGCAGCTCGACCCGCCGCTCGGTCGCGACGCGGACCAGGTGCCCGGCGACGTCATGCGCCTCGCGGAACGCCACCCCGCGCGTCACGAGGTAGTCGGCGAGCTCGGTCGCCACGAGGTAGCCCTCGTCGATCGCGGCGCGCAGCCGCGCGACGTCGAACTCGAGGCTGTCGATCATGCCGCGGGCGACCGTGAGGCAGGCCTCGAGGGTCTCGACCGCGTCGTACAGCGGCTCCTGGGTCTCCTGGAGGTCCTTGTTGTAGGCCAGCGGCAGGCCCTTCACGACGGTCATCAGCGTGACCCACGCGCCGATCGTGCGCCCGACCTTGCCGCGCAGGAGCTCGGCGAGGTCAGGATTCATCTTCTGCGGCATCAGGCTCGAGCCCGAGCAATATGCCTCGCCGATCCGCACGAACCCGAACTCGGCGGTGGTCCACAGCACGAGCTCCTCGCCGAGTCGCGACAGGTGGGCCTGCGCCAGCGCGATCGCGGCCACCAGCTCGATGGCGAAGTCGCGGTCGCCGACGGCATCGAGCGAGTTGTGCGTGACGTCGGCAAACCCGAGCGCGGCCGCCACCTGCGCGCGATCGATCGGCAGGGTCGTCCCGGCCAGCGCTCCGGAGCCGAGCGGGCAGACGTCACCGCGCTGCGCGGCGTCGCGGATCCGGCCGCGATCGCGTTCGAGCATGGCGTCGTAGGCGAGCAGGTGGTGCGCGACGCGAACCGGCTGGGCCCGTTGTAGGTGCGTGTACCCCGGCATCAGCGTGTCCACGTGTCTGCGCGCCTGGGTCACGAGCGAGCGCCGGAGCTCATCGATCGCCTCGATGAGGCGGATCGCCGCGGCGCGCGCGTAGAGCCGCAGATCCGTCGCGACCTGATCATTCCGGCTGCGAGCGGTGTGGAGCCGCCGGCCCGCGTCGCCGATCTCCTCGATCAGCCGCGCCTCGACGTTCATGTGAACGTCCTCGAGGGCGGCCTCCCAGGCGAGCTCCCCGGCCGCGAGGCGCTGAGCGACGCGCTGGAGCCCCCCGACGATCGCGCTGGCATCCGCCTTGCTGATGATGCCCTGCGCTGCGAGCATCTCGGCGTGCGCGATTGACCCTGCAACATCGTGCGGCAGGAGGCGGCGGTCGAAGCCAATCGAGGCGTTGAGCGCCGCCGCCGCGGGATCGAGGGCTCCCTCAAATCGGCGGCCTCTCGCACCTTTCGGTCCGGACATGGAGCGCAGTATAAGCGGCCCTATGACGATCGCGGAGCGGGTGACCTATCCATCAAGTGTGGGCGATGCGACTGGTGTCCTGGTGACGCCGCAGGCCCGTGCGGGAAGCAAGCCGCCCGCCATCGTGGTGCTCCAGGAGTGGTGGGGCGTCAACGAGCAGATCCAGAGCGTCGCTCAGCGCTTCGCCGAGGCCGGCTTCGTCGCGCTCGTGCCCGACCTCTATCACGGCAAGCTCGCCAAGGACGCCGAGGAAGCGAGCGCCCTGATGAAGGCGCTCGATCACGGCAAGGCGGTGCAGGAGATCGCCGGAGCCGTCGCGTTCCTGCGCGAGCGCTCGAACGGCAAGGTCGCCGTCACCGGCTACTGCCTCGGCGGCGCGCTGTCGCTCGCGAGCGCGGTCCACATCCGCGGGCTCGCCGCGATCGTCGCGTACTACGGCCTGCCCGGCGATCTCGACTGGTCCAAGGTCGACGCGCCGATCCAGGTGCACTTCGCCAAGCACGACGACTGGGCCACGGTCGCCGGCGCCCAGAAGGTCAAGGCGGGGGTCACCGTCCCGATGGAGCTCCACATCTACGACGCCCAGCACGCGTTCGCCAACGACCAGCGCCCGGAGGTCTACAACCCCGAGGCCGCCAAGCAGGCGTGGACCCACGCCCTCACGTTCCTGCGCTCCCACACGGCGTAGCTTCGCGGCGGCCTCGCTGTCCGCGGCTCGCCGTCATCGCCGGATCACACGGCGGGCACGACTTCGCGCCCCGTGCTTGACGCGTGCGCGTCACTTGAAAGTTCATACCTCCACGATGAATTTTCAAGGCCCGGCGGTGGCCTCGATCAGCCCGGCGTCGCGCCGCGCGCGCGGGGCATCGGTCTGCGCGTCTGCAAGGTCAGCCGAGCGGCTTCAGATCATCGAGGATGCGTGACGCCGCGAGCGCGCGAATTCGATCCGACAGCGGATAGGTGTCGGTGCCGGCGTGGACGACGTCGACCCGCTCGAGCCTCAGCTCGGCCAGCGCACTTCGCGCCGACGCGGTCGCCGCCGGTGCGGTCGTGAGCTTGACCTCGAAGCCGAGCCGTCGTCCGCCGGCGATCACGAGCAGATCGATCTCGGGGCCGGCGTGGGTCGCCCAGAAGAAGCACTGATCCGGACGTGCGCCCAGCCGGCGAACCACTTGCGCGATGACAAAGCCTTCCCAGCTCGCCCCGACCTTCGGGTGGCCGTCGAGCTGCTCCTGGTTCTCGATGTCGAGCAACGCGTGGAGCAGGCCCGAGTCGGTCACGTACACCTTGGGTGACTTGACCTGGCGCTTGGAGATGTTCTCGAACCACGGTTGCAACTGGCGAACGACGAACGTTCCGCTCAGCGAGTCGAGGTAGCGGCGAACGGTCATGTCGCTCACCCCCATCGACCGGCCGAGCTCGGACCAGTTGAGCGTCGAGCCGTGGACGTGGGCGAGCATCGACCAGAACCGCCGCATCGTCGGCTCCGCGGTCCGGATCCCGAGCATCGGCAGATCGCGCTCGAGGAACGTCTGGATGAAGTCCCGCCGCCACTGCAGGCTGACCGCGCCGCTGGGCGCGGTGTACGAGCGTGGAAATCCGCCGCGTAGCCAGAGGCGCGCGAGGTTCTGGGGCGTGACCTCGGCGAGGTCGAGCCCCTCCAGGGGATGAAACGCGATCCGCCCGGCGAGCGTCTCGGAGCTCTGCGCGAGCAGCTCCGGCGCGGCGCTCCCGAGGACCAGAAATCGCGCGCTGCGCGGCCGGTCCACGAGCACGCGCAAGATCGGAAAGATCTCGGGCCGGCGTTGCACCTCGTCGAGCACGACCAGCCCCTTGAGGGGAGCGAGCACGCGTTCTGGATCTTCCAGCCGTCTGAGATCCGCAGGACGTTCGAGGTCGAACATCGTCACCTGGCGGCGCCCCTTTGCGATCTCGCGGGCGAGTGTCGACTTGCCGATCTGGCGCGGCCCCAGGATCGCGACCACCGGGTTGTGTCGCAAGAGCCAGCGGACGTCGCTCACGTGCTCGGGCCGAGAAATCATCGATATGAAAAATCATACCATCGCGATGAATTTTCAAGGTACTGCAGGCCGGGGCATCGGTTCCCATGAAGCTCCATCCTCGAAGCCTGGGGCGGTGGTGCTCGCGAACGCGGACGGTGATGCTCACGAACGCGGACGGTGATGCTCACGAACGCGGACGGTGATGCTCACGAACGCGGGCGGTGGTGCTCGCGCGAAGTCGCGCGGCTGCCACGCTCGGGGTTCCCCTTCGGACCCGTTACGCCTCCGCGCTTCCCCCGGGCGTTCTCTGCTCCGCAGCACCCTCCCGGCCGCGGCCACGGCGGATTTTGAGGTCGTGCCACCGGTGAGCCCACGCGGGCCACGGCGCTTCGCGCCTGCCCGCTGGGGGGCCCCCGCGCGTTCAGCTTCGCTCTCCGAAGGGGACCCCTCGCGGGCGCGCCGCGCGATGACGAGGTGCGGGCGCAGCCACTTACGGTGCTTTGAGCTTGCGATTGGTGACTACGGCGTTGCGGACGGCGAGACGTTGCTTCCGAGCTTCGCCATTGGGCCTTTGATGAGACCCGCGCCGCCGCCTCCCCCGCCGCCTCCCCCGTCGTTGCTTGCCATGCTGCTGCCGTTTATGCCGTTGGTACCTGGGCCCGCTGCGGCCCCGGAGGAGCCGTTGCCGCCATCGCCTCCGATGACCGAATTGCCTGTGCCGCCAGGCGCTGCGGCCGTAGTGCTCGGATCCGCGCCGGGAGCGCCGTCGGTGGTCACTCCGCTACCTTCGCCACCGGCACCGCCGTTCGCGAGGAGCAAGCTGGCGCACGTGATGGTGGGTGCGTCGAACCCGATCATCCCTCCAGCACCTCCGCCTCCAGCACCCGACGAAATGGGTGCGGCTGCGGGCCCTCCCTTCCCCGAGTCGCCGCCCTCACCTGCGGCATTGATTCCGGGACCGGTGATATCGATCCGGTTGACGGCGATGAGGTAAACGGCGCCACCGCCATGCCCGCCAGCGCCCTTCCCACCGCCATCTCCATCTTGACCAGGGCATCCACCTCGAAGCTCGGTGATGGGGGTCGTCCCATTCGCTGCCTGACCGCCCGCGCCAGCGGCAGCGGCATTTCCGCCGTTTCCGCCTTTTCCGGTGAAGCTACCGCCTGCACCACCGCCGCGGGTCCCCGCAGGTGTACCGGCCATGCAGGTCGCAGGATCTGCGCCTGCACCAATGAACTCCGGGGGTGTTCGGTGGCTGCCCACGTCGATCAGCTGGCTGACGCTGATCGAATCGCTCGCGACCAGGACCAGCGGTTTGGCGCCGGTTGCGCGCAGCGTCCCGTTGATCATGATCGAGGTTGCGGCAACCACGCAGTAGTTGGTGCCGCCGCTCACCGTCGGGACGCACATCGAGGAGGTCATCGTGTCGATCGTCGTGAGGTTCGAGATCGCCAGGGGTTGGGTCGGCGCGGACGCAAGGCAAACCTGCACGATGCCCGTGCCGAAACACGTCCGGGCGTCCACAGGAGGGATGCCGGGCGTATCGATCCCGGCATCGTTGATTGCACCCTCGCCATCCTCGCAGATCAGCTGTGCGTTGCAGGTCAGCCCGCTCGGACACGCTCCATTCGGACCACATGCGGGATGATCGTACTTGGGGTTGAAGCAAGCGGGGAGCAGACCGAAAAGCCAGATTGCGCGGTATGCGCGCCTCAAGACCGTGCTTGCTCCTAGGGAAGCCGAGCGAGTTGACCCAGAATCGTTGGTGTGGGTAGCACTTCGCTGCATGTTGAAAGGCACGCGGAGGTTCGCGAAGACTTGTTGCAGCGTCTGCTCCATGGCGCTTCCTTCCCTTCCTTCCTTCCGTGACACCGACAGGCGACCAGCCCTGACAACTGCGACCAGAATACCGGTAGTAAGGCGTCACCAGCCGCAAACCTGAGCTTTGCTGATCAGGGCGTCGCGGCCGGCGAGACCTGATTGCCGAGAGTCGCGGTCAGGGGAGCCTTGACGAGGCCGGCGCCACCACCGCCGCCACCACCGCCACCAGTCCCAGGATTCCCGGCCACACCGGGACCAGCCGCCGCGCCAGCCGAGCCGTCGCCACCATCGCCACCATTGGCGCTATTACCCGCGCCCCCGGCTGCGGGGTTTATCGTGGTTGGATCGTTGCCCGGCGCTCCGGGGGTGTTTGCCGTGCCGCTACCTTCGCCACCGCCACCGCCGTTCGCGAGGATCAAGCTGGTGATCGTGATCACCGGTGCGTCGAAGCCGATCATGCCGCCTGAGCCGCCACCACCCGCGCCAGCGGTGTTTTTTTGCCCAGCGGTACCGCCTTCCCCTGCGGCGTTGATCCCACCTCCAATGTCGATCTTCGTGCCCGCGATCAGGAATACGGCGCCGCCCCCATGGCCATGGATGCCTTTGTCGTTGCCGCCTCCGGCCTGACCATCTTGTCCAGCACAGCCACCGCGTAGCTCGGTGATCGCTGCCGCGACGATCCCGGGAACTCCTCCACCGGTGATGGCACCGGATCCGTTGCCACCGGCACCTCCAAGACCCGTGAAGCTGCCGCCGGCACCCCCTCCGCCATTTGTCGGGTTTGTACCGGCTGCGCAGGTGATAGGCTCGGCCCCGGCTCCGATTTCCGGGGTTGCGCCGCGGTGGCTGCCCACATCGATCTGTGCGCCTGTGGTGATCGTGTCGCTCGCGATCAAAACCAGCGGCTTGGCGCCGGTCGCTCGTAGCTTTGCGTTGATGGTGATGGTGGTTGCTGCGAGCACGCAGTAGTTGCTGCCGCCGCTCACCGTCGTGGCGCACATCGACGAGTTCATCGTGTCGATCGTCGTTGGATTCGTGATCGTCAGCGACTGGGTCGGCGCGGAAGCGAAGCAGACCTTCACGATACCGGTGCCGTAGCAGACGAGGGCATCTACTGGAGGGACGAGGGTATCTACTGGAGGGACGAGGGGCGTATCGATCCCCGCGTCGGCCGGCGGCTGGTTGCCGGGTACACAAGTGCCCGACAGGTCACCGGACAGGCCACCGTATCGCTGACCTCCGGGCCCACAGCCGTCATCGGGAAAGCTACAAAGCCCGTTGGCTTCGCACGTACCACTCGCCCCGCACGTATGTTCGGTGTCGCAGTGGAACGCGCTCGCGCCGAAGTTGCAGCCGGTTGTTAGCACGACGACCGCGACCGCGGCGAACCATTTGCCCATGAATTCATTGTACTGCACGAGCCGCGGTTTTCGTCTATCGTAAAGCTGGGGTAACCTCCCGGTCCTGTCTCCGTGGTCACATCCGCACACTCCAGCCGCCGGTTCCTGGCTCCGGGCAACACGCACGGAGAGCGCGTGGTGAGCCGTCAGGTCGCCGTCGGTGCGACGCTGGTTTCGGCGCGGCTTGAAGAGTGGGAACACGTGCGTCACGAGGCGCGGTTTTCGTCGAGGAACAGGTGGTGCGCACCTGGATCGGGAGCGGGAAGATGACGGGAGAATCGCCAGACAAGCAGTCCTCGCCGCCGGTCGCGGAGGGCCGCAGTGGTCCGGCCGCTGCCAAGGCCAGCGTGCCAGCATCGCCGGAGCATGATCCCGAGGCCACGCTGCTGGGGGGACAACCGCGGTCGCCCGCGGCGTCGGCGGCGATGGAGGGTGCCCCGGGGAGGCGACCATCGCAGCCGCCGGCAGGAACTGAACAGGCAGGGAGGCGACCGTCGCAGCCGCCGGCGGGAACCGAGCAGGCCGAGAGGCGACCATCGCAGCCGCCGGTGGGAGCCGAGCAGCCGCCGGTACGAAGCACGCAGCTGGGGGTCCAGCCGCTGTCCTCGACGGTAGGGACTGGACGGCCGGCGTCGCAGCCGCTGCCCTCGCTGGTGGGGGCTGGACGGCCGGCGTCGCAGCCGCTGCCCTCGCTGGTGGGGGCCGGACGGCCGGCGTCGCAGCCGCCGCCCTCGCCGGTGGGGACCGGACGGCCGGCGTCGCAGCCGCCGCCCTCGCCGGTGGGGACCGGACGGCCGGCGTCGCAGCCGCCGATGGGAAGCGAACAGAGGACACATCCACCGCAGCCGCCGATGCGAGCCGAGCCGCCGCCGGTACGAAGCACGCAGCTGGGGGTCCAGCCACCGTCCGTGCCGGTGGGGAGCGGGCGGCCGGCGACGCAGCCGCCGATGGGAAGCGAGCAGGGGACACGGCCGTCGCAGCCGGCGATGCGAGCCGCGCGGCCGGCGTCGCAGCCGGCGATGGAGAGTGAACCGATGGGGACACGGCCGTCACAGCCGATGGGAAGCGAGCAGGGGACACGGCCATCGCAGCCGGCGATGCGCGCGGCGCGGCCGGCGTCGCAGCCGGCGACCGAGAGCGAGCCGCCGGTGGCTCCGCCGTCCCGGGGGAGCGGTCAGCTGGGGGCGACGTCGAGCGCGCCGCCTGCACCGGGCCAGCACGGTCCGATGCCAGTTGCCGCGATGGGGCCGGTTCCGCTCGTGACGCCGCCCTCGGTGCCGTTGATTCCCAGTGGAGGCACCCTGGTCAGCAGCGCTACCCAGGCGGGCAACAACCTGCCACCGGCCGTGAAGCCGGTGGTGGGGCCCTACGGACCGACGGGCGGTCTCGACGGGCTGGCTGGCCAGGGTGGACATATCGGGTACGCCGGTCCGAGCGGATATGGCGGCCCCGGTGGGTACGCCGGTCCGAGCGGGAGCGAAGGCATGGGCGCGGGCAACGCCGTTCCAACCTATGACTCGACGGTGAGCCGCGCCGGCGATGTCACCGATCGCGTCCGGATCGCAGCCGCGCGCCCCACGATGAAGATCGACATCGGCCGCCGCTCGCGCCTGCCGACCGTCGTGCTGGGGATCTTCAGCGCCGTGGGCGCGCTCGTCATCATCTGGTTCGTCGCCATTCGTGCGGACGGCCCCGCTCCCGCCGCTTCCGCGCCCCCGACAAGTGCCCCCGCCAGGGCGACGCCTGCGGAGGCTGCCACGCCCGGGAAGTCATCGAGCACGCCCGCCGAGGCAGCGAAGTCGCCGGGGAAGGCCGCGGAGCCGTCGAGGGAGACCGCGACGCCGCCGGCGGAACCCGCTGCCGGGTCCGCAGCCGAAGCGCCTGCGAAGGCCGCCGAGGCACCCGCCGCCGGGTCCGCAGCCGAGGCGCCTGCGAAGGCCGCCGAGGCACCCGCCGCCGGGTCCGCAGCCGAGGCGCCTGCAAAAGCCGCCGAGGCGCCTGCGAAGGTCGCGGCGCCGGCGAAGGCCGCCGATCCCGCGCCCGCGCCGCAGGCCGACGCGGTCAAGCCGGATGCGACGACGAAGAAGCCCGCCAGCGTCGGGGTGCAGGAGCCCCATCCCAAGCCAGCCAAGAAGTCGCGGTCCAAGCGGGCCTCGAAGGCCGAACCGAAGGAGCAAACGTGGAACGACGACTCGCCGTTCATGCCGGTGGCAACCCCCAAGCATTGATCCGCCGCGGCGTCCGATCGCGAGGGTGGATGATCGTCGTCGCGCTCGTGGCGGTGGCGAGCGTGGCCGAGGCCAAGCCCAAGCGCCGCGACGCCAGGACCTGGTTCGACCGGGGCGTCGCCGCCTACAAGAAGGGCAGCTACGAGGCCGCGTCCGAGGCGCTCGGCAAGTCGTTCGACCTCGAGCGCGACGTCGACACGCTGTTCGCGTGGGCGCAATCGGAGCGCAAGCTCGAGCATTGCGACAAGGCGATCGATCTCTACGAGAAGATCCTAACGTTCGATCTGCCGGCGGCGAACAAGGAAGCCGTCGACGCCAAGCTCGCAGAGTGCCGCGCGATCGCTACGCAGCAGAAGCCGGCGCTGTCGCCGGAACCGCCGGTCGCGCCGACAGCCGAGCCGGCGCCGGCGCCGGCGCGCACCGCCGCTCAGAGCGCATCGGAGCCATCGCCGGGCAGCGATGCGCGGTCTGCGGCGCGTGCCTGGTACAAGGATCCGATCTCGCTCGCGCTGGTCGGCGCGGGCGCCGTCGCGACCGGGGTTGGCGTCGGGTTCCTGGCCTCGGCGCGATCGCTGGATCACCAGTTCAAGAACGCGACGGATTATCAGCAGGCGCAGGGCTTCTCGAACAAGGCGAAGTCGCACGGCAACATCGGCTTCGTCGCCACCGGGGTCGGGGGAGCGCTGGTGATCGGTGGGGTGGTCTGGATCTTCACGCACCGGGGCGCGACCGAGCAGCGCACGATGACCGGCTGGGTGGCGCCGGGCGGCGGTGGCCTGGCGATCGCCGGATCGTTCTGATGTCCTGACATCGGGTGAGGTGTCGTTCAGGAGATCGTCGGTGCGACCTCACGCTGACCGCGGTCGTACGCCACGGACGTATCGACTACAATCGGTCGCATGCCGGCCAAGCGGTGCCCGATGTGTCATCGCGCGAGCGGTGCGAGCGCGTGGCAATGCATGTGCGGCTACGAGTTCGGCCAGGACATCGAAAAGGTCCGCGCGCTGCTGCGAAGCCAGCGAACGAACAGCTGGATCATCCTCAGCCTCTTGCTGATCGTGGACCTCATGGCGGTGGGCGGCGTGTTTTATGCGGCCCTGCATGGGCTGCTCGTGTTCTCGGTCTTCGGGTTCTCGGTGCTGATCCTCGGGACAGCGCGAACCGTACGGACCCTGCTGATCACGCGCGCGAGCCTCCGGCAGCTGGCCAGCCGCGATGACGCGTTGCCCAGGGCCAGCGTGCACAGGCGCCGCTGACAGATCCGGGGGGGCAGATCGCAGCGACGGCAAGCACGTCCTGCCCGCCATGGCGTCGTGCGACCAGCGCCTTCACCCGCGGGGTGAGCTAGCCGATCTCTTCGGCGTACGTCATCACGAGGTGCATGACCGCCTCGACGCGCCCCGGGTTGCGGTACGCGTGCGGCGTGTCGGCCTCGAACAGGATCGAATCGCCGGTCTCGAGCCGGTGGGTGTCGCCCGCGACGTCGATCTCGAGCGTCCCCGCGGTGACGACGAGGTTCTCGCTGGTGCCGGGCGGGTGGGCGTCGGCTTCCTCGACGCTGCCGGCGGCGAGCCGCAGCTCATAGAACTCGACCCGGCGCGGCTCGTCGAATGGAAACAGCGCGCGCGACGAGAAGCTGCGATCCTTGCTGGTCAGGATCTTCGACTCCGACGCCCGCAGCACCAGCGCACCCGACTGCGTGCGCGCGCTGATCAGCGCGGAGAACGTGACCTCGAGCGCGCGGGCGATCTTCCACAGCACGTTGATCGTCGGCGCGCTCTGGCCGAGCTCGATCTGCCCGAGCATCGCACGCGAGACCCCGGAGATCTGGGCGAGCCGCTCGAGCGAAAGCCCGCGCCGTGTGCGCAGCCGGCGCAGGTTTCCACCGACGACCGGCGCCAGATCGGTGGCCTCCGTGGCGGGAGGGGACGTGACCTGAGGCTGTGCCTGGGCTTGGGCCTGAGGTGGGGGCACCACACCGTCCGGACGAGGGCCATTCGCGTCCGCTTCTACGCGGCTCGCCATCGCGGTCTCTGTGGATTTCTTCTTCACCCGTGCCAACCAGGGCTAGAGTATACCCACGTACACGAGGCATCGCCGGAATTCTCCAATCTAACGGATACCGACAACGACCAGAGGTAAGTGAGGCCCCTGCTTGACATGCCTGTCGCTGGGCGCTACTTCGTGCCGAACAGGCGATCGCCGGCATCGCCCAGGCCAGGCACGATGTAGCTCTTGGCGTTGAGCCGCTCGTCGACCGCGGCCGTGTAGATCGGGATGTCGGGGTGCTGCGCGTGGAACGCGGCGATCCCCTCGGGGCAGGTCAGGAGGCACACGAACTTGATCGAGCGCGGCCCGCTCGCCTTGAGGCGTGTGACCGCGGCGATCGCCGAGTTGCCGGTGGCGAGCATCGGATCGACCACCATCGTGTCGCGGTCGCCCATGTTATCGGGCACCTTGTAGAAGTACTCGACGGCGGCGAGCGTCTTGGGATCGCGGTACAGCCCGATGTGCCCGACGCGCGCCGACGGCAAGATCTGGAGCATGCCGTCGAGGATCCCGACGCCGGCGCGCAGGATCGCGACGATCACGATCTTCTTGCCGTCGAGGATCGGCGCCATGACCGGCGCGATCGGCGTCTCGATCGGGACCAGCGTCGTGGGGAGGTCCCGGCACACTTCGTATGCCAGGAGCATGCTGATCTCGCGAAGCAGGTTGCGAAAGGTGCTGGTGCTGGTCTCCTTGGACCGCATCAGCGAGAGTTTGTGTTGGACCAGCGGGTGGTCGATGACGTGAACCGTGCCTGCCATGGTGGCGGAACCTACCGCACACACCTGACAGGCACGGCGCTTCCTTAGCGGTGCGCGACGACGGCGCTCGCCACGACGGCCTTGGTGACCGTGGTGATCGAGGCGATTGCCGCGAGCGCGATGAACGCGGCGAAGAATGCGTCGCGAACCAGGCCCTTGCGGTGGCGCGCTGCAATGTTATCGAGGTGACTCATCGTAGAATTTCCTGTTGTGCGGCAGTGCCGCGGACGAGCAGCCGCATATACAGGTTCCGCGCCAGGTCGGGCGCAAGCAATTCTAATAAGTTGAACTGATAACTGGAGGGCGCGACATGTCGCATCGATCGTCGCACCCCTGACGCTGTCGCAGGTATGTCCTACGGCGTCTCGCGAAACTGTCATCCGCGAGGTGTCATCGCGGATCATCAGGGCTTGCTTGTGGGCGGCGAGCCCGGTCCCTGCGCGAGCTCGGCGCGGCGCTTGCGGCGCAGGTACATCTCGTGCCGGATGTACATGGTGACCACACCGATCGCGACGGCGATCACGACGATGCTGAACATACGGTAGAGCGTACCGCGGTCAGTGCCAGCCGAGCGGCGCCCTGGTAGACGTCCTTCCGCGTATCGATCACGATCTTCAGGCGCTCCGGGTTACCAGGAGGTTCGAGGTAAGGTTGCCATGCGTGCGGCGCTCGCTGGTTGTCGTTGCGCTCGTCGGGTGCGGCTTGCCCGAGGGCGACTACTTCGGGCGCACGCCGGATCCGATCGATCCGGCACACTTCCGCTGGTGCAACCAGGGCGAGCCCGACCACCTCGACCCGGCGCTCGCGTCGAGCCAGGCCTCGGCCCCGCTGGTCGCGACGCTGTTCGACGGGCTCACGACCTACGGGCCCGACGGCCTGCCGGTGCCGGGCCTGGCCACGCACTGGGAGATCGCCGATGACCTCCGGACGTTCACGTTTCACCTGCGCCACGACGCGCGATGGTCGAACGGGCGGGCGGTGACGGCGTACGACGTCGCGTACAGCGCATTTCGGGTCGCTCACCCGCTGACGGCGTCGCCCAACGCCGACACGCTCGCGCCGATCAAGGGGGCCACGGCGTACCTGTTGCGCCGGGCGTTCGTGATGCGCCGCGCGGTCGGGCCGCTGGCGGCCGGCGAGGTGGTCGAGCTCGCCGGTGAGGCGACCAGGGAGGTGACCGTCGATCTCGACGCGCGCACGGGGCGCCGGCCGCTGGCGCTGCGGGACCTCGGGGCCGCGCCCGGGGCGGCGTACGCGACCGTGCCACCAGGGCAGATCGTCACGTGGATGATGGCGACGGGGGGCCGCGCGACGCAACCGTCGCCGGACGGCGAGGCGTGGGCCTACGTGTTCTGGCCGCGCGACCTCGAGGGCGTCGGCGGGTGGGTCCCGGCGCGCGCGCTCGACGGCGAGCCGAACGGCGACCGCGTGATCGAGGTCCGCCGGGCCCCGGCCAGGGACACGCCGGCCGCGGGACCGGGGCTCGCGGCAGGACCGGCGGTAGGCGACGGCGAGCGGCCGATCGTCCGGGTGCATGCGCGCGATCTGGTGCACGGGACCGATGTGCTCGGGATTGAGGTCCCCGACCCGTACACGATCGTCTTCGAGACCACGGACCCGACGCCGTACTTCCTCGCGCTCACCGAGAACCGCGCGCTGCGCGCGACGCCGATCGAGGCGTGGTCGCGGTGGCCCCGGCGCTGGGATCGTCCCGAGCACATCGTGACCTCGGGGCCGTTCCACCTGGTCGCCTGGCAGGAGCGCGATCGCGTCGAGCTGGTGCGCTCGCCGACCTACTGGGGCCGCGCGCAGGTCAGGCTCGAGCGGTTCACGGCGCTGTCGATGGACGATCAGGCGGCGTCGACCAACACGTACTTCACCGGCGGGTGCGACGCGACCGCGGCGAACATGATCCCGTCGAGCTACCTGCCGGCGATGAGCGGCGAGGCGCGCGGCGGCCGCGCCTACAAGGACTACGACGTCGAGCCGTTCCTCGGCGTGTACTTCGCGTGGATCCAGACCCAGAAGCTGCCGAACCGCCACCTGCGGCGCGCGCTGTCCCTGGCGATCGATCGCACGGCGGTGCCGCGGTTCACGCACGGCGGCGAGATCCCGACGGCACAGCTCACGCCGGGCACGCCGATCGCCCGGCTGTCGGACGCCGACCTCGCGGCGTGCGGGGTCACCCGTGACACCCGGGGGGTCGCGCTCGTGATGGTCGCGGGGCAGCTGTGCTACGTGCCGCCGCCGGGGCTTGACTACGACCTCGAGGCGGCTCGCCGCGAGGTCGCGCTCGCGCGCGCCGAGGGCGGCCTGCCGGATCACCCGATCGACTACCGCTACAACGCGGGCAGCGAGGCGCACAAGCAGATCGCCGAGTACCTCCAGGCCGCCTGGGCGGCGATCGGCGTGCCGGTCCGGCTCACCGCGCAGGAGTGGAACTCGCTGCTCGACGATACCCACCAGGGTGACTTCGAGATCAGCCGGCTCGGCAGCATCGGCACGTTCGCCGACACCGAGAGCGAGTTCCTGCCGCTGTTTCGCTGCGGCTCGCCGGACAACCGCGGCAGGTACTGCTCGCCCGCGTTCGAGCGGCTGATGGACGAGGCGCGCACGCTGCCGGATCGCGCCGCGCGCAACGCCCGGCTCCGCGCGGCGGAGGCCGTGATGATCGAGGATGCGCCGGTCTTGCCGATCTACGTCTACACGCAGAAGCACCTGATCAAGCCGTACGTGCGGGACTACGCGATCAACCTGATCGACCAGTCGCCGCTGTGGCGGATCTGGATCGATCCGAGCGGGCGGGCGGGGCGGTGATCCGGCTGGTCGCCGGCCGGCTGGTCGCGAGCGTCGTGATCTTGTTCGTGGTCGCGACGGCCAGCTTCTGGCTGCTCCACGCCGCGCCGGGCGGGCCGTTCGATACCGGCGAGCGCCGATCGGCGGCCGTCACCCACGCGATGGAGGAGCGCTACGGCCTGGGCCGGCCGCTGTGGCAGCAGTACGGCCACGCGATGGCCCGCCTGGTGCGCGGCGATCTGGGCGTGTCGATGAAGCGCGACGTCGCGGTCACCGCGCTCATCGCCGAGCACGGGCCGATCAGCGCGGCGCTCGGCGGCCTGGGGCTCCTGGCGGCGGTGGGGCTGGGGATCGCGCTCGGCGTGGTCGCGGCGTGGCGGCGCCACACCTGGATCGACCACGTCGCGATGACCGCCGCGCTGATCGGGATCTCGGTCCCGGCGTTCGTGCTGGGGCCGCTGCTCATCGCGGCGATCTCGATCGATCTCGGCTGGCTCCCCCCAGCGCGGATCGACGGCGGGACCTCGCTGATCCTGCCGGCGGTGACGCTCGGCCTGGTCTACCTCGGCGCGATCGCCCGGCTGACCCGCGGGGGGCTCGCCGACGTGCTCGATCAGGACTTCATCCGGACCGCGCGCGCCAAGGGCCTGCCGGAGCACCGCGTGGTGGTCAAGCACGCGCTGCGGGTCGGCATCACGCCGGTCGTCACGTACCTCGGGCCGGCGACCGCCGCGATGATCTCGGGCTCGTTCGTCGTCGAGAAGATCTTCCAGATCCCGGGCCTGGGGACCTACTTCCTCACGAGCGTGTTCGATCGCGACTATCCGGTCGTGACCGGCGTGTTCGTGTTCTACGCGGCGCTGCTGGTGGTCCTGAACCTCGCCGTGGATCTGGCGTACGGCGTGCTCGACCCGCGGGTGCGGCAGGCCGCGGGTGCGCCACGTGAGCGCGCGGCGAGGGCGGCGCGATGATCGCGCTGGGCGGTGCCTGGCGCACGTGGCGGCGGCACCGCGTGGCGGCCGTGGCCGGCGTCGTGTTCTTCGTCGTGGCGCTGGCGTGCGCGCTGGGGCCGGTGATCGCCGGGGCGGTCGGCCTGGACGGCACGACGATCGATCCGCGGCTCGGCGCGGTGCCGCCGACGCCCGCGCACTGGTTCGGCACCGACACGCTGGGCCGCGACATGCTGGTCCGCGTGATGATCGGCGGCCGGATCGCGATCGCCGTCGCGCTGGTCACCACCGCGATCGCGATCGGGATCGGCGTGACCTACGGCGCGATCGCCGCGTTCGCCGGCGGCCGGGTCGACAACCTCATGATGCGGATCGTCGATGCGCTCTACGGGTTCCCGACGGTCGTGTTGCTCATCGTCGTGATGGCGGTGACCGGCACCCGGTCGCTGGTCGCGCTGTTCGCGTGGATCGGCGCGATCTCGTGGCTGACGATGGCGCGGATCACGCGCGGCCAGGTGCTGGCGCTGCGCGAGCGCGAGTTCGCCCTGGCGGCGCGTGCCCTCGGCGTTGGTCCCGCGCGCATCCTCGCGCGCCATATCCTGCCCAACGCGGCCGGTCCGGTGATCGTCTACGCGACCCTGGCGATGCCGCAGGTGATGATCACCGAGGCGTTCCTGTCGTTCCTGGGCCTCGGCGTGCAGGCGCCGCTCGCGTCGTGGGGCACGCTGGTCACCGAGGGCAGCTCGCAGATCGTCGTCTACCCGTGGCTGCTGTGGTGCCCGGCGGCCGTCATGGCGGTCGCGATCCTGTCGCTCAACTTCATCGGTGATGGCGTGCGCGACGCGCTCGTGGGCGACGCCTCCACCTAAGTCTCAATCGGGGAAGCGTCCCCGCGGAAGCGGACGGCCTCCTGGACGACGCTGGGCGCCGGGAGGTTGGCGTCGCGGAACGCGCGGCCCATGGCGTCGAGGCTGCCGTAGCCGACGGTGCGCGCGACGTCGCTCGGCGTGCCGCCCGGGGCGGACAGGAGCACGACCGCGGCGCGCAGGCGGAGCACGCGCATCGCATCGCGAAAGCCCGCGCCGAACAGGCCGAACGTGCGGGTCAGGTCGCGGAAGTCGCGGCCGAGCTGGCGCAGCGAGATGTCGGCCAGCGCGGCGATCTGCTTGAGCGACGCCGAGGTCGCGTGGCTCTGGTAGAGCGGGCGCATGACCGCCCACAGGCGCAAGAAGCGCTCGGGCTCGGCCGCGACGACGCTGGCGGCCATCTCGTGGCTCACCACCCCGGAGGCGTCGAGCGCGGCGACGAGGTCGTGGACCGCGGCCTCGCTCCGCGTGTCCTGGAGCGCATGGTAGGCGGCCCACACCGCCGGGGCGAGCTCGACCTGACCATGGGTGAGCCCGACCGGCCGCCGCAGATCGCTGGCGAGGACCCGCGCTTCGATGATCGTGCAGCGCGCGCCGAACGAGCGGAAGGTCAGCGCGCCGGGGACGACCCGGTCGAACTCGGTCTCCGCGAGCACGAAGGCGCACGGCGCGGGGATCGGCGGCCCGCCGGCGATCACGAACGTTCCGGAGAGCTGGGCGAACAGGTGGGCGAACGAGGTCCTGGCCTTGGCGGGGGCCGCGAACGCGGTGTCGAACAGCAGGCGATCGCGCCGGACCATGTGCAGGCGGAGCCGGCGCTCGAGGAACACCGTCGAGCGCAGCGTGCTGGTGCCGAACTCGATGTGACCCTCGGCCGACAGCACTACTTGCACTCGAGGACGCCGGCGCAGGCCCGTTGCCTGGTGACGCAGTCGACGTGGTGGGCGACCTTGGCCGCGCTGTGCTGGACGTCATGCTCGAGCGCCGCGCACGCCGCGATGCACTCTTTCTCGTCGAACGGGAGCTTCCCGCCGGTCTGGTCGACGCACTCCGCCTCGCGCTTGCAGACTTCCTTGCATGCGGTGCTGCGCGGCTCGGTGCAGCCGGCCCAGGCGATCCAGGCGGTGACGGCTATCGCGAGCCAGCGTGCGCGCATCACGCAGTAGTATAGCGTGCACCCGCGGGCTACAAGTCTTCGGTCGCCTTCACGATCTCCGGGATGAAGTCGCGGCGCACGCGGATGAGGGAGTCCGCCTTGCTGAACGTGAGGAGCCGCAGGCCGATCTCGCCCGCCGTCGGGGCGGTCCCGCCGACCTCTTCGGCGGCCACGTCGAGCACGCACGTCTTGCCCGCCTTGCGGGCGCGGGCACAATCGTCGGTGACCATCCTGGTGACGTCGGTCGCCGGGCTCGGATCAGCGATCGCGGAGACGGGTAGGACCACGGAGGTCAACATCACGACGGCGACTACGAGGCGCATGCCGGGAGGACACGGGGTGCCGCAGGCGGTTGCAGGTCAGTCGGCGCGGCGTTCGGCGCGCTTGTGGTGCTCGGCGCGCCACGCCGCGAAGTGGCGCTCGATGATCTCGCGCTCGGCCCGCGCGCGCCGAAGCCGGCCCTGCGCCGCGTCGACGACCTCGAGCTGGCCGCCGTGCCGCGCCTCGGCGCGCGCGTGCTCGTCGCGGGCGGCCTCGAGCTCGCGCCGCAGGCGGCGCACGTAGCCTTCGATGTGGGCGAGCGTGGTGCTCGCGACCCCTCGGGCGAGCGCACGGTCGCGGGTGGCGGTCGCCGCCTCGATCGCCGCGCGGAGGCGTGCCACCCGGCGCGCGGCGTCCGCGAGGTCGCCGGCGAGGACTTCTGCCTCACGCAGGGCGCCCGCGAGATCCCCCTGCTGGACGCGCTCGTGGCGGGCCCGGGCCTCACGCATCGGGGCCAGCCGGTACCGCGCATCCATGCGGTCGATGTTACACTGGCAGCTCGATGGTCGACGTCGGGGCGGCTCCGATCGATCGCTATGTCGTACTCGAACATCTGTCCGAGGGCGGCATGGGCGCCATCTACGTGGGGAAGAAGCTCGGCGCGGGCGGCTTCGAGATGCAGGTCGTCCTGAAGCAGCTGCTTCCGGAGTTCACCCAGCAGGAAGAGTTCATCGATCTGTTCCTCCGGGAAGCCAAGCTGTCCGCGACGCTCGATCACGCCAACATCGTCCACACGATCGATCTCGTGACCGCGGGCGGCGAGTACTTCATCGTGATGGAGTACCTGCCGGGCGGCGACCTCCGGACGCTGCTCAAGAAGGCCAAGCGGCGCGGCAAGCGGTTCTCGCCGTCGGCGGCGATCCACATCTGCCGCGAGGTGCTCTCGGCGCTGGCGTACGCCCACGTCAAGCGCGACTTCGAGGGCACCCCGCTCAAGCTGATCCACCGCGACGTCTCGCCGTCGAACATCCTGGTCTCGTACGCCGGAGAGGTGAAGCTGACCGACTTCGGGATCGCCAAGGCCGCTACCCACAATTCGTTGTTCTACAAGGTCAAGGGCAAGATCGGCTACATGTCGCCCGAGCAGGCCAAGAGCGAGCCGCTCGACCACCGCTCGGATCTGTACTCGCTCGCGGTGTGCATGTACGAGGTCCTCACCGGCGAGCGCCTGTTCGTGCACGCGGGCCTGACGACGTCCGCCGAGGAGATCTACTCGCAGGCGGTGCCGCTGGTGTCGCGCAAGGTGCCGGGCCTCACCACGGATCTCGACACGATCATGAACAAGGCGCTCGCGCTGTCGCCCGACGCGCGCTACCAGACCGCCGGCGAGTTCCAGGAAGCGCTGACCCGGTGCGCCCATCGCAACGGCCTCTTGATCTCGGCCCCAGAGGTCGCCCGCGAGCTGCTCCAGCTGTGCGGCCCGGTCGAGCAGTGGCGAGGCGAGGACGACGACGACGATCTGGGCTACGTGCGGCGCGCCGGGACCGAGGTCTACGGCGGCGGCGAGGAGGAGGAGGAGGAGGACGACGACGACGACATGAATGCCGGGGCCCTGGGCCCGCCGTCGATGGCGTCGAGCCCGTCGCGGGCGTCGATCCCCGGGCTTTCGAGCGGAAACCCGCGGGCCTCGAGCTCGCGGATCTCGCGGCTCCCCAAGGCCGAGATGTCCAGGCTCCAGGGGGTCGTGGAGCTGACGTCGATCATCAACATGATCGATCTCGAGCAGCAGCACCGCGAGGCCCTGGGCGAGGCCCGGACCGAAGCCCAGGTCGGCCCGGCGCCCCGGCGCACCGATCTGGGGGAGGCCCCGACCGAGGCCCAGGTCGGCCCAGCGCCCCGGCGTGCCGATCCGGGGCCGGCGATGGTCGTGCCCGGGCATCCGCGCCCGCGGGTCATGCCTCCCAGCCCCAACGATCTGCAGGATCCGGGCGAGCTGATGCCCACGCTGCCGCGCCAGCTGCCGAGCCTACCGCAGGCGATGCCGGGTCCCCCGCGGCCCATGCCGGGCCCGCCACAGGCGATGCCGGGTCCCCCGCGGGCCATGCCGGGGCCACCGCCGATGGTGTCGGGGCCGCCAATGATGTCGGGGCAACCGCAAACGATGCTGGGGCCGCATATTCAGGCGCCCGGGCGCCGCGGATCGCAAGTCAAGAAACGGGCGTTCTTCCGGCCCTGGATGGTGATCGTGGCGATTGTCCTGGCGGCGGCGACGGCCGGCGTGGTCGTCGCGATGTCGGGGCCCCATGTCTCCGTGCAACACGGCCAGCACAGCAAGTAGCGCTGCGTATTTACAGTGCGCCGACCCCCAGGCTACGATGGCGACGCTTCAGGACAGATGACGCGCGACCGCTCCAACGTCACCGCCCTGCTCGACGATGCTCCGTCGTATTCGCGGCAGAATCAGGGCGGCATCTTCGTCGTCATCAAGGGTCCCGACCGCGGCGACTCCGTGCGGCTCACCGGCGAGCCGGTCTCGTTCGGCTCGGGTCCGCAGTGCAGCCTCGTGCTCACCGACAAGACGGTCTCGCGCAAGCACCTCGAGGCGCAGCTCTCCGGCGACGAAATCCTGATGATCGACTGCGGCTCGACGAACGGGACGTTCATCCAGGGCTCGCGGTTCGAGAAGATCTCGATCGGGTTCGGCGCCGAGGTCAAGCTCGGCCGCACCGTGATCAAGTTCCTGCCCGACGAGGAGATCGTCGAGCCCGAGCCATCGAAGCACACCGCCCTTGGCTCGATCGTCGGCTCGGACACCAAGATGCGGCAGATGTTCACGCTGCTCGAGGACGTCGCCGCGACGGCCGCGACGGTGCTGATCGAGGGCGAGACCGGCACCGGCAAGGAGCTGATCGCCGAGGAGATCCACAACCACTCGCCGCGCAAGGACGGGCCGTTCGTCGTGTTCGACTGCGGCTCGGTGCCGCGCGAGCTGATCGAGTCGATGCTGTTCGGGCACGTCAAGGGCAGCTTCACGGGCGCGATCACCGATCGCCGCGGGGCGTTCGCCGAGGCGCACGGCGGGACGATCTTCCTCGACGAGATCGGCGAGATGGCGCTCGATCTCCAGCCATCGCTGTTGCGCGTGCTCGACAAGCGCGCCGTGCGCAAGGTCGGCTCCAACACCTACGAGAAGATCGACGTCCGCGTCGTGGCCGCCACCAACCGCGACCTGCGGGCCGAGGTCGCCAAGAAGGCGTTCCGCGAGGACCTGTACTACCGGCTCGCCGTGATCCGGGTCAGCGTGCCGCCGCTGCGCGAGCGCGGCAGCGACATCCCGCTGCTCATCAACCACTTCGTCAGCGGGTTCGGGCACGGGCTCAGCGTCTCGCCCGAGGACATGGCGCGCCTGGTTCGCCACAGCTGGCCGGGCAACGTGCGCGAGCTGCGCAACGTGATGGAGCGCGCCTGCCTGCTCGCCCGCGGCTCGACGATCAACCTCGAGGACGCGCTGGTCAGCGAGGCGTCTCCGAGCCTGGGTATCCGCACGGATCTGCCGTTCAAGGAAGCCAAGGGCCAGCTCGTCGAGATGTTCGAGCGCGAGTACATCGAGGATCTGATGCGCCGCCACAAGATGAACCTGTCGGCGGCGGCCCGCGAGGCCCAGATCGATCGCAAGCACCTGCGCGAGCTGATCCGCAAGTACGGCCTCGACCCGCGCCACAAGCTCGACGGCGACGAAGAGCCTGCGCCGGAAGATTAGCCCGGGTCGTCGCGGGCCGCGCTACTCGACGCGAACGCGCACCGACAGCCGGGTGTCCTTGACCTCGATGTCCCACTTGCGGCGGGTCTCCGAGACCACGTCGTAAACCTCGACGGTGTGCGGCCCGACCTCACAGCCGATGCGCTCGGTCGGGCAGGTCTGGCCGGTCGGCTTGCCGTCGATGAACACGTAGTAGCGATCCTTGTCCTTGCAGCGCAGGACCTTGATCCCGGCGGGGCCGTTGGGCGGCGTGACCTCCTTGAGCGGGATCTGGAACGCGCCGTGGCCGTCGACCTGCGCGACGTAGAGCTCGTGGCCGGCGAGGAGCAGCGCGATCGTGTGGCGATCGGGCGAGCCGGGGAGCTTGACCGGCGTCGCGCCGGTGTCGGCGCCATCGAGGAAGACGCGCGCGCCCGGCGGGGTCGACACGATCGAGAGCGTATCGCCGGGGGCGGACGGCTTGATCGCCACCGGTTGCCCGGCGTCGCCCGGTGGGGTGGCGGCGTCGGCCGGGGCGGTCGCGACGCGGGTGGCATCGGGGACGGCGGCGAGCTTGGCGGCGTCGGCGGGCGGGGTGACGGCAACCTGGGCCGCATCGGCGGGTGGCGTCGCGGCGGCGTCGGCGGCCGGGGTGACGGCGACCTGCGCGGCATCGGGCGGCGGCGGGACCTGGGTGGCATCGGCGGCCGGGGTGACGGCGACCTGCGCGGCATCCGCGGGTGCGGCCGCGACCTGCGCGTCGCCCGCGGCCGGCACGACCTTGGCGCTGCCGCCCTCAGGGGCGATGGCCGGCGCGATCACACGCAGGTAGGCTTGCCAGCCACCGACGCCGGCGATCGCGGCGCCGATCATCCCGATGACGATCCACCGGGCCCGCCGCCGGGGTGGCGCCTCGCTCGGCGTCTCCGGGGTGGTCGTCGATAACGGCGGCGTGGTCACCCAGCCCGGCGGCATCGCCGGCGGCGCGGCGGGGTGTGGTGGCGTGGAGGTCGCGGGCTCGGGCGAGTCTTCGGGGTGGTCCGGTGCGGGTGCGGGGTTGCCGACCTTGCGGAAGCCTTCGCGGGTCGCCGCGGCATCGTCACCGGCGGGCTCGCGATCGTCGTCGTCGGACGGGAGCTGCGCGTGCGGCAGCGGTGTCGCGGCGCGCGGCTGGGGCGCGGCGAAGCCGACCATGGTCTGGCCGCTCGTGCCGGTGTCGTCGGTGAGCTCCAGCTCCTCGGGCAAGCCGATCGATCCGGAGCTGTGATCCCTTTCGTGAGCGTCCGCATCCTTGAACCCAGCGTCCTTCGCGCCCGGGGCGCCGCTCCCCGCGTCCGGCGGGAGCTTGGGCTCGGAGCGCCGCGCGATGGGCTGGCCGCTCGGCTCGGTCGAACCGACCGGATCAAACAGCGGCGAGCCGGGGGAACCTGGGTCGCTCGCCCTGGGGCCGACCGAGCTCCGATCGCCCGGACGGGCCGAGCGCAGCGACGCGGTGACCGCCACCTGCGAGGGCGACTGGGCGGCCATGCTGGCGAGGCTCCCCGAGGGGCCGGATGGATCGTCGGCGAGCGCGTCGAGCTCCACGACGTTGACCACGCCCGAGTCGATGGGCACGAGGTCGTCCGGATCGAGCGTCTCGACCGGGATGTCGGTCCCCGAGCCGCCCAGGGCCGACTCGACGGGCACCGAGAGATCGGTGCCCGGTCGGGTCTGCGCGCGCTTCGCGGCGGCGGGAACCGCCGGCGGCCTGGCCGACGGCAGGCCGCTCACCGAACCCGGTCGCGCTTTGATCACCGGGACGCCCGGCGCCGGCGTCTGGCCCATCCCGATCAACGTGCTCGTCCCCAGCGAGCCCGGTGGTGGTGGGGTCGCCGGCGGGGCCACGCCGGCCGGGACGGGGATCGGCGGGGGCGGCAGCCCGGGGACGGTCGTGATCGGATACCGCGGAAGATCCTGCACGGTCGTGGCCGGACCGGCGGGCACATGGCTGCTCGGCAGGGGGCCGCCGACGGTGACGGGGCCGCTGCTGCTCGGCAGGGGGCCGCCGACGGTGACGGGGCCGCTGCTGCTCGGCAGGGGGCCGCCGACGGTGACGGGGCCGCTGCTGCTCGGCAGGGGGCCGCCGAT
>Ga0308175_100000137_pt1 | contig 56030 bp, 51 predicted proteins | sample PhyCR1_3_FD_203893 | JGI IMG/M metagenome (GOLD analysis project Ga0308175, IMG submission 203893) | Soil microbial communities from UC Gill Tract Community Farm, Albany, California, United States - DLSLS.C.R1 | ecosystem: Environmental > Terrestrial > Soil > Agricultural land | place: USA...
ATCGCCTGCTTTCTATCGGCAATGGCGATGTATTTCCGCTTGGCAGAAACCGGCAAACCTGTTTCCATGTCATTCAGTATTTCCATCGGGTCTTCACTGCGCGGGTTGTCGCTGGTGAAGATGACTTTGTCGCTGTGTTCGCAAGCCACTTCGCCCATCACCGGGCGTTTTGTTTTGTCCCTGTCGCCGCCACAACCCACAACGGTTATCACCTGCTCGGCCCCCTGTCTCAATTTTTTTATTGTTGCCAATACATTGATTAAAGCATCTGGTGTGTGCGCATAATCAACAATGGCAATTATTTTTTCTTTTGGCGAAACCGTGTAGTCAAACCGTCCTTCAGCACCGGTTGTATTACTTAAGCATTGCAGCACTTCCTGCTTGTCTTGCCCAAGTGAAATCGCCGCTCCGTAAACCGCCAGAAGATTGTAGGCATTGAACTCACCAATCAACCGGAAATGAACTTGTTGGTCGTTGATGGTCATTACCAAACCCGTGAGGCCGTTCTCCAAAATCTTTCCTTTGAAATCGGCCATCGAGCGAAGGCTGTACGAAAGCTTTTTTGCCGCCGTGTTTTGCAACATCACCTGGCCGCGTTTGTCGTCAATATTGGTGATGGCAAAAGCCGAAGAAGAAAGGCCATCGAAGAAAGCCTTCTTTGCTTTGATGTATTCGTCAAAGGTTTTGTGATAATCAAGATGATCGTGGGTGATGTTGCTGAACAAAGCCCCGGCAAATTCCAATCCTGCAATTCTTCTTTGATGCACAGCGTGTGAACTCACTTCCATAAAAGCATATTCACAACCTTCGTCCACCATTTGCTTCAACAAAGCATTCAAACTGATTGCATCCGGTGTGGTATGAGTAGAAGGAATGACCTTTCCGGTTATGATGTTTTCTACCGTGCTGACTAAACCACATTGATAGCCAAGACATGTAAACAGTTTATAAAGAAGCGTTGCAATGGTTGTTTTACCGTTAGTTCCGGTTACACCAACCAGCTTTAATTTCTGCGAAGGCTGCCCGTAAAAGTTATGTGCAAGAATACCCGCTGCTTCGGCACTGTTCTCGGTTTGCACATAGGTCACGCCTTCTTTTTGCTGCGAAGGAAGATCCTCGCAAACAACAGCGATTGCACCAAGTTCAATGGCTTTCTCAATAAACTTGTGACCGTCAACCGCCACACCTTTTACTGCAACAAATACGCTGCGGTTCGAAGCTTTGCGCGAATCGATCTGCACACCGCTCACTACCACATCGGTTGAACCCGATACAGCCTTTAAAGGCACCTTATACAATATATCAGCAAGCGTCTTCACTTAGTTTAATAAAATGGTTACGGTTGTATTTTTCTTTAACGGTGTTCCAGGCAATATGTCTTGCGCCTCTACTTTGCCCTTGCCTTTTACGGCCACTTTTATGTTGCGGCTTTCCAACACGTACAAGGCATCACGCAAGGTCATGTGGCGCACATCAGGCATCACGGCTTTTGTTTCCAAAACGGTTTTGGCAACAGGCTTATAATTATATGGATACAATTGCCCAAGCGATGTTCCTTTGTCCATCGAATCCACGTATCGGATGCTTAACTTTTGCAACACTTTCTGCATATCGTCTTTACTGCCGGCATAGATGTACGATGAACTATCCGGCACCACGTTAACCACCCCAATGTTTTTATCCCGCATGTATTGCGAGTAAACACCCGTTACAATTTCTTTAAACACCGGCGCTGCCAATTGGCCGCCAAAGTGAATGGGTGCGTGGGGTTTTGTTTTGATTACCACGACGCAAGTGTATTGTGGGTTGTCAGCGGGGAAATAACCAACAAAAGAAGCCTGATAAATACCGTCTTCGTAACCCACATCACCGCCGGCTACGTGCGCCGTACCGGTTTTGCCGGCAACGGGAATCGGGAAATTTTTAAACACAGGCGCGCCGGTTCCAATGGAAACAACGGCTTCCATGCTGCTTTTTGCAGCCGCAATTACTTCGGGTTTGCAAAGCTTTTCGTCAAGCACTGTTGGCTCGAATTCTTTTACGGTAACGCCGTTGTCTTTGATGCTGTTCACGAGGTAAGGCTTCATCATCTTACCGTCGTTGGCAATGGCGTTGTAAAGCATCAACGTGTGCAGCGGGCTTACCTGCAAGGCATAACCAAAGGCCGCCGTCACCATCGCGTGAAGACCTTCTTTGTTGCGCTTGATGCGCGGCAATAAAGGCGGTGTTTCGCCTAAAAGATCAATGCCTGTTTTTTTATCGAGATGAAATTTTTGAAGATAGCTTTTGTACACGTCGGGTTTGTCGGCAAAGGCTTTGTAAGCCAGTTTTGCAAAGCCTACATTTGAACTGTGCGCAAAACATTCGCGAACGGTCAGCAAAGGTTTTGGCGCTCTTTCTGCGTCGTTCACATTTCTCACACCAACGTATTCATGCCCCGCCGAACCTACTTCAACCATGTCATCAATCTTGCTTGAACCGTGGTCGAGAACCGCCAACAGCGTTGCCAGTTTGATGGTGGAACCCGGCTCGGTTGTTTGCAGCGCATAGTTCATCGTTTCACTGTAACCGGTGTCTTTTTTTTGGCGGCCAAGATTGGCGATGGCTTTAATCTTGCCCGTCTTTGTTTCCATCACGATAGCCGTGCCGTGTTCCGACTGACTTTGCTGCATCATCTTCATCAAGGCCGACTCTACCATGTCCTGCATGTGAATGTCAAGTGTAGTATAAACATCTTTGCCGTTCTCAGGTTCTATCTGGTAACCTTCAACGGGGATGGGGGCACCGCCGGCAATGTAGCGAACAAGCTGCTTACCGGTTTGCCCCTGCAACATACTGTCGTAAGTACGCTCAATGCCCACGTTCTGTGCGTTCTCCCGAGCAAGCCCAATGGTGCGGCGTGCAAGCAAACCAAAGGGGTTTAAGCGCTTGCTGTGTTCTTCGGCGATTACACCGCTTTTGTTACGACCCAATCGAACGAGCGGGAAGCTTCTAAATTTTTTGTATTGCTCAAACGTGAGACCCTTGTGCAGAAGATAATAACGGTTTTCGTCCTGGTAACCTTGCTTTAATTCTGTGCGATAAGCTGAAACGGGTTTGTCACCAAACAGGTTGGCCAGAGAAATAGAAAGTGAATCCAGGTTTTCGCGAAAGCGTTTGCCGTTTTTTTCATGCAGTCCTTCAGCGCCAAAATCAATGTAAATATCAAAGAAAGGAATCGAGGTGCTGAGCATCTGGCCGTCTTCACTGAAGATAGTACCGCGTTCCGCATCAAGCGCAATGTACTTCTGGTGCATGCTGTCGGAAAGACTGCGCCAGTGGTCGCCTTGTACGTTTTGAATGTAAGCCGCACGGCCCAACACAAAAAGACTGAACACCACCATGCCGATGAAGCTTAAGTAAGCCCGCCATAATATGTCCTTTTTGATTTCCATACCCCAAACCCCTAAAGGGGCTTTATACTCCGATTTTTGTTAGGTCGTTTTTGTATTCGTTTGCGTAAGCAATCAGCTAATTATCACATCTGCTAATTGGTTAATCGTCTTTCCCTGTACTGTCAACCAATATCACCGGTTCCGTTGTCAGTTCTTTTAAGCCCAAAGGCTTTACTGTTTCCACCATTTCGCTTTGCCGGCTGCGCAACAGCACATCGCCGGTTACGGATTTGTATTCACCCTGCAGGTCTTTCAGTTCGCTGCTTGCTTTGCCAATGTGGCGAATGGTTTTATCGGCGTTGTGCCCGTTATAGATGTACACCACTGCCAGCAAGGCGAGGAAAAGAAAAAAAGGAATCTGCTTTACGATGGACTGATAGCTCAGCCACCGGCTCCATTTGTATTTTCTTTTCTTTATTGGTTCCATTTTGTTTTTGTTTTGTGAGCAGTGAGTGGTCAGTTTGTTCGTTCACAACTCATTACTCACATTTTCTCCGCTACCCGAAGCTTGGCACTTCTTGCCCGCGAGTTTAATCTCACTTCACTTTCCGAAGCCACGATGGGCTTTTTGTTTATTTTTTTTAAATGCCTTGCTATCTCTACTGAAACGAAAGGATTTTCTTCTTCGGTAACGAAGGTTTCCCGTTGAAAAAAAGTCTTCACCAACCGGTCTTCTATCGAATGGAAGGTGATGACTGCCGCACGTCCACCCTTTTTCAACACGTTAGGTAATTGCTGCAACATCTCTTTCAGCGCCGGCACTTCTTCGTTAACCTCCATGCGCAAGGCTTGATAGACCTGCGCAAAATATTTATTAGGATTGCCTTTCACCGCGCTGAACACCGCATCTCTGAAAGCTTCGCTGCTTTGAAAGGGTGCAGTCTTTCGCTTTTCGACAATCAGCTTCGCCAATGTTTTTGAATTCGTCACTTCGCCGTATTGTTCAAAGAGCTTGTGCAATTCAGCTTCACTGTAATTGTTCAGAACATCGGCTGCCGTTTTCTCACCGCGTTGGTCCATGCGCATATCAAGCGATGCATCGAAGCGAATGGAAAAGCCGCGGCTCCTTTCGTCAAACTGGTAACTACTAACGCCCAGGTCAGCCAACACACCGTCCACTTCATTTATGCCGTTCAGGCGCAAAAAACGTTGCAAGTGCCGGAAGTTGTGCGGAACAAAAACAACCCGCTCGTCGTCGGATAAATTTTGTTTGGCGTCAGCATCCTGGTCAAAAGCAACCAGCTTCCCATTCTTGTTTAATTTTTGAAGAATGGCTTTTGAATGCCCGCCGCCGCCGAAGGTGCAATCAACGTAAATACCCGCCGGCTTAATGGCGAGGTATTCGATGACCTCGTTCAGCAAAACGGGAACGTGGTAAGATGTTTCGTTTCTTTCTTCCATCTTACTTCGTCTCCCCTCCCATTACTTTTTGCGCCAGCGCACTAAACTGGGTTGGCGAATAATTCTCAAAGAACTGTTGGTAAGCATCCTTCGACCAGATTTCGATCTTGTCAACCGATGATGAGAGCACCGCGTCTTTTATCAAACCCGCATATTCTTTCAGGTTCGGCGGCAAGAGCAGGCGACCCGCAGAATCAATCTCCACTTCCGTTGCGCCGTTCAAAAAATAGCGAACGAAGTTTCTCACCTCGGGATCAAACTGATTCAACGAACTAATCTTTTCAAACACAGGCTCCCAAGCTTGTTTGGTATAAAGGCTAAGGCATTTTTCAAAGCCACGGTTGATGACGAAGTGCGTATTTTCGCCCTCCGGCAATTGCTTTTTCAAGCCTGCCGGAAGCAGAAAGCGACCCTTAGCGTCCAACGTAACTTCGAATTCGCCGAGAAAGCCTGCCATGGAAGATTTGGGAAAAGTGTTTTAAAGATTCGACACAAAATAACACTTTTTACCACTTTCATTACTCGATTTCGTGCGGTATAGTTTTCCACGTTGCACAAAAAGATGAAACCCGTTTATTTCACTCTGTTTCACGCAAAAAATTGGTTCAGCGAAAGATTTTCGCTGTGCATTGCATGTGAATAACTGTGGATAAACATAGAGTAATCCACAACTAATTCTTGAATTCCTGCTGTTGTTAGCCGCATTATGATAAACGTTGAAAAAATTCTGATAGAAGACTACACGTATAACCTGCCAAACGAACGCATCGCCGTGTATCCGTTGCCAAAAAGAGACGACTCAAAGCTGTTGGTGTACAAAAGTGGGAAGATCACCGATGAACGCTTTTACAACCTGCCGCAACAACTTCCTCCAAACGGTTTATTGGTATTGAACAATACCAAAGTCATTGAGGCACGCTTGTTTTTTAAAAAGCCGAGCGGCGGCGTGATTGAAATTTTTTGTCTAGAACCACACGAACAAAGCATGGAAACCGCTTTGCAACAACACGGTTCTTGTAAATGGCAATGCCTCATCGGCGGCGCTTCAAAATGGAAACCGGGGCAAGTACTTCAGAAGAGCCTGAGCGTTGAGGATAAGCAGGTAATTCTTCAAGCAAGATATTTAGGCAAGACAGAAGATAGCTTTATCATTCAGTTCGACTGGCAGCCCGGCGACTTTCATTTTGTACAGGTACTTCATGCTGCTGGCGCCATTCCTCTCCCGCCTTATATTAAAAGAGGTGCGGAAGAAATAGATGCGTCGCGCTACCAAACCATCTTTGGCAAATACGAAGGCTCGGTTGCCGCACCAACTGCGGCTTTGCATTTTACCGATGCCGTGTTTGAAGCCTTGCGTAAAAAAAATATTCATACCGAATTCGTCACACTGAACGTTGGCGCGGGAACCTTCAAGCCAGTAAAATCACAAGCTATTGCTGATCATCAAATGCACGGCGAAGATTTTACGGTAGAGAAAGCAGCCTTGCAAAAAATTATTGAAGCCGATACGGTTGTTGCCGTTGGAACCACCTCGCTGCGAACGCTTGAAAGTATTTACTGGCTTGGCGTGAAGTTGCTGAACGGAACGCTTGCGGACGAATGGATCCTCGGACAATGGGAAGTTTATTCCTTGCCTGGCGATGTGGATTACAAAAAAAGTTTGTCGGCAATCGTTTACTGGATGGAACAAAAAAATATTACGCAACTGCATTGCCGAACGAGTTTGTTGATTGTGCCGGGTTATCAATTTAAAATTCCGTCGGCGCTGGTTACCAATTTTCACCAGCCGCAATCAACGCTTCTTTTATTGGTAGCAGCTTTCATTGGCGAGGATTGGAAAAAGGTGTACGAACATGCTTTGCAGAACGATTACCGCTTTTTAAGTTACGGCGACAGCAGTTTGCTGTTCAAGTCCTGATCTTCTTGCATTCAAGTGCGCACAGCTTTGAACTGCTTGGTTGCTGAATAGAATTACAAAGCGTACAAGAGTGCGACGCAAGAGAAGCTCAATAGATAGACGAACCTCAGGCTCAAAAAATTATTTCGCACAGAGCAAAAGGGCAAAGGGAAGAACCGCTTCTACGCACAGTACGCCAACTTCAAACCTCAAACTTCAAACCTCAAACCTTTTTCTTCCCTTACTTTTGCGACACAAATATTTTCTTACACATAAATCGTTTCACGAAATGAAAATTACCGTTGTAGGTGCTGGTGCTGTTGGCGCAACCACTGCCGATAATATTGCCCGCAAAGAATTGTGTGAAGAACTGGTGCTGCTCGACATTAAAGAGGGCCTGGCCGAAGGAAAGACCACGGACATGATGCAAACCGCTCAACTGCTTGGCTTCGATACCAAGGTTGTGGGCAGTACAAACGATTACGCAAAAACAAAAGGCTCAGACGTTGTTGTCATCACATCCGGCTTGCCGCGCAAACCCGGCATGACCCGCGAAGAACTCATTGGTACCAACGCCAACATTGTTCGCGGCGTAACGCAAAATATTTTGCAGCATTCACCCGATGCCATCATTGTGGTAGTGAGCAACCCGATGGACACGATGACCTACCTGACGATGACGACAAGCGGCCTGCCGCAGAACAAAGTCATCGGCATGGGCGGCATTTTGGATAGCTCACGCTTTAAATATTATTTGAGCCAGGCTTTGGGTTGTTCGCCGAGCGACTTGAACGCAACGGTAATTGGCGGCCACGGCGATACAACGATGATTCCGTTGATTCGCTACGCAACCTGGAACTCGGTTCCGGTAACAGAATATTTAAGCGAAGAACAACAGAAGAAAATTGTAGCGGATACAATGGTGGGCGGCGCTACGCTGACAAAGCTTATCGGCACATCGGCATGGTACGCACCCGGTGCGGCCAGTGCGGCTTTGGTAGAAAGCATTGTGCGTGACGAAAAACGCCTCTTCCCCTGTTGCGTGGCGCTGAGCGGCGAATACGGTCAAAAGGATATTTGTCTTGGCGTGCCCGTTGTGATTGGCAAAGACGGCTGGGAAAAAATTGTTGACTACAAGCTGAATGAAGAAGAACAAGGTTTGTTCAACAAGAGTGCCGACGCCGTGCGCAACATGAACGACGTATTGAAGACATTATAGTGATGAACCAATACCAACAAGCAGAAGCCGGCTTTGCGCCGGCTTTTTTGTAAAGCCTTATTTGGTGATTTGAAAACACTGCCGCTTTAATTTGTCCGCAAAATCAAAGGGCGTTGTTTGCCGGGTGATGTCTTTGATTTGTGAAGAATGGATTTTGTCTTTGTCCAAAACAAATTTTGTGTAATTGGTGCTGAAGTAAAGCAAACCATTTTGCGTAAGCGCCTTTAAGCAATCGTTGACGAGAGAAACGTGATCGCGTTGAATGTCCAATATATCTTCCATGCGCTTGCTGTTGCTGAACGTCGGCGGGTCCATCACAATCAAATCAAAACTTTCCGCGGGCCGTTCTTTCAGGTATTGCAGTACATCGGCGTGAATGACTTGATGATTTTTTTCACCCGGAAAATTCAACGCCATGTTTTTTTCAGCCCACGCCAGATAAGTCTTCGATAAATCAACCGAAACTACTTCTTTCGCGCCACCGGCTGCCGCATAAACTGAGAACGAACCCGTGTAGCAAAAAAGATTCAGCACCCGCTTTCCGCTGCTTTGTTCACGCACCATTTGCCGCGTGATGCGGTGATCGAGGAACAAACCCGTGTCCAGATAGTCACTTAAGTTAACGATGAATTTTAAGCCGGCTTCGGCCACCACGAATTCGGTTTTGTCTTCGGCCACTTTCTGGTATTGCCCGGTTCTGCCCTCTTTACGCTGCCGTAATTTGGTATAAATATTTTGCGGTGCAATGCCGGTCACTTCGCTCATGATGCGCAGGCATTCAGCCAGCCATTCTTCGTGCTCTTCATCGCCGAGGTTGTGTCGCCGCTTGTATTCCGAAACGTACAATTTGTCTTCGTAAACTTCCACAATAAACGGCGCTTCGGGCAAATCGTGATCGTAAAGACGGTAACAGGTAGTGCCTTGCCGCCTGGCTCCTTTGCTCAAATGCCGGTAAACTTTTTCGAGCCGGTTTCGGAACATTAAAAATTTGTCAAACGGTTGGTTCATTACTAAAAAGTTTAGACCTTCGACGTCCTTTATTGTTTACCCGCTCACTCGTTCACTTGTTGGTGAACGAATGTAATGGTTTGAAGAAACACGTGAACAAGTAAACAGCCAAACAAGTAAACAACACGATGTACGCCATTGTAGATATTGAAACGACGGGCAGCTATGCGGCGGCCAACGGCATTACCGAAATTTCCATTCAGGTATTTGACGGTGAGCAGGTGATCGAGCAATTTGAATCGCTGGTCAATCCCGGCAAAACCATCCCGCGCTACATTCAGGCTTTTACCGGCATCACCAACGAAATGGTGCAGGACGCACCTTACTTTGAAGAGATTGCCGAAAAGGTTTTTACCGTTTTGCAAGGCAATATTTTTGTGGCGCACAACGTCAACTTCGACTACTCGTTTATCAAAAGCAGCCTGGCGCATTTTGGTTATTCGCTCAACGTAAAAAAGCTTTGCACGGTACGCCTGGCGCGACAAATTTTTCCGGGCCTTCCGTCCTATAGTTTGGGCAATCTTTGTCATTCGCTCGGCATTGAAATTAAAGACCGTCACCGCGCCGGCGGCGATGCGGAGGCAACGGTTGTCCTGTTTCAAAAATTATTGAACGGCGATGAAAAAGGTGCGATACAATCGGCGCTGAACCGCAATTCAAAAGATGCCGTTCTGCCGCCTGCTGTTCCCAAAGAACATTTTAATGCCTTGCCGCATTCGCCGGGCATTTATTATTTCCACGATGCAAAAGGCAAAGTGGTTTACGTGGGCAAGGCAAAGGATATCCGCAGCCGCGTGAACTCGCATTTCAGCAACAACAGCGACGGCAAGCAGAAGCAAAATTTCTTGCGCAGCGTACACGCCATTTCCTTTCAACAAACGGCTACGGAGTTGATGGCCGCGATACTGGAATCAACCGAGATCAAACGTTTGTGGCCGGCCTTTAACGTCTCGCAAAAAAAGCCCGAAGAACTCTTTGGCATTTTTGTGTACGAAGACCAGAACGGCTACATGCGATTGGCCATTGAAAAGAAGCGCAAGAACTCCACGCCCATTTATACCTTTCACTACAAGGTTGACGGCCACGGTGTGCTGCGCAAACTGATGAAAGAATTTTCGCTTTGCCCGAAGCTTTGTTTTATGCAAACGAGCACCGATACCTGCGTGGGCATAGAAGAAGGACATTGCAACGGCGCCTGCGAGAAAAAAGAACCACCTGCACTTTACAACGATAGAGTTTTAGGAGCCATTTCTTCGCTTACCAAACGTCCTTCGTATGTTGTTCTCGACAAAGGCTTAACCGAAGATGAAGTTTCGTGCATTATGGTAGTGCAAGGCAACTTTTTCGGCATGGGTTATTTGCCGAAGAATTTTGAAATCGCATCAGAGAAAACCATCCAAGAATACATTACGCCGTACAAAGACAACAGCACGATACGGGCTTTGTTAAGTTCTTTTGCCAATGCAAATCCGGAGCGGATAAAGATGCTGTGAACAAAGAGGAATAATTGGCAGCGTCGTTATCTTTTTCATTCCGCCGACTGGTGACGCATCTTTTATCAGGCTATGAAGTTTACATTTGGAGCGTCCTTGTTCAACTTTGAATTGAAAGTCAAATGAAAGTTGAACAAGAAAGTACGCCAATACAACTGTTGCCTGCAATTAAAAATGGACACAACTCTTGCAAAGAAAATAGGAAGTAAACAAGCACTCAAAGGAGTTGTCGCAGGACTTGCTATTGCCTATTTTATAATGATGTGGTTTTCCCAGGGATTTGGTTTTTTATACGCGCTGCTGTGGTTCAAGAATATAGACTACAAAATCAATCTTATTGTTGGAGTAATTGCTATCTTATTAGCTGGACATTTCTTTGGAGAAAGAGCAGGTCTTGACATATTGATTAAAAACAAGAACAAATTTTGGACAGGTGTTCAGTATGATTTTTTTAACTGTTCTTGCAGGAACAGTTACTGCAAGTCTTGTCGGTATCTTTCAACATATTGGAGTTGACGACAAAGTATTTTTTAATTATATGGTAAAGCCATTGTTTTGGGTAGCGTTCTTCGGACTTATACCAATAATTATTGTTGGACTTTGGTTTGGGAACTCAATAGTGAGACGAGCACGCCGAACTTAACAGTAGGCAACAGTGTGTTTATAAAATTGTGGCTGGACGTTAAGCATTCAACTTTAAATCACTATTTTGCTTTTGTGGTTAATTGAAACTGACGTTTTTTCAAACGCCACAACTTCATAAACACTTTACCGTTATTCATCCTTCCTTCGCGATCATTTAAAGCACTCATACTTCCACTGCCATTCCAACTTTGAAGGCTGCTTCGATTACACGATTTATCGAATATCTTTATACGGCTTCGCTCTCGTCAATCGATAAATTAAACTTTCCGGCTATGCCACAAATCTGGACATACGAAACCCTTGCACAAGCCGACAAAGCCACGCTGGAAAATGTTTTGCTTACCGGCACAGCGCCGGACGTTGAGCAACTGAACGGATACATCTATTGCGGCTGGAACCACGAACCGGTTGGCAAACTATCGGGTGAAAAATTTAAAAAAGGCTTTTATAAAAAAGACGGCCGCAATTTCGGTTATAATGAAACCGTCATTCAGGACAATCAAAAGTTCAGGGGCAAATGGGAAGTTGGTTTACACAAAGTGCGGCCCAACCAACTGGGTTATTTCAGGGTGTCGTATGTAAAGGATGAGCCTTACCACAAACTTTACCAGCCTTACCTACATTTGGCGCATTTTAATTATGACATTGACCATTTTCACAAATGGTATTTAAGCTTCTTTCGCGTCATCCGCGATTTTGTCGTTTTGCCAAACGAAGGCGACCACAGCCTTATGCTCTGCAAGGCTTATTTGCGCATCAGCGAAAGCCTGAATATTTTTTATTGTTATTTTTTGCTTGGCCATCCGGAAAAAATAAAATACCTGCCATGGTGATAAACCACCGGGAAATGAGACAAAACCCGGTAAATCGTTTCCACATTTCATTGTCAACTCCCGTTCTGGGCAATAAACTCATACACACGGTTAACGGTTAGCTTAGCCAGAACTCAGGGTTTAACGTGTTGCCATACTGTTCAATAAAACTGTGGCATGAATCTTAGACAGTATCCCCTTTTTCTGCATCATAACTCCTGATTTATTTATGGCTATTATTTTAACCGATCCGGCCTCTTGCACAAAAGACCATTTGAACAAGCTTGACGATTTTGTTTTAACGTTCATCAACGATAAGAGAGATTTGCCCTTCATTTATCTTACCCTGAAAATAACCGTTACCGTCGTTCCTTTTGCGCTTCTTCTTTTTTTTGCCGACGGCCTTCATTGGCTTTTTTACGCAGCGTACTTTGCAGCGTATATCTTCTTTCTCGGTCCTTATATTCTCATGCTGCACAATACGTGTCACAGGAAGCTTTTTAAAAAGCAGTACACTTATTTAACCAAATACATTCATTGGTTCCTGGGCTTATTCTTTGGGCAAACACCGGAGACTTATTTTCATCACCACATTGCCATGCACCATGCAGAAAACAATCTGGAAGAAGACCTTAGTTCCACCATGAGCTATCGCCGTGACAGCATCCGGTCATTCCTGGCTTACCTTATCCATTTCTATTTCCTGGGAGTTTTACACCTGTCGTTCTACTTCAGCAAGAAGAACCGTCACAAATTTGCCGGGCGTGTATTGGCCGGGGAAACCGTTTATATACTTCTTATGGTTGGGCTTTGTTTCTTTAACCTGAAGGCCACGCTTGTAGTTTTTATTTTGCCGCTCCTGTTCACCCGATTTTCCATGATGGCAGGCAACTGGGCGCAACACGCTTTCATTGATGAAAAACAACCGGAGAATGTTTACACCAACAGCATTACCTGCATCAATACGGTGTACAACAAAAAGTGCTTTAACGATGGCTACCATATCGGGCATCACCTTCGTTCCTCGCTGCATTGGACGGAAATGCCCGCTGACTTTTTAAAGAACATTGAAAAGTACCGGCTGAACAAAGCAGTCGTCTTTGCCGGCCTGGATTATTTCCAGATCTGGTTTTTGCTGATGACAAAAAACTACGGATACCTGAGCAGAAGATTTGTCTCACTGACCGATCAGCCGCAGGCGGACAACGAAATACAGGCCTTCTTAAAAAGCAGAACAAGAAGAATCACCCATTAGGATTTATTTGCGGATGACGGAATCAAATTCAGGTCAGGTTCGTCCGCCTGCCTGAAACAGTAGTAACAACAAAAGCAAAGGAAAGACAGTGAACATACAAAGCCGTTGGAAAAGACGCCAACTGCAGTTGCAGAAAATTATAAACCATCCGCTATCTACTGCCACTCAAACCCCACGCCCCGCGGCATCTTCTCAAACACTTCAATTACTTTTTCCGGTGGCGACATCAGCTTGCGTTCCCGCACGTTCATCCACGCACCGTCCACGCTCAACACAGCGCAAAGCATATCGCCGTTTTTGGTGATCTGGTGCTGAATGCTCCACCGTGAATAATCTTTGCGTGATTTTGTTACCACTAAATTTATTTTCACCTCGTCCCCACTTCTGATCTCTCTTCTAAACACGCATTCTTCCCGAAACAAAATCGGCCCGAATTGCAGCTTTGTCATCACATCCGCTGTCAATCCGTATTCGTTTAAAAATTCCACACGGCAAAAAGCGCCCCAATCATAATAAACTGAATGGCGCAGGTGAAAATTAGGGTCCAAATCCGACCAGCGTATCTGAATGATGCGGCTAAACTCGTTCATCAAAACTCTTTTTTAAAAAATAAAACCCCGCTGCTGCCATGGCGCAAAACAAAAAGTCAACAATCCACAAGATGCCGAAACCCGCACGGGCCGCTACTTGCGTAGCCAGTGTGGGCGCCAGTACCGTCGCGCCGGACCAGGCCATCATGTAAACCGATGCGTATTGCCCGCGGTTGCTTTCGGCGCTTCGCTTCACCCAGAAATTATTCATGAAGGGAAAAAGAAACATCTCGCCAAAAGTTACCAATATCATGCTCACCACCGCAACGGTGGCCGTCTTCCCCGATTCGAAAAACAAAAAAGAAACGGCAATGAGCGCAGCACCGGTCATGATGTAAGTGAGCGAATTCTTTCGGCCTTCGAGCTTGTACACCAGCACCATTTCAATAGCCGCAATCAACAGTCCGTTCATGGCCAATATCCAACCAATGGTGGCTTCGTTCAAACCCAATTCGGATTTGTAATAAACCGGCACAACACTGAACAACTGAAAGAAGGCAAGGGCAATCAAAAACAGAAAAGCCATGCCGCGCAAAAAAGGGCCGTCCTTATACGCTGAACTTTCTTTTTGCGCAATCTTTTTAACGGCCGCTTTTTTTTCGTTTGTTCCGGGCCGAAGAAACAGGAGAAGAAGTATCGAAGCCGCAATGCAGGTAAGGCCGTCGGCCCAAAAAAGCAAACTGTAATTAACGCTGGCCAGTATGCCGCCAACCGCGGGACCAATGGACCATCCGAGATTTATGGCCAGGCGGTTGAGTGAATAACAGCGAATGCGGTTGCCATCGTCGCTGTAATTGGCAATGGCTACGGAATTGGCCGGACGAAAGGCTTCTCCTAGACTGCTCAGCACAAAAATGCAGACGGCAAATTGCGCCAGCGTTTGCATTCTTCCCAGCACAATAAACATGATGCCGTTCAGCAAAAGGCTAAAGAATTGAACGTAGTACGAGCCGAATTTATCGGTAAGCTTTCCGCCAAGATAGCTGCCCAGAATAGAACCAGTGCCGAAGGCCGCCATGACATAACCTGCTTGTTCCAGCGAAAAGCCTTTTGCCGCCGTGAGGTAAACGGTTAAGAAAGGGATCACCATTGTGCCGCAACGGTTCACAAACATCACCAGCCCCAGCCACCAAACGGGCCGCGGAATGCCGCTGTATGCGTTTTTGTACAATTGTGCCGGCGCCTGAAGCATGGCCCGAAATTAAAGGAAGCTTTACAACCCACTCCCCTATTTTTGCGGCTTAATTTTCTTGCAGCATGAAAAAAATTTTGATAGCGGGTCTGGTGCTTTTAAGCGTATCGGCCAGCGCACAAAAAAGAACAATTAAGAAAAAGACACTGGCGCCGGCGAAAGGAACGTTTTTAGAAAATTCGCTTGATTCCGTGTCGTATGCTTTGGGCTTAAGCGTGGCGAATTTTTATCGCCAGCAAGGCATAAAAAACCTCAACGTTTCGTGTATTGCCAAAGCCATTACCGATGCACAAGCGGGCAAGCCGGGGGTGTTCACCGAAGCCGAGGCCAACGAAGTGATGGCCGTTTATTTTAATCCGGCGCTGAAAAAAAACCTCGCCGAAGGCAAGGCTTTTTTGGCCGCCAATAAAAATAAGCCGGGCATAAAAACCACGGCGGCTGGCATTCAGTACGAGGTGCTGAAAGATGCGCAGGGACAGCGTCCAAAAGCAACGGACACGGTGGTGGTAAACTACCGCGGCACCCTGATTAACGGAACGGAGTTTGACAATTCGGCCAAGGCCGGCAAGCCCATCGAATTTCCGCTCGACCACGTTATCAAAGGCTGGACGGAAGGTTTGCAACTGATGCCCGTTGGTTCTAAATACAAATTTTACATTCCGTACAATTTGGCCTACGGCATGAACGACAACGGCCCCATCCCCGGCGGCTCTACATTAATTTTTGAAGTGGAGTTGTTGCAGATAAAAAAGTAAACTGCAAACTTTTTAAGCATATTTAAAAACTCAATCATGTTTTGTGATTGAGTTTTTCTTTTATGAACAGCCGTTCATCTGTTCGGTGAAGTTTGTTTTGTTGCGGGCAAACACTTCTAAAAAGCCGGCAAAGATTTAAGCAGGAACTTGCAGTTTCTGCTGTACCCATTTCATGGCTTTTTGGAACTGTTCTTTTTCGGTACAGGCCGTGTTGTCCAGCACAACAGCGTCTTCTGCTTTTCGCAAGGGTGAAAACTCGCGGTTGGAATCAATATAGTCGCGCATTTCAAGGTTGGCCTTCACTTCCTCAAGCGTTACGTTAGGATTTTTTTCGTACAGTTCTTTAAAGCGCCTTTCAACACGAACCGTATTGTCGGCGGTCATAAAAATTTTTAATTCCGCATCCGGAAAAACAACGGTGCCGATGTCGCGTCCGTCCATCACAATGCCACGGCCTTTGCCCATTTTTTGTTGTTGGGCCACGGCGGCCTCACGCACTTCTTTAATGGCTGCCACTTCGCTTACTTTTTCGGCTACCACCAAATCGCGAATCACGTATTCCACGTTTTCGCCGTTCAAGTACATTTCCGATTGCTGGCTTTTTTCGTTAAAGACAAATTGAAGAGAGATTTCTTTCAGTGCCTTGTGTACTTCTTTTTCATCGGTCCAGTCCACATGGTTGCGCAAAAAATAAAGTGTGATGGCGCGGTACATGGCGCCGCTGTCAACGTAAACATAATTCAGGGCTTTTGCCATTTGTTTGGCCAGCGTGCTTTTGCCGCAACTCGACCAGCCGTCTATGGTGATGATAATTTTCTTCATGACTCTGCAGGCAAAAATCAGCACTATAATCTGGACTACAAAAAGAATGTGGAGGGAAAAAGATATTGGATATTGAGATATTGCCGCGAACAAAATATCCTACTATCCCAATATCTCAATATCACGTTCTCGCATCCGCAATCAGCTTCTTGGCTTCTTCTGCTCCTGCCCAACCTTGGGGCTCAAATTTCTTTCCGGCCAATTGATTGTACGACACAAAGAATTGTTCAATCTGTCTGAGAATGTTTTCGCTTAAAGCATTCATGTCTTCGATATCGCTGTATAACTCAGACAAAACTGATACACCAATCAAGCGATCGTTTGTTTCAGTCTTTTTATCCCGCTCTGTTTGTCTTGCTTTTAGAACGCCAACGATGCGGCATTCCAGAACACAACCCGGAAAGGCCGGTTCATCCATAATCACCAGCACGTCAAGAGGGTCGCCGTCGCCACCTTTTGTTCCCGGCACAAAACCAAAATCGAAGGGAAACACAGAGCCGAGCGGTAAGATTTTTTTCAGCCGGAAAACTTTTTCTTTTTCATCCCATGCATATTTATTGCGGCAATCTTTGGGTGTTTCTATCACTACGTCAACAGAACCTTTGTCTTTCTTTTTCATAAAGGCTGTAAGACAAAAATCCCGCCTTACAGCGGGATTTTTTATCGTTGTTTTTTACATTTATGCTTTTGATTCTTCCTGAACCTCTTTCTTCAGGCTAAACGTAAGCTTGCCGGCTTCTTTGTCCAAATCGGCCTGCAATACGTCGCCGTTCTTGATGTTCATGTTCAGAATTTCTTCCGCAAGCGGGTCTTCCAGATACTTCTGAATGGCTCTGTGCAAAGGTCGTGCACCAAACTGCTGGTCGTAACCCTTCTCGGCAATAAAGCTTTTCGCTTCTTCCGTCAATTCAAGGCTAAAGCCAAGGTTGTTCAGGCGCTTCATTACACCTTTCATCAGAATGTCAATGATTTCAAAGATGTGCTCTTTCGTGAGCGAGTTGAAGATGATCACGTCGTCAATCCTGTTTAAGAACTCGGGAGAGAAGGTGCGCTTCAAGGCTTTTTCAATCACGGCCTTGTTTGCCTCGTCTTGATTCTGCACTCTCGACTGCGTAGCAAAGCCAACGCCTTCGCCGAAGTCCTTCAATTGCCGTGCACCAATGTTCGACGTCATGATGATCATGGTGTTCTTGAAGTCAACCTTGCGGCCCAAGCCATCGGTTAACTGGCCGTCGTCCAGCACTTGCAACAGAATGTTGTAAATATCGGGGTGAGCCTTTTCAATTTCATCCAACAAGATCACGCTGTAAGGCTTGCGGCGAACACGTTCCGTTAACTGTCCGCCTTCTTCGTAACCCACGTACCCGGGAGGCGCACCAATCAAACGAGACACGGTGAATTTTTCCATGTATTCGCTCATGTCAATGCGAATGAGTGCGTCTTCGCTGTCGAACATGTGGCGAGCCAGGGCTCTTGCCAATTCTGTTTTGCCCACACCGGTCGGGCCAAGGAAAATGAAGGTGCCAATTGGTTTCTTAGGGTCTTTCAAACCTACGCGGTTGCGTTGGATGGCCTTCACCACTTTGCTGATGGCTTCATCTTGTCCAACCACCATGCCCTTCATTTCATCAGCCATTTTGCGCAGTTTCTCTGTTTCGGCTTCTACCATTCTGCGCACCGGAATGCCCGTCATCATGCTGATGACTTCGGCAATTTCTTCTTCACCGATGGGATAGCGTTTGTGTTTGCTTTCTTCTTCCCATTGGTTCTTGGCTTTTTCCAATTCTTCACCCAAACGTTTTTCCGTGTCGCGCAAAGCCGCAGCTTCTTCAAACTTCTGGCTTTTTACCACGCGGTTCTTTTCCACCTTAATGTCTTCGATTTTCTTTTCGAGATCAAGGATGTTTTGCGGAACGTTGATATTCTTTAAGTGAACCCTTGCTCCCACTTCGTCCATCACGTCAATGGCTTTGTCGGGCAACAAACGATCGGTAATGTAACGGTCGCTGAGTTTCACGCAGGCATCAATGGCTTCCTGGTCGTAATCAACATTGTGATAGTCTTCGTACTTCGATTTGATGTTGTTTAAAATCTGGATGGTGTCTTCTACCGACGGCGGCTCAATCATTACTTTCTGAAAGCGACGGTCAAGCGCACCATCTTTCTCAATGTACATTCTGTATTCATCCAGGGTAGAAGCGCCAATGCATTGGAGTTCGCCGCGTGCTAATGCCGGCTTGAAGATGTTTGATGCGTCCAACGAACCGCTTGCGCCACCCGCACCCACAATCGTGTGAATTTCGTCAATGAACAAAATCACGTCACGGTTTTTCTCCAATTCGTTCATGATGGCCTTCATGCGTTCTTCAAACTGACCACGGTATTTTGTTCCGGCTACGAGTGCAGCGAGATCAAGCGAGATGACACGCTTGTCAAACAACACACGACTTACTTTGCGCTGCACGATGCGAAGAGCAAGACCTTCAACGATAGCGGTCTTACCCACACCGGGCTCGCCAATTAAAATTGGGTTGTTCTTTTTGCGACGCGAAAGAATTTGCGATACTCTTTCAATTTCTTTTTCGCGTCCGATGATGGGATCAAGCTGGCCGGTTTCGGCAAGTTTGGTAATGTCGCGACCGAAATTATCCAGTACCGGCGTTTTGCTTTTGGCAGCGCCCTGCTGACGCGATTTTGAACCGGAGTATTTGCTTTTCTCGTCGTCAAAATCGTCGTCGTTTTCTTCCTGGTATTCGGCACGGGTGTCGTTCGATTTTACCATGCCCAGTTCCTGCCTAAAGATGTCGTAATCCACGTCAAATTGATTTAAGATTTGCGTTGCAATGTTTTCTTTGTTCTTGAGGATGGACAGCATCAGGTGTTCGGTTTCAACGGTCGGGCTTTTCAGCGCTTTTGCTTCCAGCACCGTTACACGAATCACCTTTTCGGCCTGCTTGGTTAAAGGCAGGCTGTTGATGTTGGCAATGTTTTTTCCGGTTTTGTCTTTCACGGCTAACTCTACTTCTTTGCGCAATTCATAAAGATCAACGTTAAAGCTTTTCAAAATGCGAACCGCCGTGTTGTCCCCCTCACGAATTAAGCCAAGCAATAAGTGTTCCGTCCCGATAAAATCATTGCCCAACCGCAACGCTTCCTCCCTGCTGAACGAGATGATTTCTTTTACTTGCGAGGAAAAATTATTATCCATTTTGCTGATTGTGCTTTATTCAATAAAAAATACTTTTGATCAAACGAAGACGATAAATGTAGGCGTCTTTTTCTTTTAAACCAATATGGAAGTCAAAACTGATACCAAAGAGAAATTTACTGTCATAAGGGTAAAAACCCCGGAGTTGTCTGCTACTCTGGCAGCAGAATTAGCTCGCCCATTGGAAGAACTGCTTAAAGGTAACATAAGAAATGTGGTACTTAATCTGGAGGCTGTTAATTCTGTGCAAGAAGAAGCTGCCGAAAGTCTGGTGCGCCTGCAACAAAAATTTTACGAATCCGGGGCCTCGTTTGTGGTATGCGAACTGCAACAAACCGTCGAAGACTTCCTAGACAATAAAAATCTTCTGGAATTAATGAACGCAACGCCAACGGAAAGCGAAGCCGGCGACATTGTGCAAATGGAAGAGATTGAACGAGAGTTGCTGGATGAGGAAGAATAGGTTGGTGGTTTGTGGTTGGAATGCCGTGCGCAAGTGCTTTTATTTCTCCTTTGCTCCTTGGCTCTGCGCGAAATAATTTTTATGTACTTAGCTGTAGTTCGACTATCGTTTTCCGTTGTGTTACTCACTTCAACGTTCGGAAATTCTATTGAACAAAAATGCAGGTCTCTGACGCAATACAATCAATCATTCAGCAAAAGCTTTCGGAACATTTTTCCGTTGTTCGTCCGGTACAATTTGCCGGCATTGGCGGCGGAAGCATTAACGAAACCTACCGCATAAGTTTCGGTGATGGAAGCATTTTTTGCAAGCTGAATTCTGTTTCAAAATTTCCGCAGTTGTTCCAAACGGAATGCTTAGGCCTTGAATTGATCGGCAGGCAAGGCCTTATTAAAACGCCGGCGGTAATTGATTGCTTTGAACAGGACGACACGCAAGTTCTTTTGCTTGAATGGATTCAACCCGGCAAAAGAACAGAAGCCTTTTGGAAAACTTTTGGTGAGCAATTGGCCGCACTTCATTACGTTTCCGCTGACTGTTTTGGCTTGCACGAAGACAACTACATGGGCAGCGTTCCGCAAAGCAATCATCAACACAAGACATGGATCGAATTCTTTGCGACGAAAAGATTGCAACCGATGACTAACCGCTGCTACCAAAAGCAGCTGTTGAACAAAACGCATCTGCAACGGTTTGAAAATTTAGAAAAGCGCCTCGCAGAAATCTTCAACGATGAAAAACCCTCTTTGCTTCACGGCGATTTGTGGAGCGGCAATTTTATGTGCAACCAAACCAGCGAAGCCGTGTTGATTGATCCCGCTGTTTATTACGGCCATCGCTCAATAGATCTTGCCATGACAACTTTATTCGGCGGCTTTCGCAGTCCGTTTTACGAAGCCTACAATTATCATTATTCATTCCCCAAAAATTACGAAGCGCAATGGGCCGTTTGTAATCTTTACCCCTTGCTTATCCATTTGTATCTATTCGGCTCCGGTTATCTCCCACAGATTGAAAGAACGCTTCAGCAGTTTTCCTAAAGCCTTTGAACAAGCTGTTCTTTTGTAGGGACATGCCAGGAGCATGTCCCTACAAAAGAACAGCGTCGCAACCGCTCAGTATCCAAATATCCAAATCACCCAATACCTAATACCTAATTCCCAATCCCTAATTCCGATAAATTTGCCCGATGTTATCGGTCACTATCCTGGGAAATAACTCCGCAGTTCCTGCTTTTAACCGCCATCCCACCAGCCAGGTGGTTTCGCACGACGGCACCAATTATCTGGTGGACTGCGGCGAGGGCACGCAGATACAAATGATCAAGTACAAAATCCGCCGTGGCAAAATTACGCACATCTTTATCTCGCATCTTCACGGCGATCATTACTTTGGTTTAATTGGTTTGATAAACACCTTCTCCTTGCTTTCGCACAAGCAGGAAATGCACATTTACGCACCGGCGCCGCTGCAGCAAATCATCGAGATGCAATTAAAGGTGGCCGACAACACACTCTCCTACCCTTTGCAGTTTCATACGTTAACGGAGCCTGCCGTTTTGGTGGACAACGAAAAAATAAAAATCTCCTGCTTTCGCACCACGCACCGCATCGAGTGCTACGGTTTTTTGTTTGAAGAAAAAGAAGGCAAGCGAAAGCTGCTGATTGAAAAAGTGCAGAAACACGACATTCCCGTTTCGTTTTACAGCAGCCTGCAGGCGGGGCTTGATTACATTACGCCGAAAGGCAAGCGCATTCCCAACGAGGACGTAACGGCCAATCCCGAGAAAGGAAAAAAATACGCCTTTTGCGCCGATACCCGCTACGACGAAAGCATCATTCCGCACATTTACGGCGCTGATGCCATTTACCACGAAACGACTTATTTGGATAACATGCGCGACCGCGCCGAAGAACGCTTTCACAGCACCACCAAACAAGCGGCCTTGATTGCACGAAAAGCGATGGTGAAGAAATTATTGATCGGGCATTTTAGCTCGAAGTACGCAACGCTTGAGCAATTTTTACAGGAAACAAAGGAAGTGTTTCCGAATACGGAGTTGGCGTTAGAAGGCGTGACGTACAATATCCATTGAGGTGAATATTTCCCTATCGATGTCATCTACCATTGCTTCCTTTGATAACTATGTATAGCCTTTAAAATTTTATTTCTCTGCACTGTGACCCAGTATTGGATTGCCTGATGGCGTTGCCGTTGGCGCATTCATTTTAAGCCCGGTAATTTTTAAAGTATAGCCATAATCGCACGGTGCAGAAAGTGGCAAGGTCACGGTTAAGCCATCGGCATCTTGTGTAAAAGCCAGTTGGCCTTTAGCACCAAGCAGGGTTACAGAGCGAATCTTTCCCTCTGGCGTTTTGCTTGTTGATAAAGACGGAAGACGCACCGAAGTACCCGGCCATTTGCCCATAATGATGACATACAGCGCATCGTCTTTGGCGGTAAAGCGAATTCTATTTCCGGCTCCGGCTTCCTCAGCAAACCTTATCCAGTTGTGCGTATCGTAAATAGCTTCACCGTTTATACGAAGCCAGTTGCCAACACCAAGCAACGTTTCCTGTTGTTCCTTTGAAATTGTTCCATCGGCTTTCGGTGAAAGGTTCAATAGCAACGTTCCATTCTTGCTTACAATGTCAACAAGCGTTGCAATGATGGAACCCGCACCCGCTACACGCATGTCGGTGGTATAGCCCCAGGTAGAGCCAATCTTGCTGTCTACCTGCCACACGCCGGTGCGAATACCCGGTGGAATGTGGCCTTCAAAATCAAGGATAGAACCGATGGTCGTAATGTTTGTACCTGATGGAGCAAAGGCAGCTTTCTTCGTACTGATAGAAACTTCTTTACCCCACTGTTTTGCACGGTTGTAATAATAAGCGGCTACTTTCAATTTGAGCGGATCGAGGTATCGTTGGTCAACGCCGTTATCGAACCACAACATATCGGGTTGATATTTGTCGATTAACTCAACGTTTCGTTCAAACCAGTTCACTAAAAAATTCTGACACGCCACATCGCTGCGGTCGGCAACGTTGTAAAAATCCACCCACTTTGGATCAAAGAGGTCAGCCTTTTCTGCTTTCATTTTCTCCAGCATTGCGGCCGGCGGATTGATAAATTGAAAGTTTTCAATGCCGTGATTGGAGACGCCGAATTTCAAGCCTTGCTTGCGTACAGCTTTGCAAAGTTCGCCAATCAGGTCGCGTTTAGGTCCCCTTTGCTTCGCATTATACGGCGTTACTTTGCTGTCCCACATGGCAAAATTATCGTGGTGCTGCGCCGTCGGTATTACAAACCTTGCACCCGAGTTTTTAAACAACTCGGCCCATTCATCGGCATTAAATTTTTCCTGTGTGAACATCGGTATGAAATCCTTGTAGCCAAACTTATCCTGCGGCCCAAAATGTTCTTCGTGCCATTTCGCTTCGGCACCGTACATGTGCTTTTCGTACCATTCATTGTGATGCGCCGGAACGGCATAAAGGCCCCAGTGCATGAACAGCCCAAACTTTGCACCCACAAACCAATCTGGCACTTTATAATTTGCTTGTAACGATTCCCATGTTGGCTGAAAAGGTCCGCCCGGCATTTTAGTTGGAATTGATTTAACCGCTGCTGCTACCACCGGAAGTGTTGTTTCAGGCGCCATGTCAAAACCGGCACTATTCCCGGCCTCGCCGATAGTGGAGTCAACTTTTTTTGTAACAGGCGAAACGGTTGTTTGCGCCAATGTACCGGGCTGCGCCAACGCAGGTACAGCGCATACAAGAAAGCCAAAAACAAAACCAGAAATGGAAGGCAAGAATCGCTTTTTCATAATAGCAGAACGTTATCGTTTAACAAGGCGTTCAAGGAAATTGAGTCAAACGCTTCTTACTAAAAATCGGTAGAGACGTGGCTTAACTATCATGTTCTGTCAGCCGTTTCAAAATCATTCATCCCTTATAATTCAACATTCACTTTAACTCCTCCTTCAAAAACTGCCCCGTAAAACTTTCCTTCACTTTCAACAAGTCTTCCGGCGTTCCTTCAAACAAAATTTTACCGCCGCCGTTGCCGCCCTCGGGTCCGATGTCAATAATGTGATCCGCAACTTTTATAACGTCCATGTTGTGCTCAATTACGAGCACCGTGTTGCCGCGGTCAACGAGTTTGTTCAACACTTCAAGCAAGTGATGAATGTCTTCAAAGTGCAAACCCGTTGTGGGTTCGTCGAGAATGTAAAAGGTCTTGCCGGTATCGCGTTTGGCAAGTTCCGTTGCCAGCTTTACACGCTGTGCTTCGCCACCGCTCAACGTTACCGCCGATTGCCCAAGTGTGATGTAACCCAAGCCCACATCTGCCAACACTTTTATTTTACGGTAGATAAAAGGCACTGCACTGAAAAATTCCACGGCTTCTTCAACAGTCATGTCTAAGACATCAGCGATGGATTTTCCCTTGTAACGAATCTCCAATGTTTCGCGGTTGTAACGTTTGCCGTTACACTTTTCGCAATGCACGTAAACGTCCGGCAAGAAGTTCATTTCGATTGTGCGCAAGCCACTGCCTTCGCACACTTCGCATCGTCCGCTTTTCACGTTAAATGAAAAACGCCCCGCGTTGTAGCCGCGAATTTTTGCTTCGGGAATAGAAGCAAACAAGGTCCGTATCTCGGTAAAAAATCCACAGTAAGTTGCAGGATTGCTTCGCGGCGTACGGCCAATGGGCGACTGATCAATTTCAATCACTTTGTCAATCTCGTCCAAACCTTTTACCGACTTGTACGGCATCGGCGTCATCTTGCTGTTGTAGCAATGCACCGAGAGCAGCGGATAAAGTGTTTCGTTAATTAGCGTTGATTTCCCGCTTCCGCTTACACCCGTAACCACAGTCAGTTTTCCCAACGGAAACTTTACGTTTACGTTCTTTAAGTTATTGCCGCTTGCGCCTTTTATTTCAACGCACTTGCCGTTGCCCTTCCGTCTTTCTTTTGGAACGGCAATCTCTCTTTCACCGTTCAAAAAATGAGCGGTCAATGTATCTTGTTCCAATACAAACTTTGGTGTGCCCTGCGCCATAATGCGGCCGCCATGAAAGCCTGCCTTTGGTCCAACATCAATTAAGTGATCAGCGGCCAGCATGATGTCTTTGTCGTGTTCGACTACTAAGACGGAGTTGCCAATGTCGCGAAGGTTTTGAAGCGCTGTGATCAAACGATGGTTGTCGCGTTGATGAAGACCAATGGAAGGTTCATCCAAAACATAGGTAATGCCTTGCAGTTGCGAACCAATTTGCGTGGCCAATCGTATCCGTTGCGATTCGCCACCGCTTAACGTCCGTGTTGGACGGTACAAAGTCAAATAGGTCAAGCCAACGTCCAGTAAAAACTGCAAACGTTCACGAATTTCCTTGTTGATTTCGCGGGCAATGATGTTCTGCTTTGCATTTAGTCTTTTTTCAATATCATCGAACCATTCGCGCAACTGCGTAAGGTCCATGTTGCTCAATTCGGCAATATTTTTTTCATCTATTTTAAACCAGAGGCTTTCTTTTTTTAACCGCGTACCGTTGCAAGTCGGGCAAGTTGTTAACTGCATAAAACCTTCGGCCCAGCGCTGAATGGCTTCCGATGTTGAGGTAGCAAACCAACGCTTCACCTGGTTCACAACGCCTTCAAATTCGCCGCTGTAAACTTCACCGGAGATTGTTTCGTCGTCATACTTTACCTCTTCTTCTGCCGTTGCTTCTTCTTTCCCAAACAAAACAAGGTTCAATGCCTTCGGCGATAAATCTTTGATGGGTTTGTCAAGACTGAATTTTTCTTTCCTCGACAACTGTTGTACTTGACGAAAGATATAGGCTTCGCGTTCGCCGCCGAGTGGCGCAATGCCGCCTTCGTTAATACTGAGACTATCATCCGGAATGATAGCTTTCATGTCAACGGTATAAACCTGCCCCAAGCCTTTGCAGGTTGGACAAGCACCATAAGGCGAATTGAAAGAAAATGAATTGGGTGACGGCTCTTCGTAAGAAAGGCCGGTGTCTTCGCACATCAGGGCCCGTGAATACGTTGCAATCTCTGCCTCCCCAAACCCCTCCGGTGGAGGAGCTTCGCCAAGCTGCAATTCCCCGTCTTTCAGCGTCTCCGCTTTCCTTGCAGTTTTTTGTTTAGGCGAGGGCTGCGCATCGGTGGCCTTCCCACCGGGAAGGTCGGGATGGGCTGCCACAAACATCAAATCTTTTCCAAGCTTCAGGGCCTGCTGCACGCTTTGGCTGATACGCACCCGCATGTCTTTCGTCACTTTCAGGCGGTCAATCACCAATTCGATGTCGTGAATCTTGTAGCGGTCAACCTGCATTTTGGGCGCAAGGTCTTTTACCTCTCTGTCAACTCTTACTTTCAAAAAACCTTTCTTACGCACCTCTTCAAACAACTCGCGATAATGCCCTTTGCGACCGCGAACCAGCGGCGCCAACAGTGTAATCTTTTGGCCGTCGAAACGTTTGAAAATATTGTTTACGATTTCCTCTTCGCTCCAGCGTACCATGCGCTTGCCGGTATTGTACGAATAAGCTTCGCCGGCGCGGGCAAACAGGAGGCGTAGAAAATCATAAATCTCTGTAACCGTTCCAACGGTCGAACGCGGGTTTTTGTTGGTGGTCTTTTGTTCGATGGAAATAACGGGCGAAAGTCCGGTGATCTTGTCCACATCCGGCCGCTCCATTTCGCCAATGAACTGGCGGGCATAAGCGCCAAAGGTTTCCATGTAACGGCGCTGGCCTTCGGCAAAAATCGTATCAAAGGCAAGTGAAGATTTGCCGCTGCCGGATATACCCGTTATAACGACCAGTTTATTTTTGGGGATCGAAATATCAACGTTCTTCAGGTTGTGCTCCTTGGCGCCGTAAACTTCAATAAACTCTTCTGTGTCTTTTGGGGGCGTGCCGTCTGTTTTTTTCATTCGCTTTCCAATCAGGTGAGCGAAGATAAGACCGGGAAATTCTTTGCTAAAAACTTTAGGCTTTCAGAAATAAATTTCAAAACGGGGAAGGTTTTGCGCATTCTGGCACAGTTTTCAATAAGTAGGGCCAAACCGCTTCTAAACCTAAAAGCAGAACGTATGAAAAACACAATCACTTTAGCCGCTTTTCTTTTTGCAGCCCTTGCAGCCAATGCGCAAACAACTCCTGATTCTACGCAACAAAAGCAACAGACGACACCTGTTACCACGCAGACCACGACGACAACTACCACCGCTACCCTTTCCGATACCTCAATTAACTCGGCTTACATTGCCGACCCTGAAGCCCTAAAAGGATTGACCACAGAAACCTTACGGCCCGAACATGCTTTCCCGGTTTTGGGAAGCTATACGCCAACCGGTGCTTCTACGGCCAATGTAACCATCACACTTGACTCGGCCAACAAAGGCATTGTTTGGGTAGAAGGACTGTCGCAAGGCAAGTTCAGAGCCCTGATGAAAAAAGCACCCGCCACTTACAAAATTCCCGCGCAAACGACAGCCGAAGGAAGGAACGTACCCGAAGGCACCCTGTTTTACAATCCATCATCCAAAGAAGTAACCATTGTTCTGGGCCGTCCGTTTGACGAGGTTAACCCTGCTTCTTTCCAAACCACAAGCGATAACACTGTGGTGAAGGAAAAAGTAACGAACAACAAACAAAAAGTCAAAGTAAAAGGTTGGCAGTACACCGGTGTAAAAGCGGGTGCCGCCATCACGCCATCAGCCTCCAAGCAATAACCTATGGAATTTGAAGAACCCGAAAAGGCCCGCCAGTGCGAGGCCTTTTTTGTTTGCGCTTTAAAACGGATTAAATGACGGGAGAACTCAGGGCAAATGAATTCGGCAATTAAATTGAACACGTCGTTGCCGAAGGTTGAAGCAAATAAACTTCTTCTTGCAGCCGGTTAAGTATTTCCGCGGCTTGCTGTTTGTCGAAATCTTCCTGCAGTTTCTTTTTTACGCCAAGACCTGTCAGTTCAATGTGCACGTCGGGTTGCACGCCGTGATTTTGCAAACAGGCTTTTGCGCAAGCCACCGGACAGCCGTCGAGGACAACAATCTTTCTGCCTGACACAGCCGTCCTCACCAAGCCTTTTACGTTGCCGCCAACACCGGCTATGCACGACATCTCTGCCAAGCCTTTCCGATCCATCTGTACAGCCAGGTAGTTGGCCATTTGCGCCGCGCTGGAACATCCCGAACAGGAATAAATCAACGGCTTGTCTTCAATAAGAAATTCGTTCGCGTTCATTGAAAAAATTTTATCCGGCAAGGGCGGTGCAACAGAACTATTCATATCTGCGAGATAGAAAAAGTTCCGTTGCGCTCACAACCATTTTTGCTCTTTGTACCAGCCAATGGTTTCTTCAATGCCCTTTTGTAAATCATAAGCAGGTGTTTCGGCCAAATCAGTCCACACCGCCTCGCTGTTGCAAAGCCAGTTGGCACTGGTGATCTCAATTAGTTTTTCGCGGTTGATGAACGGAAGGCGATTCAAAAAAACTTTGTACATGCTGTCAATGCCACTCACCGCCGTGCGCACAAGCGGCAGCGGCAATTTTATTTTTAGCGTTTTGCATTTTAGGGTGCGTCTTGCTTCGATGCCAATTTGTTCTTTGTCGTAAGCTTTGCCGTCGGAAACGAGGTATGACTGGTTGACCTGCTCCGAAGCCATTAAACCAATCACGGCTTTTGCAAGGTCTTTGACGTACACCAGCGACAGCGACTGTTTATGGCGTCCCACGTAAGGCTCAAAGCCTTTGTTCACCAATTTAATAAACTGAAAAAAGCCTTTGTCCCGCGGGCCGTACACGCCGGTGGGATAAACAACAAGATGCGGAAGACCGGGCAGCGAATGAACGTATTCCGTTGCTTTTGCCTTGCTCTTTCCGTAAGCCGAAAGCGGTTTGAAGTCGTCCTTTACATCAATGGGACGCATGTGTTCCGCATTGCCCGGCCCGTAGGATGCCAATGAGCTAATGAGCACAAATTTTTCGAGCGGTTGTGAAGAAGCAATTGCCGCATCAGCAAGGTTCTTTGTAAAGCCGTAATTAACGGTATAAAAATCTTCCAGCTTTTTTGCCTGCGTGATGCCGGCGTTGTGAACGATATAAGCAAAGCCCCCTTCTTTTTGCCGGAACTCGCTTAATTGTTTTTTCAGCTTTTGCGGCGAAGAAAAATCGAGTTCAAAAAACCGAAGCTCTTTTTGCTGCAAAAACTCGCGGCTGCTGCTGTGCCGAACGCCGGCATACACCTCGTATCCTTTTCGCAAAGCCTCTTCTACCAGAAAGCTTCCGATAAAACCGCTTGCGCCGGTGATTAAAATTTTTTTCTTCATCGCTTTTAAAACAAGTGGCCTCATAAATAAAATGTTTGTCAGGCTGGCCCTTCGACAAGCTCGGGATAACAGCGCACCCGTGACTATTTATGAGACCAGTTAAAATAAGATATATTGAATCAAAGCTCTTATGTGCTTTCCAATTTGTCTCCGAATGTTGTGATTCGGACACACAAGGAGCGTGTACCCACATGCTGGTCACATGTTGAAGCGGGTCTTCCATTTCACAGGTATTTGATGTAACAACGCCGGCGTTTGTGCTGCCGCGCATCAAAATGTTCCCACATGGCCTGCACCCTTTTGTTGTCTTCCAATTGGTGATTCGTTTCCACGTACCGTACGCCGCTTTTCAAATACGACCGCAGGGTTTCGCACATCAACACCGCGTTCACGCCTTTGCCCTGCAGATCGTTGCGTACGGCCACCAACAACAAATCAGCCACCTTGCTTTTGCGCAAGGCTTTTAATAAATGCACAAAGCCAAAGGGAAACAACTTTCCGCCCGACTTCTGCAAAGCCTCCGACAGCGAAGGCATTGTAATGCCAAAGGCGGCAAGCTGTCCTTCTTTGTCGGTAATCAGTGAAACAAAATCGGGACGCATGAAGGAAAAATATTGTTTGGTATAATACGTCACCTGTCTTTCGGTGAGCGGCACCACGCCGTACAAATTTGAATAAGCGCTATTGATGAGCGCAAAGATGTCTTTTGCATAAGGCAGCAGTTCTTTTGCTTTGCGAAATTGAACCACCTTCAGGCCCAGCCTCCGCTGCACAACGGCCGCCATCTTTTCCAGCTTCTCGTCCATCTGCTCTGGCAGGTTTATTTTGTATTCCACCCAGTCCGTGTGTTTGCTGTATCCGGCTTTTTCCAAAAACGCTGGGTAGTAAGGATGATTGTAAACTGTTGCCAACGTTCCGGCTTCGTCAAAGCCTTCCACCAACATGCCTTCGTGGTCTAAATCGGTAAAGCCCAGCGGACCGTGTACGGCTTCCATGCCAAGTTCTCTTCCCCATTCTTCCACTTTTTGGATCAACGCCTTTGCGATGCTTTCGTCTTCTTCAAAATCTATCCAGCCAAAACGAATGTGCTTTGCCTTCCATTTTTCGATGTAGGCTTTGTTGACAACGCCGGCAATGCGTCCCACAACTTTGTTGTTTTTGTAGGCGAGCCAATAACGGGCCTCGCAATAATCAAAGGCCGGATTTTTATCTTTACGCAACGTGACTTTCTCGTCGAAGTGCAAAGGCGGAACAAAATGCGGATGGCCTTTGTACAAACGATAAGGCAAGGCCAGAAAGTCTTTGAACGCTTTTTTATCTTTCACCTCTTTTACAACGATACTCATACAATTTTGCTTTCGTTTCTTTCTACAAATACACCAAGTTCTGTTGCCACCTTTTCAATTTTTTCGATCGCTTCATCCAATTGGTTCAGCGTATGCGTGGCCATTACCGACATGCGCACAAGCGACGAATCACCCGGCACTGCCGGCGATACAACGGGGTTTACAAACACGCCTTCTTCAAACAGCCGTTGCGTGAAATGAAACGTCAGATGATTGTCGCGGATGTAGAGCGGGATAATGGGCGTTTCCGCTTCGTTGGTGTCGAAGCCAAGACTTCTTACGGCTTTTGCCAAATAGCGTGTATTACGCCAAAGAGCGTCCAGGCGTTCGGGCTCCTGTTCTATAATTTCCAAAGCTGCCAACGCGGCCGCTGCCGCCGATGGCGGAATGCTGGCGCTGAAAATAAGCGGACGCGAATTGTGTTTTAAATAATCAATCACTTCTTGGGTAGATGCCACAAAACCGCCACCGATGCCAGCGATTTGCTGAAGGTGCTCATGATGATGTCCACATCATCGGTCAATCCAAAATGGCTGGCCGTACCGCTGCCGTTTTCGCCTATCACGCCAAGTGCGTGCGCATCATCCACCATCACCAGGGCTTTGTAATGATTGGCCAATTGTACAATCTCCGGTAGCGGGCAAATGTCACCTTCCATGCTGAAGATGCCGTCCACCACAATCATTTTGATTTGCTCTTTCGGCAGGGATTTTAAGATGCTTTCCAGATCATCCATGTCGTTGTGCGCAAACTTGAGCACCCTTGCAAACGAAAGCCGGCTGCCTTCAATGATAGAAGCATGATCAAGTTCATCGAGGATGATCACACCGTGCCGGCCAACGAGCGACGACACGGTTCCCAGATTGGTTTGAAAACCTGTGGTGAATATTAATGCAGACTCCTTTCCGACAAAATGAGCCAGCCTTTCTTCCAGCTCAACGTGCAGCCGCGAAGTGCCATTTAAAAAACGCGACCCCGAACAACTGCTGCCGTATTGCGCAATGGCTTTGCAGGCAGCTTCTTTTATTTTGGGATGATTGGTAAGGCCCATGTAACTGTTGGAGCCAAACATCAATAATCGCTTTCCCTGAATGATGACTTCTGTATCTCTGTTCTCTTCTATCGGTCTGAAATAAGGATACAAACCGGCTCTCTTTAATTCGGCGGGTGCTGTAAATTTTTCAAACTTGTGGTGCAAGGCTTGTTGGATCATACCGGATAAACTTGGTAATTGTCTTTGCAAAAATGATTTCGCGGCAAGAGGTGGGTGACTGCAAAGACGGTGATGAAATACTGTTTAATCGAAGGCAAATAAAACAAAATTTCTAATTAAAGATAATTATGTCTTTAATTAGACCGGATGATTTTCGTCATGCACTTTTTCAAAAAAATTGCAGTCACGGTTTAATGGTTTTGTTACTTTGTGCCGTTTGTTAACTCCATCGCATGTTTTCGAAAACCGCCGAATACGCTCTTCGTGCCGCCATTTTTATCGCACAAAAAAGCAGTGTGCAAAAAAAGCTGGGTATTGAGCAGATTGCCTGGTCCATTGATGCGCCGTCCTCGTTTACGGCCAAGATTCTTCAACTGCTTACAAAAGACAACCGCGTCATCTCTTCGGTGCGTGGCGTGAACGGTGGTTTTTATATTACGGAAGAAGCAAGAAACCTTTCTGTGCGCACCGTGTTGGAAGTGATTGGCGAGAATAAGATTTTTACTGAGTGTGTATTGGGTTTGAAAGATTGTACCGAAATAAAGCCCTGCCCCATGCACGTCCAATACAAACCCATCAAAGAACAACTGATTCGATTGTTTGAAGAAAAAACCATCGGCCAATTAGCCGGAGACTTAACCGAAGGCAAAGCCTTTCTCATAAATGCAGGAAAACAAAAAAGAAAGCGTTAAGCAGACGTTTTCTTTGCCGTATTTCACTCACATTATGCAGGCGAGAAAGTACCAACTGCTGCGAGAAGACAAACCTTATAACCTTAGAAGCAGACCTTGACACTTAAAAGAAGCCAACCTTATTCCCTTATGCTGCAGGCTTTTCAAGCGAACAATAAGGGAATAAGGTTTTTGGTCTCGCCACGTACATTCATCTATTAAGGTGATAAGGTTGGGTTGTTTACGATTAAAGTGGTTTTCTTTTTTCTGAACCTACGCAAGTTGAGTTACCAAATAAAAAAAGACGCAAATGATTTGCGTCTTTTTAATATCGAAAAGAAAATTGATTATGCTGCCAACGCCTTGTTCACCAGTTCAGCCGCTTCGCTCAACTGAATGGCCGATTGCACTTTGAGGCCGCTTTCGTCAATTAACTTTTTGGCTTCTTCAGCGTTTGTTCCCTGCAAGCGAACAATAATGGGAATGTTGATGTTGCCCATGTTCTTGTACGCATCAATCACACCTTGCGCCACGCGGTCGCAACGAACAATGCCGCCAAAAATATTGATGAGAATGGCTTTTACTTTCGGGTCTTTCATGATGATGCGAAAGCCTGCTTCCACCGTTTGCGCATTGGCCGTACCGCCCACGTCCAAAAAGTTTGCGGGTTCGCCGCCGCTTAGTTTAATCATGTCCATTGTGGCCATGGCAAGACCTGCGCCGTTCACCATGCAGCCTACGTTGCCGTCAAGCTTTACAAAATTTAAATTGTATTTGCCCGCTTCTACTTCGGTTGGGTCTTCCTCGCTTACATCACGCAAGTTGGCAAGATCAGGATGACGCATTAAAGCATTGTCGTCCAAATTCATTTTGCAGTCAACTGCTACAATCTTATCATCGGCCGCTTTAAACAAGGGATTTATTTCGAGCATTGCGCAATCCAGTCCCACGTAAGCATTGTACAAGTTGGTGACAAACTTCACCATGTTTTTAAAGGCGTCGCCCTTGAGCCCAAAGTTAAAAGCAATCTTTCTCGCCTGGTAACCTTGCAGACCGCCGCCGGGGAAAACCCATTCTTTAAAAATTTTCTCGGGAGTTTTGTGGGCCACTTCTTCAATGTCCATTCCGCCTTCGGTGCTGTACATAATTACATTCTGTCCTTTTGCGCGGTCGAGCAGAATAGAGAGATAAAATTCTTTGCGTTCGGTGGGGCCGTCGTAATACATGTCTTGCGCCAGCAAAATCTTGTTCACTAGTTTTCCGGCTTCACCGGTTTGGATCGTCACCAAGGTGCCGCCCAAAATTTTTGAAGAGATGTCGGTTACTTCGTCGAGGTTTTTTACAACTTTTACACCGTTCACACCCGTTTCGCGAATCTTTCCTTTGCCACGGCCCCCCGCGTGAATTTGCGCTTTGATTACCGCAAAAGGGCTTCCATACGTGGTTTTAATTTGGCGGTAGGCTTCTTCCGCTTCGTGAGGTGTGCTGGCGGCCAATCCTTCCTGAACCGGAACGCCGTATTGTTTTAGCAGTTCTTTTGCCTGGTATTCGTGCAAATTCATGTAGAAATTTTTTGCGAAGATAAACTCTGTCCCTAAAGGGAACTTAGACCGGAGAAACTTTTCTTTTTTAATCGGTTCCTTAAAGCAACCATGCTTTGGCAACGGCACTCCAATTCAATAGCCCCTCTTTATGCTTTCGGAAGCTAAAGTCCCTTTAGGGGTTTGGAGTTTTTAGAAAAAATTATCCAACGATTTTAAGCTGATTGGCTTTTCCCAAATGGTCAGTTTAGCGCCGTCAAGTTCAGAAGGCATGGCGGGCCGAAAGGCACTGATAAGATGGTACTGTATTTCAGGAAAGCGCTGGTAGAGTTCCGGCAGTTTATCCCAACCCAATCCATCGGGGAGGTTGTAGTCAATAAAAAGATAATCGGGAGTCATACTGCTTAAACGCGACATGCCGTCGGTCAGCGTGTGTGCAATGTAAACTTCGTAATTCTTGCGAAGGAAATACGTCTTCATCAGAAGACACAAGTCCACTTCGTCATCAATAATCAAAACCTTTTTCCGCGTAGTCATAGCTCGTCAACGATTCTTTAATTCCTTAATTATCATACCAAGATTTTATTGGGATAATTAGCCGGTGGCTCTTTGTACCCTGGGTCGCAACTGTGCATTCATGCCCGTCAACTTTCCCTGCATTCTTTCCAAAAATAGGCGTTCGTGCAGACTTTTGTAAATTGTTTTTGTCTGCGCAGAATTCAGCGAAAAGGCTTTCGTTGGTACGATTATTTAAACGAAACAGGAAATAATTGCTCATCTTAAAATCACCCGTATATGAGTGCAAAAACAAAACTTGTATTAGGATTGGTAGGCGCCGCAGCCGCCGGTGTTGTTGTTGGCCTGTTGTTAGCACCCGACAGCGGTACAGCCACCCGTAGGAAAATTGCCGACGCCACAAGCGATTGGACCGATCATTTAAGCGACTTGTTCTCTTCGGCAAAAGAGCACGTGGACGACCTGAAGAAAAAAGGCTACAAAGCCGCTTCCACGGCTTCGCGCCGCGCCGCGGAAGTAAAAGAAAGCTACATGTAAAAGACAGCAGCGGCGTAGCAGCGCTGCTGCTTTTTTAAACCACCAAACCATGATGGACGATTTAAAAGCCCACACCGCACAATTAAAAGATCACGTCAGCGAGTACGTGCAAACCACGGTTCAATTAGCCAAAGCCAAGGCCACGAAGGGTGCCAGTAACGCCGTTGCGGGAGCCGTTATCGGCATCACGGCGGTTTTGCTCGGCATTTTTTTTCTGGCCTTTCTGTTTACGGCGCTTGCCTGGTGGCTCGGTAGTTTACTCAACAGTCCCGCTCTTGGTTTTTTGTGCGTTGCCGGTCTTTTTCTTCTCCTCATTGTATTGATTTTTGCCCTGCGCAAAAAAGTTATTGTTCCCCTGATTCGGAACGCCATCATCAGTGCCGTTTATGACAAGAAAGATTAAAACTTACGATGATTTGCTTCAGGAAGAGCAGCGGCTTACCGCACAAATGCATTCCTACAAAGAACTTGTTAAGCAAGACATTTCCAGCATTAAAGAAGGCCTAAACCCCATTAAGCGGAGTGCCAAAATGGTGAAGAATTTATTCAGCCGCGAAGACAAAGGCCCGCTTCTGAATTTCGGGCTGAATCTTGGAATGGACGTTGTGCTGCGCCGCATGTTGCTTGGCCGTGCGGGTTGGGTGGCGAAGGTGATGGTTCCTTACCTCGTTAAGAATTACGCCTCTCATCTCATTACCGAAGACCAGCGAAAAGCCGTTGGCAAAACGGTTTCCAAATTCATCAGCAAGATTCTGATGAAGAAAAAGAAAGAGCCATTTGAGGCAGCCCCGCCGGCATAAACGGAAAGAAATCTACACGGCATACGACAAGCCGTTAAAACCGGTACAGTTTTTACATCTTCAATCGTCAAATTGAGGTTTTATGAACAACCACAACGAAGGTCCTCGCAACAAAGAAGACAATACGCAATCAACCTTTGAAACACGACCCGATGTAACACCGCGCCGGGAAGGCGGCGACGATGCGCTTGCCGAACGCAATCCATCCGACAGCCGGATGGACGAAAAAGTAATTGTGAACGAACAAAGCAGTCAAAAAATAGTGAATGCGCCGTCGCAAACGGGCGCACACGCAGCGGAAGCTGAAAACACAGTGGACGAAGTTTAGGATGAACAGACAGGAGAACCCTTAGCCAGAAGAATGGATTTGTTTTATCTCCCGGTAGTCATTGCATCGGAGGATGTAAAAAATTACCGGGAGATTTTTTGACCGCACAAACATTTGTCATTGGAGGTTTAGGTTTAGAAGAGCAGCGTCCCGTCCTTAGCGGGACGCTTGTATTTGAGGAAATAATTCTACTAAACCACAACCCTTGCCTGTAGGAATTTCGCCGGTAAACAGAAGTTTTATTGGTACATTTTTTCCTGTATCAACAGCACCGCTAAATCGCTATCATTCATGTCCAAGATTATTTACGTTAACCGGCAACAAAACAATCAAAGCTTCGCCTCTCTTTCTGTAAGCCGGCCAACACAACCCGGAACGCAAAAGCAACCCGTAACTGAAAAACGCATTGCCGATCCTTCGTCCTGTGTACCCCACGGCCAATGCTATCCCATTCCCTCTTTTTTTGAATACAGGGCAAAGCCAAAAGAATTCGATACGTTTTAAAATGATGTTCGTCAATGAATGAATCAATTCTGCGGGAGCAGGATTGATTTTTTTGTTTAAAGAGGTAGCTGAAAACTGATTTCGTAGAATTGCTTCCACACGTAAAGCCGGGACTGGTGTTCTTACCTTGGTTATCGTTCGGCCTGCTTAGAAACTTCTTTTCGCTAAATCACTGATTTTCATTTTTTAGAAAGATAAGTTTACAACCGTACCCATTTTGGAGCCACTCTTGCCTATGGATAAGTGCGCCAAAATCTCCACAAGATGATCAATCAACATTTAGCTCAAAAGCAGCGGCTCAAAATATTACCGCAGCAGATTCAATTGCTCAATTTTTTTCACCTGAACACACTCGAACTTGAGCAACGCATTCAGCAGGAAATTGAAGACAACCCCTTGCTCGAAGACCAGAAAAATGATTTTGAAACCGACGTTGAAAAATTCAACAAGGACAGCGTACAGGACTATCAGGACTGGGAAGAATTCGTGTACGATGACATCCCCGACTACAAAGCCGAATACGGCAACTTTTTGCACAACGACAAACTTCCCGAACGGCCCATTACTAACAGCTTCGATTACCGCTCTTCGCTTAAAGATCAATTCAAGCTCATAAGCGAAGACGCCGCTGAAATCGAGCTGGCCGAGTTCATCATTGACTCTCTCAACGACTGCGGGCTGATGGAGCAGAGTCTTGAAGACCTTGCCGAGGACATTTCTTTTAAACACAACAAATGGATTGAACCCGATAGCCTTTTGGATGCTTTGCAGAAAATCCAATCGCTCGAACCCGTCGGCATAGCCGCACGCAGTATTAAAGAATGCCTGCTTATTCAGCTTCATCGCCTCAATACAAAACGCCCCGATGTACGCATCGCCATCAAATTGCTGGAAGAACACTTTACCGATTTGCATCACCGCAACATGGACAAGATCAAGTCGCATCTTAAAATAGACGAAGAAGAGTTGAAGATTGTTCTCACGCTCATCGCTTCGCTAAAAATGCGGCCTGTTTGCGAATTGCAGGAAGGCGTAAACACCAATCAAAATATTCTTCCTGATTTCATCATTACCCGCAACGGTGAAAGCATTGAAGTACAGCTGTATCGCCAGCGTTCGGAAAGCCTTTGCATTAATTCATCCTGGCGCGAGATGGCTGAAAATAACGCCAAGATGACCACCGATAAATCCGCCATGCAATACATTAAAAACAAATTGCAGTCGGCGCAATGGTTTATTCACGCCGTGCAGCAACGCGAAGGCACGATGATGAAGATCATGAAGTCAATGGTGCAATTGCAATACGATTATTTCATGACCGGCGACATCAATTTGCTGAAGCCGATGATCCTGAAAAACGTAGCCGAGATGGTGGGTGTGGACATATCAACCGTGAGCCGCATTACCTGTAACAAATATGCGGAATCTCCCTTCGGGCTTCTATTGCTGAAAGATCTTTTCACCGAAGGCATTGCCAACGAAAAAGGACAGGTCATCAGCAACCGCGTTATTCAATCGGCCATTGCCGAAGTCATTCAAAGCGAGGACAAACACAATCCCTACACCGATCAACAACTGGTAAAAATTCTTTCGCAACGCGGCTTTTCCGTTGCGCGACGAACCGTTGCCAAATACCGTGAGCAACTGCAAATTCCCGTTTCACACGTTCGCGGCTTGTGGGCATAAAACCACTAATTTCACATTTTTAAAATACACTGATTAATACATGCAAACCATTTTGATCATTGACGATGACCGTGACATCTGCTTGCTGCTGAAACGCTTTTTAACCCGCCACAATTACGACGTAGCCGAAGCCTACAGCGGAAAAAAAGCATTGGAATATCTGGAAGAAAACGAACCCGCCCTGGTGATGTGCGACTTTCGTTTAGAAGACATGGACGGCAACACCTTGCTGGCAAAAATTAAAGAACGTTACTACCACCTGCCCGTCATCATCATGACCGGTTATAGCGATATCAAGATTGCCGTGGAAGTGATGAAGATGGGCGCCTTTGACTACATCACCAAGCCACTCTTCCCCGATGAAATTTTGGTAACGATAAAGAAAGCCCTGGAAGCACCGGCGCAAGAACGCGAACCCATACGACAGGAACGTCCTGCAGGCATTAACGTACCGAAGCAAGGCACGGCAACCGTTGCGCCTGAAACAAAAGAAAAAGCACCCAACATAATCGTTTCGGGAGAATACATTTTCGGCGATTCAACCGTGTTTAAACAGTTGCTGCAACAAATAGATTTGGTGGCGCCGACGAATTACACGGTTATCATTCACGGCGAAAGCGGCAGCGGCAAAGAAGCCATTGCGCAAGAGATACACAAACGCAGCAAACGCAAAAGCAAACCTTTTGTGGCCATTGACTGCGGCGCTCTTTCAAAAGAGTTGGCCGGCTCCGAGTTATTCGGCCACGAGAAAGGTTCCTTTACAGGCGCATTAAATCAAAAGACGGGAAGCTTTGAAATGGCGAACGGCGGCACCATTTTCCTCGATGAAATCGCCAATCTTTCTTACGACATCCAGGTTTCGTTGCTTCGCGTGGTGCAGGAAAGAAAAATGCGCCGCGTCGGTGGATTGAAAGATATTGAACTCGACGTTCGCATCATCATCGCATCTAACGAAAGGCTTTGGGACGCGGTGCGAAAAGGCAAGTTCCGCGAAGACCTTTATCACCGCTTCAACGAATTCAGCATTGACGTTCCGCCGCTGCGCCAACGACCCGATGATGTGTTGTTGTTCGCCAATTTCTTCCTTCAGCAAACCAACCAGGAATTAGGCAAGAACGTAAAACGCTTAAGCCCTGAAGTGGAAAATATTTTCCGCAACTATGTTTGGTATGGCAACCTGCGCGAATTGAAAAATGTAATTAAACGTGCAACGCTTTTAACCGACGGTGAAGAAATTGAACCCACGGCCCTTCCTTTTGAAATTTCAAACTTCAACAAGCTTCAGTTTGACAAAGGCCCGCAGATAGAAACCGTTACAAGTTCCTACCTGCCCTCGACACCGACCGCACCTACTGCGGCAGTGGAAGAAGAAGAACCGCAACGTTCGCTCTCCGAAACCACGCTCAAAGGCGCCAGCATTGACGCAGAATACGAAATGATTTTAAAAGCGCTGAAAAAGGTAAACTTCAACAAAAGTAAAGCGGCCAAATTGCTGAACATAGACCGCAAAACGCTTTACAACAAAATGAAGCAATACCAGGAATTCAACAATCAATAAAGCTTGGTGAAACGTGAGACGCCAAACGTGAGACCGCGACGACTTTTGTAACAGAGTTCACTGCGGTTTGACGTTTGACGTCTCACGTTTCACGTTAATATCGTTAATTATGCTCGTTTCTCCCCCTTTGGTTCGTATGCTTATCATTGATGATGACGAAGACGATTTCTTCATCACTTCAGAATATTTAAAAGGTATCCAGGAATACAAACTTCAGATAGACTGGAGCTATAAATTCAGCGACGCCGTAGAGCGGCTGCAAAAGCGGGCCTACGATATTTATTTTGTTGACTACCGCCTTGGCGCCAAAACCGGCCTTGATTTTTTGCGCGAAGCGGTACGCATCGGCGCCGAAGAACCCATTGTCCTTCTCACCGGCAAAGGCAATAAAACCGTGGACGTTGAAGCGATGCAAATGGGCGCAACCGATTATCTTATCAAAACCGAATTGAACACCGAAAAGCTTGAACGCTGCATTCGTTATTCGCTGGAACGCACAGCCTATTTAAAAGCCCTGCGGGCTAACGAAACAAAGTACCGTACCATGTTTGAGCTTTCGAAAGACGCGGTATTTATTGCCGACAGGAATCTCCGGTTTAAAGACTGCAATCCCGCCACCTCAAGTCTGTTGGGTTACACAAAAGAAGAACTGGCGCAAGTTGCGGTGTACGATCTCATGGATGATATAAAGGACAAGCAACTTTTGCAAAGTTTCATGGAAGCCGAAGGACATGCCGCCGACCTTGAAATTGAACTGTTGACAAAAGACGGCGAACGTAAGACCTGCGTCTTTTCCGCAACCGAAACCGCCGACAGAGACGGCACTTATTTTCAAGGACTGTTGCACGACATTACTAATTTACGCCGCGCCGAGAAAGCCAATCTGATGGTAGAAAAACTCGGCGCAACGGGCCGCCTCGTTCGAACACTGGCACACGAGGTACGAAACCCGCTCAACAACATTAACATGTCAGTAGAACAACTGGCGCACAGCGCAAACGAACAAGAGGAAACAGGGTTATTTCTCGACATCATTCAGCGCAACAGCAAGCGCATCGGCGACATCATCACAGAATTGTTGGACACGGCCCGGCCTACAGAACTTACATTTGAAAAATTTCCTTTGCAGGCCATCATGGACGAAGCGGTAGCCGAAGCGCTTGATCGCATCACGCTGCAACACATCAACGTGGATGTTCGCTACACGCCGGTACCTTGTTACGTGATGGCCAACAAGGAAAAGCTGCGCATTGCTTTTTTAAACATCGTTATTAACGCCATAGAAGCGATGGAAGCCGGCAATGGAACCTTGAGTATCAGCATTGAAAAGGGCCGTGGCGAACACGTGGTGACAATCAAAGACAACGGCTGCGGCATTCCGGAAGAAAATCTTTCACGGCTGTTTGAGCCTTATTTTACCTCCAAGAGAAACGGCATGGGACTGGGTTTGGCGGCTACGTTGAATATTCTTCAATCGCACAAAGCAACGATTGACGTTACATCGATAATGAAAGGAGGAACGACGTTTACCATTACGTTTCCGGCAAGCACATAAGCCCTGCTGATGTGAATGCCCGATTCCCAATCCTAATCCACAATCGTGTTGCGTTTGCTGTGCAGCCAATGGTAAAGCATGCCGCCAACAAAAGGAATGGCAATTACCGCAATAAGCCATACAACTTTCTGTCCTCCTTCAAGCGTATCGGTCTTTTGTACCTCAAAAATGCTCCAGATCCAACTTACGGTCATGAGCACAGCCGAGATGATGATTAAAACATCTCCGGTATTGTTATCGCGGTTGTTTCTGAAACCGATAGAAAGAACCAGGACAAAAATGGCCACCAGTCCTAGAATGAAATTGGGATGTCGCAGGTTTGTCATAAAAAGGAGTTTTCTATTAAGCGGAAAAGTTTGTGCACACTTATCAAAAGGGCTAAAATTCTGTGCCATTCTTGCTTTGGATAGCCTTTACATTCTGCACGTTTGAGCATTGCAACAGAACAACCGCCAATCGTAAACAGGATAACTTATAGGTCAATCCGTGAAGGCGGAATTTCTTTTGATTCGCGTTTGATGATGAAAACAGCCGTTGGCTTGGGACGAATGCCGTGACCGCTTTCGAGAGCGAAGGCCCGGGTAAACTCTGCGCCAAAATACAAGATCACCGACGAGTAATAAACCCAGGTAAGGATGATAACAACAGAAGCCGCCGTGCCATAGGTTATGCCCAGCCTTGACCTCGACAGGTAAATCCCGATTAGGTACTTGCCCGCCAAAAAAAGAATTGCCGTAAATACAGAACCTACCAATGCATCACGCCAGGAAATCACGGCATCGGGAAGCACTTTGTAAATGACCATGAACAAACCTGTAATGGTTACAAGCAAAAGCACAACGTTCAGCGTGGTAAGCAGGTAAACAGTTACGTGTGGAAATTTTGTCGTGAGCTTATCGCCCAATAAGGAGAACAAGGCGCTGGAAATAAGCGTGATCACCAACAGAAAACCCAATGTCAACACTAACACAAACGATAAAGCCCGGTTGATTAAATATTTCAGCCAGCCTTTTTTGGGTTTGGCTTTTACCGACCAAATGAAATTGATAGAACCTTGTATCTCGGTAAAAATACCCGTGGCCCCCACAAACAAAATTACGATGCCGATGATGGCGCCGATGAATGTATTGTGTGATTTTTCTACGTTGATGATGACCTCTTGGATTTGCAGCGCCGGAGCACTTCCCACCAGCATTTTTATTTCGTCGTAAACCCTCCCTTCCACCGCAGCACGGCCAAAAATGCTGCCCACAATAGAGATGATGATGATGAGCAAAGGCGCTACCGCGAAAATGGTGTAATAGCTAAGCGAAGCCGCCAGCTTCATGCAGTTGTCTTCAGAAAAATTTTCACCGGTCCGTTTTAAAATACGCCAGGCAAGTTTAAGGGTCTTCATCAAAGCGCTTTCGTTGAGGCGGTGAAAGTACAAAAATGCAGATGACGGATGAGGAAGACAAAAGAGGAAAATGCAGCCGGAGGTTCATCAGCCGGCCATTAGTGTTTCGCGATTTAAGCGGCCAGTGTAAAATCGCTCATGCGGTTAGCACATTCGCGGCATACTTTGGCGCATTGTGCAAAGGACGCTCCCTGCAAGCGTTCGCAAACCTCAGCGCATTCTTCGCATATACCCACGCACAACAAAGCCATGTTGCGGCTGTTGACAGAACCGGTTTTCAGCGCATGAAAAGTACCCATGCAGATGTAGGCACATTCATCCACCACTTTTACAACTTGCTTTGAAAGATATTTTTTGATGGATTGCAGATCAGTAAGCAGGCTTTCACAATTAATCCAGGCGTCGAAACAGGCGCTGGTATGGAAGGGTTTAATGGTGAGCATATTTTCCGGGTTAAAATGGTTTAAAGGGTACCGGCTGGGTCTTCACAAGGGTCGAACGGTGTGGAGTGTAAGCAGAAAATAGCCTGCCAAAAAATTACAGGCAACAAATGTACTTCTCTTCTCTTTGCGGTGAGTAGAGTTTTCTACAAAAGAAACCAACGGGCAGCCAAACTGCCCGTTGCCGGTGTGTTTTTGGCAATCCGTTTATTTATGAGCGGCCTGCAAATCACGCAAACGCTTTACTTCATCGTGACCGGTCTTCAACGTTGCTTTTTGCCGCACAATGAGGTCGCGCAGCGAAGGTTCCCAATCCACATCGGCGTTCAACGCAAGGTCGTAGGCCTTTTGTGCAGCGTCTTCGCCGAACTCACAATTGTCCAAAATAGTTTTGCGGTCCTTGCCGGTAATGGCCGATTTGAGGTCCATCCACACACGATAAATTTTTCCGGAATTGGTTGTTCCATCAGCCGCATCGGCGCCCAGCCGGCTCACTTCCTGCGTCAGTTCCTGAGCATATTGACGGCTTTCCGTAATGTAACGCTGAAACAAGGTTTTAAGATCGGCATCGCCGTCTTTTAATTCTTCCACAGCTCTTTCGTAACCCACCACCCTGTCGTGATTAATGCGGACTAAATCATTTAAAAGGCTTACTATTTTTTCCATGACTCGGTTGTTTAGAATGGATGAGTAAAAAATCGTACCCAATAAAACCGTGATTTTTATGAACCGGAGGTTCGTCTATCCATTGGGCTTTACTTGCGTCGCACACGTGTACGCCATGTTCGCTGCGCGGCAAGATGAATAAAGTGCAAAGCGTACACGTGTGCGACGCAACCGGCGCTGAACAGGATTACCGACGTTGGTTACATAAAATCTTTCTGCATGAAGCACCGTTTTACCCGTTGCAATAATCTGGCAGACCTTACTGGTACAAAAATTTCAGCAACATCTTTATCTACTAACCAAATTTTATTCTTATGGCAAAGTATTCAAGAGGGGCCGGCAAAAAAGTTAAACGTGCGATGGATGAGATGAAAGAAGGAAAATTAAAAAGTGGCCGCAGCGGTAAAAAAGTAACCTCGCGCAAGCAAGCCATTGCTATTGGTTTGTCTGAAGCAAGAAAAGAAGGCGCAAAAGTGCCGTCGAAAAAAAGCGCTTCTAAAAAAGGCGCAAGCAAGAAGTCTGCTTCAAAGAAAGGCGCAAGTAAAAAAACATCCTCAAAGAAAACAGCAACAAAAAAATCAGCGAGCAAAAAAGGCGCATCGAAGAAAGCCACTACAAAGAAAGCGGCCAGTAAGAAAGGCGCAAGCAAGAAAGCAAGTGCAAGGAGAAGATGAATGGAAGTTGACTGGTTGATCAGTTGACTGGTTGCTTGGTTTATTGATAAAATTTTATTTTACGAATCAACCAGTCAACTGATCAACCAGTCAACCTTTTCACACCAACTCCTTTAAAATTTTCATCAGCATTCTTTCATCGGAAGCATAGCCGGTGAGGTTGTCGTCTTTTTCAATTGCATCAAGTTCTTTCGTGTATTTCGAAAGCCTTTTTTCTTCGTACAGCTTGATGATTCCAGGATGCACGTAATACTTTTTACAAACGGTTCGGGTATTGCCCAGTTTGTGGCTTACATCGTCCAGGGCAGTTAAAATATTTTTCTTGCAATCGCTTTCGCTTTCCGGTTCATCCATGCTGCAAAAGCAGCGCAGAATATTTAAAGTTCCTGCCCAGGTTCGAAAATCCTTGGCTGTAAATTCACCTCCGCTGGCTTCTTTGATGTAGCGGTTTACAGAACCCGAATCAACGGGATGTGCTACTCCTTCACGATCGTAATATTGAAACAATTCCTCGCCCGGAATATCCTTGCAGCGTTGGACAAGCTTCGCCAGCTTTGCGTTGCGCAGGTTGATTTTGTGATAGACGCCTTTCTTTCCTTTGAACGAAAATTTCACGGTGCTTCCGGCTACTTTTACGTGGCCGTCTTTGAGCGTGGTTAAGCCGTAGGAGCCGTAAAGCTTTTCGTAATCGTCGTTGCCAATGCGGATGTAGGTTCGTTCCATCAGGCTTACCACGGTAGCCAGCACTTTTTCTTCGTACAATTCACGTTTGCTCAAATCCTCTTCCACCTTCATGCGAATGGAAAGTAGTTGCTTGCCGAACTCGTACAAGCGGTGAAACTTGGTTTCGTTACGCAGGGCCTGCCATTGCGGATGATAGCGGTATTGTTTGCGTCCTTTTGCATCGGTGCCGGTGGCCTGAATGTGTCCGGCCTCTTTTGCACAAATCCACACGGCCGTCCACGCGGGTGGAATGGCTAATTTTTTTATGCGTTCAAGCGTTGCTTCATCCTTTATTGGTTTGCCTTTGTACGAATAAGAAAAGCCTGTTCCTTTTTTTGTACGCATAATGCCTTCTTCCCCGTGGTTCACGTAAACCAAATCGGCCAGTTTTGCCGAACGGAAATAGTCGCGGTCAATTTTCAAAAACTCTTTGTGCGATATGTTTGTTGTTTCCATAAATTATTCGGGAACATCCTGCTGTTTCTTTTGCCGAAGACTTCTTTTGTAGCGATCCACGCCTTCGGCTTCATCCACCGAATGAGAACTGTGCAGATCGTTGTCTTCGCGGGCCAGTTGCGAAAGACGGACGTAAAATTTTTTGAGCACTTCAAGCTCGTCTTGCGTAAGGTCTTCCACAACAATAAGGCGGTTGCTGGCTCTCTCTTCCGCAGCAATCAGTTCGTTTAGCTTTAGCTGAATGGCAAGCGAATCTTTGTTCTGCGACTGCTGAATGAGAAAGACCATCAGAAACGTAACGATGGTGGTGCCTGTGTTGATAACGAGTTGCCAAGTGTCGGAATAGTGAAAGATTGGCCCCGTTACAGCCCATACGACAATAACAAGGAAGGCGAGAAGGAAAGCCATGGAAGAGCCTACGGCCCGTGTAATGGCGGATGCGGCTTTCTCAAATCGTACCTTAAATCCATTTTTGTTTTTGATTGCTTTCATGCCCAAAGCCCTGTCCACCTTCGAAGCCGGTATGTGGCCGCTTTCCTTCGCTGGGTTGTTGTTGTCCATAATTAATCGGTTATTTTTTTATAAATGAAAAAGCCAGACCAAAACGGTCCGGCTGTGTTGCAAGGTTGTTTTTGCACGTGCAAAAGGCTTATTCTTCGGGCTCTTCTTCGGCGCCGAGGTTAATGCCGCTAACGGCCAATTCGGTTAACAACTGGTCGGTTTGCTTTTCTTCGTCCAGCGTTTGTGCTAAGATGTCGGCCACTTCGTTTTCGCCCATTGTTTTTGCCAGTTGCACCAGGCTGCCGTAAGCGGCAATTTCGTAATGTTCTACTTTTTGTGCGGCGATGATCAAGCCAGCGTCACGCACCATTGTCCCTTTTGGCAATTCTTCCAGCAGGCTTTGTGCTTCTTTCACCAAACCTTCCATAGCATCGCACTTTTTAGCACGGGCTGGCGTATCCAGCAACTCAAATACTTGTTCAATTCTTCCGATGTGCCCTTCGGTTTGCGTGAGGTGGTTTTGGAAGGCATTGCTTAACTCCTGCGAAGTCGAGGCTTTGCTCATTTTCGGCAATGCCTTGGTCAAATGTTTTTCCGCCCAATAAATGTCTTTTAATTCATCAAGAAACAATTCTTTCAGCATCGTTTCGTCGCTCTTTTGAGCGGTACCGCTGGTGCGCTTGGACGCCGTTTTCGTTGTGGTATTCCTTGGCATACAATAAAGGTTTTAAAAATGATTAAGATGGATTATTCAGGTATAAAATAACATGCCATCGAGGGGAGGCTGCGGCTGTAAATGAAATTTTGTTTTGTAGAGTTTTGTACACAAAGGCAGACGGGGCGGTAAAAGTAGTAAGCTATCGGCCACCGTCTATAAGCTATCAGAGGTCAGTTGTCGGCACTTAGCTACGAACAATGCATGAAAGAGATCGCGGCGTTTGCAGCCTATGAAAGACAGCCAGGTTTTAAGCGATACACTCGTCACACATAAATTCACTGACGGCCGAAAGGTAAAAGCTGACCCCATCAGCGTTTTCGTTTGTGGTACTTTATTTGGATTGTCTATACACGAGCCCCTTAGCTCACATACCCTTAAAACAATCCATATGGACACAAATCAGCAACTAACTTTTTTGCAGGAAAGAATAGAGGAGATTGGAAGTGCACTTTTTTACAATTTAAGCGAAGCCGTTTTAAAGCTTCCCACATCGGTCGTGAGCACTCTGAAAGTGGACGAGTATGGGTTTGTTTGGTTTTTTGTACAAAAGCCGCGTCAGCAGCTTTCAGAGTTTGAGCAGGAGTTTCCGGTGAAGCTGGATTTTTACAAAAAAGGCAAAGGCTATTTTCTGCAAGTCTGCGGAAAAGGCTTTGTGGTGAACGATCCCGAAGAAATGAACGCCTTTGTTGACTTGCCTGAAGACCAGAAGAAACTTGCTGCCGGTTCAGTGGCACTGGTGAAAGTCAAGATTCAAAAAGCCGAGTATTACGAAACGCGGTCGTTGCACAAAACGACTTGGTGGCAAACGGCCTGGAACGCGGCCACGGCTTGGTTCCGTCACAACGCTTACCGCCCCGAAGGCAATACTTATTTTCCTGCATCTTAAAAGAACAACCGTATGGCAAAAACAGCAAGATCAATCTGGTCGGGTGCCATCAGCTTCGGCCTGGTCAACATTCCGGTGAAGTTGCAGAGCGCCGTGCAAGACGATAACATTGATTTTGACATGCTGTCGAAAGATGATTTAGCACCCATTCATTATGCCCGGATTGATTCTAAAACGGGCGAAGAAATTCCGTATAAAGACATCGTAAAAGGCTATCAGTATGCGAAGGGCAAATACATTGTAGTAACCGACGAGGACTTTGCAAAAGCCCGGCCCGACATTGCCAAAACCATTGACATCATTCAGTTTGTAAAGGAAGAAGAGATAGATCCGATTTATTACGAGAAGCCTTACTACATCGTACCGGCAAAGGGCTCGGAAAAATCTTACAAACTTTTGCTGAAAGCGCTTGACGAAACAAAAACCGTGGGCCTTGCGGAGTTCATGTTGCGCAACCGTGCACACATTTGCGCACTCAAAAATCACGAAGGTGTTTTACTGCTGAACCAACTTCGCTACGACGAAGAAGTGAAAGCCGTGCCCGATGTAAAAACATCTACGGAACGCATCACACCAAAGGAAATTCAACTAGCCACAAAGCTGATCAATCAACTTACCGAAACCTTTGATCCTGCGGCATTCAAGGACACTTACATTGCCGAGCTGAAAAAAGTAATCAAGGCCAAAGCCGCCGGCAAAGACATTCAAATTGCCGAACCGAAGAAGTTGCCGGCTACGGTGAAAGACCTGATGGAAGTATTGAAGCAAAGTCTGGACAAAAAGAAGAGAGCATAGCCATTTGTGGTTTGTAGTTGGTGGTTCTTTCAGCGTACGATTTCTTACAATAGCAGGCAGACATAAAAAGGATGTGAATTCTCCACATCCTTTTTATGTCTGCTTTGTAAGTGAAGAGCATTTGCCCTCATCACGAAACCACAAACTACAAACCACCAACCACAAACTATTTTTTTGTTCTAACCGGTTCGTTCGCTTCTATGGCTTCATTTTCTTCTTTGTTTTTCTTTGCGTCCTCGGCTTCGCTGCTCTTCTCTTCGTTGCGTTGATTAAAGGAATTCATATTGCCGGGCTGTGGCTCATTCTGTACTTGTTCGCTGCGTTTATCATTCACTCTTTCCATAACAGGTTTTACACATTCCGTGGACAATTTTGTGCCAACAAAAATAGGCTTCAGCAATGGCACTGAATTTTCAGCGCCCTTTACATGAGTCTTTCTCTGTACAACAAAAAACGCGATTTCAAAAAAACCGAAGAACCCGAAGGCAAAGAACAAACTTCAAAAGGCAGCCTTCGCTTTGTGGTGCAAAAGCACGACGCGTCGCACGTGCATTATGATTTCCGGTTGGAGATGGAAGGTGTGCTGAAAAGTTGGGCTGTGCCAAAAGGGCCGTCTTTAAATCCATCCGACAAACGGCTGGCAATGATGGTGGAAGACCACCCGTTTGCTTACCGAAATTTTGAAGGCGTGATTCCGGCCGGCGAGTATGGCGGCGGAACGGTGATCGTCTGGGACGAAGGCACGTATGAATTAGCCGATGCAGAAAACTTATCGCAAAAAGAACAGGAAAATGTTTTGCTGCAAGCCTTGCACAAAGGCCGCATTTCTTTTGTGCTGCACGGAAAAAAACTGAAGGGCGAATTCACGTTGATGCAGATGCGCGGCAAGGGCGAACGTACTTGGCTGTTGATGAAAAAGAAAGACGGCTTCAGCAGCGAAGAAGCCGTAACGCAAAACGAACGTTCGGCAAAAAGCGGAAAAACCTTGGCAGATGTAGCAAAAGAAAACGGCGCTGAACTCAATCATCCCAACGAAAAGAAAACCGCGGTTAAGACTAAGGTTGAGGATAAGAACTCACAAGCACTGCAAAAGAAGAAAGATTCAAACCATAGCACGCCAACCACAAACTACAAACTACAAACCACAAACGGCCTCAAAACATCTATGCCGCAAAACGTTGTGCCCATGCTGGCCACGCTCATCAACGAACCCTTTGATGATAACAACTGGATTTTCGAAATAAAGTGGGACGGCTACCGTGCCGTGGCTTATTGCAACGGCAAAGAGATAAGTCTTGTTTCGCGTAACCTGAAACCCTTTACCGAAAAATATGCACCCGTTGCGAAAGCTTTGAAAGAACTAAAAATAAAAGCGGTACTTGACGGCGAGATTGTAGCCGTTGGTGAAAAAGGCCTTGCCAATTTTCAACTCTTGCAGAACTGGCAAAACACACCGAGCCGTTTGCAATATTTTGTATTTGACGTTTTGTGGCTGAATGGAAAAGACATAACGCATCTTCCACTTATCGAACGCAAGGCTTTGTTGAAAGAACTTCTTCCCGCCGATAACGAGGTAATTAAATACAGCGATCACATAATTGGGAAAGGAAAAAACTTCTTCAAAGTTGCGCTAAAGCAGGGCCTCGAAGGCATCATGGCCAAGAAGGCGAACAGCATTTATGAAATTGATTCCCGCACCGAAGATTGGGTAAAAATAAAAGTGAACCAACGACAAGAAGTGGTGATTGCGGGTTACACCGAACCGCGACGGACGAGAAAGTTTTTTGGCTCATTGTTGTTGGGCGTTTATGACGGTGCTGATTTGGTTTACGTGGGACACACGGGCAGCGGCTTCAACACAAAAACGCTGGAAGCGATCTACAACAAATTACAATCGCTTAAGATTGATCATTCACCCTTTGCAGAAACGCCACACACCAACATGCCCGCAACCTGGGTAAAGCCAAAGCTTGTGTGCGAAATAAAATTCACTGAATGGACGGTTGACCGCATGGCGCGACACCCGATTTTCATGGGCTTGCGAACAGATAAAAAAGCGGCAGACGTACGGTTTGAAAAAGCAACGACAATGGCCAAAATAAAAAGCACCGCGAAGAAAGTTTCGCCGGCAAAAAAATCTGCTACAAAAAAAACAGCGGCTAAGCCGCGACAAAAAAGAAGCGCCGCGAAAGCAAAAACATCAGGCAAACAACTAAACGTAGACGGCGAGAGCGACCAGGTGATTAACCTGAACGGCCAGGACGTGCAGCTTACCAACCTGCAAAAGATTTACTGGCCGCAGGAAGGCTTTCGCAAGGGCGATGCGGTGAACTATTACCTGAAAATGGCGCCGTTCATTTTGCCCTATTTGCTGGACCGGCCGCAAAGCCTCAACCGTCACCCGAACGGCATTAACGCACCAAACTTTTTTCAAAAAGACGTTCGCGGCAAAGTGCCCAATTGGATAGAAACCGTAGAAGAATTCAGCGAGTCAACCAATGTGCATGTGGAGTACCTTGTGTGCAGCAACGAAGCCACACTCATTTACATGGCCAACCTTGGCTGCATTGAAATTAATCCCTGGCATACCCGGAAAGATTCGATGCTGCAACCCGATTGGTGCCTCATTGATTTGGACCCGCACACCGGCAACACGTTTGAGCAAGTAATGGAAGTAGCCAAGGCGGTAAAAAAAATTTTGGATGCCGTCGGCGCGGAAGCCTGCGTGAAAACTTCCGGCTCTTCGGGCATTCACATTTACATTCCGCTGGGCGCGAAATACAGTTACGATCAAAGCCGGCAATTGGCTGAATTGATTGTAACGCTTGTGCACAACGAACTACCCGAACTCACAAGTTTGGAAAGAAGTCCATCAAAACGGCCGAACAAAATCTATCTTGATTTTTTGCAGAACAGCGAAACGCAAACGGCGGCCGCCCCTTATTCACTTCGGCCGAAGCCCGGTGTGCCGGTTTCAACGCCGCTCGATTGGAGTGAATTGAAAAAAGGATTGACGCAAAAAACATGGAACGCAACCAACATTTACGACCGCGTAAAAAGCGAAGGCGATTTATTCAAAGCTGTGTTGGGCAAAGGAATAAATTTGGAAAAAGTGCTGAAGAAGGTTGAGGCCATTAGCTGATGTGGTGAGTAGCTGATGAGGCTTTCGCCGGTGTAGGGACATGCCACGGCATGTCCACTTGGAAACAACAGCCTGCCTCTTAAATCAACACGCAGCTGCCTACTTGCAAACAATAACAATAAACCACAAATCGCCTCATGCACCCTTCTTTAAAAATTTACGACGACAGTATAAAGCAAATCATCAACCCCGATTTTGAAATTGAAACTTTATCGAACGATTGCCAATTTACCGAAGGGCCGGTTTGGAACAGCGAAGGCTTTTATCTTTTTAGCGACATCACGGCCAACGCGGTTTTGAAGATTGTTCCCGGCAAAAAGAAAGAGGTTTTTATTGCAAAGAGCGGAACGGCAAACGCAAGTGACGAAGATCTGAAACCCGGCCAAGAAGGTTCAAATGCTTTGGCTTATGATAGTGAAGGAAACTTGCTGGTTTGTCGCCACGGCAGTCACGAAATTGCAAAATGGAACGGCAAAGAATTGCAGCCTTTCCTTTCTTCGTACAACGGCAAACCGTTTAACTCACCCAACGATTTAATTGTTGACAAAAAAGGAAAAATATTCTTCTCCGATCCTCCTTACGGTTTGAAAGATGGAAAATTAAACCCCGAAAAGTTTCAACCCGTTGCCGCTGCGTATTGCCATTACAACGGCGAAACGAAAATCTTTTGCGATAAATATCAATACCCAAACGGTGTTTGTCTTACGCCGGATGAAAGCGAATTGTATCTCTGTTCAAACAAACTTTTTGAAAAATTAATTTCGGTATTTGATGTCGGGACACTCCGTTTTAAACGCATACTTGCCGAGGAGAATAGCGACGGAATCAAGTGCGATGCAAACGGTAACGTTTACCTGTGCAACAAAGACGGCATCATCGTTTTAAACAGCGAAGGAAAGCGTTTGGCTTTGATCAGTTTTCCAACCGTTCCTGCAAATTGCTGTTGGGGCGGCAAAGCGAAAAAAGACTTGTTCATCTGCGCAAGGGAAAGTGTCTTTCTAATTAGAAACTTATTACGGTAACGGCTCATCCCGACCTTCCCGGTAGGAAGGTCACCGGCCGCACAAAACCTCGCCTGCCGGAGAGACTGCAAATAAAGCTGCGTCGTTGCAAAGCAAGAGGCTGTGTTCAGGTGGCCTTCCCACCGGGAAGGTCGGGATGGGCCGCTCTTTTCCTATTTTTGCTTCATGCTACAAATCAGTAACCGCGGGCAGCAAATGCCCGCCTCTCCCATTCGAAAATTGGTACCGTACGCCGAAGCGGCAAAGAAAAGCGGCGTGAAAGTATATCACCTCAATATTGGCCAGCCCGATATTGAAACACCGCCTTCCATTTTAGACGCCGTTCGCAAAGCCGACATTCCCGTTTTGGAATACAGCCACAGCGCCGGCAACGAGAGCTATCGCAAAAAATTAGTGAGTTATTATAAATCCGTTGGCATTAACGTTACATCCGATCAGATCATCGTTACCACCGGCGGTTCAGAGGCCATTATGTTTGGTTTTTTCTGTTGCTTAAATCCCGGCGATGAAGTCATTATTCCCGAACCTTTTTACGCCAATTACAACGGCTTTGCGGTGGAAGCCGGCGTGAAGGTTATTCCCATTACAGCAAGCATTGAAAGCGGCTTTTCCCTGCCGCCCATCAGTGAGTTTGAAAAAGTCATTACACCAAATACAAAAGCAATTATTGTTTGCAGTCCGAATAATCCAACGGGCTATTTGTACAGCCGTGAAGAAATGGAAGCCTTGAAAACAATTTGCTTAAAACACAAGCTCTATCTTTTTTCGGATGAAGCTTACCGCGAGTTTACGTACTCCGGTGAATTTGTCAGCGCCATGCACCTCGACGGCATGGAAGAAAACGTGGTACTAATGGACACCATCAGCAAACGATACAGCGCTTGCGGTGCACGGTTGGGTGCTTTCGTTACAAAAAACAAAGCGGTTTACGATGCGGCAATGAAGCTCGCGCAGGCAAGATTAAGTCCTCCGGGACTTGCGCAAATCATGGGCGAAGCCGCCGTGGATTTAGCACCTTCTTATTTCGACGGCCCCAAAGCTGAATACATTGCGCGAAGAGATTTATTGGTTAAACGTTTGAACGCAATGCCCGGTGTCTTTTGTCCCAATCCCGGCGGCGCTTTTTACGCTATGGCCAAATTGCCCATTGACGATTCGGACAAGTTTTGTCAATGGTTGTTGGAATCATTTTCCCACAACAGTCAAACAGTGATGCTGGCGCCAGCTACGGGTTTTTACGGCACACCCGGATTGGGGAAGACCGAAGTGCGCCTTGCCTATGTTTTAAACCTGAACGATTTGAGCAAGGCAATGGATTGCCTGGAAAAAGCACTGGAACAATATCCGGGCAGAACGGAAGCGTTGCAGAAAGAACTGGCGATGAGTAATCGGCAATAAGCAATCCGCAAGAAGTAATTTTTTATGGCCCCGAAATTATTTTTCGGGGCTTTGTTTTGCCCGTTGCCAATTGCCCGTTGCTCATTAAAAGCAGAGGCATAATAATTGCAAAAAATGAAAAAGCCATCGGGCAATTTTTCATCCTAAAAAATCTACAAAATGGCAAATACAGAGAATTACGGTAGCTGGCACGCCGACGAAGAATTTCAGGCACACATTGGCGACTCCGGCGTGGTAAACGTTGGACAAACCGAACGAATGGTAAGCGTAGGCCTCGGCGCCTTTTTGCTTTCTTCCGGTTTGGGCAATTTAACCTCGCATCCCATCAAAGGTTTGTTGCGCACTCTTGTTGGTGGTGCTTTGCTTTACCGCGGCGTATCGGGGCATTGCCCTGTTTATGCAAGCATGGGCAAAACAAAAGGCGTTAGCCACACGCAGGCCATCAACATTCGCACGGGTTTAATTGTGAACAAACCGAAAGACGAAGTGTACGCTTTTTGGCGTAAGCTGGAAAATCTGCCGTTGTTCATGAAGCATTTGGCAAGCGTGACCGAGATTGATCAAAAGCATTCGCATTGGGAAGCCGATGTTCCTGGTGGCGTGGGCCGTATCAAGTGGAACGCCGAAATTGTAAAAGAAGAAGACGGACAGATGATCGGTTGGCAATCCATTCCCAACTCCACCATCAACAACGCTGGCAAGGTAACGTTTAAAGAAGCGCTGGGTGGACAAGGCACCGAACTGGAAGTAGTCATTAGTTATCATCCGCCGGCAGGCGAATTGGGCGCGGGCATTGCCAAATCATTAAATCCCGTTTTGGAAAAAATGATCCGGCAGGACATCATGAACTTTAAAGATTACATTGAAACGAAACATCAGTCGCCGGCAAATAATTACAACACAAGCAGTCAAAGTAATACAAACAATAACCCGAATATCATTCGCAACGAAGCAGAAAGTGTGCAGGAAGGAAGCAGCAACAATCAATAAGCCGCTACTTTTCAAAACGGGCTTTAATGTTGTTTGCAGCAACGGCCAATAGATCGGGCAATAATCGGAGATTAAATTCAGAAAAAAGCAAGGGTGGTGAAGGCTTTAATTCATGTTCATTGAGTTGAAGCTTCCACCACCCTACTTTATGCCAGGCACCCATTTTGTAGCCAATGTTATCATATTCGGCAAAGAGTTGAAAACCGCAGGCTTCGTGAAGCTTAACGCTGGCATCGTTGGGCAACGTAATGCCCGCATAGACATTTATCAGCCCCTGCATTTTTAGGATTTGGAACAAGGCTTTGTAAAGTTCTTTGCCGATGCCTTTTCCTTTAAAATCTTTGTGTACATATACCGATGATTCGCAGGTCCATTGATAGGCTTCGCGTTCACGATGTGGGGATGCGTACA
>Ga0308175_100000138_pt1 | contig 55798 bp, 48 predicted proteins | sample PhyCR1_3_FD_203893 | JGI IMG/M metagenome (GOLD analysis project Ga0308175, IMG submission 203893) | Soil microbial communities from UC Gill Tract Community Farm, Albany, California, United States - DLSLS.C.R1 | ecosystem: Environmental > Terrestrial > Soil > Agricultural land | place: USA...
AGACTTCAAAAAAAATCTCGTTGATGGCCTCTGCCGTTGCTTTGTCAATCTCACGGTTGCAAACCAGTACGCCGCCGAAAGCGCTTTCAGGGTCACCGGCCAATGCGTGTTTCCAGGCATCGCTTACGTCTTCACGACTGGAAATGCCGCAAACATTCGTATGCTTGATGATGGCAAAGGTTGTGCTTTGAAATTCTTTAATTAATTCAATGGCCGCATCAATGTCCACCAAATTGTTGTAGGAAATTTCCTTGCCGTGCAGTTGTTCGAAGCACTCGTTTAAATCGCCGTAAAACACGGCTGTTTGATGCGGGTTTTCGCCGTAGCGAAGCACCGTTTCTTTGCCAGCGCCAACAACCGTCAAAGGATCATCGGCATTGAAATAATTGTTGATGGCGATGTCGTAATTCGCTACCACTTTAAAAGCTTTTGCAGCAAAAGCTTTTCGTTGTTCCAGGCTGATTTCACCGCTTTGCGATTGAAGCAATTTAACGAGCTTGCCGTAATCGTCTTTGGATGCAATTACCGTCACGTCGGCAAAGTTTTTTGCGGCTGCGCGAATCATCGAGGGGCCGCCAATATCTATTTTTTCAATGATGGCTTTTTCCTCTTTGGTTTGTGCGAGTGTTTCTTCAAAGGGATACAAATCCACAATCACCAGATCAAGCGTTGGAATGTTGTACCGCTGCATTTCCTGCATGTCGGTTTCGTTGTTTCGTCGCCCCAGAATGCCGCCGAATACGGAAGGATGCAAGGTCTTTACACGTCCGCCCAAAATGGATGGATAACTCGTCAGGCTTTCCACCGGCACTACATCAAGACCAAGGTCTTCGATAAATTTTTGCGTGCCGCCGGTGGAATAAATTGTTGCGCCTTGTTCTTTCAGTTGCCGTACAACTGGTTCAAGGTCGTCTTTATAAAAAACAGAAATAAGCGCAGCGGAAATTTTTTTGTTCATGATTGGAAGGGATTGAAATGCGCCGCAAAAGTAGGGTGGGTTTATTGAAAGGTGGCGGTGGATTTCAGTGTTCCTGTGTGCGAGTTTGTTTTGCCTCCCGACCCTTCGGGTCGGTTGAACGCTGCATCCAAAAAATGTGCGGTCAACCGATGCGTAACCACGGCTTCAACGACAAGCTATCGTCTACCAGTTCATCACAAAAGCGCCGTCTTCACCTACGTTGTAACAGGGGATGCGCAGCGAATCGCAATCCCGTTTCCACAGTGCGGCTTTCCACGCCGGCACCGAGCCGTCAATGATGATTTGTTTTATCGCAAACGCATCAAGAAGCTTTGAAATATAGAGCTTGGGGTTTTTCGACAGGATCAATACGTCAACGGTGAGTTTCGGATTGGCGGTTACCAAAGGCATCGTTTCATTCATCACCACAACCTGCTTGCCGTTCAGCAAAAAACTTTTTGTATCGGCATCCGTTTTTTGTGCAGATACGCGGTGCAGAATGCGCGACGGCTGCAGGTGAAAATTTCGTGCGAAATCATCGTAGAGCAAAGATGTGTCGCCGAGAAAGACATAATTTCTTCCGTTGATTACGTCAATAGCCGTATGCTTTGGCACGTTGTAAACAACAAGCTTTTGTTGCCGCTCTGCTTCGCTAAAAGAAACCGTTCTTATCAACATGAAAACAGCAAAAGAAGATAGTGCCGCCCACGCAAAGCGGCGCTGCTTTTCCATCAGCCAATAACAAATTGCCACCACAAAAATCAACAGCAACAGCGTTTGAACAACGTTGACGGAAAGCCCGTTCCATACGGCAAAAGGAACGCTATTTAACTGTTCAATGTATCCGTTCATCCACAAAATCAAGTAGTGTAAAACCGTTCCAATGACCTGTGCAGCGGGAGCAAAAAAGAACAAAGCACAAAGCAAAATTTCGCCAAGTACAACAAGGCTGCTTAGCGGCACGGCCACAAAATTGGTGAACAAAAAAAGCAGCGGCATCTGGTGAAAATGATAAACGCTGATGGGAATTGTAAGAACCTGCGCCGAGATGGTAACGGCCGTTAGCTTCCAGAAAAAATCAACGGCTTTGTTGGTTAGATGAAACCAATTGTAAACCGGGCCAAAGAAAAGCACGATGCTCAAGACCGCAGTGTACGAAAGCTGAAAGCCCACGTCCCAAAGCCAAAAGGGATTGGTGCAAAGAAGAACGAGCGCCGAAAACGCAAGCGTGTTGAAAAAGTTTGTTCGCCGCAGCGCCAGTTCACCGGCCGCAATCAAACTAAACATCACCGCCGAACGAAGCACAGACGGCTGTGCGCCGGCCAAAATGCTGAACAGCCAAAGCGAGGCAATCACCAACAGCAAACGAACTGCAACCAATTTTTTATTTCGCTTCAAAGGCTTTGTCAGCAACATGAGCAGCCAATAAATCAAGCCGAGGTGCAAGCCCGAAATAGCAATGATGTGCACAACGCCGGTGTTGGAATATGCCTGCACTAAATTTTTATCCAGGTCGTCTTTGTAGCCAATAAGCAAGGCTTCGGCAAGGCCTTGTTCTTTTTCGCCGGGAATGTATTTTTTCATTACGCCAACCACCCATTCGCGGCAGGCAAAAACGGCTTCTGCAAAGATGCGTTTATCGGTGCCGGGCAACAAAACGTAATCATCGCCGGACAAATAAACCTGGTGCGTGATGCCGTTGAAAAGGCAATAGGTTTTGTAATCGAAACTGCCCGGATTGCCGGCGCTTTTTATTTCCTGCAAAGGCCTGTTGAAAAGGATGCGGCTGCCGTATTGCAACGTTGGAGGAAGTGAATCTTTTTTGAAGTAAAGAATCACAGCGCCTTTCACCGGTTTCGCACCGGAAGAAGAATCATTCAACGTTTCGAAACTCGCAAGAGCCTTGTACGAGTTTGCTTTTTCTACCAGCGGCTCTTCCAGTTTTACGGTAAAAAAATTTCCTGCTTTGTAATCGTGGCCAATCCAGTGCCTGTTGTTGCGAATGTCTTGTTGCCAAACCAAAAGACATCCGCCCGCTACAAACAAAAGGCAAAGCACCGCGCCGTTCACCGCACTTAATTGATAGCGTTTCCGAATGCCCGTGAATGAATAAAGCATCGCGAAAAGAAAACACACGGCAAAGCAAAGAAGCAAGACAGAAAGCGGAAGTTGAACATTCCATTGCAGCACAATGCCGACGGCAGTTGCTATCAACAAACGAACAAAGGGCGCCTTGTGCCAAAGCTGTGCAGCCATGCACAAAAGATAAATTGCTTTTCGGGCTTCTGCAAGCCTTAGGTTTCCTTTGTTGGCGAACGAACAACAACCAGAAAATAAAGTGATACCAACAAGGCTACAACCGCTGTTACATAAAAAGCAGGGCCGCTGCCGAAGCGCTGCCAGAGCAGTCCGGTAACCACGCTCGCCAGCAGCGTACAAAGGCTTTCGCAAGAAGTATAAAAGCCAATGGCCGTGGCCGTGTTGCGGTTGTGCGAGAGATTGGTGATCCAGGCTTTGGCAAGACCTTCAACAGCGGCTGCGTAAATACCGTACAGGAAAAAAGCAATAAAAATTATCGGTGTTGAGGGCGAAGCGGCAAACAAAAAATACACGGTAGAAAACAGCAATATCCCGGCTAAAAAGACATTGCGGATCTTGGTTCTGTCGGCCAGCACGCCCAGCGGATAAGCTACTAACGCAAACACCACATTGTAAAAAATATAAGCGCCAATGGCCAGGCGGTCATCGCCGGTTACTTCTTTTGTTTTCAGCAAAAGAAAAACGTCCGAACTGTTTACAAGCGATAAAACCACTAAGCCTGCAACCAATTTTTTATACGGCGGCGATGCAATTCGCCAGTAGCCAAAAAAAGAAAAAAAGCCGCCTTCGTTTAAGGTAGATGAAGGCTGTCTTTTTTCTTTCAGCAGAAAAACAAGCGCAACGGACAAAAGGCCGGGAATGCCTGCAAGCAAAAAGATAAGCGCATAATTTTTTGGATAAAGAATAAATAACAACAGCGCCAGCGCAGGGCCGATGGCTGCGCCAAACGTGTCCATCGCACGGTGAAAGCCAAAGACTCTTGCTTTTGTTTGCGGCGTAGCGTTTTGCGAAAGCAGCGCATCTCTTGCCGCCGTGCGAAGGCCTTTGCCCAGGCGGTCAACGGCACGCGAAAAAAAGATCCACAACGGATAGGTAAAAGCCGCCATCATGGGTTTGGAAACCGCGCTGAAAAGATAACCCATCTTTACAAAGGGAAGCCGCAAGCCGCTTTCGTCGCTGCGTTTGCCAAAATAACCTTTGCTGATGGCGGCTGTAAAATTGGCCATGCCTTCCAGCACACCAATCAGCAAAACAGAAAAGCCGATCTCTTTTAAATACACCGGGATGACGGGATAAAGCATTTCACTGGCCACATCGGCAAACAGCGAAACGAAAGACAGAACGAGCACCGTTCGGTTGATGATCTTCACGCAATGAAATTAGTTTACTTGTTCATCTGTTCACTTGTTGCCAGCTAAACCGCGAGAGTGGCTTCCATTTTTTACGCCTAACAAGTGAACAAGTAAACACGTGAACGGGTGAACTTTGACGCATGAACGTTACGCTTCGCATTGCCACGAAAGAAGACGCCGAATTAATTGCCGACATCAGCCGGCAAACCTTTTACGACACTTTTGCCGCCGACAATTCCAAAGAAGACATGCAAAAATTCCTGAGCGAACAGTTCACCAGGGGAAGGCTGATGTTGGAAGTAGGCGCAGCGGAAAACAGTTTTATTCTGGCTTATTGCAACGACAAACTTGCCGGCTATGCAAAGCTGCGCGATGCAAGAGTGCCGGTGGCATTGAAAGACGTTACCTCGCTTGAGATTGCCCGCCTCTACGTATTGCAAGAATTTTTGGGCAAAGGCATCGGCGCCGTGTTAATGGAGGCCTGTATTGAAACAGCCCGAAAAGAAGAAAAGGCCGTGGCCTGGCTGGGCGTGTGGGAAAAGAACAAACGAGCCATTGATTTTTATGCCCGCTGGGGCTTTCAAAAATTTGGCGAATGGGATTTTCTTCTGGGCAATGATTTGCAGCGCGACTGGCTGATGAAGAAAGAACTTGCCTGATTAAAATCCTGTGCCCCGTTAACGGCCGTCATTTGCGTTTGCGTTTTTGTTTCCCTCCTTTGTCTTTCAAACAAGCAACATGAAAGGCCTTTATTTTTTTCCGCTTCTCCTTCTTCTTGGTTGCACCGCCACAAAGCTTACGTCGTCGTGGACAGCACCAACCGCCGGCGCAAAAAATTACAGACAACTCCTGGTGGTGAGTACCGTTCAAAACGAAGACAGTGTTTTGCGCATTGCCATGGAAGACCGCATGGTGGCTGCTCTCAAAACCATCGGATACAACGCCATAGCCTTTCACCAGGCGTTCAGGCCGGGAGCGCTGCGGTCTATGCGCTATGACTCGGTGCGGCAGCGGCTTTCCGAAAAGGGTATTGACGGTGTGATTACCATTGGTCTGCTGGCAAAAGAAAGCGAGAGCAGTTATGTAAAGGACCGCGTTTCCGCAAGACCCGAAAGTGCGCCAATGGGCAGCTTCTGGGAATCACCCGCAACCACAGTAAAACAAGAAATCGGCAAGCCCGGTTATTACGTGACGACTACAGAATATTACTGGGAAAGCAATTTTTACGACGTCAACACAATTGCCCTTTTATACAATGCACGCACGACAGCCTTTGACGTTACATCGGCGCAAAGCCTTGCGGGCAAATACGGTAAACTCATTGTGGACGACCTGCAAAAAAACTATGTGCTGACAGTGAAGCGGTAAAGGTTGGACGTTCGGCTGATGTCATGCAAGCGGCTCTTGACTTTCATTCTCTAACCTTAGCGGATAATCTTTTTAAACAATTTCAACTTGCCTTCAAAGGGCGGATATTTTACCGCCGGGTCAAACCATGTGGGTGTTTTCATCACCGCTTTTTGATGGCTGAAAACGGCGAATGAATATTCCCTGTGATAAGCGCCAATGCCGCTGGCCCCTCTTCCGCCGAAAGGCAAATTAAAATTAGTAAGGTGCCAGGATGCGTTGTTGACGCAGCCGCCGCCAAAGGGAACCTCGCGCAGCCAGCGTTCTTCTTTTTCCTTGTTGCTCGTGAACACATAAAACGCCAGCGGGTTAGGGTTGCGGTTGATAATGCTCTTTGCTTCGTCGAAATTTTCAAAAGAAAGAATAGGCAATACGGGACCAAAAATTTCTTCGCTCATCACCATTGCATCAAGCGGTACACCGCTAAGCAACGTTGGTTCGATGTAGTGCAGAGACATATCGGTTTTGCCGCCGTAAATCACTTGTCCTTGTTCCATGTATTTTATCAAACGATTGAAGGCTCTTTCGTTGATAATTTTCCCGTAGTTGTAATTGGAAGACGGCTCTTCGCTGAAAAATTTTTTGATGGCCGAAATGAGCTCGTTCACAAACGCATCTTTCACGGAGCGATGAACCAGTACATAATCCGGCGCCACGCACATTTGGCCCGCGTTGGAAAATTTGGTGAGAGCAATGCGCCGCGCAGCCACTTTCAAAGCCCCATCGCTTTCCACCACGCAGGGGCTTTTGCCGCCGAGTTCCAGCGTTACCGGCACAAGTTGTTTGGCAGCCATTTCATAAACCGCTTTGCCTACCGCCGTGCTGCCGGTATAAAAAACATGGTCAAAACGGAAATTGTTCATCAGGCTTGGTACCACTTGCGCACCCTCACCTTCCACGCACAAAATGTATTCGGGTGCAAAAATTTGTTCAATGATTTTTTTCACCACCGCGGCAGTGGCCGTTGCAAACTCGCTTGGCTTTAGCACGGCGCAGTTGCCCGCAGCGATGGCGCCAACGAGCGGCGCAAACAAAAGTTGCAGGGGATAATTCCACGGACCGATGATGAGAACAACGCCCAGTGGCTCTTTGTACACAAAACTTTTGCCCGGAAAGTTCAACAGATTGGTCGCAACGTTGCGCGGCTTCATCCAACGGCGCAAATGCTTTAAGGCGTGCCGTATTTCGGCTTGCACAAAACCAATTTCCGTCACCCAGCTTTCTTCTTTGTTCTTTTTTAAATCGCTGTAAAGCGCTTGCATCAATTCGTCTTCGTACTGTGTAATTACGCTGCGCAAAGCCTCCAGCATTTGTTTGCGAAAAGCATAAGATTGCGTGGCGCCGCTTTCAAAATAACGCCGCATGTTTTGCAGTGGTTGAATGGAGAATTCCATTAAACAAAAGTAGGTTGGAGAATGGAGCAACCGGCTGCATTGCTATCATTGAGCTAACGTTGCCTTCGCCGGCAGGCAGATTATCGTTCTGTTCTTTTATCGTTTTTTCTTCTGTCTCCGTTGGAGACAAACCTCGGTAGCAAAACCAAAGCAATCCTAACCGGCTCCGTAGGAGCCGAACAAGATGCCTGAGTGCAGCTCCTGCGGAGCTGTTCATATACCGCCTGTTCTTCTACCAAGGTGCAGCGCCGAACGGCGCTGAATAGCGTTACCGAACGTTGAAGAGTGCGACGCAACAAAAGTTCAATGGATATTCTTCTGCTGGTGACATAAAAAGAAAAGGCTAATCAAAAGGAGTGATTGAGTTTCCTTAAGCATTGTGTAAAAGCAAGGGCTGTGTTGAACAATCCCTCCAGTGAAGGGCAGGGAAACTCTTAAAACCATCCTCTTTTCCGAAACATGCGCAGCATCCAAACCGGTATTAACAACATGGCGCCTACCGCCACCATAAAACCCCATTTGTTGTGCAGCAGCGGAATGCTTTCGAAGTTCATCCCGAAGATGCCGCCGATGACAGTGGCCGGCGCCAGCAAACAGGTAACAATGGCCATTACTTTCATTACCTCGTTCATGCGCAGGTTTACGTTGTTGATGTAAAGGTCCTGCATCGAAATCATCACGTCGCGGTAGTTTTCGCTGAGGTCGTAAGCCTGCACAATGTGGTCGTACACGTCTTTAAAATATTTGGTGGTGCGGTCGTCGAGCAATTCGCTTTCGCTGCGGATGATGGCCGCGATCATGTCGCGTACAGGGCCGATGTTGCGTTTCAAGATAATCAGCTCTTTGCGCAGTTGGTTGATCTTTGCCAGCGTGATGGTGTTGCTCTTGCGGATGACTTCTTCTTCCACCGCTTCGATGCGTTCGCCGAGGCTTTCCATCACCAGAAAATAGTTGTCCACGATAAGGTCGAGCATGGAGTAACAGAGGTAATCGGCGCCGCGTTGCCGCAGCTTGCTGTTGTGCATTTTCAGCTTTTCGCGAATGGGATTGAAGACGTCGCGTTCGGGATCTTCCTGAAAAGTGATGACGAAGTTTTTTCCAAGCACGATGGAGATTTGTTCGGTTTCTACCGCGTCGTGTTTGTGGTTGTAATAAAGCATGTAGAGCAGGCAGTAAAAGATGCCTTCCACTTCGTCGGTTTTGGGGCGTTGTGCCACGCTCAAAATGTCTTCGGTCAAAAGCGGGTGGATGCCGAAGTGTGCGGCCAGGTTTTCCACGTCGGCGCGAACAATGCCGTCAATGTTGATCCAACTGATATGCTTGTTTTCAAGGTACTGAAAGCTTTCCTCTACATTCTTTAAGTGGTCTTCGGTAAAGCCATCCGCGTTATAATCATAAACGGTTACAAAGCTTTGCTTTGCATCTTGCCGGCGCGTTTCAACAGTAGGATTAACGTCCACAATTTTCTTGGTTCGCTGCGTGCCGAACAAAGTTGTTGGCACGAGGTAGCGGATGTAGTGCTTTGCTTTCACGCTGTAGAAATTTGAAGAAAGATAAAACAATGCGGTGTGAGTTGGCACACACTATTTAGGATTGCAGCGCATTCAAAGACCAACCCGAAGAGTCGCAGGTTTATAGAAAAGATGCAGGACGCTTTCTTCGACTCGAAGAGTCGCAAGTTGTACGTTCGACTCTTCGAGCCGGGAAAAATATTGCTTACCTGTTGCTATAAACATGCGACCCTTCGGGTCGGAACAGATGCGCATCTTTTTACAACGATTAAAGCCAGGGTTAGTTAACTGATTCCTGCGGAACAGCAAGTCCCAACACATCGCTCGTCCATTTGCGCATTTCTTTTAAAAGCCGTTCGTCATCGCCAAGCGAACGACCATACGATGGAATCATTTCTTTCAGCTTTGTCGTCCATTCGGTTGAGGAAACCTGTTGCGGAAAACATTTTTTCAACAGGCCGAGCATGATGGGAACCGCCGTGGACGCACCCGGTGAGGCGCCAAGTAATGCGGCAATGCTTCCGTCGGCGGCACTTACTACTTCGGTTCCAAACTCCAATACACCGCCTTCGTCCTCGTCTTTCTTAATTACCTGCACGCGATAACCCGCAACGGCCAGTTTCCAGTCTTCGCTTCTCGCTTCGGGATAATAAGCCTTCAACGCATCAATCCTTGCGTCAGACGTAAGGCGTACCTGGTCAATCAAATATTTGGTGAGTGGCAGGTTGTGTATGCCCGCACCCAACATGGCTTTGATGTTGGAAAATTTAATGGATTTGAACAAGTCCCAAATAGAACCCGTCTTTAGAAACTTTGTGGTGAAGCCGGCATAAGGGCCAAACAACAATTCGCGTTTGCCCTTGATCCACCGTGTGTCCAAATGCGGCACTGACATGGGCGGTGCGCCTACGTCGGCAAGACCATAAACCTTTGCAAAATGCTGTTGAATCACTTCTTCGTTTGTGCAGCGAAGCCATTGCCCGCTCACGGGAAAACCGCCGAAACCTTTGCCTTCGGAAATGCCGCTTTTTAATAGCAAAGGCAAAGAGCCGCCGCCCGCACCAATGAACACAAAAGAAGCCTGAACGACTCTTTGCGCACCGTTTTTTGTATCGTTGATTTTAACTTTCCACTTGTTGCCGCGTTTGTACAGCCGCCGTACTTCCTGGTTAAAGTGCAAGGCAACGCCTTCTGTTTTTTGCAAGCGTTCAAACAAGCATCGCGTAAGCGAACCAAAGTTTACATCAGTGCCCAAATCCATTTTTGTTGCGGCAACGGCTTCGTTCTTTCTTCCGCTCATTACCAGCGGCATCCATCCTTTGATTTCTTCAGCATCGGCGGAAAACTGCATGCCTTTGAAAAGCGGACATTGCGTTAAGGCCTCCCATCGCTTGCGCAAATATTTGACGTTTTCTTCGTCCCAAACGAAACTGCAATGCGGAATGGAATGAATGAATGAAGATGGCGGATTGATGATGCTGTTCTGCACGAGGTAAGCCCAAAACTGTTTGCTTTCTTCAAAGGACGAAGCAATCTTCACCGCTTTCGATGTATCAATGGAGCCATCGGCCTTTTCCGGCGTATAGTTGAGTTCACAAAACGCGGAGTGGCCCGTACCGGCGTTGTTCCAGGCATCGGAACTTTCAGCGGCAGCGCCGTCGAGGCGCTCAACGATTTCAATCGTCAACGAGGGTTGCAATTGTTTTAACAGCGTGCCAAGCGTTGCGCTCATGATGCCTGCACCGATGAGCAATACATCGGGATTGCCGTTTTGTTGTTCGTTCATGTACAGAGCGGCAAAAACTTTGTGCCAGCGATGGTTCCGGGTTCGATGTTTGATGTTCGAAGTTTCGTGCTTCACAAGGGAAGGGCAAGGCTTTCCATTTTCCTTTGAATGAAAGAATACAAAATGCGACGGCTCTGCTTCGCTACAGCATCAAACCCGAACATCAAACTCCCGACAACCGAAGGTTATCTTTGCTGTTAACTAAAGTTTGTGATGATGTGTGCCGTTATCAAAGATGAAAAACCAAATCTCCTTTTGAGCGTTCTCCGTTGCAAATGTCCGCGTTGCAGACGTGGCGATATGTTCCGGGAAAGAAATCCGTACAAGTTGAAAACCTTTATGAAGATGAACGAACGCTGCCCGGTGTGCGGCCAGCCCCTGGACATGGAACCGGGCTTTTATTTTGGTACCAATATGGTAAGCTATGCGCTGGCGGTTTTGTTTTCCGCACTAACACTGGTGATTTGGGCACTGACAATTGGTCTTTCTACCCAAGACTCGCGTTTTTTTTGGTGGATGGGCATTAATGCGGCCTTGCTTGTATTGTTGCAGCCCGTGCTCATGCGGCTTTCCCGCGCCGTGTGGATTGTGTTTTTCATTTCGTACAGCGCTAATTGGAAAGAAGGGGATGTGATAGAACCGGAACGGGTAAACAAGGAGCAGGCGGGAAACTGGTAATGTTTTACTGTAGAAAAAAGAAGGGGTTGCGTAATCTTTCCGGTTGGCTTATACCTTAACCAGCGGTTGCAAACAGCGCATCCAGCATTTTGTTGTATCCTTCTTTTGAAACCGGTTTCGGAAACACAAGACAGGCACCCGATTCTGTACCGCACTGAATAAGATTTTCATCGGTGAACGTGGAGTAAATCATTACCGGAATGTGCGAGAAACGTTCATCATCCTTTAATGTCTGCAAAGTTTGCAAGCCATTTTTCCGCGGCATGTTTTGATCAAGTATTATATAATGGGGCAAGTCATTTTCGCAGGAAAGATTGTTCAGAGCCTTTAGCAATTCTTCGCCGTTTTCAACGATGGGCAACAAAACCACATCGGTGCGCAACTGCAAGAAATCGGAAAAAAATTGTTGGTCATCCGCATCGTCTTCGGCTATTAAAATTTTTCGCTTTACCATTGATTATTCAGACAAGGTTTTGTGTGAAGGGCAAGATAATTTGAAACTCCGAACCTTCGCCTTCTTTGCTTACGGCGTTAATGAGCCCGTTGTGTTTTTCAACAATTTTTTTTGCAATGGCGAGTCCAATTCCCGTGCCTTCGTATTTGTCCTTTGAGTTTAGCCGCTCAAAAAGTGAGAAGATGTGCTGCACGTATTGCTGGCCAAAACCGATGCCGTTGTCTTTAAAACAAAGAAGAATATAAGTACCGTCTTTTTGCTCCGCTGCGGCAAATGATTTCTCGCCAATGCGTTTTGCTTTAACGGCAATAACCGGATTGATGCCGGGCTTTGTAAACTTCAACGCATTGCTGACGATGTTCTGAAATACTTGCCGTATTTGCCCTTTGTTTGCCACCAGCGTGGGCAATTCACCACAACGAATCGTGGCGCCTTTTTCAGCAATCAATAATTCGAAATCTTCTTTTATATCCGTAACAATTTTATTCAGATCCACTTGTTCAAAAGTGTAGTCGTTGGCCGAAAGCTTGGAGTAATTAAGAATGTCAATAATGAGCGTCTTCATGCGTGAAGACGACTCGATAATTTTCTCCAAATACTTTTTTGCTTCCGGCGACAGCGCCTCGTTCCGTTCTTTTAAGAGGTTGGAGAAGATGGTGATTTTTCGCAGCGGCTCCTGCAAATCGTGCGAAGCAATGGAGGCAAACTGCTGCAAATCGTGGTTACTGGTTTCCAGCGCACGGTTGCTTTCTTCCAGCTTTATGTTGTTTTCGTGCAGTTGCTGTTGCGCTCTTTTTTGTGCGGTTAAATCGGTAAGAATGATGCTGAGCGAAACGCCTTCTTCCAAGGCTAAGGTGGTGAGTGAAAGCTGTACCGGGGTTTTGTCTTTTCCGGCAATTAGAAGCACTTCACCTTTGCAATCTTCTTTCCAGCATTGCACGAAAAGTTGGTTGTAGCGGGGGGCGTTTTCAGCCGCAACAAAATTTTGAAAAGGCAAGCCGATTACATCCGATAAAGAGCAACCGACCATGGACGCAAACTGTGAATTGGCATACAGGATAAGCCCTTCCTGGTTTAAGGTAACAGCGCCTTCGGTCATCTTTTCTATAAAGACGCGATACGTTTGGTCGGCTGACTTTAAGGTATAAACCTGATGGCCGTTGTTGCCGTGTACAACCAGCGCATCAACCTGCCCGGTGCGAATGGCTTCAATGGTTTCGGTTGCTTCGTGCAACTGATACCGGAGTTCTTCCAACTCTGCCAGCAGTTCTTCGTTTGTTTTGTTTGGGTGTTCGGTTCTCACGGTTGTGCAAGGCCTAATATTTTTAAAACTTTTTCGGTGTCGGACAGGTCGCCAATCAATTTTCGTTCGGGGGGCGGAAGTTTTTTTATGAGCAGGGGCAGGGCAATGAGTTGTTCCTTCAAGGCCATTTCTTGTTGCTGATAAACGTCAATGATTTCGAGCCGGTAATTGCCCGTTAAATGCTCGTCACAAATCGTCTTGATGTTCGTTAGTGCACGAACCGAATTGGGCGTAGCGCCGGTGATAAAAAGCCGAAGCACATACTTCTTCGCATCCCTCTCTTTCTCGATGTCTTCAATATACGGTACTGCTGTTTTCTTCATTCTATTTTTTTATCGGGCGGATATTGAGACCGACCAAAACTTTTTCTTCGTTGGACAAATCGCCGATGATTTTGCGGATGGGAACGGGCACTTTTCTCACCAGGGTGGGAACGGCCAAGATCTGGTCGCCGGCTGCCAATTGCGGGTGCATAAGCAAGTCAACGACCTCAATGGTATATTGACCTTCCATGTGTTCCTCGCAATACTTTTTCAGGTTGGCCAATGCCGTTACCGATTTGGCCGTATTGCCGGCAATGTATAACCGCAGTTCCCATTTGCTTGCCTTCCTTTCAGCCGTCTTACTTGCCTTTGCCATTGCCTGTGTTTTTGCTGTACCGGGCTTGGATGAGTTGGTTGCGGTCTTTTTGCGCAATTTCTCTCCGAATGTTTTCTTCAACGTATGCTTTGTTCAACTCGTCCTGCACCGATTCAAATTCTTCCTGTAGGGACGCAATTTTTGCTTCCAGCACGTTTCGTTTGCGTTGTATTTCTACGTCTTTGCGGTTGATGGCGTGACTGCGCAAAACTTCGCCGGTTACTTCACTCAATTGTTGTGCCTCGCGGGCCGATCCGGTTAGCACGCCTTCGGGACCGAGATACACATCTACCAACTTGATACCGCTATCGTTTATAACAAATTCACGAACCTGGTTAGAATGCTTCATGCCTCTTGACTTCATGATGTATAAACCGCGGTTGCGTTCGCCGTTCGCTTCAAGGTCTCGCACCAACAACCAGGCATCCACTAAAGAAGAAACGCCTTCATCGGTTTGTTCGTTCACAGCGGTGTTCAGCGACAGTGCGGTAAACATGACCGTGATCTGCTCGGCTTGTAAAAAATCAATGAGGCGTATGAGCATGGATTTCACTTCGCTGATAGAGCCTACAGTAACAAGGTTGGTGACGGGATCAAGAATAACCGTGCGTGGTTTAAACCGTTTGACGTGTTTGTGAATGGCAACGAGATGCATTTCCAAACCGTTAAGCGTAGGACGGGCCGCATGCATTTCCAACAGGCCTTTATCAATGTGCGGCCTGAGGTCAATCCCGATTGAAAACATGTTGCGAACGATCTGCTGCGGCGATTCTTCAAACGCAAAGTAGATGCACCGTTCTTTGCGCTTGCAGGTTTCGTTGGCAAATACGGCAGCGATGCTTGTTTTGCCCGTGCCCGCAGTGCCCGAAACAAGAATGGAACTGCCACGGAAAAAGCCTTTGCCACCCAACATTTCATCAAGCGCCGGAATGCCCGAGGAAATGCGTTGCGAAGAAACATCTGCGTTCAACAGCAAAGAGGTGATAGGTAAAACCGAAATGCCGTCTTCATCAATCAGGAACGGGTATTCGTTGGTGCCGTGCACCGAGCCGCGGTATTTAACGATGCGCAGAAGGCGGGTGGAAATTTGGTTGATCACACGATGATCCAACAGGATTACGCAATCGGAAACGTATTCTTCCAAACCCTGCCGCGTAAGCGTTCCCTCGCCTTTTTCTCCAGTGATGACAGCGGTAACGCCTTTTCCTTTTAGCCAGCCAAACAAGCGGCGTAACTCAGCACGAAGAATGGCTTCGTTGCTTAGTCCCGAAAAAAGGTTTTCAATGGTGTCAAGCACCACGCGTTTAGCGCCGATGCTGTCAATAGCGTAGGCCAGGCGAATAAACAAACCGTCAAGATCGTATTCACCGGTTTCTTCAATTTCGCTTTTGTCAATGTAAACATGATCAACACGAAGCAGACCGTCTTTTTGCAATTTCGCAAGGTCAAAGCCAAGCGAGGCCACGTTCGTTGCCAATTCATCGGCCTTTTCTTCAAAAGCTATAAACACACCGGGTTCGCCGTATTCAGTGGCGCCGCGTACAATAAATTCAATTGCCAACAAGGTTTTCCCGCAACCGGCAGCGCCACAAACCAACGTGGGTCGTCCGGTTGGCAAGCCACCACCGGTAATTTCATCCAGGCCTTGAACACCGGTGGGTGTTTTGGGTAATGTTTTTTTTACGGGACTTGCTGCTTTTGTTTTTGAAGGCATAGACAGATGGCGTTATATTTTTTTAATGTATTTAAATCACCAAGGCAAGTTGTGGCAACAAAGAGCCGAACTTACTTAACTATACAGTAAGCATTATTAAAATCGTGCCCGGCTTTTTGTGGCATCAGCGATGCTTTGCTGAATAAAAAAATAACCCGAAAACTGTGATAAGAGACGCGTTTGCAAAATTTTATCAAACAAAAATGCCATCCGAAAGTGGATGGCATTTTGTGTATTTGAAAAAGCAATTTAGCCCAGCGCTACACGCTTGAATTCTGTCACTTTCACATCGCCTGCGCCTTTCAAATAATCGCCAACGGATTTGCTGTTGTCTTTTACAAAAGGCTGCGCCATCAAGGTATTTTCTTTGAAGAAGGCGTTGAGTTTTCCTTCGGCAATTTTGCCAATCATCTCGTCGGTCTTGCCGGCCATCTTTGGGTCTTGCTTCATCTGTTCCACCACGATGTTGCGTTCACGCTCCACCGTTTCAGCAGGAATAGAATTCGCATCTACAGCCAGGGGATTCATGGCCGCAATCTGCATGGCCACGTCTTTGCCTGCTTCGGGGGCTTCTTTGCTCAAGCCAACCAATACACCCATGCGGTATGCGCCGTGAATGTAAGAGGCCACGTAAGGCGCTTCAATCCTTTCGAAACGGCCCACGCCGATTTTCTCACCAATGGACGCAAGTTTGTCGTTGATCATGTCCGACACTTTTGCGCCGTTTACAGTTACGTCGTTTAACTCCTCAACGCTCTTCACGTTGTTGGAAACAGCCGCATCGGCAATGCTTTGTGCAAAAGCCACAAAGTCGGCATTCTTCGAAACAAAGTCTGTTTCGCAAGTGATGGAAACAATAAAACCGGTTTTGTTGTCGGGCGTTGTTTTGGCAATCACAACACCTTCTTTGGCTTCGCGGTCGCTGCGCTTGGCCGCAACTTTCTGGCCTTGCTTGCGCAACCAGTCGATAGCGGCTTCAAAATCGCCGTTCGTTTCTGTCAAAGCTTTGCGGCAATCCATCATACCGGCGCCGGTAGCCTGGCGAAGTTTGTTTATATCCTGTGCGGTTATTGTTGCTGTTGACATAAGATTCAATTTGACAATTTTATAATTCGGCAATGTGCCAATGAATCATTAGCACATTGTCCGTTTAAATCTGTTTACAGTTTGCGGAAATACAGAGATTAATTCATTGCCACATTTGCATATTGTTGAATTATCTCCTTCCGCCACCGGGACCACGTCCTGGACCACGGCTGCCTGCACCGGCGCCGCCACGGCGTTGACCACCTTGTCCGCCAGCACCCGGCCCACGGCCAGGACCACCTTGTCCGCCACGGCCGCCGCGTCCGCGGCCGCCAGCTTCAGACTGTGCTTCGGCTTCGAGGCGTGCTGCACGGCGTTCGTTTTCGGCATCGTTTGCCCCATCATCGCCTTCGTCATCTTTTGCTGCCTGACGCTCAGCCAAACCTTCGGCAATGGCTGCTGTGATGTAATTGGTGAGGATGGCAATTGATTTTGTCGCGTCGTCGTTTGCGGGAATGGCAAAGTCAACTTTGTTTGGGTCGCAATTGGTATCTACCAGGCCGAAGGTTGTAATGTTAAGGCGCTTTGCTTCAGCCAAAGCAATGTGTTCGTGGCCGATGTCAACGATGAACAAAGCAGCGGGAATACGGCCTAAGTTGGCAATACCGCCCAATACTTTTTCCATTTTGTCTTTGTCGCGGGTGAGTGTCAAACGCTCTTTCTTGGTAATGGAGTCGAAAGAACCGTCGCCCAGCATTTTTTCGATGCTTTGCATCTTCTTCACGCTCTTGCGAACGGTATTGAAGTTGGTGAGCATGCCGCCCAGCCAGCGTTCGGTAACATAAGGCATTTGCACACGCTGAGCGCATTCGGTAACGATGTCTTTTGCCTGCTTTTTGGTGCCGACAAACAAAATCTTTTTACCGCTGCGGGCAATTTGCTTCAGGGCTGCGGCGGTTTCCTGCAGGCCTTCCACGGTTTTATTGAGGTCAATGATGTGAATGCCTTTTTTCTCGGCAAAGATGAAGGGCAACATCTTGGGGTTCCACTTCTTTTTCAGGTGACCAAAGTGTACACCCGCCTCGAGGAGCTGCTGTTGCAACGAAGTGTTTTGTTCCATTTGAATTTGTGTTGTGATGTTTTGAATTGAGATGTCCACAGTCCACAGACAACGGCCCACAGTAAAGACAAATCTGTCGTCCGTGGACTGTTGACCGTTGACAACTTAACGTTTCGAGAACTGGTAGCTGCGACGAGCTTTTTTCTTACCGAATTTCTTCCGTTCAACCGAACGCGGGTCGCGTTTGAGAAGGCCGGCCGCTTTCAGTGTAGGACGGAAGTCGGCATTGATTTCAACCAACGCACGGGCAATGCCCAGCATGGCGGCTTCGGCCTGGCCTTTTACGCCGCCGCCAACGGCGTTGATTTTTATGTCAAACTTGTCGGCAGCTTCCACGGTGCGAAGCGGGCGGTCAACCTGGTTTTGCAGGTAAACCAGTGAAAAATATTGTTTGTAATCTTTATCGTTTACGGTGATGTTGCCCGAACCTTTGGAGACGAAGACGCGGGTAACGGCTTCTTTCCGGCGGCCAACACTGTTTTTTTGCTTTTCCATTTTTAGAATTTCAAGATTTGAAAAGCCAAGATTTGAAAATTATCGGTTCCCAATCTTGGCTTTTGGCTTTTGCAATTTAGAATTTCAACTCCTTCGGTTGTTGTGCTGTGTGTGGATGCTGGTCGCCGGCATACACAAATAATTTTTTGTACATCTGGCGTCCGAGGCGATTTTTTGGCAACATGCCTTTTACCGCTCTTTCAACCAATACCTCAGGTCTGCGGCGCTGAAGATCTTTGGCGATTTCTTCTTTACGGCCGCCGGGATAGCCCGTGTAGTGGTCGTACACTTTCTCGTCCATTTTGTTGCCGGTAAGGGTTACTTTTTCTGCGTTGATGACGATGATGTAATCGCCCGTGTCAACGTGCGGGGTGTAGTATGCCTTGTTCTTGCCGCGAAGGATTGCCGCAATGCGTGCACACATACGTCCCACGGTTTGATTGGTACCGTCCACAACATACCAGTTGCGCTGCACGGTAGCCGCGTTTGCGTGTTTGGTGGTGAAATGTAATTTGCTCATGATTGTTTGTTTAAAACTGCGGCCATCCCCGCAGCGTTTTTTAATGAGGCGCGAATGTAGGACGCATTGCCTATTCAAGCCAAGCAATTGGATGGTTATTTTTAGAGTGCCCTTTATAACTCACTGAAAAACAATAAAATTTTTGACGGGTTTTGGGAAAGCTTAACGAATACAAGAAAGAAATTTTTGTTGGCCGGCCGCGAGGTTGCTACGAAGCAGTTGTTGCAACGCTCCATCCATCATCATTTCCCCGTGTAACACTTTAATCTCTCCCTCACTTCATTCAGGCCTTTTCATAAGTCAACTATAAAATTTTATGCTTCGGTTTTTTCCCTTACTTATTGCAAAGCACTACGCTCTAATTTATTGTCTGTCCTGAAGATTGTTGGCTATTGTTCTTGCGGAATGAATCATTAAAAACCATTCTCATAACCTTTAAACCGAAGTACATGAGAAAATTAATTACGCTGTTTCTCTGCAGCTTTTCCTCGCTCCTTCTTTATTCGCAAACCAAAAGGCTCAGTGGCCGTGTAACGGATGAATTGGGCGCCGGGCTTGCCGGCATTTCGGTCATCATCAAAGGCACGTCAACCGGCGTTTCCACCAACAGCAACGGCGCCTTTCAGTTAGACGCACCGGCCAACGGCACGCTGGTATTTTCAGGCATCGGCTTCGATCCTAAAGAAGTCGCTATCGGAAACAAAACCACAATTGATGTAAACCTCACAACCGAAACAAAAGCGTTGAGCGAAGTGGTAGTAACCGGCACCGGCGTAGCAACGGACAGAAGAAAACTCTCTATTGACGTGGCCAGTGTTTCTAATAAGGACCTTTCAAAATCGGCGCTGCTCTCCGTTGACCAGGCGTTGATTGGAAAAGTTGCCGGTGCACAAATTCAAACCACGTCTGGAGAGCCGGGTTCAAAAGCCACCATCATTTTGCGCGGCATTAATTCATTGGGAAGCACAGGCCCAATCATTCTTGTTGACGGCGTTCAGGTCACAGACATCAACGGCTTGGATGTTGCCAACGTGGAAAAAGTAGAAGTGGTGAAAGGCCCGGCCGGCGGCATGTTGTACGGGGCACAGGGCGCAAACGGCGTCATTCAAATCTTTACCAAAAAAGGCAGCCGAAACCGAAAACCGGCGGTAACACTCGGTTCAAAAATTAGTTTGGACAATGCCTTGCTGGGCAAAGACGGTTACTTACAGGCGAAGTTTCATCACTTCAAAACCGATGCGCAGGGAAACATTTTAGACCAGAGCGGAAACATCTTAAAGCCTGGCCCAACGGGCACCTGGCCCGATCCCGCCGAACTGGATTTCAACACCGATTTCAATTTGAAAAACGACAAAACTTATGCGGCCAACCTGTCGCTGTACGATCATCTGAAGCAAGCCTACAAACAGGCCGTCACCACCTCTAACACCCTTGGCATTTCGGGTGGCGGCGAACGGTCGGATTATGCTTTTACGTTTACCTACCTCGACCAGCAAAATGTTTTAAGCAACCGTTTCCGGCGCTATAACCTTTCATCCAATCTGGGCTTTGATTTATTCAAGGGTTTCAGTTTTCGCAACACCACGCAAACCATTTTGCAAGACGAGAACCTGTTGTCGGGCACGTACAACTTATTGGACCGCGTTCTTAATCCCGATGTGCTGTTTCTCGGTACCAACAACAACCGCTTCGAATTGATCAACGCTTACCCCTGGATGGATTTCAAAGCCACGTATCCGGGTACTAATTTGGTTGTGGTGCATCCGCGTGATGAAAACCAGGTGAACGTTCTTTCCGAGCCCGATTGGCACCAGCGCGGCGGCAAGGATTTCCGCATCCTAAACAACGCAAACCTGAACTACAAGTTTCCAAAGTTTGTAGAGCTGGATTACAAATACGGCATCGAGCTTTGGAATTCAGAGTTCTCTGATTTGTACAAAAACCAATCGTCTGCACCGCAAGTGGCCGAAGCTTTCTGGGGCGCTTCGCCAAAGGGTTCGCTGCGCATTGACAACGTTCGCTCCTCGTATCAAAATTCCTTAGCTACGCTTTTCTTCCGCACCGATTTTGAAAAGGATTTCAATTCAAAACTGCCCATTAAAACCAACACGCAGGTTTCGTACGACTGGCGCAAAAACAAATACAATTCAAGCTTTGCGCAAGGGTTGGATTTGCCGCAGTATCCGCCCGCTAATATTTCTTCGGCCGCACAAAAAAACAGCGGCGATTACAATTACGAGTACGTGACCTTCGGTTACCTTGTTAATCAAACTTTCGATTACGGAAATCTGTTTGGCTTCACTGCCGGTTTCCGCTCCGATTACAACTCCGATTTCGGCGACCAGAAAAAGGCCTTCACGTTTCCGCGGGGCACGGCGTATTTCCGTTTGTCGGAATTGTTTAAATCAAAGATTCTTTCCGATTGGAAGTTAAGGGCCGCCTACGGCGTCGCCGGCATTCCACCTTACCAATTCGGCGGTTATTATTTGCGCCAAACAACCCTCGGTTCTATTCAGCTTGGAAACAGCACAGGCTTGTACCTGCCGCAAAACGCCGGCAACGACAGCCTCGTAGTGCAGAAAGTGAAAGAAAAAGAAATCGGCACGGACCTAACCTTGCGGCCTTCCTTTGGAAAATGGCTAAGCCGCATCAACCTTTCGGCTACGTACTGGCAAAAACGTAACGAAGACATCATTCAGAACCGCACGGCCGCACCTTCTACCGGCGTTCAGTCAACGCCGTACAACCTCATTAACCTGGAAGTAAAGGGTCTTGATGCGAGCCTTGACCTTGATGCCTTCACAACCAAAAGTTTCAGTTGGCAAACGGGTTTCCGCTTCGGGACCTTTAAATCAAAAGTGTTGAGCGTGGCGGATGATAAGGATTTTATAAACGGTGTGTTTGTGGTGAAGAAGGGGCAATCGGTTGGAAACTTTTACGCGGCTACCGCTTTGAAAAGCATTGATCAGCTAAGGCCCGACAAAACCCGTTACATTGACCCCTCGCAAGCGGGCAATTACGAAGTGGTAAACGGCATGGTGGTGGATAAAACAACCAAAAGGGTTGTGATCACGGCTCCAAACGATCAAAGTCTTGTAGGCAATGCCTATCCAAAATTCACGCTGTCCTGGAACAACAGTCTTTCGTTTAAAGGCCTGTCGCTTTCGTTTCAATGGGATTGGTTGCACGGCAATTCTGTTTATAACCTTACACGCCAGTGGATGTACCGCGACCGCCTGCACAAAGACTTTGACAAGCCCGTTACCATTGGCGGACAAACGGGCGCCTTTGTGAACTTCTACAACAGTCTTTACAACAGCGTTCAGCCTTTGGGCTACTTTGTCGAAGACGGTTCTTTCATTCGCCTGCGCGACGTAACCCTTTCTTATCCGCTAAACAATTTGTTCAAACAAAAATGGGTGAACAACATCGTGCTTACGATGTCGGGACGCAACCTGCTAACGTTTACCAACTACTCTGGCCTTGACCCCGAAGCCACCAGTGCGCAGGACAGCCAGGGCAATCAAAGCGTAGGTGTAGGCGCTTTCCTGGGCACGGATTATTTCGCCATTCCCAACCTGCGTTCCTACCAGTTTGGAATCAATTTTCAATTTTAATCGTTAGCAGTTATGAAAAAAATCCTTCTTTATACAACCCTGATTTTTCTCGCGGCTGCGTGTAAAAAATCAAGCCTCGAATTAACAAATCCCAATGCACCAACGCCCGATCTGTCGCTCACAACCGAAGCCGGCATGCAGGCATTTTCGCTGGGCGTATTGCAACGCATGAGTGCCTTTGTCCCTAACGAAGGGCAGGCTAATATTTACTTTATCGGCGCCATGGCCATTCACAGTGCATTGGGAGATGAAGTCTTTCAACCTTATGGAAACTTTTCCATTCGTTGGGTGAACCAGCCGCTGAAGATTACGTTGCCTAGCGGACAAGTAGTGGTCAATCCAAACGGCATTGATCAAAAGACGCAATTGCAGGGATTCAATTCGCGTGACGCCGGCGAACTAAATTCTTTTTTGTACGAGTGGTCGGCCTGCTATTACATCATCACGCAATGCAATCAACTTCTGAAATCGCTGAGCGACCCGGCACTGAGCTTGAGCGGCGATGCTACCACAAAGAAGAACACGTTTAAAGCCTGGGCTTTGTGGTGGAAAGGCTATGCGTATTCGCGGATTGGTTCGCAGTACCTGGCCGCTGTCGTCAACAATGAAGTGGGTACGACCAACAATAATTTTGTGGCACACGACGCCGTCGTGCAGGAAGGCAACCGCATATTGAATGATTGCTTAACGACGCTAAATGACATTCAACCCAATGCAGATTATGTTTCCACCATGAAAGCCATTGTGGCCGCCTTTGACGACAACCAAAACGTGGTAACACCCGACATGTGGAAGCGGCAGATTTATACGATACAAGCCAGGAATCTGCTTGTCAACAAAAAGCTTCGCGACATGACAGCGGCCGATTGGCAACAGATTCTCACGTTAACTAACAAGGGCATTCAGGCTTCGGACAATATCTTCAAATTCGGCATGGACCCGAACGCCGTGAACGACGTTTCCGCTGGCGGTTATCATCCTTATGCCTTTATCGGCGATGCCGTTCAATACACTTTCGTCAGCGAACGGTTGATCCAGGACTTTAAGCCCGGCGACAAACGCTTCACGCAAAACTTCACGCAGTTTAGCGTGCCGAAGGTGAACATAAGAGGCCGTGGATTGCAACTCGGCACGCGGTGGCAACCCATTGCTATTGAGAACGGCGGCCGTTACGCCACCTCGGCAAACAAGGGTTTTGTTCCATGGGCGTGCAGTTACGAAGAAAATGAATTGATGAAAGCCGAAGCCCTCATTAAAACAGGCAGCGTGCAGCAAGGTTTACAAATTGTGGATGCGATACGTGATTACCAAGGCGCAGGACTGGCACACGTGGTCAACACCGGCTTGACCGCAACGCAGGCCTATGAAGAATTGCGGAGAGAGCGGCGCGTTGCCTTGTTTCTTTGGGGCGTGGCTTGGTATGACATGCGGCGTTGGGGAATTAACGAACCTGCATCGCAAGGCGGTGGCCGCGCCGGCGCCATTGTGTTGGTGCCCGGCGATTTGCTTTTGCCGCCGCAAGCCGCACCCGCTGCCGTGCCTTGCTTTATTGATTACAGTTACATGGACTATTGGGACGTGCCGCAGAACGAAATTGATTTCAATGCGCCGTCGGGCACATCGGTAAGGATCAAGAATTGACGCAACCAAAAGTCGCTAAAAGGCTGCAGCCTTTGTCATTCGAACCACTTTGAATTCATTAAGAAAGCAGGGTTTCGCAGCGCAAACATTCTTCTTCCAAAATGCATCCCAATGTATCTTGCTGAAAATGGCTGTTCGCTTTCAGCGATTCTATCTTCTGATTGCTGATGGCAGACGGCTCAATTATGGCAGACGCAATTCAACCACTTGGCAGAAATACTTTCGGCAATCCCGCAAACACCGGCAATGTTTTATCCGAAGAAGAAGCACTTAACCTTTTAAACAGTTGGGTAGAAAACGAACGCCTTCGCCTGCACATGAAGCAAGTAGGCGCGGTAATGAAAGCCTGGGCATTGGAAAGAGAAAACCTATCCGAAGAAGAAGCGCACAAGTGGTGGCTTGCGGGTCTTTTGCACGATGCGGATTGGGAAAAGCATCCGGCTGAGCATTGCCGCATCATCGTTGAAGAACTGGAAAGAAGAAACATTGATCCTTCCGTTATTCATTGCATTGCTTCGCACGGACCAAAGCATTTTGGCGTAGAGCCGGAATCGAAGATGGACAAAATGATTTACGCCTTCGACGAACTCTCGGGTTTTATTCATGCGGCTGCGCTCATCCGTCCCACCCGTTACGAAGGCATGGACGTAAAAAGCATTCTCAAAAAATTAAAGACGCCGTCCTTTGCCGCACAGGTAAGCCGCGAGGACATTCAGGACGCCATCGGCCGCATTTCCACGCCTTTAGAAGAAATCATTGGCTTCATTATCTCACACCAGAAAGACGTAGCGTAAGATTTCTTTCACTTTTTGTTTGCATTTTTTAAACCTTTCTTAACCTGCGCCGTCTTTAGGGCTGTGTACCGTTCCCTGTGCGGAAAAACCTAAACCGTTCACTAAAAACACAGCCTCCTTTATGCGAAAGATCTACACATTGCTTGCTCCCCTGTTTACAGGTCTTTTTCTTCATGCACAAACAAGCACACCGAATGTAAACTTTACGTTCGCCGTCAATGGTAACACCGTAACCTTCACCAATACGAGCACCAATCTGGGTGAAGGCGTTAAAAGAGCCTTTTGGACTTTTGGCGACGGCGGTCACGCCACCACCGGCGCTTACGATGGCGTTGCGCATCAATACTCATTAGCCGGAACCTACCAGGCTTGTTTAAAGATTTACAAATACACCACCAACAGCAACGACTCCACCCTGATTGGTTCGGAGTGCAAAAGCATTACGCTTGAGCAGCATTGCGAAGCCGGCTTTCAATGGGTAGATACGTTAACCAACAGCATCGGTGCTCACTACGTGAAATTTTACGGCGCTGCGGGCAACAACGCCGGCAAACGCATTACCGAAGTGTGCTGGAATTTTGGCGACGGAACTGATACCTGCATCTCCGCTACAACCGGCGCGGCACCGCCGTTAAGCATCATGCATCGTTACAGCCAGGGTGGAACCTACAATGCATGCATCAAAGTAAAATTTGACGGCGGTTGCGTAGCCGAGAAATGCAATACGGTTGTGCTGCAGCAAGCCTCAACGGTTTGCTCCTTTGATTTATCCGAAGCGGCTACGAACGCGGCCAGCCTCGAACGCAAATTTTACGTGGGCCTGATGACAAACAGGGTTGCGGAAAAAATCTGCTGGAATTTTGGTGATGGTACCGACACATGCGTTGTGCTTGCCAATCCGCTGAACCCGCAACAACTGATGATCGTGCATCATTATCCTGCACCCGGCAATTATAACGTTTGTGCAAAAGTGACCTATGCGGGTGGATGCACCGCTGAACGTTGCAAACCGGTTTCCATCGCGGTTGCGCACAGCAATGTTTGCGGTGGCTACATGACTGATTCTACGATCAACGCAAACACCATTCGCTTTAGAGGTTCGGGCATTCAGAACAGCGGGGATTATGTCCTTTCTTACAACTGGACTTTTGGCGACGGCACAACGGGCAACGGGCAAACAGTCAATCACACATTTGCATCGCCAGGCCGTTACAACGTATGTCTGTATTTAAAAACAAATACCGGCTGCGAAACGAGAATCTGCAATCCTGTTGGTGTCTCTGGTAACGCTCAGCCGCAATTGGTTCTTACACCAAATCCGGTTGTGAATGAGTTGCACGCAACCTTTGTGTCGCTGTTTCAGCAAACCGTTACCGTAAAAATTTACAATGCCAACGGACTGATGGTGCGCAGCTATGTTAGAGCCGCCAACGTGGGCACAAACAATTGGAACTTTAGCGATGCGGGCACGTTGCCAACCGGTGTTTACTCGGTCATCGTTCAATCATCGAACCAGTTTGCAACGGCAATCTTTTTTAAACAGTGAATGGTGAATAGTCAATCGTGAATAAAGCATAAGCAAACTTTCCATAATAAAAACCTCTCAAACAATTGAGAGGTTTTTATTGAGAAGGCATTAAGTTTTGTATTCTTTCACGATTGACTATTCACCCTTCACGACTCACGTACTTTTCTTCGTTACGCCGTAGAATTGTCCGGCAGGCATTTTAAAAATACGGCCGCGTTGAAAGGCTGTAAATTTTTTGTAGGCATCGGCATTGGTTCTTGTCCATTGCTCAAAAGCCGCCAGGTTTTCAATGGGACCAAACAGCCATTGATTGTAAGCTTCAAACATGCCGCTGCGCAAAAGCTGTTGCTGATAATCGAATAAACGAAAAGGAAATTTGGACGCATACTTCGCGTACCAATCCAGAATAAAGCGGGTTCGGATCATCGTAAGCGTTTCTACCGTTACGCCTTTGCCGGTGAGTGAATTCTGCTTTGCATAGGTTTCGTAAACGGCTTGTGCAAAAGGCGAAGTGGGCTTGCCTTCATTGCTGTTACTGGGTAAAAATATCTTCTCTTTATAGGCTTTAAGCAATTGGTCTTTTATTTCTCTTGCCCGCTCAGTGAGGTATTCCATGTTCACGAAAATTTCGCCGTAGATGAGTGACCAAACTTTGTCCTTGGTAAAAAAATAATAAGACGATGCGTGGTAATAATTGCCGGCGTACGACGGATCGGCCTGAATGCCTTTTTCCCATTGATCAATGGCAGCGTCGTCGGCCTTGCTCCACAGCAGTTCGCCGTATTCACTGTACAAAACACCGCTGGCCGGGTATTTTTTCAAGGCCTTCTTGTAAAGCTTGTCGGCTTCCTTGGCTTCTTCCAACGCCCGGTAAACGGTGCCTGCAATTTGATAAGAAGCCACGTCAACGTTGTCGAGGTCAACCAGTTTCTTTGCATAATCACGGGCATGCGTGAAGTCTTTTTTATAGTAGTAAGCAAGCGTAATGTCCTGCAACAATTGTTCGTCGTTGGGTGAGTTTTGCAAAGCTTTGTTCAAAACCAAGATGGCGTTGTCGTGATCGCCGGTTTTCATAAAGCTGTATGCCGTTTCGTGCGCCGATTGCGCCGACACCGCAACAGAAACAAAAAGAAGGAGCGAAAAGAAAAGGTGTTTCATTTTTCAAAATAAGGGATAAAGAAGCGATGCGTTGAAAGCCGCCTGTTAAAATTGGCGGCACAGTTATATCAGGTGTGTCAGCAAACCGTCGCGCAGCTTGGGTTCAAACCAAGTACTTTTCGGCGGCATTACTTCGCCGCTGTCGGCAATGTCGAACAATTGCTGAAGGCTTACCGGGTATAAACTGAACGCGGCTTTTGCATCACCGCCTTTCACCCGTTTTTCCAATTCCGCCAAGCCGCGAATGCCGCCTACGAAATCAATGCGGCTGTCGGTTCGCGGGTCTTGGATGCCCAAAATTTTATCCAGCAGATTGTTTTGCAAAACCGTTACGTCAAGTACGCCAATGGGATCATTTTTGTAGGTTCCTTCTTTTGCTTTCAACGTATACCATTGGCCATTCAGGTACATACCAAAGCTGTGCAACTCCGCCGGCTTAACGGCCGCATCCGACTTTGTTACCTCAAATTCTTCGTTCAGCTTTTGCAAAAATTCTTCATCGCTTAAACCGTTCAAATTTTTTACGATGCGGTTATAGTCGAGTATCGCCAATTCGGCTGCAGGGAAGATGGTGGTGAGAAAATATTGTGCGTCTTCGCTGTTGCTTAAATCTTTGCTCACTTTGGCCGCGGAAGCGGCGCGGTGATGACCATCGGCAATGTAGGTGAACGGAATTTTTTCTTTGAAGATATTGGTGATGATGTCAACCGTTGCCACGTCGCTCACTACCCAAATGGAGTGACTTACACCATCATCTGCGGTGAAAGAATAATCGGCCGTGTGGCTTTTTTTGCGGTGCGCAAAAACATTGGATAATTCAACGTTGTCCTTGCAGGCCAAAAACACGTTGCCCGTTTGTGCTCTTACTGTCCGCATGTGATTGATACGGTCTTGCTCTTTTTCAGGCCTTGTGAACTCGTGCTTTTTGATTACGTCGTTGAAATAATCCTCAACCGATGAAACGCAAACCAAACCCGTTTGCGTGCGGCCTTTCCAGCCCAATTCGTAAATGTAGTAGCAAGGCTCTTCGTCCTGGAACAAAACCTTTCGCTCAACAAGAAGGTCCAGGTTTTCTTTTGCTTTTTGGTAAACCGCTTCGCTGTGAACGTCAACATCAGCGGGCAAATCCACTTCGGCTTTGGTAACGTGCAGAAACGAAAGCAGGTTTCCCTGCACTTCTTTTCTTGCTTCGTCTGAACTTAAAACATCGTAAGGACGTGACGCAACTTGCGCGGCGTATTCGTTGTGGGGGCGAAGGGCTTTGAAGGGTTTGATTTGAGCCATAATTATTTAATTGCTTCTAATTTGTCTGAATAAATATTTACAATGGAATGCGTTTGAACAAGGCTTTCAACTTCTTTCCAAACGGTTTCAATGCGGTGAATAAAATCAGCCAGATTTAAATTGCCAAACTTTACGTGAACGACGTTTGGAGGCGCTCCGGCAATTGCCTGCTTTACAATAAAATCTTTGTCTTTTGTAACGATAATCAGAGCGTTTTCTCTTGCGTACTTCCAGATTTCTTCGTCATCCCATGCCGCATTGATCTTTACCACAAAAGCAAAAGCATCGTTCTGCCAAACCGGAACGCGAAAAGGCAGATTGACGTCAATCAGATAAACGGCTTTCACTTAAACGATTTGGTAGGAGATCTCTTTACCTGAAATTTTTGCAGCGTATTGCAAACAGGCGGTGATGTCTTCCTTTGTTAGCAAAGGATACTGTTCCAATACTTCTTCCGCTGTGTTGCCGGCGCTTAAAAATTCCAGCACCGTTTGCACCGAAATGCGAAGGCCCCGGATGCACGGTTTCCCGTCTAATTGCGCAGGCTGAATCGTGATTCGGTCCAGGTAATTTTTCATGATTCAAAATTAGTCATCATCCTTTCATTTGCGCAAAATGCTTCATCAAATCAGTCATTGCTTTTACGCTTTCCAGCGGCAAGGCATTGTACATCGAAACGCGAAAGCCGCCTACCGTTCGGTAACCCTTCACGCCAACCATCCCTTCTTTTTCGCAAAGCGCCAAAAATTCTTTTTCCAATTCTTCGTTCGTTGCCACAAAGCAGGCGTTCATGGTGCTGCGGTCTTCTTTGGCTACCGTGCCTTTAAAAATAGGCAAGGCATCAATGGTTTCGTACATCAGTTCCGCCTTTTGATGGTTCAGCTTTTCAGCCGCCGCAATGCCGCCAAAACTCTTCAACCAGCGAAGTGTAAGCATACAAACGTAAATGGCAAATACCGGCGGCGTATTCAGCAAAGACGAGGCTTCAATGTGCGCACGGTAATCCATCATGGAAGGCAAGGCCCGCGTTACTTTTCCCAAACAACGCTTGTTGACGACGACCACATTCACACCCGCAGCACCAATGTTTTTTTGCGCTCCCGCATAGATTAAATCAAACTTGTTGAAATCGAGTTGGCGGCTTAAAATATCGGAACTCATGTCGGCGACGATGGGTACGCCGATGTTGTAAAACGGCGAGAGGTCGTGCCACTGCGTGCCGTAAACCGTTTCGTTTGATGTGACGTGAACGTAAACATGTTTGTCTTTGTCGAGCACAAAATTCTTGGGTAGATAGGTATAGTTCTCTGCTTTTGAACTGCACACCACATCCACGCTGCCAAAGAGTTTTGCTTCCTTAATGGCTTTGCTGCCCCAGATGCCGGTGTCGGTGTAGGCAGCCACGGCGTTTCCATCCAACAAATTCATCGGTACCTGAAAAAATTGCGTGGAAGCGCCGCCGTGCAGAAACAACACCTCGTGTTCGCTGTCGAGGCCCATCAATTCTTTCAACGTTGCGATGGCTTCTTCAATCACAGCACCAAAAAGTTTTGTGCGGTGACCAATTTCCAAAATGGAAAGCCCGCTGCCGTTGAAGTTGAGAACACCTTGTGCGGCTTCTTCAAAAACTTCTTTCGGTAGAATGGAGGGGCCGGAATTGAAATTGTGCTTGCCGCCCATTGCTGCAACAGTAGCACTTCGGTTAGAAAGTTCTTTTGTATCGGTAGTCATGTTATTTCGATGGGACACAAATATAACCGACTTGTAAAGAACGGGTTTCCTGTGGTGTGGGCTGGGTAAACTGCGAATGCGCTAAGCATTCTTTGAAACTGAACGAAGTTCGAAGGTTACTCGGTTCCTTCTTTCCTTCCAATGATAGTTGTGCTGCGCCAGGCTTTGTTCAGGTCTTCAAATTCTTTCAGGTCTGCTTCGGTAAAATTTGTGTTAGAGAGAGAAGACAAATCCGGTTGGCCCGCATCTACCCAGGCCGTGTACCAAAACGAAGCAACGGCGGAAATGGCTTGCCGCATTCTTCGTTCCACCATGCCGGCCAGTTCTTTGTCGTAGGCTTTTGCATACGCCGATGAATATTGCCTTTGCACAACGCCGTTACGTGGCTCAAACGAGTAACGCTGATTAACTGAAAATTTTTGCGACAATGCTTTTTCAACACGCAAAACGGTATCTGCCGCTGCCGCACTTTCGCGTACACGCTTCCAAATAAAGTCGCTTGTATTTTTTATATAATCGGCTTTGCCAATAAAAAAATCCCATTCTTTTTCGGCCAGCAATTCGGGCAGGCGGCTTTCCCAAAAACCGTGAATGCCGCGTTGGTCAGTGAGTTGCCCATCGTGGTTAGAACTTGCGTGAAGCGGCACGTGCGCATCGGCAATGTAGTGGCCGATTTCGGCCGATAGCTTTAAAATCTTCGCACCGTCTTTTTCCTTGAAAGCAGCGGTTAATCTTCCTTTCATTATTTGAACCCACCACGGCACAATGCCGCGTGATTGCAAGGTATCTGCTCCAAACTTTGTAACCGCGCTGTCCCAGCGATGCGGCACCGAATCGCTTCGGTAAACGTCAAGGTCAATGTAATGCCGCGGGCCTTCTTGTGCAACCAGGTATCTTCTTTTATCGGGGTCAACCGCGTGTTCGGAAAGAAAGCCGATGTTTTGTTTGTAAAAAAACATCATCTGCGGCGGCAAGAGAAACACCGCGTAATAATTAATTTTTTGATGTGCATAAAAGCCCCAGCAGAAGGCGGTTTTCGCAGCAAAGGAACAAGCGATAAGAAGCAGCAGTTTTTTCATTTATTAAAACGAATAAATGAAAAGTAAGAAGATAAAACGAAGATGTCAATGCGATGCGATTTTGTCCTCGTCAACGGTGGTCACGCCGCCGCTGATGGCAAACTTCATCGCATCGGTGGCGTTAAGATTAGGTACAATGCGCACCCTTGCCCTCGGCAAAACATACACGTTGCCGGCAATGGAATAACTCATGGGAATGTACACGGCTACGTAATCAGTAAAGCCGAAATCTTTCGCTTCGTCCTGCGTAATGAAACCCACTCGCCACACATCGTTGTCGTCAATGTTGGCAAGCACAGGCTTATTAAATTTTTTCTTTTCGCCAGCGAAAGCTTCAAAAAATTCTTTGGTGGTAGAATAAATGAAACGGATGCCCGGCGTTCGTTTCAGCACGCTGTCAAATAAATTAAACACGCGGTTTTGAATGAAAAAAGACGAGATGTAACCGATGAAAATAATGGCCCCGATGACGATCAAAAAACCCAAGCCGTAATTGCGCACATACACTTTTCCGTCGGCGTCGTGTGCGGTAAAAAGCGGTATCTGGTTATCAATAAACGACACCACGGAATATACGGCGTAAACGGTTATGGCAATGGGCGCAATCACCAGCAAGCCCTGTAAAAAATAGTTCAGCAGTTTGCTGAACTGAAATCTTTTGTTCTCAACCGTTTCGTTGCTCATGCGCCAAAGGTAAAGCCGCTTTGCGTTGGAGGTTCGAAGTTCGAGGTTTGAGGTTTCGTGCTGTGGGTAAACCGTTACTTTTCATTTCTCTCCGTGAAACGAAAAGTAACGTTTGCTTCAATTACGCCAACTCGAATTTCAAACCTCGAACCCAAAAGCATTTCATCCCTAAAAACCCGCCGTTCATAAAAAAATAACACCGGAAACTTTGGCAACGAAAAAAGTTTCCATAGTTTTGCTCCCCAATTATGGAACCGAAAGAGAGAATCCTGGAGCGGTCGCACGAGCTGTTCAACAAGTACGGCATCCGCTCGGTGAGTATGGACGATATTGCCGCGGGCCTGGGCATGAGCAAGAAAACGCTCTATCAATATTTTTCTGACAAGGAAGAACTGGTGGATGCTTGTTTTAGCGGCGTTTTAAATCACAGCCGTACGCAATGCCTGGCAGATCAGCAACAAGCCGACAATCCGATACACGAGTTTTTTCTGGCTTACGACATGATGCAGGAAATGTTCGCCGAAATGAATCCCTCCGTGCTCTACGACATGGAAAAATATCACCCGGCCGCGTTCAAAAAATTTAAAGAGTTTAAGTACGGCTTTTTATACAAGGTGCTTAGCGATAATCTGCAAAGAGGCATCAAAGAGGAGTTGTACCGGCCCGACATTGACGTGGACGTGATAGCCCGCCTGCGCATTGAAAGCGTGATGCTGCCTTTCAACGGCGAGGTGTTTCCAAACAACCGCACCCAATTGATCCACATCGAACAGCAACTATTCGAGCATTTCCTTTTCGGCCTGGCCACGGCCAAAGGACAAAAGCTCATTCAGAAATACAAAAACCAACGGATTAAACAATGAAACAAATGAACAAGGCTACACTATTGGCCTTCTGCCTGCTACTCACAAGCCTTTTGCAGGCCCAACAGCGGCACGAGCTGTCGGCACAACAGGCGGTGGATTATGCCCGCAAAAATAGCGTGCAGATTAAAAACGCTTTGCTCGACATTGAAGAGCAAGCGCAGACAAACAAAGAGGTAACAGCATCGGCCTATCCGCAAATCAACGGAAGCGCCGGCATTAATTACTACCCTAACGTAGCGGTGCAAACCCTGCCCAACTTTATTTCGCCGGCCGTTTACGGCGTACTGGCAAGCGAGGGTGTAAAAGACGCCAACGGCAACACCATCAAAACGCCGTCAGACTTCGGCTACATCGCCGCGCAGTTTGGTACCAAGTTTTCCAACAACGTTGGCGTGACTCTGCAACAGTTGTTGTTCGACGGGCAGGTGTTCATTGGCCTGCAGGCCCGCGATGCCACCATGCAATTTGCCCGCAAGGCCGCTGAGGTAACCGAAGAAAGCATTCGTGCCAACGTGTACAAAGTGTATTACCAATTAGCCGCCAGCAAAAGCCAAATCAGTATTCTAGATGCCAACATTGCCCGCGTGCAAAACCTGTTGAACGATACCCGCAAAATGTACGAGAATGGCTTTGCCGAAAAGCTTTCCATCAGCCAGTTGGAAGTGCAGCTTTCCAACATTCAAACCGAAAGGCTGAAGGCGCTTAACAGCATCAACAATGGTTACATTGGTTTAAAGATGTTGATTGGAATGCCCGTTCAGGATTCGCTGGTTTTAACCGACAGCATCGGCTACAACGACATTCGTAACGGCGTGCTGGAAGCGGCGCAATACAATTACAGCGACCGCAAAGAATACCAATACGCGGAGCTTGGAAAAACCCTGAACGAGTTTAATGTACGCCGTTACGAACTGAGTAAGTTGCCCACAGTTTCATTGTCCTCCAATTACAATTATATCCGCCAATCAAACACGTTTGGCTTCGGCGGAAAATGGAATCCAAGTTCATTGATTGGCCTGAGCGTGAACGTGCCCATCTTCAGCGGCTTTGCCAAAAATGCCCGCATTGACCGTGCAAAGCTAGAGGTGCAGAAATCGGTGAACAATCTTGAAAGCCTGAAGATTACCATTGATGCGCAAGTGAAGCAGGCCGTCAACAATTATCAAAATGCCTTGGCTACGCTTGATGCGCAAAAGCGCAACATGGAACTGGCCGAAACGGTGTACAACCAAACGCGGCTTAAATCGCAAAACGGACTGGCTACAAACACGGACATCGGCAACGCCCAAAATGATTTGGCCGTTGCGCAGAACAATTACATTCTGGCAACCTACGACGCCATCAACGCGAAGATTGATTTCTTAAAAGCAACCGGCAAACTTCAATAAACAAGCAAAACCAACACAAACGAATTCACATGAAAAAGTATTTAATGGGACTGGTGCTTATTTCTTTGGTAGCGGCTTCCTGCGGCTCCAGCAAAAAGGACGAAGCCGGAAACCTGAACGACAAGAAAACAAAGCTGCAGGAATTAAAAACGCAGCAGGAAAAACTGACAACGGAAATCACCGCGCTGGAAAAAGACATTGCCAAAGTGGACACCTCGGTTGCCGCCGCCAAGCCAAAGCTGGTAGCCGTTGCCACCGTAGGCACCGATACCTTCTCGCATTTTATTGACTTGCAGGGCAAGCTTGATGCGCAGAACATTTCGTACGTGGCGCCGCCCAACGGACAAGGCGGGATTGTAAAAGCCTTGTACGTTACGCAAGGACAAACGGTGCGCAAAGGACAAGTGCTGGCTCGTCTTGATGACCAAACCATTCGCCAGCAAATTGAGCCTTTGCGTGTGCAACTGTCCTCAGCCGAAGACACATACAAGCGCCTGAAAAGTTTGTTTGATCAGGGCATTGGAACCTATCAAAACGTGCTGAATGCACAAACACAAGTGAACACCTTGCGTCAGCAAATTGGCGTGATTCAAAAGCAAGCGTCATTAATGACCGTAACCGCACCGGCGTCCGGTGTGGCTGATATTGTGGCCGTTCGCGTGGGTGAAATGTTTGTGGGCGCAACCGCCGCCGGTCCGCAAATCCGCATCGTCAATACAAGCGATTTAAAAGTAGTAGCGCAAGTGCCCGAGAATTATGTGGGTCGTGTGAAAGTGGGTTCAACCGTGCTTGTTTACCTCCCTGATTTGAATCGAACATTAACAGCAAAAGTAACCGTGGCCGGCAGAACCATTGACCCGACGAACAGGGCTTTTTACGTCGAAGCAAAAATTCCTTCTTCGCCTGAATTGCGTCCCAACCAGATTGCAGTTGTAAAGATTAAAGATTACGCTTCCAACAACGCCATTACCATTCCGGTGAACGTGTTGCAGAATGACGAGAAAGGAAAATTTGTGATGGTGGCAGCCAAAGAAGGCGGCAAAACCGTGGCGCAAAAACGAACCATCACCGTGGGTGAATTGTACGGCGACCAATTGGAAGTAAAGAGCGGCCTGCAAGCCGGCGACGTGCTCATCACCGAAGGTTACCAAGGACTTTACGAAGGACAGGCCCTAACGACGGACGCAAAGGGCTAAACAGTTGACCGTTGGTTGTTGGCCGTTGACTGTCTTTCGTTCAACGAACAACAACCAACGGTCAACGAATCAACAACCGACCAAACACATTTTATGATTGAACAGATAAAAAACAAATTGTCCAACGTGGTGCACAAGAAGCCCAAAGGCTTCGGCCCCACCAACTGGAGCATTCGCAACAAAACATCCATCTATCTTTTGATGTTGTTTGTGACGATGGCCGGGGTTTTTCAGTTTGTGACGCTGCCCAAAGAGCAGTTTCCCGACATTGTGATTCCTACGGTTTACGTGCAAACGATTTACGTGGGCAACTCGCCACGTGACATTGAAAACCTTGTAACACGCCCCATCGAAAAACAATTGAAAGGCATCACCGGCGCAAAGGTGAACAAGGTAACGAGCACCTCGTTACAGGATTACTCAGCCATCATCGTTGAATTCAGCACCGACGTAAAAACCGATGTGGCGGTGCAGAAAGTAAAAGACGCGGTGGACAAAGCCAAGCAAGACTTGCCCACCGATCTAACACAACAACCGACAGTGCTTGAAGTAAGTTTTTCCGACCAGCCCATCATGTACGTGAACTTAAGCGGCGATTACGATGCGGTGCAGTTGAAAAAATATGCGGACAATTTAAAAGACCGCTTAGAAGAATTGCCGCAACTCAACCGCGTTGACATTGTGGGTGCGCCGGAACGTGAATTCCAGATTAACGTGGACAACTACCGCATGCAAGCAGCCGGCGTTACGTTTGACGACATTGCCGGTGCAGTTTCCCGTGAGAACATGGACATTTCCGGTGGTCAGTTGGAAGTGGGCAACAGCCGTCGCAACCTCCAGTTGAAAGGACAGCTTCACACGGCTTTTGATATTCAGAATATCGTGGTGCGAAACCAAAGCGGTGCACCCATTTATTTAAAAGACATTGCCGACGTACGCGATACAACGAAAGAAAAGGAAAGCTATGCCCGTCTTGATGGAAAGAACGTAGTTACGCTCAACATCATCAAGCGTGCCGGCGAAAACCTGATTGAAACATCTGCGGACGTGCACAAGACCATTCAGGAATTGCGCGACAACGGCACTCTGCCACCGCAACTGAAATCCGTCATTACCGGCGACCAAAGCATCAAAACAAAAACTTCCTTTAACGACCTGGTAAACTCCATCGTGATTGGTTTTATCCTGGTGCTCCTGATTCTCATGTTTTTCATGGGCGTGACCAATGCCTTCTTCGTGGCGCTGTCCGTTCCGTTGAGCATGTTTGTGGCTTTCATGTTCTTGCCGGCTGCGGATCTGATCATCGGTTCGCACGTTACGCTCAATTTCATTGTGCTCTTTGCGCTGCTCTTTGGTCTCGGAATTATTGTGGACGACGCCATTGTGGTGATTGAAAACACGCACCGCATTTATGTTGAAAACCGCGGACGGCTTTCGCCGTCAAAATCGGCAATGGCGGCCGCAGGCGAAGTCTTCATTCCGGTATTGGCCGGTACGCTGACAACGCTGGCGCCTTTCTTTCCATTGCTGTTCTGGCCCGGAATCATCGGCAAGTTCATGGTCTATTTGCCCGCGATGCTCATCTTCACCCTGACGGCTTCGTTGATTGTGGCCTTCATCATGAACCCTGTGTTTGCGGTGGACTTTATGAATCACCCCGACCATCAGCCCGAAAAGAAAAGCGCCATTTTCCGCAAGCCTTCATTCTGGATTGGCATAGCCGGCGGTGTGTTGCTGGATGTAATGGGATATCCCTTTCTCGGCAATCTTCTTCTCACCATCATGCTGCTCGTTTTGCTCAACCGTTTTGTGTTGGATGATGTAATCCATTCATTTCAGAACCGCGTGTTGCCCGCCATTATGCGGCAGTACGAAAAGTCCTTGCGTTGGGCCTTGAACGGATGGAAGCCGGTTTATCTTTTGCTGGGAACCTTTGGTCTGCTCATCTTCACTTTCTTCCTGTTTGGTGCTTCGGTAAAAGCCGGCCGCGTGCCGATTGTGTTCTTCCCGTCAGGCGATCCAAACTTCGTGTATGTGTATTTGAAATTGCCGGTGGGTACCGATGTGAAATACACCGACTCCATGACAAGAGTGCTTGAAACAAGAGTGGACAAAGTGCTGGGCACGGAGAACGGCAAAACAAACCCGCTGGTGGAAAGTGTTATCTCAAACGTTGCCGTTGGCGCTTCCGATCCTACGAGCGGCGACCGCAGCACAAGGCCGGAACTCGGACGCATACAGGTATCGTTTGTAGAGTTTGAAAAACGTCACGGCAAATCCACGGCGCCTTATCTTGATTCCATTCGTAACGCAACGAAAGGCATACCCGGTGCGGAAATTTCCGTTGACCAGGAAAAAGGCGGCCCGCCCACCGATCCTCCCGTTAACATCGAAGTGCAAAGCGAAGACTTTGATGCGCTGACGAAGACGGCTGTTTCCTTAAAGAATTATTTGGACTCGATTCATACACCCGGTGTGGAGGAATTGAAGATGGACGTGGACCTGCAAAACCCCGAGATTACGTTATCGGTAGATAGAGACAGGGCCTTGATTGAAGGCGTGTCTTCGGCGCAGATTGGACAGGCGATTCGCACGGGTTTGTTTGGACGCGAAGTCTCGAAGATTAAAGAAGGGGAAGACGAATACAAGATCCAGTTGCGCAACAACGAAGTGCAGCGGAAGAATCTCTCTGACCTGCTAAACATGAATGTTTCATTCCGCGACATGGCCAGCGGCGGCCGCGTGAAAAACGTGCCCATCTCCAACCTCGTGAAAGTGGATTATACCAGCACGGCGGGCAGCGTCAAGCGCAAGAACCAAAAGCGGGTAATCTCCCTCCGATCAAACGTGTTGAGCGGCTACACGCCAACCGCCGTGAACGCGGTGCTGGCGCAGCACATCGCCGGCTTTAAAAAGAAACCGGAGAACGTGAACATCAGCCAAACGGGAGAAGGCGCACAACAGGCCGAAACTGGCGCTTTCCTGGGAAAAGCTTTGGTGATTGCGCTGATGTTGATCCTTTTCATTCTTGTGTTGCAGTTCAACAGCATCAGCAAGCCGGTAATCATTCTCACGGAAATCATCTTTAGTGTTATTGGCGTGCTGCTTGGCTTCTCCATCTTCGGCATGACGGTGTCGGTAGTAATGACGGGCATTGGCATCGTGGGCCTTGCGGGCATTGTGGTAAAGAATGGAATTCTCGTGATCGAATTTGCCGACGAGTTGCGTGCACGCGGCATGAAGACAAAAGAAGCGGTGATTGAAGCCGGCAAAACGCGGATCATTCCGGTACTCTTAACAGCAATGGCGGCCATCCTCGGTTTGATTCCGCTGGCGGTTGGTTTCAACATCAACTTTGTAACGTTGTTCTCTGATTGGAATCCGCACATTTTCTTTGGCGGCGATAACGTGGTGTTCTGGAAACCGCTTTCCTGGACCATCATCTTTGGCCTGGCTTTCGCCTTCTTTATGACGCTGTTGATTGTGCCGAGCATGTACCTGATTGCGGAGCGTTTGAAGCGTCCGATGCGTCGGCAGTTTGGCGGCAACTGGGTAAGCATGTTGGGCATTCCACCGCTTACACTTGTGTTCATCCCGATGATGCTTTACACCATGGCCGAACACCGCAGAGGCGTACGCCGCCGCCGGCGCAAACTGGCGAACGACGAAGCCGCGAATAAATCTTTTATCGGCAGTTGGTTTTAAGATTGGTTGACAACAACAGAAAGGCTACGTCCCGCTTCGGCGGGACGTTTTGTTTTGCGGACGGCCCATCCCGACCTTCCCGGTGGGAAGGCCATCAACACACAAGGCCCCGCTTACCGGCGTTTCATTTTCCTTTCGGTTCTCTCAAAAGCATTGAGTTTTTATTTACACTCAAAGAGACCTTCTTCCCTTCCCACCGGGAAGGGCTTTAGCACCATCTCACTGCTTTCAGAAAAGGCTGTCGGGATGGGCCGATGGGCCGCGAGGTCTTATCTTCGTAAACTATGGACAAACGTTTGTTTTTGCTGGACGCTTATGCCCTCATTTTTCGGGCTTATTATGCTTTGATTCGCAACCCAAGAATTACATCGAAAGGAAAAAATACCAACGCCCAGTTCGGGTTCACCAACACGCTGGTGGAGTTGATCAACAACCAAAAACCAACACACATGGCCGTGTGCTTCGACACCGGTGCACCCACCGAACGCCACACCGACTTTGCAGACTACAAAGCCAACCGGCAGGAAGCTCCCGAAGATTTGAAAGAAGCCATTCCCGACATCAAGCGAATCCTGCGCGGCTTTAATGTGCCCATCATTGAAAGCGACGGCTACGAAGCCGATGACGTGATTGGTACCTTGAGTAAACAAGCCGAAGCATTGGGTTACGAGGTGTACATGGTTACACCCGACAAAGATTACGGTCAGTTGGTAAGCGAGAAAGTAAAAATTTACAAGCCCGGTTACCAGGGTGGCGAAGTGGAAATCATGGGGCCGAAGGAAGTGTGCGACAAATGGTGCATTCCCGACGTGGCGCACGTGGTGGACATTTTGGGTTTAATGGGTGACGCGGTGGACAACATTCCGGGCATTGCCGGCGTGGGACAAAAAACGGCTTGCAAGCTGATAACAGAATACGGCTCGCTGGAAAAAATTTTAGAGGCCGCAGATACCATCAAAGGTTCGTTGGGTGAAAAGGTTCGTGCAGGGCGAGAGATGGCGATCATGAGCAAGAAACTCGCCACCATCATCACTACTGTTCCGGTTGAATTTCACGAAGAAGATTTTCGGTTGAAAGAATCGAACAAAGAAGGGCTTAAAGAAATTTTTACCGAACTGGAATTCAAAACATTCATAAAACGCATATTGGGCGAAGAAGGCGCCAATGCTTCTGCGCCTAAAAAACAAAGCGCCGGCGTGCAAACCGATTTGTTTGGCGGCGATACCACAACCGTTGAAGTACCCGAAGAAAGCAATGTGGTTGCGCCGGGCAAGAACGCACAAAACACACCGCACGAATACGATGCGGTGGAAAGTGAAGGAGAATTCAAAGCCTTGTTGGATGCGCTTTCAAAGCAAACGGAAATTTCTTTCGACACCGAAACAACGGGCATTGATGCAAACAATGCTTCGCTCGTCGGTATGAGTTTCAGCATTGAGCCGTACCGCGGCTGGTACGTGCCCTTGCCAACGGACAACGTTGCCGAAACCAAAAACATTCTTGCAAAATTTGAACACTTGTTCAACGACGAATCCAAAACCTGGATCGGCCACAACATCAAATACGACATGCTGATGTTGAAATGGTACGGCGTTGAATTGAAAGGGAAACTTTTTGATACGATGCTGGCGCATTACCTCATAGAGCCCGACGGCAAAAGCAACATGGACTGGCTCAGCGCGAAGTATCTCGGTTACGAACCCATTCACATCGAAGAACTGATTGGCAAAAAAGGAAAAGGCCAGGGCAGCATGAAAGACGTGGAACTGGAGAAGATAAAGGAATACGCCGTGGAAGATGCCGACATCACGCTTCAGTTCAAAAACATTTTTGCGCCGCAGCTAAAAAAACACGAAGTAGAAAACGTGTTCAGCGACGTAGAAAATCCCTTGGTGCCGGTACTTGTCGATATGGAATTTGAAGGCGTGCGAATTGATACGAACTTTTTGAATGAATATTCGACGGTGCTGGAAACCGAAGCAAGAGTACACGAAGAAAAAGTGTACGAAATGGCCGGCGTTCGTTTCAATCTTGGTTCGCCAAAACAATTGGGCGAAGTGCTGTTTGAAAAACTAAAGATTGACTCCGGCGGCCGCAAAACAAAAACGGGTCAATACGCTACGGGTGAAGACGTGTTGCGCAAGCTGGCCGCGGAACACAAAATTGTGGACGATATTTTAGCCTATCGTGAATACACCAAACTGAAGTCCACTTACGTTGATTCGCTGCCGCTGTTGATCAATCCAAAAACGGGAAGAATACACACGAACTTTGCGCAGGCCGTCGCGGTAACAGGCCGTTTGTCGAGCAACAATCCAAATCTGCAAAACATTCCCATTAAGACTGAACGGGGAAGAGAGATACGCAAGGCGTTTATTCCACGCGATAAAAACCACATCCTGCTCAGCGCCGATTATTCGCAAATTGAATTGCGCATTGTGGCCGCCTTAAGCAGCGACAAAAACATGTGCGATGCCTTTCTTCAAAACAAAGACGTGCACACCGCTACGGCCGCTAAAATTTACAACGTGGCCGAAGAAGTCGTGACAAAAGATATGCGTCGCAAAGCCAAGACGACAAACTTCGGCATTGTGTACGGACAAAGTTCTTTCGGTCTTGCCGATACCTTGGGCATCAGCCGCAGCGAAGCAAAAACAATTATTGACAACTACAAACGCGAGTTTGAAGGCGTAACGCGGTATCTCGATAGCATGATCAACTTTGCCCGCGAACACGGCTACGTGCAAACGATAATGGGCCGCAAGCGCTGGTTGCGCGACATTAATTCGTCCAACTTTACCGTTCGCGGTTATGCCGAGCGCAACGCCATTAACTCACCGATACAAGGCACAGCCGCTGACATGATCAAGTTGGCGATGATTAAAATTCACGAGGCATTCAAGCAACACAAGTTTGGCTCGCGAATGGTTCTCCAAGTGCACGATGAACTGGTGTTTGATTGTGTAAAAGACGAAGTGGAAAAGGTAAAACCGGTGGTGCTGGAATGTATGGAGAGCGCCATGACCTTGCCAAACGGCATTCCGATTTTGGCCGAAGTAGGCGTGGGGGAAAACTGGCTGGAGGCGCACTAACGGGTTAGCGGATTGGCTTGCGCCGGTGTAGGGACATGCCACCAGCATGTCTGGCCTTAGTGACCCAAAAGCATTTGCATAGATTTGAGAAGCAAAATTCTTGTTTATGATTTTAGAATACATTGACGCAGCCATGCGTCTTGCGAAATACGAATTGCTGCCGGAAGACGGACTGTATTACGGTGAAATTCCCGGCTTTGATGGTGTGTATGCAACAGCCGGACAATTGGAAGATTGCCGCGACGAATTAAAATCTGTGCTGGAAGATTGGCTCGTGCTTAGTTTGAGTAAGAACCTTCCGGTTCCTTCCGTAAACGGTATTTCTTTGGAAGTAAAGAACGTTGCCTAATGGCTGGAACAAGCCCAATCAAACGCAAGGATTTAATAGCTCTTCTTAAAAAGGCCGGCTTCGAAGGCCCTTATTCTGGCGGAAAGCATCAGTTTATGATAAAAGGAAACTTGCGTCTTACAATACCCAACTCGCATCAATCGGATATAGGCTCTAATCTTCTTTCTAAAATCACAAAACAAGCGGGGCTGACGAAAGATGAATGGGACGTCTTGTAACTTGCCATCAATTTGTAAGGCGCGAATAATTTCCGGTTAAATGCTCCACGAATACCTAAAATACCTCAACACCATCGGCAGCCGCTACTTTATTATCGCGGGCATTGCCTTCTTGTTGTTTTATGTATTGTTGAAAAACATCGGGCGGTTTAAAAAGCTTCAACCCGGCTCACCGAAGCTCGATGATTACGCAAGAGAGATTGGCTATTCGGTGATGACCATTTGCATTTTTGCGGCTGCGCCGGTTGTGCTTTTGAATATTCCTTCCATTGCAAGACATACCACTTTCTACAAGAACATCGGCACGCACGGATGGCTCTATTTCTTTCTTGCCTTTCCGCTCATGTTTCTCATTCACGATACGTATTTCTATTGGACGCACCGGCTGATGCATCACAAAAAACTATTCAAAACATTTCATCTCGTTCATCACAAATCCACCAACCCATCGCCGTGGGCCGCTTACTCCTTTCATCCATTGGAAGCTTTCGTTGAAGTGGGCATCTTCCCCGTTTTTTTGTTTACCATTCCCGTTCACTTCTGGCACCTTTTTATCTTTTTCTTTTTCATGATCGTTTACAACGTGTACGGCCATTTGGGCTATGAACTTTACCCCAATGGATTAAACAAAAGCCGCGTTGGCAAATGGATCAACACATCAACAAGCCACAACCAGCATCACCAATACTTTAAAGGCAATTACGGATTGTACTTTACCCTTTGGGACCGGATGATGGGAACCCTGCGCAACGATTACGAAAAACGCTTTGACGAAATAACGAGACGATGAACGAAACGAAACCCCTGGTGATTTATTGTTACGACGCATACTGCGGCTGGTGCTACGGCTTCAGCAAAGTCATTGTGCGCATTGAAGAAGAGTACCGCGACAAATTCGACTTTGATGTTTTATCGGGCGGCATGATTCTACCTGAAACACCGCAGCACTTTGCATCAATGGCAAAATATATTCAAGGCGCATACAAACGGGTGGAAGAATTAACAGGCATAAAATTCGGAGACGATTTTTTGTGGCACGTGTCTCATCCTGATGAAACCGACTGGTTTCCTTCTTCCGAAATGCCCGCAATTGCGCTGTGCATCATGAAAGAATATCATCCCGGCAAAGCCGTGCAAATGGCAAGCGATTTACAGTACGCGTTGAACTACGAAGGAAGAGATCTAACCGACAAAGAAGCCTATCGCCATCTTCTGCCCAAGTACAACATACCCGAAGAAGAATTTTACGCAAAGCTGAAAAGCGAAGAATACAAAGAGAAAGCCTATTACGGATTTGCGTTGGTGAAGCAACTTCAGGTTACGGGTTTTCCAGCGGTGTTGGTGCAGGTAAGCGATTTAAAATTTTATTTAATGGCGCAGGGTTATACCGATTATGAAACATTGAAAGGAAGACTTGATAGGTTATTGTCTGAACCATGATTTGGGTAGATTAACGGTATTAACAAAAATGAAAGCATCTTGATAAAGCAAGATCTTTTCATCCACCCAAATCATCGTTCAGATTTCTTTTTTCTGTATTCCAGGTCGTATTCCGTCTTCCACGTTGCACCGCCGTCTTTCGAAATCTCGCCGTGCTGCCGCACTTTATCCGGCGACAGGTTGTAGAATGTAAGTTGCCGGATCGCCATTGTATCTTTTGAAAAAGAAAAAGGCCGGGTGCGAAAAACCATTTTGTTATCGGCAAATTTTCCTTCGAGATATTCTGTTGAACCGCCCACATTATCCACCCAGGTTTCTTGCCATTGACCAGTAGTGGGATTGAACTTGTTGAAGCTTTTGCCGCTGTAGCCGCCGTTTGCGCTTTTCCAGTTTTCAAGAATGATGCAACTGTCAAGAATCAGTTCAATCTTGCTGTCGCCGGCTTTTTTTCCGTTGAGGCCAAAGGCTTGCCAATCGCCAATCCAAAAATCAAACTGGCGGTAAACAGGGTTTGCGGTGCAAGGTGTCTTGTTTGTTTGTGCGCCTGACGCAAAGGCAAAAAGAAGCAAAGGGAAAAAGAAAGCTTTTCTCATGGCGAAGTTTTATTTAAGATAAAACAAGCCCGAAACTTTCTGTGAGCGAAAAGAACGTGTTATTAAAAGAAGGCAACGAGTTATTGCATATGCGCGAGAGAGATGGAATAACTCGTTTGGTTTAAAACCGCGGACCCTCGCCAAAGTTTCTTCCGCCGCCTTCGCTACGGTTCATCGCTCTGGCGGAAGCCGTTCCGAAATTGCGCAGGTTGTAAGTAAACGTTAGCAACAGGTATTGACGCAATACCTGGCTTTGCACGTCTTCAATATAGGTTTCGGTTACGTTGCGGGTAATGCTTTGGTTTTGCCTGAGCAAATCAAACACGGTTAATTTTAATTCACCCTTTCTGTCCTTTAAAAACTTCTTGCCTGCCGATACGTTCCAAAGTGTGTAATTCTGGTTATAGCCCGCCGTAAGACCGTTATACAATTGGTTGCTCAAATCGTTCTGAAAAAACCATCCGTTCTTCGACAACAGGTTTAATTGCACACCGGCTATGTGCTGAAAATACGTGTCGTTATACTGCGGCTGAATTTCGTTCTCCGCCTTGTTGAAATTAGCCGTGTACGAAACCGTAAAGTCAACGTACTGGCTGATGTTGCTTGCAATGACGGCCCCGGCTGTGTACGTGGTGTTTTTCGAAATGTTGGTAACACCGTTAATGCTTCCCGGAAGGCGGCTGAAGGTTACGCCGCCGTTCAGGTTGAAGTTTGATTTAATGACGTGCACCGGAAAAGCGAACGTAAGAAAAGAACGTATGCTGCGATAGCCGTCGAGGTTTACCGGTACGGTTAATTGTTCGCCCGAAAGCAAGGGAATTTGCCGGTTGTTAATATGAACAGCAATATCCCTCGTTGTTGAATCAATGTATGTAGCATTGGAAATATAGTCGTTGGCGGTTTGGTAAAACAGGTTGGCTACAAATAAAATTCCCTTGGTGGGATTTGTGTATGTGTAGCGTCCGTTTACCGTATTGGAAACCTGCTGTTTCAGATCGGGATTGCCCGCCGTAATGTAAGGCCGGTTGGTAATGTCCACCACATCGGAAAGCTGCGTCACCGAAGGATTGTTCGTATTGGCGCGATAAAACAACCGCACACTGCTTCGCGTGGAAAGCTTCAACCGTACCATGGCATTGGGCAAAATGTTGGAGAACGATTTGTTTACGTTTAACGCTCTTGGAAAGGTCTGGTCGCTTAGCAAGGTGTTGTGCTGAAAATTGGCGCCAAACGAAAGCTGGTTGTCCCTGTCGCCATAACGGTAAGCAAGACCAGCGTTTTGCGTTTTTGTTGTGTTGTCAAAGCGATTGGAAAGCGTTGTATCAAAGATGGTGTATTTGCCTTCAGCATCGTTGCGAAAGGCTTCTTGATCGGCTTTGCTTTTTGAATAAGACGGACTGTAATTGAGTTGCAGTTGCGATTTCAGTCCCAGCGGTTCGGTGTAAACAAGGTTTGCCGAAAGTTGGTAGCCGTTGCTGTTCTGATCAGTAAAGCGATTGTTTATCGTGTCGCGCCAGTTGTTCAGCGAATCAAAGCGGCGTTGAAAGCTGTTGGTGTACGTGCCGCCAGTACGGTCGTTTGAAGAAGTGTTTAGGTTAATGGAAAATGTTCGTCCGCGTTTGGCAAAAGAGTGACGGTAAAGAATGGTGTTGTTTAAATTATTGCCCGTGCGGTTGCTGTTGGTGTTGTTGGTTGTTGAGCCAATATTCTTTGTTCCTGCGCTACTGTTGGTAACAACGGTTTGGTTGGAACCATTGCTTTGAAAACTCAGATTGGGCATAAAAAGAATCTGGTTGGCCGAATCCAACTTCCATTCAATCCGCATGTTTACGCGGTTGTTGTTGTTGTTGCTCGAGCTATTGGTTGCCTGGTTGTACACCGTTCCCGAATAATATTGCTGGTTAGAAGTCGAGTTGGTGGTATTGCCCGTGTTGTTGAAGAAATAACTGCCGGTAACGGTTAGCTTTTTTCCCCACATGTCGGAATAGTTAATGCCGAAAGCATTTGTCTTGTTAATGCCTGCCTGCTGGCCTACCAAAAAATTTGCACTGCTTCCGAAGCCGCCAAAATTTCCACCGCCGCCAAAGCCTCCGCCTCCTTGTCCACGGTTGCCGCCACCGCCGCCCCTTGCACCGCGTGGTCCGCCGCCACCGCCGCCCCGTTGCGAATTGGACGTTACTCCCAACAAATCCTGTTGCGAAAAATTCTGTTGGTTTACGTTGTTGAAATTGCCGACAATAGAAATGCGCCGGTTGTTTTTAAAGATGGTTGCGTTGCCGCCGGCGCTGTAGCGGTCATCGGTGCCGTAGCCCGCAAACACGCGGCCGTATTGGCCGTTGCGCATGTTGGCTTTTGTAACAATGTTGATGCTTTTGGTAGCACTGCCGTCATCAAAACCGGTGAAAGCTGCCTGATCGCTTAAGCGGTCAAATACTTGAATTTTATCTACGATCTCTGCGGGTAAATTTCGCAGTGCGGCCGTCGCGTCATCGCCAAATAAATCGCGGCCGTCAATAGTGACTTTCTGCACCACATCGCCCTGCGCTTTTACCTGCCCGTTTTCAACGGTAATGCCCGGCATTTTTTTCACCAGGTCTTCGGTTGATGCGTCGGGATTTACTTTGTATTGGCTGGCATCCATTTGAAGCGTATCTGCTTTTTGCACAGCCGGCGGCACGCGGGAGGTAATAACTACTGTAGCCAGATCTTTGGATGAACCCGGCACAAGCGTAACGGACACGTTCATTACGCCGATGCCGGTTGAATCAAGACGAACGTTACTGGAATCAAGGCGGACGCTTCGCACCACGTCGCCATAACCCACGAAAGAAACAGAAAGCAGAAAACTGTCTTTGGAAAGGTTTTGAAAAGAAAAACGGCCGGCCGCATCGCTTAAGGTATTGCGGGCAAACGAAGAGTCCGTTAGGCTTTTCAACTTCACGCTGGCGCCGCTTAAAACCGTTCCCGCCTGCTGATCTTTTACGGTTCCGCTGAGGGTATATTGTGCGTACAAAGCTTGTCCAACAAATAACGCAATGATCAAGGGCAAAATTCGTCTGTACATAAGATGTATTAAAAGACCAAAGACAAAAGTCCGTAAAAATGATGCCGCGCAACGCAGGGTACAGGTTAATTAAGGCTAATAAACCCTTTGTCTCCCTAAAGGGAGGACTTAGGCTTATCAGACTTTTCCTTTTGATTTTGATTGACAGCGGTTGTTTTTAAACTGCGGAACTCAGAGGCTCGCGGAGAGATTCTCATTGTACATTTCCGTTTACTCTTGTTTACTGCGGTTACGTTGACGCGGAGCAGGAGCGTCGCGTCGTAACAGAAGCCCAACAGCCGCACCAGCCCCGGCTTCATAAACATGATTGCACTTAAAGAAAGATTATAAGAAAAAACTTTCGCCCACCTGTCCTCCCTTTAGGGAGACAGAGGGATCGTTATCTTTGACGCCCAAAATATCTTTCTATGGAGTATAGCAGAATTGTTGCCGTAACCGGAATGCCGGGATTATATGAGATCGTTAGCAGCAAAAGCGACGGCGCCGTGGTGCGGTCGCTCGAAGACGGAAGCACCAAGTTTGTTTCGAGCCGCGTGCACAACCTGTCGCACCTCGAAAGCATTGAAATTTACACAACCGGCGAAAACACTTCCCTGTCGGATGTTTTTGCCGCCATGAAAAATAACGGCGAGGCAAGGCCGGATGTGAAAGACAACAAAGCCCTGCGGGCCTTCTTTGAAAAAGTTTATCCCGAGATGGATTTTGACCGCGTGTACACCAGCGATATGAAGAAGATGGTGCTTTGGTTTAGCGTTCTGGAAAAACACAACATTGACTTTACGCCGCAGGAAAATGAAGCTGAAGAAGGCGAGGGAAAGAACGTAGCCGATACGCTTGAAGCCGCTGGCGAAAAAGCAGTGCTTGACGTATCGTCTGATACCGTCCCCGAAGCCGCTGAAACAAAGACTACCAAAGGAAGAAAGAAGAAAAGTGAAGAATAGATAGAAAAACGTTAATCGTTGGTCGTTGTTTGTTGTTCGATATTCTCTTCGGTCAGCAATATACAATCAACGGCCAACGATTACAACCCTTAACCCTTAAACGATTTACGACACATGCAATACACAGCCAACATAACGAGCATTGCGCGTTCGTTCTTGCCGAAGAATTTTCGAGTAACCGATTGGGCGGCGCTGGAGCCTTATTTCAAAGAACTTTTGGAAAGGCCGCTCCGCTCAAAAGAAGAGTTGGAAGGCTGGCTGCACGACATCAGCGAACTGGAAGCCGTCATCAGCGAAGATGCGGCCTGGCGGCAGATACGCATGACTTGTGATACCGAGAACAAAGAACTGGAGAACGCCTTCACATTTTTTGTTACGGAGATTGAGCCACGCATGAAACCTTATGCGGACAAGCTCAATCGCAAACTGGTGGAGAACGAATACACCAAAACCTTGGAAGGCGATGCGTACAAGGTTTACCTGCGCAACGTGAAAAAAAGCATCGAGCTTTTTCGCGAAGAGAACATTCCGCTGCAATCAGAGATAGCGGTGCTTGCGCAGCAATACGGCGTTATTAACGGCAAGATGAGTGTGCACGTGCAGGGGCAAGAATACACACTGCAACAAGCCGCAAAGTTTTTAGAGAATCCCAACAGAGAATTGCGCGAAGAAGTTTATCGTAAAATACAAGAGCGTCGCCTGCAGGACAAAGAGCAATTAAATGACTTGTTTACCAAACTCATTGGCCTTCGCGATAAGGTGGCAAAGAACGCAGGGTTCCAAAACTATCGCGATTACAAGTTTGCCGACCTTGGCCGCTTCGATTACAAAAAAGAAGATTGCTTTCAATTTCAGGAAGCAGTAAAGACCCAAGTGCGTCCGCTGGTGGATTTTATTTACGACCGCAAGCGGCAGAAATTGGGATTGGATTCGCTTCGTCCCTGGGATACCGAAGCCGAACCTGAAGGCGTAAAACCGTTGACGCCTTTTGCAACAGGCGAAGAGCTTGTAAACAAAACCATTGAATGCTTTACCCGCATGAATCCTTTCTTTGGTGAATGTCTCACCAAGATGAAAGAAATGGGACGGTTGGATTTAGATTCCCGCAAAGGCAAAGCACCGGGTGGTTACAATTGCCCGCTGCCCGAAACCGGTGCACCGTTTATTTTCATGAACGCCGCAGGGCAAATGAGTGATGTTACAACAATGGTGCACGAAGGCGGCCACGCCATTCATTCATTTCTTGCACACGATTTGCCGCTCACGGCTTTCAAAGAATACCCAATGGAGATTGCGGAAGTGGCCAGCATGACGATGGAACTTTTCAGCATGGATTATTGGGATGTTTTTTTCGATAACGAAGATGACCTGCAAAGGGCAAAGCAACACCAATTGGAAAGAGTCATCACCATCTTTCCGTGGATTGCCACGATTGACAAGTTTCAGCATTGGGTTTATGAACATCCCAATCATTCGTTGGAAGAAAGAGAAGAGAACTGGCGTAGCATCCTGAATGATTATACGTCCATTGCGCTTGATGTTTCAGGGTTAGAGGAGTACCGCAAGCTTAGCTGGCAGCGGCAATTGCATTTGTACGAAGTGCCTTTCTATTACATCGAATACGGCATTGCGCAATTGGGTGCTATCGGTCTTTGGAAACAGTTTAAGGAAGACAAAGACAAAGCCATCAACAATTACATCAATGCATTAAAATTGGGCGGCACAAAAACGCTTCCGCAGTTGTACGAAGCGGCTGGATTGAAGTTCAGCTTTTCACCGGACTACATTAGCGAATTGATGTTGTTTGTGCAGGGCGAGATGGAGAAGGTGACAAGGCCAGTAGTGAAGTAAATTTCTTCAAATTAATTTTCAAAAGCCTTTCCACCGTGAAAGGCTTTTTTATTTTTCTGCCTTTTATCATGCTAAACTTCGTTCTCTCCTAACTTTAATTTCTTCAAACATTCACCATTATGAAAAAGTTTTTCCTCTTTCTTCTTTTCCTTTCCTATTCATTCGCGCAAGCGCAAACCGATGCCGGCTACAAACTTCCGCCCAAAGACATTGCCGACCTCTTACTGGCCAAACCTACACCTGCCGTAAGCATTGATGGCAAAGCCGAATGGATGCTGCTCAGCGAACGCAATCCTTATCCAACGGTTGAAGAATTGGGCCAACCCGAACTGCGCATTGCGGGCTTGCGTTTGAATCCTGCAAACTTTTCACCGAGCCGGCAAACCTTCATCAACAACTTTCGCTTGAAGAATATAAAAGCCGGAAAAGAATTTATGGTAAGCGGTCTGCCGCAAAACTTGCTGGCATCAAACATCAGTTGGAGTCCGGCGGAAAAGAAGATCGCCTTTTTAAACACGTCCGCAGACCGCGTGGATTTGTACGTGATTGATGTGGCCATGCAAAAAGCAACGAAGCTTAACAAGCAAGCTGTGAACAATACACTTGGTTCTGCTTATACATGGATTGACGACAATACCATTCTTTACAAAGCAACAACGGCTCCTCCTTCCGCAGCGCCCAAAAAAACCATCACGCCGAAAGGACCGGCTATTCAGGAGAACTACGGCAAAGCCGCTCCCAGCCCCACTTTTCAAGACTTAATTAAAACGCCTTACGACGAAGAGGCGTTTCAATTTTACGGCACCTCGCAACTAGTGAAAAACACTGCCGGCGTTGAAATCAAGATTGGGCAGCCGGCCATTTACCTGACAACGGCTTTGTCGCCAAACAAACAATACATGCTCGTGCGAACGATTCGCAAACCGTTTTCTTACCTCGTTACCGCCGGCGGTTTTCCGTCAACCGTTGTTATTGCCGACATGAGTGGAAAAACGGTTAAACAATTAGCTGATCTGCCATCGAGCGAAGGCACTCCGAGCGGTTACGACAACACGCAAGCCGTTCCGCGTGGTTTTGACTGGCGAGACGACGAACCCGCAACCATTGTATGGGCACAACCGCTCGACAGCGGTATGATTAAAAAGCCGGTTGACTATCACGACGCCGTTTATGCATTATCATCACCGTTTACCGGTGAACCAAAAGTTTTGTTCAAAACAACGATGCGCTATCGCGGTACAGCGTGGGGCAATCCAACGCTGGCGCTGGTAAATGAAGGCCTGCGCTCAAAACAAACGATGCGGGTGAGCCGTTACAATCCTTCAACCGGAGAAGTGGAAAAATTGTACGACCTGAATCAAACCGACGCGTACAACAATCCCGGAGAGCCGATAACAAAGAAAAACGCTTTTGGCAGAGACGTAATCATTACCGTTGACAACGGAAAAAAACTTTTGATGAACAACCAAGTTGGTTCATCGGCGAAAGGCGACCTGCCTTTTCTGGCGAAGTATGATTTAGCAACAAAGAAGAATGACATCATCTGGCGCTGTCCCGAAGGAAGCTACGAGTACGTAGTTGACGTGATTGACCCGCAAACGTTGACCATCGTTACCCGCAAAGAAACGCAAACCGATGTGCCCAATTTCTACCTTAAAGATTTGCTGCGCCGCATTGCCGACCGGCCCATCACGCAGTTTCAAAATCCGTATCCACAACTGGTGGGTGTAACCAAGCAAAAAGTTTTTTACAAGCGTGCCGACGGCGTTGACCTCACCGGCGATTTGTATTTGCCCAAAGGCTACAACAAAGACAAAGACGGTCCGCTGCCCGTAGTGATGTGGGCTTACCCGCGTGAATTCAATTCAGCGAATGACGCGGCACAAGTGAGAGGTTCAGAATACCGCTTTACAACAATCAGTTGGGCATCGCCGGTATTTTATGTAACGCAAGGCTATGCTGTATTAGACAACGCTGAAATGCCGATCGTAGCCAAGGGTAACGGAAAGCCGAACGACAATTTTGTAGAGCAGTTGCAGATGAACGCCGAAGCGGCCATCAACAAGTTAGCGGAGATGGGCGTGGGTGATAGAAACCGTGTAGCCGTCGGCGGTCATAGTTACGGTGCGTTTATGACGGCCAATCTTTTGGCGCACACCAATCTTTTCAAAGCCGGCATTGCCCGCAGCGGCGCCTACAACCGAACGCTGACGCCTTTTGGTTTTCAAAACGAGGAACGCACTTTTTGGCAAGCGCCGGATTTATACATGAAGATGAGTCCTTTTACCTATGCCGATAAAATTAAAACACCGCTCTTGCTCATTCACGGCGAAGCCGATGACAATCCCGGCACTTTTCCCATCAACAGCGAACGTTTGTTCAATGCAATCAAAGGAAACGGCGGAAATGTAAAACTGGTGATGCTTCCCTACGAAGCGCACAGCTATCGGGGCAAAGAAAATTTGTTGCACATGCTGGCCGAGCAAAATGCCTGGTTGGAGAAATATGTGAAAGGGGTGAAGGCTTTCTGAACCTAGATTTGGATGGATTTGAAGGATCAGGAAGAAATAGAAAAGTTTTATAAAGCATGAGTCGTTCTTTGATGAACGACTCTTTTTATTTCTGCAAAATTTTATTAATCTACCCAAATCATGGTTCAGACAAATCACGGTTCAGAACACTCTTTGCAAACCCCCTTAATCACCACCTGCACACTCTCCGCTTCGTATCCTTTTGGCAAATCAATCTTCGGCGAAATCACATCATCCAAACAAATGGTCTTCTCGCAATTCGTGCAAACAAAATGCACGTGGTCGTCGTGATGGTGACCGTCTTCGCATTCCTTGCACAAGGCATAAAGAATAGAATTATCCGCCGTAGGAATTGAGTGAATGATGCCTTTTTCTTCAAAGGTTTGCAGGGTGCGGTAGATGGTTACGCGGTCAAAATTTTCACCTACTTTTTTTTCAATGTCGCCGTGCGTAAGTGCATCGTCTTCGGCCAAAAACAACGAAAGAATTTGGCGCCGGCTTTCCGTAGAGCTGAGTTGCCGCCGGTGCAGAATATCGTTCAGGCGGAGGTTGCGTGTTTTTGTTTCCATCAATTGGCGAGTAATTCTTTTACATCGTCTTCAAGTGTTTTTAATTCGGAAGGTTTGAGGCCGTCGTAAATTTTTACCACGTCACCCTTACGGTTTACCAGTGCCACAAACTGCGAGTGCAAAAAATCAACGGTATCGTTCGATACAAAATTACTGGGATCGTCAATTTTGAAACTGTAGCGGGCCGCCTTGTATAAACTGTCCTTTCTACCCGTTAGAAAAACCCACGTGCCTGTGTTCACGTTCATCGAATCGGCGTAGCGCTTCAGGCGTGCGGCCGAGTCGCGCAGCGGATCGGATGTAAAGGAAAGAAAGAGTACGTTGGGTGTGTTCTTCAAGGCTTCGTAAGCCGGTTTTAAATTGTTGTTCATGCGCGGACAAACCGAAGTGCAGGTAGTAAAGAAAAAATTCACCACCGCCACTTTACCGCTAATATTTTCGTCGGTAAAACGCTGGCCGTTTTGAGCCGTAAACGAAAACGGCTCAACGTGGCTAATGGCCGGCACCCGCTTTTTAAAATAGCCCGGCATCACCGCTTTGAGCGTGAAATAAAAACCCAGTGCCAACACCAAAAAGAACAAGGTATAAACAAGAAGCTTCTTCGACATACTGTTCGTTGAAAGCACAAAACTAACCACAGATTACCGTGATTACCGGTGGATTAACAGGATGTTTTAACGCAAAGAACGCCGCTGCGACTGTCCACTGGTTTCGAGTAACTTGCCCGAAAGATTTAAACGTGAAAAAAATCTTGTTCGTCCTGTTCGTTTTTGTTTCTGTAACGAGCATTGCGCAAAAGAATGATGAAAGCAAAATCCGGCAACTTCTTTCCGTGCAAACCGAAGCCTGGAACCGCGGCGATGTAGAAAGCTTTATGCAAACCTATTGGAAGAACGATTCGCTGATGTTCATTGGCAAAAGCGGCGTCACACGAGGCTGGCAACAAACACTGGAAAATTACAAAAAAGGTTATCCCGATACGGCAGCGATGGGCAAGTTGGCGTTTGACATCATCAGCATTAAACAACTTTCACCCATTTATTTTTTTGTTGTGGGAAAGTGGATGTTGAAACGAACGAGAGGCGATTTAAGTGGACACTTTACCTTGTTGCTTCAAAAATTGGCCGGGCAGTGGGTGATCGTGGCTGATCATTCGTCGTAAACCGTTTGGGGTCTGGTATTTGGAGTTTGTGGTTGGCGTGTTGTGCGCAAATATTTTTCTTCTCCTTCGCTCCTTAGCTCCGTGCGAAAAATCATTCTTTTTTCTTCCACACCTTAAACAAAAAACGAAGAAGCAAAACCAACGTTACAAAAAAGATGAAATAGAAAATGCCGTTGTACCAATCCAAGCCGTTTGTGAAATAACCCAATCGCAGGTAGAGTCCCAGCGTCATCATCAGCAGGAGCCACAACGAAACCGCACCAAAGGATTTCATGATCTTCTGGAAATAAACTTTCATTTCCGGGTCCATGCCGGTGTTGTATTCGTCCATGAGAGAGTTTGTTTACTTTTTCACCTGTTTACAAGTCCACGTGTTGTTCTAAAGCGCAAACATAGCTTATAGCAAATCCGTTGTTTATGATTTTTGTCGTTGATGTTTATTTCTGAAAGAAGCACGGCGACAGGTGAACTGGTGAACACGTAAACTCATGAACGGTTCAGGGCACAAGCAAAGCCCGGAAGGCCACTGAGTCACCGCTGAAGACGTTAAAATCCACTTTGGCAATGATGCCGTTTACGTGCCCTTCTTCGCTATGTTGCCAAAAATGCCAGGGCCTTGAAATGCGCGGATTGTCGGGCTGATAATAATGTGCAATCCACAAGGGGTAGTCGTCAAATTTTCCTTTTAAATATTTCTCATAAAACGTAACGTAAGTGTAGATGATGGGCTTTACGCCGTAGGCCTGTTCCATCGCATCCAGCCAGGCCTGTACTTCATTTTGCAATTTGTCCACGGGCATGTTCCAGCCGCGTTCAATGTCCAGCACCGGCGGCAAGTCGCCGCTTTCGAGCTTCACGTT